>Ga0105248_10000469_pt1 | contig 45938 bp, 74 predicted proteins | sample KBSS34metaG_FD_81524 | JGI IMG/M metagenome (GOLD analysis project Ga0105248, IMG submission 81524) | Switchgrass rhizosphere microbial communities from Kellogg Biological Station, Michigan, USA - KBS S3-4 metaG | ecosystem: Host-associated > Plants > Roots > Rhizosphere > Soil | place...
CGAACAACGGATCGAACTCGGGCAGAAGCTTCGAGCCTCGCAGGATGGTAACGTCTATATCATGGCGGCCGGTTTCTATGATGACGTGCCCGACGATCTGTGGCCGACCGACTGGCCGGTGTGGGGTCCGTTCGGATACAAGATCAGCAAAATCGAGTTCGACAATCAAGTGCCGAATTTCCTCGGCTAGTCGTAATCATCGAACTGGCCGACCTGCGTCACTTCTGAGAGCGTCTCGACGGTGGTGATCGTCTCCACCGTCTTGCGCTCCACCCAGTGCAAGATTTCGAGCGACCGGTTCCGATAGTTCGCCCGGTCGATGACGTGCTTGCAGCGCTTCTTCAGCGCGGCCAGATTGCCGTGAAAGATGTGCGCATTCTCGCTCCCCGAGACGAACTGCCCGAAACCCCTGTCGCCGTCTTCCGGCGCCTTGGCATAGAGGTTGTGGGTGAAGTCGCGCACGATGAAGCAATCGCGCTCGACCACGGTCGTCTTCTTGATCTCGCTCACAGCCAGAACGTCTTGAAGAGAGCGGCATCGCGCTCCGACGCGAACGCCACTTCGCTCCAAATTTCAACGGCGTGCATCAAGCGCGGGGCAACCCCGCCGTTAGCTTCGAGCAACCTCCGCAGGGGATCACTGGGCTTGAGGACGATCTTCCGGTTCTGGTGCTCGACCCGCCACCGGTCGGTGGTGTTCTTGCGTGCCCATGCGTGCACGTCGGTGCGCATTTTCGGGGGCTCGGTCTTGCCGCTGAGTTCATCGGGCAGCCGGAATTTTGCGGCGGGTTTGAACCGTTCGGCGGCGGGTGAATCTTCCTTCATGCAAATTTGGTAAACCATATTTTGGAGGCGAGCAAGGCCCCGTGCTAAACAGGGTTAATGCGTATCCACTTGCTTTCCGATCTTCACCTTGAAAATGCCCTGATGCCCCGGTCATATACCCCGCCGGATTGCGATGTGGTCATCCTCGCCGGAGACATTTCTCCCGGCCTGCCGGGAGTCGTGTGGGCGAAGCATGTGTTCAAGGATGTCCCGGTCATCTACGTGCCGGGCAACCACGAATATTACCTGAAGCGCCCGATGGACGAACAACTCGCGAAGATGCGCGCGGAGGCGGCCGGATCGAACGTTCACATCCTCGACAACGAGACGATGGAAATCGACGGAGTGCGTTTCATCGGCACGACGCTGTGGGCTGATTTCGACCTTTACGGTCAGAATTTCTTTCACCAGATCGTCGCCCAGAAAGCGATGAGCGACTACTATTTCGCTTACACGGCGCCCGGCGTGCTGCTGACCAGCGATGACACTCTGAAGCTGCATCAGATCGCCCGTCAATTCCTGACCGAAGAGTTGTTCAAGCCCTTCGACGGGAAAACTGTGGTCATCACTCATCACGGCCCCTGCGAAAAATCCGTGCATCCGCGCTGGCACATGCACCCGGTGACGCCCGCGTTCGTCTCTCGGCTTGAGAACCTGATGTTCGACTTCAAGCCAGACCTGTGGGTGCACGGTCATGTGCATGACGGTTTCGATTATGTCGTTGACCAAACGCGCGTTGTCGCTAATCCTCGTGGTTATGTCCCGAAAGAGAACAACGGGACGTTCAACGATCAACTGGTGCTGACGGTATGAACGAAGGCTACGTTTTGGTGGCTGACGACGTGGGTCAATGGAACGTCTTCGAGGCGCGCAGATTTTGGCGCGAGTGCAACTCTGGCAACTATATCGGCCGCCGCCTCGTGTCGCTTGGTAAGGGTCTCGTCACGATCCCCGTCCACTCGTGGACGCACACTATCCACCCAAACTGCTTGAGTATGCGCTCGCCCGGCCACTACGAAGTCGAAGAGCGCCACGTCCTGAAGCGCATCGACACTGAGTCAGAAGCCCTCGCACTTGTCGAGCAGATCAGGTCGATGACGGGCGAACTCGACAAGGCTCGTCAAAACTTTTCACTGATGCTGAAGCTGGTCTGACAATCATTTTGACCAGCGCCGCCCGGCGACGTATGGTCGATTTTGGTTAACGAAAGCGAGAATCCGCCCCGTGTCTAACATGCTGTCAACGGTGGTCCACGACGACTTCGTGTGGTCGGCCATCACTGGCGCGCTCACGGGCAAGCGGCGCATGTCGAACACCAACTTCATCAACATCAACTGCCCCATGTGCCCGCTCCGTGGCGAGTCTCCCGACCGCAAGCAGCGGTGCGGCATCAAGAACTCGAACGAGGGCATCGGGATCAACTGCTTCAACTGCGGGTTCACCAGCCGTTTCAGGATCGGTGAGACGCTGAGCAGGAACATGAAGCTGTTTCTGGGGCAGATCGGCGTCCCGTCGCGCGAAGTTCAGCACATCAACCATAAGGCCCTGCAATATCGCAGGATGATCGCCAACAGCCCAGAAGCAATGGCCATCATCCCCACGATTCACCGGCCGCAATTCCAAGCCAGCAAGCTCCCGCCCGGCGCCAAGACGCTCGCTCAGTGGGTGGAAGACGGAGTGACCGACCCCGACTTCTTCGAGGTGGTTCAATATCTGTTCGGGCGCGGTGACGTGATCGCCAACGCCATGGAGTATTACTGGACGCCGGACACCGACAACAACATGAACCGGCGTATCCTGATCCCGTTCAAATGGGGTGGGTCGGTGGTCGGCTGGACTGGCCGTCTGGTGGATAAGTCGGAGTCGATCCCGAAATATTGGAGCAGCGTCCCGTCGCACTATCTCTTCAACCACGAGATGCTTGAGACGGACTGCAAATACATCATCCTCGAAGAAGGTCCGTTCGACGCCATCGCCACCGACGGTGTGGCGACGTTGGGCGCCAAGCTCACCGACGAGCAGGCTCACTGGTTGAACACCAGCGGCAAGACGATCATCGTGCTGGCCGACCGCGACAAGTCCGGTCAGCGGCAGATCGACCATGCCCTGAAATTCAACTGGATGGTCAGCTTCCCGAAGCTCAAGGACGGCCACGGTTTGCAGAACTGGTGGCACCCTGACGTGAAGGACGCCGCCGAGGCCACGCAGCGTTACGGCAAACTCTACGTGATGCGGTCGATCATCGAGAGCGCCACCTCGAACAAAGTCGAGATCGGCGTGAAGCGAAGGATGCTGTTCTGATGGCCAAGTTCGCAAACCCACACAGCGGCGAGAGCGTCTTTTTCAAATCATCGGGCGCCGTTCCCAAGGCCGTCCGAAAAGCATCTCGCGATGCCAAGCAACCCAAATCTCTCTTCCAGTTGGAGCGGGAACAATACGAACGTGACCACGGCATAGAGAAAGTTCCGGTGACTGCAATCGGTGGTCGAAAGAAAGCCGAGAGTGGCCCGGTCAAGACCTTTACCCAAGAAGAGCTTGATGAATTCGTCAAGAGCCGGGGGCTATGATGTATGCCGAGATCACAAAAGAGCAACTCGACGCCGCGATGCTGACGACGCCGTATCTCAGCAAACGCTTCAAGGCGAGGTATATCTTCAAGTCGCTGGATGAAGAAATTCTGGATGCGGCCCGCAAGGAAGACTGGCAGGCATACATCGAGGCTTGGCGCAAGTTCGTTATTCGCCCAGCGATTGTCACTTCTATTTTGTCGATGACGTTCGCGGCGGGCTATCTTGTGGCTCTGTTCAAATGAGTCAGAGTTTCACAGGAGCAAATAGGAAACCCTTCCCCCGGTTCAAGAAGGTGATCCCCGATCATTACAAGGATCGCGATAACGATTGGGAAGAGTATCGCAAGTATATCGAGTTTCGCCTGTTTCTGTTCTTTGAGGGCATCATCTTCCTTGTGACCATTGGTGGTCTCATCAAGCGTTACATCCTCAAATGATAGATATGAACTTAGGTTGGACTGAAGCCACTCACATGATGGACTGGGATCGTCAGGCAGACTGGCAGAAGTATCAAGACGGCAAAGCAAAGGTCATTGTGGCCTCCGCTCTGGTCTTGGTCATAGCGTTCATCTTGGGTTTCTGTTGGTATTTCACGCACTAATTTCAATTTTGATTCTGCCATTTTACTCGCGGTATAACTAGGAAGCCGAAAAATCCTAAGTGGAGCGGGAATTCGCCCGCCCGGTATTATTTGAAGAGATTTCAATGAGCGATTCTAACGAGGAATTCGGGTCCGAATTCCAACAACTGATGCTGGCTTTCATGATTAGCGACCCCGAGTCGTTTGCTCAGAGCCAAGACATCATCAAGGCCGAGTATTTCGATGACCGTCTGCGTCCGGCGGCGCGCTTCATCATGGAATATTCGGACCAATATCGGCAGCTTCCGACGCCCGCCCAAGTCCTCGCCATGACCAAGATTTCGGTCATGGACTATCCGCAGGCTGTCACCCAGAGCAAGTGGTATCTCGACCGCATCGAAGCGTTCTGCAAATACCGCGCGCTTGAGTCCGCCATCCTGAATGGCGTCGAATTGCTCGAAAAGGGTGAGGGCGGCAAGCTTCAAGAACTGGTCAAGCAGGCGATGGAAATCAGCCTCGTCAAAGACCTTGGCACGTCCTACTTCGCAGACCCCATCGCCCGCCTTGAGCGTCTGAAGGACAACTCGAATTTCGTCCCGACCGGATGGAAGGTTCTCGACGACAAGCTCTACGGCGGCTTCACCCGTGGCTCACTGAACATCTTCGCGGGCGGCTCCGGTTCGGGCAAGTCGCTGTTTCTTCAGAACCTCGCCAAGAAGTGGGCGCTGGCCGGTCTGAACGTGATCTACATCACGCTCGAACTGTCGGAAGACCTCGTGAACCTGCGCCTCGACGCCATGGTCACGAACACCGGCACCAAGGAAGTTCTGCGCAACGTCCGCGACACCGCCAACAAGATCGGCGTGATCGTCAAGACGCAGAAGCCGGGCGACCTGAAGGTCAAGAAGTTCCCCGAGGCGGGCACGACCTGCAACACGATCCGCGCCTACCTCAAGGAGTATGAAATCCAAGAGGGTCGCAAGCCCGACGTGCTGCTGATCGACTACCTCGACCTGATGCACCCGAACAATGCGAAGATCGACGTGTCGAGCATGTTCACGAAGGACAAGTATGTCTCGGAAGAGATGCGCTCGATTGGCTCGGACTGGAACATTCCGGTGGTCTCGGCCTCGCAGTTGAACCGTCAGTCGGTTGAAGCGCAAGAGTTCGACCACAGCCACATCGCTGGCGGTATCTCGAAGATCAACACGGCCGACAACGTGTTCGGCATCTTCACGTCCATGTCCATGAAGGACCGGGGCGTCTATCAAATTCAGTTCTTGAAGACTCGTTCGTCGTCCGCGACCGGCCACAAGATCGAGCTTTCCTACAACCCGGTGTCGATGCAGATCGAAGACCCGGATGAAGGCGAAGCCGCGATCCGTCCGAGCACGATGGACGACATCAAGAAGCAACTGAAGAACCAGCCCACCGCGACGCGGGGTGAAGTCAGAATGACGGAACCTGCCGAAGTCCCGGCGGGCAGGAAGATCAGCGAGATGGCCACTCCGCAGGCCGGTCCCCTTCGGGCCGATTTGTCCAGCCTGATCGCCAAAACACGCAAGAGTGAGAACTGATGATCCCCGAGAAGAAAACCAAGCCGCCTGAGAAGAAGAAGACCTGCGACATTTGTCGCAAGGTCTTCGGCTCGGCCGAGCGGTTGGAGCACCACGAAGCCGTGGTGCACAGCATCATTGGCTTCAGCAGAATTGGAACATTCTGATGTCGCTAAGCATGGAAATGTTCAACAAGCTGGTCCAAGAGGTGGCTGTCTGCCAATTGGCTGTGGATGAATTCGAGCACGTCGTCGGCGAAGACAACGCCATGGCGTTGGCGATTGCGCGCACGCAATTGAACACCGTGAAGCTCGCGCTCATGCGTCATGTGATAAGCGAGAGCAAGACTTTGATGTTCGAAATTCTCGAAGATCAGGTTGATCGTGTTGATAAATCTGCTTCGCTCCCGACTTCGCCTTCAAAAGCAGGGGTTTGGAAGTCTCAGTTCTGAAAAAGACCGTTCTTCGTATTTGCTCGTCGGCTAAATATGTCAATGGACGAGCAGGAAGATCAGCTTTCTCAGATGAGAGGCTTCATCGAGATCACGGAGTCGATGCTTTGCGCATATGCGCGGGTGACGAGGCCGGATGCCATGATGATTACTGAAAGCGTCGTTCAAGAAAGCGTGGAGACCATCGAACATCCAGTCCTGTCGGAAGCTCGTGATCTCGTTTTCAAACTGCGATCCTTCATGGAGGACTCGTCAGGGGAATATGCGTTGGGTGTCGAAAACGGGATGCAGCGCGCCGCAGACATGATCGAGAATCTCATCAGGCGGCATGAGAAAGGTGACCAGTCTTGAGCGACAAGAAATTTCGCAGCCTCATTGATGAATTGTCGGACTATGCGCCGTCGCACAACCGTGACCTTTTCATCGAAGGCCGCGCTGACCAAGTCATGGCCAGCGTCAAACATCTGATGCATTTGATCCGTGAAAATTACGACATGGAGACAGCAGACGATCTGCTGAAACGCCTCGTCAATTCGATCAAGACAGAGGACGAAAACAAGTTCCGTCGCCGCATCCGTCAGATTCGGGAGTCGCGCGGCAAATGAGCAAAATCATCACCGAAGAAGAATTCGCCGAAGGTCTCGGTGACATGGTCAAGGGCGCGGTTTCGAACGCAGCCGACCGTGTGAAGTGGGGTTTCAAAAACCACGCCGCCCGTGGGCGCCTAGACCTACGCGCCGCCACCAAGCACCTGTTCAACGACTGGAAGGCGTATCTCGGCCGCAAGCAGCAGGCTGGCAATCCGGCGGGCAACAACCTCGCCACGCTCTCTGCATTCCTGAAGTTCCAATACGGTATCGAGATCGACCCGGCTGAACTGACCCGCATCGCTGGCAACACCCCGGCCCCGGCGGCTGAGAAGCCCGATCTGAAGGCCACCACAAAAGAAGAATATGACGCTCTTCGCCGGTCGGTGACTGGTCAAAACGTGTTCGAAGACACCCCGGAAGAAGCCACGTTCGACCCCAAGATTCTATTCCCGAAGCTGGCCGACATGCTGATCGACCACGGTCTGATGGCCGTGACTCGCAACGGTGAAGTCACCGGCGGCAGCCGTCAGCAATCGCAAGCCCCCGCCGACAAGTCGGAACCGGAAAATCCGCTCGACGTGAATGGCGACGGCAAGATCGACCCGCAGGTTACCGAAGACGGTCACTCCATCGACGCGAAGAAGCTGACCCAGTGGTTGGAAAACGACAAGATCACTAAGGAGCAGATGGACGCCGTGCGTCGCATCTTGAGCGAAGCTGGTGAGACTGCGCTTGAGCGTCGTATCGCGCGCCCGAACAGCGAGGCTGGCCGAGTCGTCGCATCCATCGTCAACGCCACTATCAATTCGATCAGCAAGACCAACGACCCCAACAAAAAAGTGGCGCCGTCGATCACTGCCAGCGGCAACACCGTTTCCATTCTGGCCTTCAAGGATGCGCTGGCCAAAGATCGCATCACCGGCGAACATCTCGACGCACTTCGCGCTGCGCTAGAATCTGGCGGCGAAGGTGGACTGGTCAAAGCGATGCAGTCCGGCGGCCAGTTGCGGAAGACCGTCGTCGGCGTCACCAATGCCATGCTGAACGCCACGTCGCACGTCGCGAAAAAGAAGAAGGCTGCACCGGCCGCCGCTGCGGCTCAGCCCTCCGCTCCCGAGGGTGCTGCTGCACCCGAGGCGTAAGCCATGAGCTTCGAGTTCATCTCCACGTTGTCGGAGAGCCGGTTGGTTCCTGCCGAAACGATGATGCGCCGTTGGCGCGCGGACGAACTCGCCGAAGTGGTCGTGCTCTACGTGTGCGCCCTCTACGTCCTTCATTGCCACACCGACACGGAACACTTCGCGACCGGCTACGCTAAGAAGACTGTCCAGTTCGGCACCAATTTCGAGCAGTGGAAATCCGGCGGCTCCGATCTCTACGTCATGCTCTATGGCCTGAAGGCGTCTGGTGTGACCCTTCGCGATCAGGTGTTCAGCGACGAGTTCAAACATCGCCTGCCGTTCGGTGAACCGCTGTTGGTCAAATGGCTGCGCGATCTTTCGAACGGTCGGGTGCAGGATGTGACGCACCGCGCCTTGTTCAACCGCCTCGACTTCAACTTCAAGATCACATCCTCGTCGATCCGCGCCGTGCGCCGTCTCGTTATGGACTGGCCGGAACTGGACAAGGAAGAGCGCAAGCTGGCGATGACCCGCCTGCTGCAACTCATCAAGAATCGGGCGCCGAAGAGTGAACTGCTGAGCCAGCTACGTCAGCTTGCCGACCGCCACAATCTCGAAATCGAAGATGTCTGCGACGCTGACACCGGAGACAACTGCAACGCCCTGTCCGCGCGCGATGTGGCCATCGCAAACATGAACAAGAAAAAGGGAGGGCCGTCCAAGACGGGAACCTTCCTCGCCGCACTCGCTGGTGTCGCCACCGGCGTCGCGGTCTCAAAAGCATTGGACAAAAAATAATGCTCTGGAAAGAAATCAGTGAGAAGCGTCCGGTCGAAGAAAGCGCCTCCTGCGGTGCGACTGGTGCTGGAAGTATTGCAACGGCTCCCACAGCATTGGGCGGTATTGGCGTGGGCTTTGATCCCAATGGTGACCAAGGCATCTACCAAAAATCCAAGAAGAAGAAGCCGCTTATACTGCGTAGATAATCACCGCAATACACGGAAACAAATGGAAGTTGGCGCCGTGATCGCGCTAGGTTGATAAATACTTCTATCAACCTCCTTTTGGAAGGATCACAAATGTCTTACAACACCAACAAAGTGAATGGTCACGTCGCCGCTGGCGAACACCTGACCTCCGCTATCGACTACTTCACCGTCACGACCCCGATCAACCTCGGTGACGCTGCAAACACGACTGTCTCCGGTCTGTCCGCTCTGGACAAGCTGGTCGAAATCGTTGCTCAGCGTGGCCAGCCGGTCATTCAGGGTTCGGTCACCGGCAGCGGTCCCTACAGCCTGAAGTTCGCAACCGAACACAAGGGCTCGTGGAACGTCACCGGCACCCAACTGGTGGACAACTCGGCAGCCGACCTGAAGGCCGCAATCCTCGCCGCTGGCGTTGACTACGGCTTCGACGCGAACACCACCGTCACGGTTTCGGCTTCGCTCTAAGACCTAGTCTTAGCGGACCCACGAATTGGACCCCCGGAGAGCAATCTCCGGGGGTTTTTCTTTGAAGAAATAGACTTCCAGTCGAGGGTCGCCGTAAGCTGAATCATTCATTTGAGTGATTCGTATGTTCATGCTTTTGCTCCTTTCATCGTTTCTGCACATGATGGTCACGCCGGTTTCTCTGCCGGGTATGGCCGTTGCCGATAGCGTTCGTGAGATCGAATGCCCGCTCACCGATGAGGTGGCGTCGCAAGGCTCTGCGACCGTGATTAGCAAGAACATGGTCCTCACCGACTATCACGTCATCTACAAGAGCACGGGAGCGTGCCTGTTCGACGGCTCTCCGACTGTCCGGGTTCTCTATGCCAACGCCGATGAGGACATCGCCGTTCTCGCCGTCGATACGGGTGCCCTCAAACCGATTCCGATTTCGTGCACCGGAATGGTCCCCGGCAACGACTATCTCGCGCTCGGCTATCCGGGCTATTTGAACCACGGCTACGACGCGCGACTCGTGGTGACCGGCAAATTTCCCAACCTGAAATTCAGCACGGAACTCGTGGAGAAACCCCCGGTGCTCGGCGCTCAATTGGTGGTCGCCACGGCGGTTCACATTGATACTCCGGCGACCGAAGATTACCCGTTCGTGTCCCACGATCTCACGGTGATGCTGCGAAACGTCTATGAGGGAATGTCGGGTGGGCCGATTCTGAATGACCAAGATCAGATTACCGGCCTCGTCACTTCGCTGTATGGAAAAGAAAACTCGGCCAACCGCGATTTGAAAGGCACCGGACTCTGCCGCTGAGACTCTCTGTTCCCGCATAAATACTCAAATAGATGCGTAGGGATACAGGCTTAGCCACATGACGGTGAACCAAATCTTCGAAAATGCGGGTGCACGTAAGACGGTGTGGACCAAGCGCGGCGACCAAGTGTCGAAGCGTGAGGTTTCTACTGTCTCGTCCGTGAAGCCGCGCGTGAAGATTGAAGCCATCAAGGAAGGTCACAAGCAATGAGCCTCTACGAAGACGCCATGACCGCGATGGATTTCGATTTCACCAGCACGCTCACGAAGCTGCTGGGCATCAGCGAAGACGAAGTCGCTGATGTGATTGAGAAACTCGACGTGGACGATCTCACCGATCTGGTGGATGCGTGTGTGAAGGGTAATGCCGAAGCCGCGCGCGAGATCATCGGTTCTGAAACCGAAGAACTCGAACCCCAAGAGAAGAAGGGCGAGGACGACAAGTCCGACGAGCCCGAGATTGGCGATCTCATTGCCCCGAAGGACAAACTTCGGGCGCAACGTAAGAAAAAGAAGGCTCGCATCCTTCGCAAATCAGAAACAGAACTTGGCGAGGACACTGCCCCGGACGTTGTCTTCAACATTGGCGACCCTGTGGCCGTCGATGGTGAAGAAGCGACCGTCAAGGTGCCTTCTGGCCCCGGTGACACCGTCGGTGTCCTCATCAATGGAGAACTTAAAATGGTCGATAAGAAAAGCGTTCACCCGCTGAACGAAGGTGTCCTCGGTATGACGGCAATGCCCGGTCTGAAGCCGTCGGGCGACCTGCAACGCATCCGCGAACTGGCTGGCCTGCCCGCCGACAGCATGGATGATCCTATGGCTCAGCCGCCGATGACGCCGCCCACGGAAGTGGACGCGCCTGAAGTCGGTCTGCCCGGCGTTGACGCTGGCGTTGACGCTGGCGACGAAGCTGGTCTGCCGCCGGAAGGCATGGACGACATTCATCACAGCACCGACATGGCTGATGTTCCTTCTGAGGAACCGGCTATGGAAATGCCGCCGGTTGGCGACATGGGCGGTGACGAAATGGGCGGCGACATGGGCGCACCGGCTCCCGAGATGGGCGGCATTCCGTCGCCGGGTTCGGCTCTTGAAGACGCGGCGGCTCTCGACCAAGCCATCACGGACATCGAGAACCTGATCCCGAACGTCAAGATCAGCGAATACAAGACGCTGGTCGCTCGCCTCGAAGCTCTGGTCTCCATGGCGAAGTCGGCCGGTAAGGCTGCCCTGACCGAAGCTGGCGACCCTGCTCTGAAGGCAAAGATCGCTGCATTCGCTGCGGGCCGCAAGCCCAAGACCGAAGACAAGATCGCATCGAAGCCGGAATTCTCGAAGCCTGCACCGGCCGCCAAGGTCGATGGCCCGAAGCCCGCTGCTGCTCCGAAGGTTGCTGAGCCGACCGTTGGCGACAACGTCCGCAAGACCTTGATGGATTATGTCAAGGAAGCTGACGAAAGCGGCCACGAGACCATTGGTCAGAACCGCAACGACGCCATCAAGAACCTGCAAACTCGCATGGGTCCGGGCACCACGCCGCAAGCTGCGGCGCAGGCTATGGACGCGATGATGAAGGACGGCGGCGTCAAGCAGATGGGTTCCGCGTTCACGATGGCTCCCATGGACGACAACACGTTCAAGACCAACATGGCGGCCATGAAGAAGCCCACACAGAGCCCGACGCAAAGCACGTCGGCGCCCGGTTCGAACACCACGAACCCCAGCGCCAACGTGCAGGGAGCCTCCAACCCGGCATATCAGGGCGGTAACTAACCGCCACTCCTATGACCAAAATCTTGCTCGGTGAAACTCGTCGCGAAGCTATCAGCCGGGTCCAAGAACTCCTTGGCCCGGCGACTTCGCGTCCGCTCGCCGAGCAGACTTTTTGGGCCTTGGCCAAGCGTGGCAAGATCACGATGGACCAGAACGATGGCACCTATCTGATCGAGGCCGATATCCCCGACGAACAGATCAAGGATGTGGCGACGCAGGTCAATACGACCATGGAGCGCAGCAAGGGCATCCACTATCAGGTCAACCGAAACCATTTCCACCGGGCTCGCGTTGCGTGGCAATGGAAATCCAAAATTGCTTCGGTGATGTCGCCAAGCCTGCCGAGTTTGGATTCGCCTACCATGAACCCGCCGGACCCGAACGCCCCGGCGCCGGACGATCCGACAAGCACGGATTAATATTGCGCTCCGAGACCGCTAAATAGATAATCGGTCATTCAAAGCAGCAACATGCGTTTTTTCGAAATTTCAAGTGGACTCCGTATTCCGGTGTCGGAAGAAGAGCAGGAAATTCTTGATCTGATCCCTCGTGGGGATCGGATTGCGAAAGCGAAGCTCGACGAACGGCAGAAGGAAGTGGCCCGAAACATGGTCACTCGGGGTCTTCTTGTGCGTGAGCGCGAGGACGATACCACGTTCCTTCGCACGAATGACGCAGCCGACATTTGGAGATGTTAAGTCTATGAGCGCCCCCAATCCTCAAGAAGTTGGCGAGATGGCTCGCCTGATCCGCATGATGAACGAAGGCGTGACCTTCGAAGATGACGCTGTTGCCGCGCCGCAGCCGTCTACCGTGTCGATCATCGAAGGGGTTTTGGACAACTCGTCGTCCAGCATGGACCCATCCGTGGCGGCGATGAAGAGTATCTTGGAAGCCTTCAACGGCACGTCGAGCCCGGCTGATGCGCTGGCGGATCGTTCTTCCATGGATCGCGAACTGCGCGAGGCTCTCATCACCGAAGCCACCGACCATGGCACCCGTATTGGAAGCTGGGAGATCGTCGTCAACGAGAACCAACAGGGCCTCAAGAACTTCGACGTGACCAACGTCCACACCGGCGAACCCATCGCCACCGAACTCAGCCTCTACGACGCGGCGCACGGCATCGTCCGCGCTCTCAACGAAGGTCTGATGATTAACAGCAGCCGGGTTCGTGACATTCTGGCGGCCGAAGCCGAATACGACCGCGCTCGCACATCGGCGGCCGAATTCCGTGAGCGTGGCCGTATGCTTGAGAGCCGTGGCGAGAACAGCCGCGCTGCCATCATGGAAGACCGCTTCGATGTGGCACTCGCTCAAGCGAAGGATGCGCGCACCCGCTTGGTCAAGCTGGCGAAGCTCTGATCTAAATACATGATGCGCGATCTGATCCAAATCATCGAAGGGCTCAACGAAGCCGACCTTGAACGCCGTGGCCGCTACGATGAAATGGTGACACGCCTGAAGCAAGCGGCCGATCACGGTCAATTCGGCAACTACATGGTTCCGAAAGTTGCGGGTGACGGCACCGTCAGTCAGCTTTCGAAGGCCCTCGAAGACGCCGGGATGCACGTTTGGGTCGTCCGCACTTTCCATTTGCGCGAAGATTTGGACGTGACCAAATTCCACGGCCCCGTGGTCGTTCTGCTGGATGTTGACGGCGCCCTGTCCTACGAAGCCGCCCGCGCCATCAAGATCGCAATCAGCGATATCGGGGCGAACAAGCTCCCGGTCACAATGCTGATGGTTGGTCAACCCAGCGATATTACCGATCCGGGCATCAACTCCCGTTTTCAGACCATCGGCTAAGCGCCGAACTGCTCTTTCAGAGCCTCGTCAATCAGCTTGTCTGCCAGCTTTTCGAGCTTGTAGCAGTGACCCCTGTAGCGAACTTCCTTGAGGATATCGCGGATGCTGCCGACTGGCATGTTGTGGAAGCGTGAGACGTTGTTCAGCATCCACCCCTTCAGGTTCCAGTTGCCCGCGCCATTGTTGTAGATGTCATAGTAGGCTTGACCGAACTGCCGGAACAGTTCGAGGGCGAGCTTGTCGGGGTTGAACGGCACCTCTCCCGAATCGGGCATCAGTGCTTGGAGGCGATCCACCTCTTCCTTGCGGCGGCCACCCCAGAGGGCGTGTTCATATCTGGACATTGATATCCACCATCGCGAACGCTTCCTTGATCGCCGCTCGCGCCGCAGGCGCGTTCGGGAAGAGCTTCACGTCAGTTTCCTTCATGCCGAAGCGCGCGGCGCCTTGGCCGGGAACGGTTTCGAACTTGAAGCCGACGATGTTCACGAACCAGCCTTGGTTCGCACCGGCGCGGCGCATGGCTCCGATCAGACGGCCACCCTTCATGATCGAGTAGGCGCGATGCGGCCGACCGGAGACGATCACGTCTCCGTCGTAGCGATCCCCCTTCAGGAGATCGACCGAGCGCTCGTTCCAGCGGCCGAGCATCAGCGACCGATCAACCGGGCGGCGGCCATGTCGGCGGCCAGTTCATCATGGTCCGAGTAGTGGAAATCGCGGGCGACATTGCGCACCACAAGACCCTTGGCCTTGGCGCGCGCTTGGAGGAATTGCGACTCTTCAAGCGTCAGGCCGACGATGCTGGTCAGGGTGATGTCGATGGCGATCTGCTCGGCGCTCACACCGGCGGCGATCCGCTGGTCGATCAGGGCCAGACGACCCATGACCATGCTGGTCGCGTCGCTGGTATCGAGGTTGCCGATGGACGCGAGTTCGTCACGAACGGCGATCTGTTCCGGGGTCGGGGTGTGGCGGCGGGCGAAGGGCACATAATCGGCGGCCACGTCGTAGGAGTGGGCGATTTCAGCAGCGGTTTGGGCGGTGATCTGGATCATGTGCATGTGCCTCCGGTTTCCGGTGTTGATTGAAAGGTATCATCCTTCCGAATCTCGTCAACAATATTGCGACTAGAAACAGCATAGTTCAGAATACGTTTGCTGCACGAAAAAGGCACTGTAGTAGGCCGGATGTCGAGTGTGCCCGAAATACCCTCATCCGCAAGGACGTTGAAGCTCTAGACCCGGTATGCAGCACCCAGTTCCGCCGGAATAAATAGCTAATAAGCGTTTGTGCCGGAGTGCCTTAAGTGAAAATGACTGAGACCCGCGTCCAAGCTGTTCGAAAGCTGACGCCATTGAACGAGCGACTGTCTCGTCAATATGGTGTGAGTATCGACCTGACTTCGGATGAGGATCACCTCCGTCATGTGCTTGAGCACTACAACTCGAAGCGGGAGATCATGATCTTCCAACAAGGTGAAGCGGCCACGAACGACCCTGATTACGCGAAGGCGGTTCTCATCAGCGAAACAGTCAAACTGCTTCTCCGTGAAATCGCTCCCAAGCGCACACGCAGAAAGAAGAAGTAAGATGACTACCGCTTACATTACCTACACCGGGAAGGGCGACCCCGTCGGAGAGAAGTTTAGAAAGCCGATTCGGCCGTTCTACGATCTCGACGCGGCCGTTAAATCCGCCGGGGAACTCTCCGATGTCTACGAAGTGGATATCGAGAACCCCGACGCCAACGGCAGGGGAATGTGCACGGTCATCAGAAAAGTCGAGAAGGAACCCATGAAGGAAGACGCCAACGCGGAACACTATCACGGCCTGTCTGGCTGGGTTTCCGACTACAAGAAGGCCCGCAAATTCGGCAACGTCAAGCTGGCCAAAGAAATCAAATCCAACATCGAAGGTGCGATCAAGAAGCACAATCTCGATGCAACCAAAGTCTGGGGCGAAGACCCCGATCAACCGAAGGAACCCATGAAAGAACACAAAGCAGCAGTGAGTGGCCTCGCCTTTCTAGTCGAGAGTGAACTCGAAAAGGCCCAAGTCGTCATTGCGGCTAAGGGTATTCTGGACAAGCTTCAGAAGATGGCCGAAGACCTCGCCAAGACCGAAGCCGATGACATCATGCCCATGCTCGACAGTATGCGCCTGACCTTCGGCCCGGAACTGACCGACAGCTTCAATGATGTCGCCACCGCGAAGCTTCGCCAGACCATGGAAGCCGTCAAGGGCGCCAAGGAAGCGATCACCCGCGAAGTCGGCCGCCTCGAAGCCAACGTCAACGGCGAGCAGACCAACGACATGGGCATGGGCGAAGAGCCCGCCGCCGATGACGGTATGGGCGATCTGGGTGCGGATGACGGTATGGGCGGCCTCGACGGTGACGCCGACATGGGCGCACCGGAAGGTGATCTGGGCGACGAAGCCCCGATGCCCGGCGAGGACGAAGAAGTCCCGAACCCGGCCGACGACCTCGACGCAGCGTTTGACGATGCCGCACAGGACACCACGGCTGCTGGTCGCGCCAAGAAGGAAAGCATCGAGCGCAACGTGAAAGCCCTGAGCGAGTCGAAGAACCCCGACCGCCTCGTGTTCGAGACGTTCCGCCGCACGCTGAAGGAGTCGAGGGACGCCGTCCGCGCTGCTAAAGCAGTTGCCAACGCATTCGCCATCGACTTCGCCGACGTGGTCGCCATCGTGAAGGAAGGCAAGACCTTCAAGGACGAGAAGGGCAAGACCGACAAGAACAAGGATCGTGCTCAGGACCGCAAGGACAAGAAGCGCGACCGTCCGTCCGACATCGACGAGGGGAAGACCTTCAAGGATGAGAAGGGCAAGACCGACAAGAACAAGGACCGCTCGGAAGATCGCGCCGCCAAGGCCCGTGACAACAAGAAGCCTTGGGAGAAGGATGACCTCGAAGAGGGCAAGACTTTCAAGGACGAGAAGGGCAAGAAGAACGAAAACCCCTTCAAGGATCGCGACGAAGCTCGCAAGGCCAAGAAGAAGGGTCAGGACGAGGAACTTGAAGAAGCCGCATTCGGTGGCAAGCAAGCTCCCGCTTTCGGCAAGCGCAAGCCCGATCCGCTGGCCAAGGTTCCCAACGACCACGCGGACATGAAAGCCAAGTCCACGAAGAAGGTCGCGGAGGCGACCAAGAAGCCCCCTTTTTCTCGCTGACCGAAACGGTATCTGAGACAGCCAAGGCTCAACTTAAGAGCCTTGGCTACTCGGTCCACCCGATGGTCAACCCCCACGACTATAACCGTGAAGACCTGAAAACCTGCCCGTGGTTCTGGAAAAAGGACCAACGTGGTTCGGACACGATGGTTGACGAAATCCAGAACGGTCACTCTCCGACGGAGAATGACGCATGGGCTGATCTGATCCGCTACAAGCGCGGTAAGACCGGGGCTGACAACGTTGAAGAGGGCACCTTGGACCAGTTTGAACGACGCGAGAAGGCTCTCGCGCGCGCCGCCGCCGAACGTCGCGCCAAAGGCTTCACGGCCATGGCAGACGCCAAAGCCAAGAAGGAGCCGGTGAAGGAATTCGAAATGAAGCCTACGCCGGATTCGAAGAAGGGCATGTTCGACGGCAAGACCAAGGCTGAGCTTCACAAGATGGCGACCGCCGTCAAGGCTCAGATGAAAGCCCACGAAGACAAGGGAGAGGCGGTGCCGAAGGCGCTCCGCTCCAAGCACTCCGAAATCGACTTCGCGCTTCGTGCGAAGAACGATTGGGGCAAGGCGAATGAAAGCGTTATCGAAGAGGGTATGTCCCTTGAAGATGCACAGAAGATCGTCGGGCGCACGAATTCCACGGAACCGTATCTGTCCAACATGATCCGCGCTCTGTCGTCGATGCCCGCTCTGAACTCCGCTGAAGAGAACGAACGTCTGGCCGCTGCCAAGATCGTCAAGGCCGCGAAACGCAAAGGCAAGTAATGAGACTGTTTGAACTTTTCGACGACAGCCCGCCTGATGTCACCGACGACATTAAGCAGAGCCTTATGGACATCCTGACGCCTATGGTGGCGTCACGGGTGCCATTTGTCACGATTCAGCAAATCATCGAAAAGCTCACTCAGCTTCGCACCGGGGTCATGATCGACCGCAACCTCATCATGACCCTGTTGGACCCCGATCAGATCAAGATCATCAGCAAGATCGAGGGCGACCGCGTCTACCTCAGCAATCCGAACGCGCCTGATCGCTCACTCGGCAAGGATGATGCAGAGAAAGAAAAAGAGCACGTTGACGATATGGCCCAGAAGCAGGCCCAGAAGTCCATGGGCGCCGGGAACGACAGCGCGCCGCTTTAATCTCGTCAACGAATCAATTTGGTCCACAGCCGTTAACCAAGCTATGCTGACTCATATTTTAAGCATTGCATTGGACAATTTGTGGTCATCAACAAGATTCACGAGTATCCCGCTCTGGCACGCACAACAGCCGTAGACGGAACTCGCTTCTACCTCGACCCGAACAACGGTCAGCCCCTTCCCAGCGTCACCACGATTCTCTCCTACACACAGGACAAGTCTTTCCTTGTCGAGTGGCAGGCGCGAGTGGGCCAGAAGAAGGCCGACGCTATTCGTGATGAAGCGGCCTCGCTCGGCACGCTTCTGCACACCCACATGGAATGCCACATCCAAGGTCTGCCCCGTCCGGGCGGCAACAACCTCATGCGCCAACTGTCCCGGCGCATGGCCGACGTGGTGATCGAGAACGCCTTCCCGAAGGTGAACGAAGTCTGGGGCGTGGAAATCCCACTGTGGTTCCCCGGCCTTTACGCGGGCACCACCGATCTCGTGGGCATCTATGACGGCAAGCCCGCCATCATGGACTACAAGACCACGAAGAAGATGAAGAGCCGCGACAAGATCGAGGACTATTTCGACCAGACGGTGGCCTATTCTCTCGCCCACAATGAAATCTTCGGCACGAACATCCGTCGGGGTGTGATCTTCATGGTCGCCCGCGATCTGGAATACCAGACCTACGTTTTGGAGGGCGCCGAATACGACAAGCACGAGGCTTCTTTCCTCAACCGCGTGCACTCCTACTACGCTTCCGATCCGATCATCATGGAAGTGACGGAGGGTGCGACCGTCGAGAACGTGACCCCCTTGGCATAAATACAGGACAAGTTTGGGTGACGGATTCGAGATGATTATCATTGTAGGCAAAGTTCAGGTTCGTCGTGACCCCGAAGCGCTGCTTCCGGGCGCCCCCGTGTCGATGGACCCGCTTTCCTTCGGCCCCGGCCTCGACGTGGGTGAACTTGGCTTCAGCACCGACACCGGTCGCGTGTTCATCGGCCACGATCCCTCCAACGGCAACCCGAATTTTGCCCGGCCCGTCTTCCCGTATCAGAACGTCGAAGTTCTGACGGAGAACAGCCCGCGTCTCCACGAACTGTTCGGTCTGTTCCTCCGCGACCAAGATCGCAACGATTTCTTCGTCCCCACTGCGGTGGCGGTCAACGGCAACAATTTCGCGCCGCTGCTCTATACCGAATACGATGGCGCCTTGGCCGTTCCCGCGCGCCTGCGCGGCGCGTCCGTGAGCGCGACCATCGACTATCATGCTTTCCAAGCCGACAGCCCGATCAAGCAAGGCACGCTCCGCATTATCGCGGATGCCGCGTCCACCCAAATCGTGGACACCGACAACATCATCAAGGGTTCGTCTGCAATCGACTTCCAAGTTGGCGCTCGCCAGAGCGACAGCGAAGGCTACTATTTCGAACTCCAAGCCCGGAACAATACCGCCAGCCCGATCACCCTGCTCATTCGCCGGTGTGTCGTGGTCGGCATGTCTGCGTAACTGTTTCTCTCATTTTGAGATAGACCATGAACCCGTTTCTCATGTCGCGCCGACAATTGCTGGCCGACTGGAAAAAATTCCGCAATGACCTAACGGCTCTCACTGAGCCGGAGCAACTCGCATCCGTCGCGAATTACTGGGCCAAGGCCCCGGTGAAAACGATGGCATACGATCCCGAGGCGTTGGACACCTATCCGACGCCGTGGGAAATGATGGACGAGAACGACTGGTGCCGGAACTCTGTGGCCGTCGGAATGGATTTCACCCTGCGTCTCGCTGGGTGGTCCCCTGATCGTCTCCGCATCAAGATGATGCGCGACTACGACATTTCTGACCAAAAACTGGTCGTCGAAATTGACGGCCAAACTCTGCTTAACTATGATTATGGTTGTGCCGTAGCCATCCCGAAAACACGCTTTGACATTCTTCAAACGTGGCGGTTCAGCGGCAAGCATTACGAGAAAGTGGGCGGCTAAATACCTCCCCAAAATCATTTCAGGACGAAGAAAATTATGCAGGTTCGTAAGCGGAACGGCAGCTATGAGGCTGTTGACCTAAACAAAATCGTTGGTTCTATCTCTCGTGTTTGCGCCGATCTCGGCGAAATCGACATCTTCAAAGTTGCCACCAAGACGGTTGGTGGTCTGGTGGACGGAGTTTCCACCCGAGAGCTTGATTTGCTCTCCATCCGCAACGCGGTGGGTCTCATCATCGAAGACCCGGTCTACTCGAAGGTCGCCGCCCGGCTGCTCTCGAATTTCATCATCAAGGAAATCGACGGGCAGGACATTCAGTCCTTCTCGCAGTCGATTCAGATCGGCTACGACCAAGGGCTCATCAACCAGCAGACCTACGATCTGGTGATGGTCAACAAGCGCAAGCTGAACGCGGCCATCAAGCACGAGCGCGACTGGGGCTTCGAGTTCCACGGCATCCAGACGGTCTACGACCGCTATCTCCTGAAGCACCCCACCCTCGTCTTGGTGGGCGACGACGGCAAGAAGTCGCGTGCGGTCATCGAGACCCCGCAATACTTCCTCATGCGCGTGGCCTGCGGCCTGTCCAACGATGCCTCTGAAGCTGTCGAACTCTACAATCTGTTGTCCAGCCTCGAATACATGGCATCGACGCCGACCCTGTTCAACTCGGGCACGGCTCACAGCCAAATGTCGTCGTGCTATCTGCTCGACAGCCCGCTCGACAGCCTCGAAGACATCTACAAGCGCTACGGCGACATTGCGGCCCTGTCGAAGTTCGCGGGCGGCATCGGCGCGTCGGCCAGCCGCATTCGCTCCAAGGGCAGCCACATCAAGGGCACCAACGGCAAGTCGAACGGCCTCGTGCCGTGGCTGCACACGCTGTCGGGCTCGGTCGCCGCCGTTAACCAAGGCGGAAAGCGCAAGGGCGCGGCGTGCGTCTATCTGGAAACCCACCACCCGGACATCATGCAGTTCCTTGAACTGCGCGACAACACGGGTGAGAAGGAACAGCGCGCCTACAACCTGAACCTCGCCAACTGGGTGCCTGACCTGTTCATGAAGCGGGTGCAGGAAGACGGTCTGTGGTCTCTGATCGACCCGTCGGTGGCGCCGGACCTGACCGATCTCTACGGCGACGAGTATGAAGCTCGCGTCCTTGAGATCGAAGCCGCTGGCGACTTCGTCGAGCAAATTCCGGCCCGCAAGCTCTATGGCCGAATGATGCGAACGCTGGCTGAGACCGGCAACGGCTGGTTGTGCTTCAAGGACACGTCGAACCGTCGCGGCAACCAAGTCGGCGAAGGTGGCATCATCCACCTGTCCAATCTGTGCACGGAAATTCTGGAAGTCACGTCGTCCGGCAAGAAGATCAACCTCTCCCGCAAGGAGATGCTGAAGACCACGGCCGCCGATCTGGTTGAGAAGAATATCCGCCTGACGGGCTTCGACGTTCAGAATGACGAGTTCGAAACGATCCAAGGCATGGAGACGGCCGTCTGCAACCTCGGCTCGATCAACGTCGGTCGCGGCTACATCAAGAACGGCAAGCTCGACGTTCAGAAACTCCACAAGAACGTGGCCACGGCCGTGAAGTATCTCGACCGCGTCATCGACCGCAATTTCTACCCGATCCAAGAAGCCGAATCGTCCAACCTGCGTTGGCGGCCGGTGGGTCTGGGCCTGATGGGTCTGGCCGACTTCTTCTTCCAACTGCGTCTGCCGTTCGAGAGCGATGAAGCCATCGCCCTGTCGGCCACGATTCAGGAGGAAATCTACTACCAAGCTCTGAAGACTTCCAACGAACTGGCCAAGCAGTTTGGCCCCCACCGCGACTTCGCGCTCACGCGCGCGGCCAAGGGCGATCTGCAATTCGATCTGGCGGGCGTGGTTCCGAAGGACATGGCGCGTTGGGATGCCCTGAAGGCTGACATCAAGGCGCACGGCCTCCGCAACTCTCTGCTGATCGCTATTGCACCGACGGCGACCATCGCCCACATCACGGGCGCAGAAGAGTGCATCGAGCCGATCAAGTCGAACCTCCTGAAGCGCGAAACGCTCTCGGGCGAGTTCATTTCGATCAACCGCTATCTGGTCGATGATCTGAAGAAGCTCGGCCGCTGGGACGCCGATGCGATCAACTGCCTGAAGCGCGACGAAGGGTCGATGCAGAAGATTCCGGGTCTGCCGGAGGAACTGTATGCCCTTTACAAGACGGTTTGGGAGATCAGCCAGAAGAAGGTCATCGAGCACGGCGCAGCGCGCGGTGCGTTCATTGACCAGTCTCAATCGCTGAACACCTTCCTCGACCTGAACAAGTATCCCGAAGAGAAGCGGATCGGCGTCCTGTCCTCGCTGTATATGTATGCGTGGGAAAAGGGTCTGAAGACGACCTACTATTTCCGCAGCCGTTCTGGTTCGCGCATCGAAAAGGTGACGGTCTCCGGCGCCACGGCGGTTGTTCCTCAGATGGCGGCCGAAGAGCCGGAAATCTGCGAAGTCTGCACCTAACTCGGCTTGACCCTCGCGACCCTCACACCCATACTGTGGGGGTCGCGATGACGTTGACTGTCGGTATTAACGCTCAGCAGTTCGGGCATTCGCCCCCGCTTAGGCCCAGAAAGCTGAGCACCAAAATCGACCCGAGTCGGGTGGTAGCATTCACTTTAGGCGCCGGAAACGGAGTCACCGAATTCGATAGCAGCAGCAGGCTGTGGATAATGCTTCCACGGGCGAAGGGTGTGGATGTTGTAGGGACCGGGAGCTAAACCGGATCGAGACGATCAGGGCCGTGGCGAAAGCTGCGGCCCTTTTTCGTTGACGAGAATTTTCCGCACAGCTACGGTCAGCTATGGAGAAAGCTCCCGATTGCCGAGACTGCTGGTTTCGCTCGTTCGACATGGACGGCGAATTCTGCACGCACGATCTCAGCATGAAGGTCACGATGTTCGGGCTCGGCCTGAACGCCATGCGCCGGGAGGGCGCAGACTGTGGCCCGGACGCGACCCTCTACCAGCACAAAGATGAAGTGCCCTTCGAATGAAAGTGGTCGGCGGGGTTGGCTTCAAAAAAACCTACACAGAAGCGGAGTGGCAGGAGATCGAGCGCCAGCGTGACGAGATGCGTCACCGCTTGACCGCGCCCGATGGCTGCCAATGCGCCATCTGCAAACCTCCACAGAAGTCCAAATGATGACCTTTGCTGAACTCGAAGCGGAGGCGCTGAGTGTCCTCGGAATCCATCTCCGAGACGCCACCCAAACGTTCGCGCATTACGATACGTGGGTGAAGCTCTACAAGCCCCGTGGGACGGCTCAAGCGAAATGGGCGGAATACCAACACCATCCTCACGGACAGGCCCAGCAGCCGCCCTATCGCGACGTATGGCACTGGCTAATCGACAAATTCCCCACCGACGACTGGATCGAGACCAGCAGCAATCGTTACAAGGATGTCGTCCTCACGGAACGCACCTTGGATCGCGAATGGGTCCGCCTCATTCTGGCGCCGTTGATCGCCCGGCATGGCGGCAAAATTGAGCTTCGTCTCAACGTCGATACCTGACGAAAAATATTGAGATTCGTCCTGCCGACTCCGTAGGATGAACCATGGTTAACGAAAAGCCTTCGTCCTCCTATTGCCACTAACCGATCCCGTATTCTCGGGTTATCGGGGCACTAAATATACATTCAAATCATAATGCTTTAGGAGAATACTTTGTCCAACATTCTCGACCCGGTTGTGTCACTTACACTTCGTCCGATGAAATACCCCAAGTTCTACGAGATGTATGAAAAGTCCGTCGGGAACAACTGGACCAAACAGGAAATTTCCTTCGCCACCGACCTCGCTGACCTGCGGGAGAAAATCTCCCCGGCCGAGCGGCATATCGTGAACCGTCTGGTGGCGTTCTTCGCGACTGGCGACCAGATCGTCTCCAACAACGTGGTGCTGACCCTCTACAAGCACATCAATTCCCCCGAGGCCCGCGTGTTCTATTCGCGCCAAGCCTACGAGGAAGCCAACCACATCGACTTCTACCTTCAACTTCTCGACAGCTACATTCCCGATCACGGCGAACGTGCGGAAATGTTCAACGCCATCGAGACGGTGCCGAGCATCAAGGCGAAGGCCGAGTGGGCGTCGAAGTGGATGGACCAGATGTCCTCCATCGACATGCTTGAGACGGATGAGCACCGTAAGACCTTCTTGATGAACCTGCTGGCGTTTGCCACCGGAGTCGAGGGTCTCTTCTTCTTCGCAGCCTTCGCCTACGTCTACTATCTGCGCGACCGTGGTCTCCTTCATGGGCTCGCATCCGGCACCAATTGGGTGTTCCGCGATGAGTCGATGCACATGATGTTTGCGTTCGAGATCATCAACGTCATCAAGGCCGAACTTCCCCACCTGTGGGACGAAGACATGCAGCAGCGTGTCCGCGACATGCTGGAAGAAGCCATCGAGTGCGAAATGATGTTCGCCACGGACGTGCTGTCCATCGGCATCGTCGGTCTGAGCATCAAGGACATGCGCGAATATCTGCGTTTCGTCGCGGATGGCCACATGCGCAAGCTGGGCATGGAGCCGGTCTATAACGCCGTGTGCCCGTTCGACTTCATGCTGAAGCAGGACGTGCAAGCGCTGACCAGCTTCTTCGAACGCACGGTCGCGGAATACACCGTCGGCATCGGGGGCGAAGTCGATCTGGATGTTGAGGATTTCTGATGCCGACGGCGTTGGAAAAACTCGGCGCCATCCGAGAACTCGCCCTTCAAGAGATTGCCGAGCGAGAAGCGTTGGCGGACATGATCGCCACCATGGAAATCCCCGACACCGAACCGCTTGGCTGGGTGCTCGAAATCCCGGTCGGCAGCGTGGGTGACCTCGTTGACGGGGAAGTGGTGCTCTCCGAAGACGTGACGGAGTGGATGGAGATCAACATTCGCGACCGCTACTGGGTGTTCAATCGGTTCGGGGCAGCGTTCAATTATCGGAGCGCCCGAGACCGCGCACCGGTAGAATTCAATTTCACCTCGGAGCGCGATTTCATCGCGTTCAAAATGCGCTGGGGATGATTTCCCTTCGGGACAATCGCCTGCAAATCATGAGCGGGACGGGGAGGGTGCTGCTCACCTTTTTCCACCCGCCGGAAGTCCCCGACTATCCCGCCCTCTTGGAAACGTGTCGATACGATTTCGGCGCCATTGGGATGCCCCATGTTTTCGGGATCGAGATGGGCGGGCTCGCCGCGCAAGAGCGTCTCGTGGATGAGATGGAATTCAGGAAACTGAAATTTGAACACTGGTCCAGTATCGGTGTCTCTCGTCATGCCTTCTTCGGGTTTGCGAGCCTACATGATGCTATGCTCGCAAGACTGTTGATCTGACAGTATACTGAAGTATAGGTGAGGCAAACCATAGTATATGCATACCGTTGATCTAGTTGTTTTCAAATAACAAAGTAGATTGTGACAATAACATAGTGCTGGCGACTTTTCCGTAGTGTGCTATAATAGTTACATGGCGTGGAGAAACCTTCACACCCGGTCTTTGACACATAAAGGGTATGCACAATGACTACGGAAAAGCAGTCCAAGCACACCAAGGACATTACGATGCGCCTGATGAAGGGCACCCTAACCTACGATCAGGCGAAGGCTGCCCTCGACGACCCGGCAACGTTCAAGGCAGAAGAGAAGCGCAAATCTCTCGTAAAAAATCGGGCCGATGGTAAATCATGGCCGGGACGATACCGTTGGTGGGGCAAAGTTCGCACGCCGCGCCTGATCGTTGCCTATTGCTGGGCGGTCAAACGTAACAAGGCGGGCTATTTCCTCGGCTGGCGCGAAACATACGATGCGTCCGGGGTTCGGCTGGATCGGGATCAATTTGTCGCACGAAAGTCCAAGAAGCGGCTTTCCTTGCTGCAAAAGCGTCGAACGGACGCGATCCAAAGCAAAAAACGGTCGGCTACTTAGCGTTAACATGGAAAGTGGTGGTGGGCTTAACTTCCCGCCACCACTTTTTTCGTGAAATCTCGTTGACGAGATGTTTTTTATCCCCTAGACAAGAGCCTCACGCCCGATTTGGGCTGCGAAACTGAGCAAGGGATGCGCCACGATGGCGGGTAAAAAGGGTTTCTTGAGCGGCATTGTTGATGCAGCCAAGTCCGAACTGTTCGACGACGACGAAAAGACGCACACTGCCGATCCGGCCGTCGCTGCGGCTCAGGCTCCCCCGGCACCGGCGCCCACGCCGACGATGCCCTACACGTTCGGCACCAGCCCTGCTGGCGCAACGACCCCGATCTCGTCTCCGGCAGGCATGGTGATGCCCGGCGCCCCGGAACCGGTGGACCCCAAGGTCTTCGAGATGGTCTCCGGCGGCGTCTTCATCGACATCGCGGAAGGCGCGAAGTCTCGCCCGTCCCGCTACATGATGTTCAGCAAAATGTGGGACGCCCTCGGACGCCCGGCGGACGCCAACGTCCCGCTCCGCGCCATGCAGGTCAACGACAGTTCCATCACGCCGGTCGCCGTCCTCAAGGACATCGACGCGCACCTGAAGCTGCTCGACGGCGTGGCCGCCAACGCCGCGACCGAACTCGACAACGCAGCCGCCCAAAAGCTGGGCGGCGCCGATCAGCAACTCGCGGCCCTCACTCAGGCCAACGAGGCGGCGGCTCGCGAGATCGAACGCCACACGAAGGAAACCGCCGAGCGGAACACGCAGGCGATTGCCATCCAAACCCAACGCGCGACGGACGAAGCGAACATCAATCGCGCCAAAAGCCGCACCCAAGCCGCCGTGGACATGGTCCGCGCGCAGCTTCAGGGCGCGCGAAACCTGTTCGCAACTCTGTCCTAACCCCGATCAAGACTGGACCTGACCAACATGTCTGACACCAACTCCCCGAACGAGTGGCATCCGCCGCAGGAAAAATATATCCGCTGGGGCATCAACGGCGCGATCATCGCGGCGCTGGTGTTCGGCGGGTCCATTGTCGTGAAGCACGTCGTCCCGACGATCAGCGACGCCTTCCTGCTCCTTCAGACCCTCACCGAGAACATGATCTATCTCGCGCTGACGGTCGGCGCGCTGGTCGTGGTCGGCTGGCTGCTGCTGGAAATCCTGTCCCCCAAGGGCCGGATCAACAAGCTGTTCGCCCAAGCCTATTCGAGCTTCATCCACAACATGACGCTCGAACTGCTGAACGTCGATCCGATGTCGCCCCTCAAGGACAGCCTCGCGGCCGTCGAAGAGAAGAAGAAGACCTACGACGAGCAGTTCGCGCAGTTCGACGGCCAGATTTCGGTCTTCAAGCAGAACGAAGATCAGTTCCGCGCCCAAGCGCTGGAAGCCGAGAAGCGCGCCAAGGCCGCCAACTCCAAGGGCGACACCGTCAACTTCGAACGGCTGGGCTATCAGGCCGGTGAAGCCAACAAGACGGCCGACGGCTTCGCCGCCATGCGCGCCCGCCTTGAGCCGGTTCGCGGGATCATCGTCCGCCTGCAACAGGCCGCCGACGACCTGATCTTCAAGCTGGGCGTGGACATCCAGAACACGCAAGCGACGTGGGACGCCGCCAACAACATGTCGAAGATGGAGCGCGCCGCGCGCGGCATCCTCGCCAACCAAGGCAAGAACGAACTTGCCAAGGAAGCCCAGATGCTCGTGCAGACCAAGTATGCCACCGCCATCGGCCGCTTGGAGAACCTGAACGACGCCGCCAAGCCCCTGCTCGACAACATCGACTTGGACAAGGCGACCTACAGCCAAGACTTGCTGGAAAAGTGGCAAGCCGAAGACCGCGCCAACCAAATGGTCGCGATCCCGGTCCACGCCAGCGTCGTGGCTCCGCTGGCCATCCCCGGTCAGAAGACCGCAGCCGGTGGCTTCGGTGGCCTGATCGACAACTAGGACTACGGGTGCGGCCTAACCGCCGCACCCCACTACCACTACCGAATACCAGTAAGCGTAACCCCATCAACAACGACCAGACCAGAAAAGGGACCATCCAATGGCTGGACTCAAGACTCGATACAAGGTGGCGGCCATCGCCATCCTCGCGGGCGGGGCGCTCTTCGGCGTCAAGACCCTCATCAGCACCGGCGTCATCAAGCCGCCGCCGGGCCTCGCGGCTTTCGCGCCGACCAAGACCAACAACACCCTGACGGGCAACGTGACCGCCGCCGTCGCGAGCTATGAACTGGCCGCGCAACCGGCCAGCGGCATGACCGGCTGTCCCCGGATGCTCGCCATCGCGTGGAACGGCGCGGCGCCGATCACGCTGGCCAACGGCGGCGTGACCACGTCCGACGACTCCCTCGTGAAGAAGTATGCCGGTGGCTGCTTGAAGATCGAGCGTCAGGACGACTACGGCGTCCAGAAGGACGAACTGGTGAAGTTCGCCCAAGGCGTGAAGAACGGCGAAGCCAACCCGCAAGGCGCGGCCTTCACGATCATGATGGGCGACGCCTACGCCGCCTACGCTCAGTCGCTCCAAGAGCGCATGGGCGCCCTCGGCCAGCAGGTCGTCGTGGTCGGCATCACCGGCTTCTCCTACGGGGAAGACAAGGCGATGGGCAAGCCGCTGAACGGCAACCCCCAGTCCGCCAAGGGCAGCCTGATCGCTGGCGTCCCCTACGACGGCGACTGGAACACCATGGTGAAGTGGGCGGGTGACAACAACATCCGCATCAACGCTCGCCAAGACACCTACGACGTGGACGCCATCAACACCGTGGACACCCAGTCGTTCACGGACGCCGATGACAAGTATGCCAACGGCTACCACGAAAAGCGCAAGGTCATGAAGGACGGCAAGCTGACCGGCGAAGTCCGTGACGTGACCGTGGACGGCGTGCTGACGTGGTTCCCCGGCGACCGCTTCGTGGTCACCAAGAAGCCCGGCCTGACGACTTGGGCGTCCACCCACGACTACAACCAGCAGATGCCTGCGGTCATCATCACGACGAAGTCGTGGGCCGACTCGCACCGCGCCTACATCGTCGGCCTTCTGCGGGCCTTCGACCGCGCCGCTTTCGACATTCGCTCGGGCGACGGCGTGACCAAGCTGGGCAAGACCCAAGCGGCCGTCTACGGCACCGCCGGTGGCGAAGAAGCGACTGCTGACTTCTGGACCAAGGCGTTCACCGGCTACGACTACACCGACACGCAGGGCAACACCGTTCGTCTGGGCGGCACCCGCGCCGTCACGCTGGCGGAAGTCCGCGACTACCTCGGCCTGACGCCGGGCGCGCTGAACGTCTACAAGGGCGTCTACACGACCTTCGGCGACTACGCGCACGCCTTCTACCCGAAGGACGTGCCGTCCTATCCGAAGTTCGAGGATGTCGTTGACACCTCGTTCGTCACGGCGGCGCTGGCCGGTGTGCAGACTTCGGTGGCCTCGACCTTCACGGCCTCCAAGTCGATCACCCAGCAGGTCTCGGCGAAGGACTACAGCATCGAGTTCGCCACGGGCTCGAACAAGCTGACCCCGGCCGGGTATCGCACCCTGAACCAGATCGCCAACTCGGTCGGCATGACCGGGCTGCGGGTTCGGATCACGGGCTACACCGACAACACCGGCAACGACGCGGCCAACCTGACCCTGTCGCGGGCTCGCGCCCAAGCGGTGGCGGATGCGCTCTTCGCGCTGGCTCCCAAGACGTTCCCCAACGAACGGATGGAAGTCCAAGGTCTGGGTTCGTCGAACCCGGTGGCCGACAACACCACCGAAGCCGGTCGTTCGAAGAACCGCCGGGTGGAGATCGCGCAGGGCAACTAAGCCCACGCACGAGACGAGGGGCGGGTTCGCCCGCCCCTCGATCCTCTTTCTCTTTTCGGAGTTCCCATGTCTAAGTTCCTGTCTGCCTTCATCCCCAACGAGAAGACTGACCGACAGGTCACCCTTACGCTCGTCGCCGGATGGCTGATCCTCACTGCTGCGACTTGGGTGATCCTCACCAATGGCGCGCAGGTTCGGGACCAGATCGTTCCCCTTCTCCCCAGCCCCAAATCCGTCGGTGCCGCGTTCGGCAAGGAAATGGGTGGTGGCGCTATCTACCAACTCATCACCAGCCTGACCGTCAGCCTCGAAGCGATCTTCCTCGCGACGGTTATTGGCCTCGGCATCGTCTATGCCGCCACTGCTGCGGCGTTTCGTCCCCCGGCCATCTTGATTGGCTCGTTTCGCTTCCTGTCGCTGGCTGGTATCACGGTCATCTTCATGATGGTCTTGGGCGGCCATGCCTTGAAGGTCGGCATTCTGGCCTTCTCGATGATGACCTTCTTCGTCGGGGACATGCTTCAAGTGGTTGACGACATTCCCGAAGCACGGTTCGACCATGCTCGCACGCTCGGCCTCTCCAAGTGGGGCGTCCTGCGTGAGGTGGTCATCCGGGGCACTCTCTCGGAAGCCTTCGAAAGCGTCCGCAAGAACGCCGCCATCGCGTGGATGATGCTGACCAGCGTCGAGGCGATTTCCCGCTCGGAAGGTGGCATCGGGCTCCTGCTCGTGACCCTCCAACGGAGCGGCCAGTATTCGTCGATCTTCGCGATCCAACTGCTGATCTTCATGGTTGGCATGGCGCAAGACCGGGCTCTGAAATACGGCAAGGCGCTGACTTGCCCCTACACCGTGAAGGGCCGCTAACATGGGCGAGAAATTCATTCCTTTCGCGCCGGGCTTCGCCGCTCCTGCGGCAGCACCGGCCCCGGCGGCTCCTGCTGTGGTTCCTGCGGCTCCCGCCGCTGAAGCAGCAGTCACCGTGTTCCCGACCCCGAAGAAGGCGCCGATTCCCGGTGACTACAGCTACTCGCTGAACGAGGTTCTTCTCGAAGTCAGCAAGCTGAATGTCCACTACGATTCGCCGATCCTTCGGGACGTGGACTTTACGATCCGCAACATCATCCGGCCCGGCTACACGCAAGGTCAGGTTGACGCCCTGCTCGCTCCCTCTGGGATGGGCAAGACCCAACTGTTTCGTTGCATCTCCGGCCTGAAGACCCCAAACTCCGGTTCGGTGATGATTGGCGAAGGCAAGGAAGCCACTCGCGCCGGTAAGGTCGGTGTCGTGGCTCAGGACTATCCCCTGTTCGCCCACCTGACCGTCTTCGACAACGTGCTGATGGCTGCGAAGCTGAAGCTCGATGCGAAGGATGCGGCCGACAAGACCATCTCGATGCTCGAACGCTTCGAGTTGGACCAACGGCGCGACATGTATCCGCATCAGCTTTCGGGCGGCCAGCGGCAGCGTGTGGCGATCATCCAGCAGATGGTGGCCTGCGGCCATCTCCTGCTGATGGACGAACCCTTCTCGGGCTTGGACATCCTGATGAAGGAAAAAGTTCAGGACATGATTACGTCGCTCGCGGCGGAAGATGAAATGAACTCGATCATTCTGACGACGCACGACATTCAGAGCGCCATCGCGGTGGCGGACACCATCCTCGTGATGGGTCGCGAACGCGACGAGAAGGGTCAGCCCATTCCGGGCGCCCGGATTGTCAAGACGTTCGATCTGATGGAGCGCGGCCTCGCATGGAGACCGGATGTCACCAAGCTCCCGCAGTTCCACGAACTGGAACGCGAGATCACGGCGATGTTCCACGATCTCTGACCTCTGGTCAGGTCAGATGGGGGAGCCCCGGTGGGACTTGTGCCTGCCGGGGTTTCTTCATGCGTATTGTTCGGGTTGATCGACAACGAACCATTCGGCCTGCGGGCCGCTGTAGTGGCTCTCGTCTCGTAGGCGCATTCGCCATTTCAGCACGTCATCCAACGCGACGCCTTGGATCGGCCGGTCGATCTCCAAGACCGTGCCGGTGTGTTCCGCAAAATCTTTTGCAGTTTTGTAGTTGGCGGACCACGAGTGGAACCCGCGTTTGTTGCTGCGCTCCCGACTGAAGGGTTGCTGACCGCGATATAGGTGCTTGCGCACCGGCGGGCTGATCCGCTTCAGGATCGACAGGAACCGCGCCGCCAGTTCCGGGTGCTCTTCCCCGTGGTCGGCGTTCCACGTCCAACCGCTGATGAAGCTGATAAGATCATCGTCGTCGGCAATCAGCGCACATGCCGTCTCGTAACTAATTGGTCTGTTGGAAGCCCTAAGAGCGGGCAGGGCAGCCTTGACCTTGTCGATGCCCCGTTCTTGCGCTCGCCGCAGAACACCTCTCACTCGTTCGCTTTCGAGCCGCTCGATGGCTCCGTCAACGCCCTTTCCCAGCTTCACATAGAAGGCAAGGTCTTCCGGCGATAGCGGATAGCGAGCCAGACGATCTGCGTCCTTGGGTTCGATACCGAACGCCCTGAAAGCATCGTAGTCCACGGCTTCGAAAATTTCGGTCCAACGCATCTCGTATTTAGAGAAATCTGGTTGACCAAAATTTTCGAGGTTGGTAGACATCACTGGTCGATCCATCGCCCCGGCCCCATTCAGCCGGTTCGTCCGGGTAGTCTTAGATCGCCAGAAAGGCTCCTGCGAAAGCGGGGGCCTTTTTCGTTGACCAGTTCCAAAATCATGAGACACTCAAGCTATAAAAACAGCACGAGGCACCCATGACCACCCAGACCGACCGTCTCACGAAGCCGCAGATCGAATTCCTTCGTTCGCTGGACGAAGAGCCCGGCGTCTGGGCCGAATGCGACGAAAGCGAATATCGCACGGCGGTCTCGCTTCAGAAGCGCGGCATGGTCGAACTCGATCAGGAATACACCTACACTCCGCGTCGCTTCGAGGCCCGCACGGTCTCGGTGACCCCGAACTACAACAATGCCATTCGCGACCTTCCCTTCGCCGGTCACTGCTACGTTCTGGCCCGCCCGATCAAAGGCGACTGGTCGGAATATGATGGCTCGACCAGCCGTCAGGGCCGTCAGGAATTCCGCCCGTGCATGATCCGTGGCATCGAGAGCGGCCAGCGGGTCTACGTCATCGGTAGCCAATACGCCTACGATCTGGCCAAGTTTGAAATCCGCGAGTTCGAAGCCTTCAGCGCGAAGCCGGTGAAGGACGATCTCCTGCACAAGCTCCTGACCACCGGCAAGGCCGATGTGGAAGATCAGGTCGCCGCCGCCGACTGGATCGAGCGTCTCGCCGGTCAGGCTTCCCATGCCTGAAGCCGTTTTCTTCGACGAAGATTATCGCACCGGGTTCTCTATTGCCCTGACGGAGTCAACCGGTATCACGGTGCGCATCGGAGAGACGAGTCACGACTTTGAAATCGCGATCCGCAGTCGGAAGAATTTCGCCAAGACGGGTTTCTCGCCGGATCGCGCCGAAGATTTTCTCCAAGCGTTGAAGGATCGCGCGGTGGCGTCCTTCGACGGCCAAACCCTCAACGATGGCCCGATTTGGGGCGACCGGGTCACGGTCACTCCTAAAGCCAACGGCAAGGCCCAAATCCGGGCCGCTGAGGGCGGTAACCCGGCCGCGACCATCACACTGGCCTGCGACGAAATGGCCGCGCTGGTGGCCGCCTTAGAGGCTCTATCTGTCGTCATCCCGACCGACACCAAACGTCTGCTCGGTCATATGGATGACGATCACGACGAACGGTTCTGGAACGACAACCCGAACCTGCGCGCCAAGATCGACAACATGATCTTGGAAAAGCGTTACTCGTTGGCGTTCAACACCTATCACACAACTCACCAGCATTGGTTCAAAACCGTGCGTGAGCCTGAATTCGTGGGGAAGCCGATCACCGAGGGTCGGCGCCGAGCTATCGGAGCCGTCCTCGCTGCACTGGGGGAGGATAGCTGATGGCTGGCCTGCGCCGACTGGCGAAAATGTTTGGTGGGCTCACCGCCAGCAGCATCGACCCCGTGACCGGCAAGGTCACCAAGGTCGAACACGTTTGGGACTATGCGGCCGACGAGCCGACCACGGCGGAAGAGATGCCCGTGGGTTCCGAACGCTGGAAGGAATCCGAGCGCGTCAAGTGGGCGCGGGTGGCCGACGGCGATGTTTCGGACACCCAGAAATAATGTGGCAAAGGCATGTCGGCTATCCGACTTTCCTTGACCGAATCTAGTTTCCGAGTAAGCTGGGCAGTATGGAAATCCTCTCGCAAATTCTCGCTAAAGCGTTCACCGACGAAGGGCTAGATGCTGCGCTGGCAGTGGTCTCCCCCTCCGAGCGGCCGGACCTTGCTGATTTCCAATGCAACGGCGCTTTCCTCGCTGCCAAGACCGCTAAGGTGAACCCGCGTGCGTTGGCCGAACGGGTGATCGCGCGGATCAACCATCCGGGCATCAAGTTCGAGGTGGCGGGGCCGGGCTACATCAACATGACGGTCGGCGCCGAGATTCTCGAAGTCCTGCTGGGTGGCGATCACGGCATAGAATTTTCCGGGCGGATCGTGCTGGACTTTGGTGGCCCGAATGTCGCCAAGCCGATGCACGTCGGCCACATGCGGTCGCTGGTGATTGGTGACAGCCTGCAACGGATTTTGCGGTTCGCGGGCTACGAGGTGCTGTCCGATATCCACCTTGGCGACTGGGGGCTCCAAATGGGTCTCTTGCTGGTTGCCTTGGAAGGCACACCGCTGCACGATTACACCATCGAACTGCTCGAAGAGACCTACCCGCAGGCTGCGGCTCGGGCGAAGACCGATGAGGCTTTCAAGCTCAAGGCGCAGAAATTTACGCAACTGCTTCAGCAGGGCGACGAAGAGCTTTTGAAGCGGTGGCGGAAGATGGTGGCCGTAAGCATGGCCACGGTCGAGCGGGAGCTTAAGGCGCTCGATGTCAACTTCACGATGATGAAGGGCGAGAGCGACGTGCAAAGCCTCGTCGAGCCGATGATGACGCTGTTCGACGGCATCGCCGAAGAGGACAACGGTGCCTTGATCGTGCGGCTGTCCACGGAAGCGCCGCTGATCCTGCGGAAGTCGGACGGCGCGGCGCTCTACGCCACGACCGATCTCGCCACCATCCTCGACCGGCGGAAGTTTGCGCCGGACAAGATCATCTACGTCACTGACGAACGGCAGCAGCTTCACTTCCAACAAGTTTTCGAGACGGCCAAAAAGGTCAAGCTCGCAGACGACATGGAATTGGAACACATCTGGTTCGGCACGGTGAACGACACCAACGGCAAGCCGCTGAAGACGCGGGCCGGTGGTGTGCCGAAGCTGCATGACCTGATTCAGGAGGCCATCGCCAAGGCGGCCGAGAAAAACGAAGCATCCGCGACGGTGGTGGCCATGGCCGCCCTGAAATTTGCGGACCTTCAGAACCCTCGGACGGGTTCGTATGCCTTCGATCTGGACAAGTTCCTCAGCTTCGAGGGCAAGACCGGCCCCTACCTGCTCTATCAAGCGGTGCGGATCAAATCTATCCTCGCCAAGTCTGTGGAGCCGGGCGACATCAAGCTCGAAACGGAGCAAGAGCGGGCGCTTGCCTTCAAACTGGTGTTCGGTTTTTCGCAGGCCGTAAACGCCGCCGTGCGGCGGCTGTCGCCAAAAGAAATCGCCGATCACACCTATGATTTGGCGCAAACGTTCTCTAAATATTATGCCAACACCCAGATCGCGGAAAACCCGTCTCGGGTGGCGTTGGCAACTCTCGTTCTCGAACAATTGGAGTGCAGCTTGGGGCTGCTCGGGATCGAAATTCCTGATCGGATGTGAAAAATGCGTAGGGTTTGCGAATTGCTTTCCCGCAAAAAAGCCACGACGGTTACGCTCCACGGAGACAAGGTTCGTTACACCATTCACTCTGGCGATGGCCCGAATCCGTTTGTCAAGCTCGACGCCGAAGTCAAACGCTGGTGTCACGACAATTTGCGGCGCCCATACGGGGTTAGCTGCTACTGGCTCGGTGGTTTGGGCCACGTTGTGACCATGTGGTTCATCAGCGAAAAAGACGCGACCTTTTTCAAGCTCTACTGGCTGTGAGCCATCCTAAATAGTGGATGCGCGAATTCATCAATCTGCTGGAACGAGCCGCGACCGATGCCACGGTCACACTGTATCGCGGCGACAATTCCAAGATTGACCGATTTCAGATCGCGAAAACCGATGAAGGGGCTCTTCTGGGCGTCGGTATCTATCTGACCGACAGCCCGGATGTGGCCAAGGACTACACCGTCAAAGGTTCGACCGAGATTGCCTTCCGGCCGGACAATGAGGCTCTCACACCGCGCGATCTCACGGCGGCGTTTCTACGCAAGCTGATAAACACCGACGCGAAGTTTGAAGATCGGCTCACCGATCTGAAAAATATGTGGCAGCAAAAATATTACAGGCTGTCCGGCGAGATCGACTGGTCGGGCGATCACGAGGCAGCCAGAGCCGAACGAGATCGCATTCAGGATGAGATTCAGAACGGCTTCCAAGTCGAGCGGAGCAAGATGATCCGCGACGCCATGGCGCGTGCGAAATCCAAGTTCCAACGGATGCGTCCCGATCTTCGGATCACCAAGCTGACCACCGGAGAATACGTTTTCACGAACAAGGTTCGGCAGGCGGCCGTAGCTCGCTTCGAAGTTCCGACTTCCTATCTGGCGAAATGCCTTCACGCCGAACGGCCGCTGCCAGACAATGTCATCCCGTTCATCAAGGATGCGTTCACCCGCGCCCACTTCTCGAACGACCCGGACGGACAATGGGACCTTCGCGCCTACAACCCGAAGGGCAACAACGGCGACGAGGATACCGGTTTGACGTTTGACCAGTTCATCCATGGCTACCGCGAGCGCGGCGCCCGCTATGCGTGGACCGACCGTTGGGAAGGCGGCAAGGGCGAGAACCCGTCGCTCGACTTCATTTTCAACGGCACGCACAGCGGCTACCATGCCTTCCAGCATAGCCGTGAGAAGCAAATGAATCTCATGGATGATTTGAAGAAGCTGGGCTATGTCGGCTACGCTTACGATGGCGGTGTGAGACTGGCTGGCACGGGAGCGCGTGGGGGTGGCGGTATTCGTCACAACGCCTACGTTCTCTGGGACGAAGACGCGGTCCATTCCTTCCGAGTAGACGACGAAGATGTCACCGACGACGAAGTTGGCGCCCTAGAAAAGGGCATTCGCGCCGCTAAAGTCCTGCCTTAAACACTAAATAGTTCATGCTCTCGATGCGTGAACTCATGTTGATGGTCGAAATGACCGAGCGGCCGAGAGAAGGGCCGCCCGTGCCCGATATGCTGTATCACGGCACCAGCCTCAGCGCGTGGGAAATGATCCAGTCGGACAACACCATGATCGCCTCCGATCACCGCGACGAAGAGTCGATTTCTTTCACCACGGATTGGCACACAGCACAGCGCTTCGCCCTGCAAGGCGCGCGGCGTGATGGCGATGACAGTGGCGTGGTGATCGAGTTCAACGGGGACGATCTGGCCCGGAAGTTCAACGTGAAGCCGTTTTCGGACACCGGTCTGATCCACGCCGAATCAGAATGGCGGATCGACGTGTCGGAAATCACTCAGGTGAACCGCTATATCAGCGGCGTTGAAAAGGTCGGCTGGTAGGCGTCGTAAGTATCGTCACCTCGGTTCGTTTCCGAACGGCATCATGCCGCTGGTCGATTTCCTCCGGCGTCAATCTATTCTGCTGATAGATCATTTCTTCCAAATCTTCGCCGGTCACTTTCACTTCGAAGCCATAGTCTTCGAGGACTTTATGCATGAGTTGAAGGATCGTAGTCTTGCCAGTGCCGTTCGGGCCACGAATATCAATGACAATCTCACGCATTTTGCTTGACCGCTGGCGGATGTGGGTTATCTTTGGGGCATAGGAACCAAGGGAGATTATACATGACCGGCATCCAAACGAAATCGCAAATCGTCGCTGACGCCGCGCTCGTGGCTGGTCTCCCGGTCATCGACGTTCGGCTGTCCAAGTTCGACCCGGCCGATCTCGCGGGCGTTCCCGCCAAGACCCACATCCTCAAGGCCGCCTACAAGTCGGGCAACGGCCGTCGGGTCACCCACGAGTTCCCCATCACCGAACATCAGGCGACCGATCCGGGCGCCCGCGCTTCGGCGATCTCCAACGCTTCGGCCTACGGCTTCGGTCGCGGCTACAAGATGCTCGTCAACTGGACGATCACCGAAGCCAAATGATCCTGCCGCCCGCGACCGACCCTGCGGACCTGAACAACTTCGATCTTTTGACGAGTTCGGTGGTTCGTAAGGCGTGCACGCGAGCCATGACGACCATCAACAACTCTCGGCCGCAGGATTCGGTCATCCAGTTCGACTACGCTGGCATGACCCTGACCCATACCGTGTTCCGCAAGTGGCGCGAACGCTTCGACGGCGGGATCGCCGCGAGCATGTGGACAACGGAGTGGCAAGTCCTTTGGGATACCACCGGGGTGTGGGTCGGCGGGGATCGCGACGCTTTCGCCCGCGATGTGTTCTATCTGATGTTGGACGATCTAGACTTCGACTTCAGCAGCCTGCTGGTCGTTGGTGTATCCCAGAAGGGTGCGGATCGCCTTCTTGCCGTTGGATAGCAGGTCCCGGCTACCGATGCCTGCCCAGACGCCGTGCGGCACGGGCGGCGGGCCGATAGCCACCCAATTCGACCCATCCCACATGAACCACATGTCGGTTTCCTGATCGAAGACGAATGCTTCACAGGCTTGGCCGCCGTGACGGTCGATGAACATCTGCACGGCCCATGCGGTGCCGCCGGTGACGATCCCTTCCTCGAACTTGGCGACGGCGTAGACGCGCTCGGCGTCCTTCACCTGAAACCAGTTTCGGCGCAGAAGATTCTTCACGAACGGGCTCTTGGGCGGGAACCACCGTTTAATGCCCACGGAAGCGGCCTTGCAGGACGCATCCGCCTCATCAAGCTGTTCCGGGGTCAGAACCACCACTTCGGCCGCAGGAGCCTTCGTGCGATGCCCTGCGAAGCTGAAATGGACAACCATGTGCCCGGCCATCCCGGCACACATACCCCATTGCAGATCAGCACCCTCGGCGCCGCCGCTCAGGCAAACATTTTCAATCGAAGTCATATTCGTAAACTATCTTGACCATGCCTCTAGCACAAAAATCGTCAACAATCCAATCGTGGTATGCCATTTTGAATAGGGTGGCATCGGCAAGGCTTTTGAAGCAGATGAAGAAGAGTGTCTTCTCCGAACTGAACCCGTAAATATCGGGAGCCCCGTAGCCTTTCTTCGGTTTCGCCTTGATGCGAAACTTCGGATATTCGAGCAACCAGTCAACAACCTCATCGACCCAGACAGAAAACTTGTCTGCGTCTTCTGGACCATCGACGTAGAATTTATACCAGCGCGTCAAGTGCCAGCCGTGTGTTTTCGAGAAGTTGCCCCATGATCGCAGCTTTCTGATCGGCCTCTCTTTGGGCTGCCTGTTTAGCCCGACGGGCCGCCCGGCGCGCTGCGGCATGTTTGGCTGCGCGCTTGGTAGCAGCCTTGTAACGCACACGCATCGAATAGATTGCAGCCGTCGGCCCAGTCATCGGCTGCACGCCGCAGATGTCGCTTGCGATAATCTTCGGCATGGCCCGGCGAACCAGCGAGATGAGGACCGGATCGTAGGTCCCCACGCCGACACCGTAGACGAATTTCTGGATCACATGATCCGAGAAGAACATCTTGAACAGCGTGGCATCTCGGGTTGAGCGGAGCTTCACTCGGATGACGGCGAAGGTCACCCGGTCACCGAGCGACTCCCACGTTTGGGCGCCGGTCTTCCCAGAACCCAACAGATAGGTTTTGATCGTCTTCGTCTTGTTCGTCGCCACCCACGCGAGCACTTCGTCATGAAGCTCGCGCAGTTGATCGGTCGCGGAAACGTCTTTCCGGCGCTCGGGGCGCAGGTCGAAGGTATGCCAATTGCGCATTTGGTTTACGATGCCACAAAGTTAAATGGTGCGCAAACACCGCCGCTGAATTCGGCTGCCGCTTCGAGTGCAGCTTCCAGCCGACGCTTTGGCTTCAGCGCCGAATGGGAGCCGGTCGAGTGCAGTGAGCCCATCGCGTAGCTATCGCCGCAGCCAACGGCGGCATAGCCGACGATGTTCTCACCAACTTGGTAGTCCGCGTCGATCTGGAACAGGCGCCCACGGAACCCCACGAGGAAGCAACCACCGCTCTCTTCGTTGTCTTCGATCCGCCCGAAGCCATGGTTCTTGAAGGCTTTCCGCAATGCCGGAATGAATTTCCGAACCATGAATTCCATGACCGGGTCATCATCGTCTTTGGCTTTCGCCACGAACGTGTCGAAACTCGGCGGATTGAAATCGTAATGAAGAATTTGGCCCATCCGAAATGAGGATGTGAAGCCCATGGCGAATTCGCCGTTCATGAAGACCTTCTTGTCTTTTCTGACGACGATATGCAGACCATCGACGCCAGCACTATCGCCAGCCAGATGGGTCTTGCCGTTATGAACAAGTCCAACAATGCAAGTCATAAAAAATCTCTTACAAACAGACGCGAAGAACTTCCGCATGGAGGTGGGAGATGCTGAGATCGTTGTCGATAGTCTCGTCGAGGGGTGAGCCGATCCACGCCCACTCGGATTCGTGGACCTTGAATTCGGTCTCCATCCGCAAGATGGCGTCTTGCTGGGACATCGGCTGCTTGGCCTGATCGGAGTGGCCGGTCGCGCTCAGCGCCACGTCAAACCATTCCGGTTCGGGTCCGCGCTTCACGCGCACCACCTTGCCCCCGAATTTGCGGCCGAGCCCAAGCTCATTTGGGAAACGACCGTCGCACAGGACGACGTTGTGGTTGCCACCGAGCAGGGTGATCTTCCGCTCGATGTTCATGATCCACAGGTCCATGTTGAAGTGCTGGCGGAACACATTCGTGCCCACCAATTGCATCGCCAGACGCGGGGTGAAATCTGGGATACCGAGTTTCTCGGACCACCACGGGTCCACGGTTTCCCGCCATGCGCGGCTTTCGCCGGTGTCGCCTTCCAGCAAAGCCCGATCCCAGCAAAAGATCGAGGCGAGGGCGTCCTTCAGGCTCTCTGCGAAACTGAAGTTTTTATAGCCGTAATTTTCGACCAGAAAGCGCCCGGCAGTGTCCTTGCCACTGCCTTTGAAACCCACCAACGCGATCAATTTCATTTCGAGGAATGCCTTTAAGTATCCCTCATATTAACCATGACCCCGGCGGGTTGTCATTATTCAGGGAGGCGGATCGTGGAACATCTTGTAGAGGACCATATCCCGCTCACTGCCGAATTTCAGGCCGTAACGGTAGCTCCTTCGGCCACCGCCCACCCAGAACACTCGAACCACTTTGAAACCGTCAACCAGATTTTCGCAGCACCAACCGAGATGGTCCGGCGCAATATGGAAGGAATGCGGGTAGGTCAGCCCCTTGCTCTTCTCTTTCGACGAGCGGCGGTATCGCTTGGCGAGCCAGAGCACCAGTGGCGGCCGGACGTTGCCCGACTCCACCTGAACATCTTCGAAGAGCACGTTCGCGTTAAAAATGTCGCGAACCATCCCCAGATTGTTCGTCATCGGAAACCGCGAGGCACCGGAGTTGTGGCGTCGTGGAGACGGATCGCGAGATGCGTGAAGCCCAGCCACGCAAGAACCTGCATGAGAGGGTGCGCCACGACGTTGTGGAAGGCCCACGAGCCCTTCTTCCACTTCAGGCGGCGTCCCTCTACCGCGCTGGGTTTGAAGGCCCACACGGCTTCCACGGCGTCAAAGCCGCGCGCCACGAAACTTTCGCCCTCGACCGTGATGATCTCAACCTCGCTGTTCTCGATATTGGCGAGGTTGATGCGCTTCACATGATCGAACGGGATCAGTTCATCCCCGGCTTTAAGACACAGCGGGCGCCACATCAGGACTTCTCCGCTGCGAACTTGTAGAGCCAGTCCGGCGCCGGGCCGGGGTCTTGGCGCGGCTTGGGCGGCGGATAGAGCAGAGTGAACGGAAAATGTTCCGCAACGATCTCTGCGTCGGAGCGGTCTTCACACCGAACGGCAAAGTGAGCCACGGTATCGGTCATCTCGTCTTCGCGGTCCAACGAGATCATGAACCGGCCCTGCACCAGCGAACTCACGGCGGCGGTCAGCTTCGACTTGGCTTCGTGCCAGTTGCCGCCGGGGTTGCGGGTAACATCGACCTTATGCCAGTCGATCAGATAGCCCATGAACGCCAGTGGGTCAGCTTCGGGAGCGATCAGCGTGCCCATCAGGCGACCTTGTATTTGGCCGTCAGGTCTTTGAGCGCACTGGTGGTGCCGTAGAGCTTCACGCTCAGTTCGAGCATGTCCTCGAAATTGGTGACCACGAACACGTTCGGATGCGTGTTGGCCGCGAGGTGGGCCTTGACCAGCACCCGAGCCCGCACGCTTTCCTTGAAGGCGACGGCGTCAGCCTTCAGGGCTTCGTCCGGCTCGTCGTCGATCATGACCACAATGTAGCGGCTGGCGTTCTGGACGGCTTGCAGGATCGAGAAGCCCGTCTCGGCCAGCGAGCCGGTGCCGTAGGTTTCGCTGGTCACCGGGAAGAGGATGATCTCGTCCCGCTTCAGGTGTTCAGCTTCGATGTCCGCGTATTCCGGCTTCCAGTCGGAGACCTGCGGATTGAAATATCGGATGCCGAGCGCGTTGTAGCGCTCGATGAAAGCCGCCCGCCAAGTGCTGTTGCCGCACGTCCCGAACAGACCGATGCAAGGAAGATTCTTCATTACCAACCCCAAGCCCAACGACGGACCATGTCCCAAGGCCAACGACTCGCCATGATGCGATCATGTTCGTCGAAGGCTTCATCCGACCAATCGTCGGGGTGTCCCCAAAATCTTTTCGGCGGAATCAAGATCATTGATCGTGCTTCGCAAGCCGTCCGCCGACGATGACGATCAAAATCCCGGCGGCCACGATCAGACCGAGGCCCGAGAACCAAATCGCATTGTATTTCGGAAGCTTGTCCGCGCCCCACGCATCAGCGAGCGCGAGCAGCAGAAGCCCGTTGCACGCCCATGCGAGTTTGCGGCGCGCGGTCATGCGACCATGCCGCCAGTCTTCTTCGACAGGTCGAAGTTCGCGTTGATGAAGGCGATCACGTCGTTCGCCGGGGTGTAGCGCGAGAAGACCACGTTCGGGCCATGCTCATCGAGCATCACGACCTTCAGGTCTTTCCGTTCGCCGACCGGCCGCAGGTTGCGGCTGGTGTTGGCGCCGCACTGGTGGCTGCCGCACTCGTTCTGCCATTGGTCGGCCACCGGGATCACGTCCGGGTGGTTGTCGCGCAGCGGGGAGTGGAAGTGGACGATGCAGTCCAGTTCGGGGTGCTCGCGGAAGACGATCCGCTGCGATTGCCCGCCGACCGACGGCTTGGCGCCGTGGGCGATGACCTTGCTGTCGCCTTCGTATTCGACCAGCACGAGACCTTCCTTGGAAAGGTCGTTGAAATTCCGCTTGCGCTTGGACGTGATGATCCGGCCTTCGTCCAGTTTCACGGCGAAGTGCCCGGCGGTCACACCCCGGAAGGGCTTGTAGGCGCCGCGCTCGATGCAGTAGTCCACCACCTCGCGGAGGTTCTCGGGGATCATGGGCGAATCCCATTCCACCGAGGGACCGGGCACGACGGTCGAACGCGTGAAGGTGTTGCGCGAACGGGACATGACCATTTTCGCGAGAATGGTCAGAACCATGTCTCGGGATTGCGTCTCGCAGTAGCGCGTCTCTTCCGGCGCCACGATCATGTTGTTGCGGGTGACCATGTCGTTGGCCAGCACGAGGTTCAGGCTGTCGCGCTTCAGCATGTCGAGCGCGATGCGGTATTGGTCGTCGGACGTTTCGCCGGTCGTGGTCTTGAAGCCGACGACGAAGATGTCCTTACGGTCCTGCCTGATCTTGCCGATCAGCTTGTTGGACGCGGTCAGTTCCATCAGCGGCCGACCATTGACGCGGGTCTTCAGGCGCGCGGCGTGCGGGCCGGAAGGGATCGCCGGGTTGAGAACCGAACCGTCGTCGGTGATCGTCCCGTCGTAGTCGCAGATCGCTGAGTTCAGGATGATGACGCGGGTGTCCGGGTCCGCGATCAACGTGTCAAGCAGAGCCGACACGTCGTCGTTGGTGACCAGCTTGCTGCGATGGTCGGCCATCTTCGTCAGATGGAGGTTCACATCGTATTCGTGCTGATCGTCCATGTGCGGCGCCAGCAGTTCATGGAGCTTGCGAGCCGTGCCGCCGAACGCCGGGGCGGCCAGAGCCAGATGGTTGCGGACGTGCGAGAAGGTCCCGCCGCCGATGATGTGAATCTTTTTCATGCAGCCACCATGTATTTGCAGGCGATGAAGATGCCCACGCCGACAGCCATCACCACAAGGGCGATATTCTGCCAACCGACGAAACGAATGAACTCTCGAATCATGGCATCAGGGAGAATTTACCGACGAACGGCGAGGCCACGCTCTTCTTGGCGAAGACGTAGCCGCACGTATCGAGCGGGATGAGGTGGAAGCTGGCGCCGTCGCGCAGCGGATAGCTCGGGTCGTGAGTGATGCCCGCGTGCAGCCCAGCCGCCGCAGCGGCCTCGACCGTGGCGCGCATCTCGTGTTCGGTGACGCCCAGCACGATGCAGGTCCCGAAGCCATTGGCCGCGTTCTCCCATTCGTCCAGCAGGTCTTCAAACTCGCTGAGTTTTGCGAGATCGGTGGTTTCGTCGCCAGCGATCCGTTTACGGGCCTCGAACACCATCTGATTGGCGGCGTGACTGCCTTGAGCGACGGCCTTGCCCGCGTTCATCGACGCGAGATCGGTGCGCATCAGGATGTAGAGGTAGGGTTCGTCGGTGACGGTGGGCAGATCACCCAGCGCGGCGCGCAGGCCGTCGGTCACTTCCGTCAGGCTGTCGCCGAACAGACGGTGCGCCTTGTAGCCACGGACGAAGAGTTGGGCGGCGAGGGTCACCTCGGGCTCGACCGGGGTCGTCTCGTCGATGAGCGACTCGCGCAGGTTGGCCGTGGCCTCGTCGATGAGATCGGCCCCGATGACCGTCAGAACGATGGTCGCAGCTTCGCGAACGCTCAGCGGATTGGCGGCTGCCCATTCGGCGGGAGTGATGGTCGGGCCGATGCTGTCGGTCATAGATTCTCCTTCGCGTAGAGGGAAAATCTATCTCGTAAACGAAATGCCGTCAACTATTTCCGGTCACCAATACCAGTGGCCACGCTCGTGCTTGAAACGAGCCTTGAATTGAAACAGCTTCATGATGCCCCAGATGCCTTCGAGAAGGCCAAAAGGAGCGGCACCCTGCATGAAACCATAGGCCGAACCCAAGAAACAGGCCCCGCCGAAACCCAGCGTCCACCAGTAGCTTTTTCGCTCGAACGTGTCGCACAACAGCATGGTCCCCACCGCGATCAATCCGAAGATCGTCAGGCTGTCCATGTGTGTGAGCCAGTTCATTTTTCGCGTGCCTTGTGATGATCCACCGAGTGATACGGCGGGTAGGTGCGGAGCCGACGCAGGATTTGTTCCAGCGTCACTGGGATTTGGCCGAAGTTGTCCACGCCCACATCGCAACTTTGGTCGCTGCCGGGCAGCGAGCCATGCGAATGGCCATGGAACATGAGAGAGCCACGATGGCTCTTGTTCCAGACCTTCATAGCATAGTGGCAGAGCACAATGAAGTGCCCATCCAGCCTGATCTCAAGCATAGGCTGAGCAGATGCCCACAGGGGATCGGCGCGAACTTGATCGCTGTCGTGGTTTCCCCAGATCAGATGCTTGTTGCCATTGAGGCGCGCGAGGATCGCGGGCGCGGGCGTCTTGCCCATCGCGAAGTCGCCAAGATGGTAGATGTCATCCTCGGGGCCGACAACGGAGTTCCAGTTGCGGATGAGGGCCTCGTCCATTTCTTCAACGTCTTTGAAGGGCCGGTTCGAGTATTTGATGATGTTGCGATGGCCGAAATGCGTATCGCTCGTAAACAGAGTCTTTTTCATAATGAGACATTTATCTCAGAAATGCAATCCACAGTCAACCGAAGACTGCAAGCTGCTCCGACCAATGCATCTTGAAAAAGACCGCCTGACCATCACTTGGGATCGTCAAGAAGATTCGAACCCAGTGGTGATCCTTGTTCACGGTGGAGTCCTGCCGTA
>Ga0105248_10000470_pt1 | contig 45903 bp, 36 predicted proteins | sample KBSS34metaG_FD_81524 | JGI IMG/M metagenome (GOLD analysis project Ga0105248, IMG submission 81524) | Switchgrass rhizosphere microbial communities from Kellogg Biological Station, Michigan, USA - KBS S3-4 metaG | ecosystem: Host-associated > Plants > Roots > Rhizosphere > Soil | place...
TCTGATTCCCTTTTCGTATACGTTGGAAGTCTCTTCACCGGGTCTGGATCGCAAGCTGGTCAAGGATTCTGACTACACTCGCTTTGAAGGAAAGCTGGCGAAAGTTCAGACGCGGATCCCGCTTCAAAACCAGAAAACCTTCAAGGGAAGGCTCCGTGGCCTTCAGGGCGGCAACGTCCTGCTGGAGTCGCCAAAGGGCGATGTCATGGAGATTCCGCTGGATGTAATCCAGGAGTCGCGGTTGGAATTTGACTGGGCCGAAGAGAAAGCCCGGCACAAAGGGGAATAGCGATGTCGAATCTGCTTTTTCAGACAATCGACCAGATCAGCAGGGAAAAAGGAATCGACCCGCAGATTGTCATCCATGCGATCGAAGACGCGATCGTTGTCGCCTCCCGTAAGTATTTCAAATCCAACGAAGAACTGCGCGGCCGAATCAATCCCGACACGGGCGAAATCGACGTCTATGCGTTGCGCAAAGTCGTTGAAGAAGTCACCAACCCCGTACGTGAAATCTCGGTTGATGAAGCCCGGCGCATTAAACCGGATGCGCAGATGGAAGAGGAAATCGAATTCCTGAAACCGACGGTGGGTTTGGGCCGTATCGCGGCACAACTGGCCAAGCAAGTCATTTTTCAAAAAGTCCGCGAAGCGGAACGAGAGAGTGTCTATGCCGAGTACCACAAGCACGTTGGTGAAGTCGTCAACTGCGTCGTAAAGCGGTTCGAGAACGGTGACATCATCGTCGAACTCGGCAAGACCGAGGGGCGTCTCGGCAAGCGCGATCAGTCCAAGTTGGAAAGCTTTGCGCCCAACGAGCGCATACGTGTCGTTATCACGAAGGTCGACAAGACGGCCAAGGGCCCCCAGGTGATGGTGTCTCGTACGGATCCGGTTCTCGTCCAGCATCTGTTTCAGACTGAGGTTCCTGAAATCTATGACGGGACTGTTCAGATCCGCAGCATTGCGCGCGAAGCGGGAGAACGCACGAAGATCGCGGTGACATCGCGCGAACGCGATGTGGATCCGGTCGGAGCCTGCGTCGGCATGAAGGGGACGCGTGTGCAGTCGATCATCCGGGAACTTCGTGGCGAAAAGATCGACATCATTCAGTGGAACGAAGACGTCGTGGCGTTTGCGACCAACGCCATTAGTCCGGCGAAAGTCAGCCGCGTCTCGGTCCTGGATTCCACGGAGAAGATCATGGAGATGGTGGTTGAGGATAGCCAGCTGTCGCTCGCCATCGGGAAGAAAGGCCAGAACGTGCGCCTGGCATCAAAGCTCATTGGGTGGCGCATCGACATCAAGAGCGAGGAAGAAAAGCGGGCGGAAATCGAAAGCCAGATCAGTCAGATGCAGGAAACGGCGCCCACTCCGATCGAGAACATGCCGGGCCTTACCGCGGCACTCGTTCAGAAGCTTGCCGCATCCGGCATTTCAACGATCGAGCAATTGGCGGACCTGTCTCCGGAAGATCTGGAGAACATTCCCGGGATAGGCTCGAAGACAGTGGAAAAGATCAAGGATGTCCTTTCCGAGTATTACGCGCAGCTTCCCTCGTATCAGGATGTCCTCGAGCGCGCCGCAGCGGAACACATGTTTTCGAAAAGCGTCGACGAACCTGCCGAAGAGGAATCTAAAACGGCCGCCGATGGGACTGCAAACAAAGCAAACGCTCCAGGGGAATAGAGACTAAAGAGGTAGAAAAATCGATTCATGGCAAAGAAACTTCGAGTCTATGAGCTCGCGCGCGAGCTAAACCTCGACAACTCCGAAGTCATTCGTGAGCTGCAGCATATGGGTGTGCCTGTGACGTCGCACTCGAACACCGTCGAGGACCGGTTGGCGGATACTCTCCGAAAGAGACTCCACACCGAGGCTGTTGAAGTTGCTGCGCCGCCCGTGGAAGAAGTTGTCGCGAAAGAACCTGCGAAGGAAACGGTTGAGGCTGCACCGGTTGCGATTCCCGAGAAGGAAGAGCCGAAAGAGCAGCAAGCTCCTCCGCCGCCTGCTCCAAAAATCGAAACGAAACCGGTTGAAGCGGAAACGGAGCCCAAGGCGCCACCGAAACCTGCGCCTGTAACACCGCCACCGGCTCCGACTCCCACTGCTCCGCCGCCACCGCCGCCCGTAGTGCAAGTTTCACATCCTCCACCAGAGGTAAAACCTGTTCCGAAGCCTCCAGCTCCCCCGGCGCCGCTGACTCCCCCGCCGCCGACTCCCGCTCCAACTCCTGCTCCGCCCCCAACGGTCCGAAGGCAGGAGCCTCGCGGAGTTCGGTTTGTTGAGCCCAGGCAGATGGTGAGTCCCATTGTTTCGCTTCCGGGTGAGAAAAAGCCACCGGCTCCGCCGCCTCCTTCCGCGTCTCATGAAGAGCGGAAGACCATGCAGCAGCTCGCGCAGGAACGTTTGCGCCAGCAGAACAGACTTCCTGTTCAGCCGCCGCCACGAAGACCTGGTGAGCCGCCGCGTCCGCCGATGGGACAAAGGCCCGGCGTTCCGCCCCGGCCCGATCCGGGACGAGGAGCAGTTCCGCCGCCCAAACCTGCTGGACCTGGCACGGGCGCGGCTCCGCCTCGACTGAGCCCGCTCGATCGCTATCAGCAGCGCTATGAACGACACATTGAAAAGAAGCTGGCGCCGGCCGCGCCGCGCCCGCAACCGCGCGTGGAAGCGCCAAGAGAATTCAGGAAGGTGACTTTGACCGAAGGTATCACTGTCGGCGAACTTGCCGAGAAACTTGATGTCAAGATGCCCGACATGATCAAGAAACTGATGGAGCGAGGCATTTTCGCTTCAAAGAACCACTCCCTTGATCGCGAAATGGCGACGCAAATCTCGAAAGAGTTCAATGCCGAAGCCGATTTCGTCACATTCGAAGAAAGCGTGATGCTCGATCATGTTGAGGTCAGCGCTCCTGAAAATCTGCAGCCCCGGCCGCCGGTCGTGACGATCATGGGTCACGTCGATCACGGGAAAACGTCACTGTTGGACGCCATCCGCAAGAGCCGCGTCACCGAGCAGGAACATGGCGGCATCACGCAGCACATCGGCGCTTATCAGGTGACGGTGAAAGATCGCAAGGTCACGTTCCTCGACACGCCCGGCCACGAAGCGTTCACGCTGATGCGCGCCCGGGGAGCCCGCGTAACAGATATCGTTGTGCTTGTTGTCGCGGCGGACGATGGCGTCATGCCGCAAACGATCGAGTCCATCAATCACACGCGCGCAGCAAAGGTTCCCTTTGTCGTCGCGATCAACAAGATCGACAAACCCGGCATAAACGTGGAGCGCGTTAAACGGGAACTTTCAGAACAGGGTTTGCTTGCGGAAGACTGGGGCGGCGAAACCGTAACCGTCGAAGTTTCCGCCAAGACAGGAAAGAATCTCGATCTGCTTCTCGAAATGATTGCCCTCGTCGCCGATATCCAGAATCTCAAAGCGGATCCCAAACTTCCGGCGTCCGGCGTCGTCCTCGAGGCGAAGATTGATAAAGGCCGCGGAAACGTCGCAACCGTTCTTGTTCAGAATGGAACGTTGAAGGTTGGCGACAACTTCGTTGCAGGCGCCGTGTATGGCAAGGTTCGCGCTATGTTCGACGAACGTAGCGAAGCCGTGAAGGAAGCAGGCCCGTCGAGTCCCGTCGAGGTCCTCGGACTCCAGGGTATGCCGCTCGCGGGCGATTCGTTCCAGTCCGTCGATGACGAGAAGGCCAAGCAGGTCTCGCAATACCGCCAGGAGAAACTGCGCGAAACACAAATGCAGAAGACTGCGCGACTTACGCTCGATCAACTGCACCGGCAGCTGGCCGAAGGCGAAACGAAGGAAGTGGCCATCGTTCTTAAGTGCGACGTCCAGGGTTCGCAGGAAGCGCTCAGCGAAATGCTGAGTAAGCTCAGCACCGACAAGGTTAAGGTTCGAATTCTCCATTCCAGCGTCGGCGCCATCACCGAAACCGACGTGCTGCTCGCTGCCGCTTCAAACGCGATCATCGTGGGCTTTAACGTTCGTCCGGAGCGCAAAGCAGCGGAACTCGCCGCGCGGGAGAAGGTGGACATTCGACTCCACACCATCATCTACAACGTCGTCGACGAGATTAAGCGTGCAATGACGGGCATGCTCGAGCCGATTATCAAGGAAACGAGGCTCGGTTCCGCGGAGATTCGAAACACGTTCCGTGTACCCAAGGTGGGAACCATCGCGGGCTGCTACGTCACCGACGGCAAGATCACGCGAAATGCCCAGCTTCGCCTGCTGCGCGATAACGTGGTGATCTACGAAGGAAAGATCGCATCGCTGAAGCGATTCAAGGATGACGTCGGTGAAGTCACACGCGGCTACGAATGCGGTATCGGAATCCAGAATTTCAATGATCTGAAGGTTGGAGACATCATCGAGGCATTCATTACAGAACGCATCGTCGAAGAAACAGCCTAAGACAAGACCGAAGCCGCTAATCTCATGGTAACGATTGCGCTTCTCACCCTGGAGATTCACATTCCTCACGCGCAGTCCCTCAAGGACAAACGCATGGTCGTGCGGCGCCTAAAGGATCGCCTGCGCTCCAAGTTCAACGTGTCCGTCTCCGAAACCGATCATCAGGACCTCTGGCAGCGCGCGACCATCAGCGTCGCCACGGTCGGATCAGACGAAGAGTATGCGCGCCAGACTTTACAGCTTTCGCTGGAGGACTCGGAACGGAGCGCGCCGGAATGCGTCGTTCAGGGTAATATCGAGATCGTATAGCACCTATGCAGGGCAGAAGGATCGATCGCATTGAAGAACAACTGAGGATTGAGTTAAGCGAAATCCTCGAACGCGAGGTTCAAGATCCTCGTGTCCGGCTGGTGACCGTGACGCACGTTAAGGTGTCTCCGGATCTGCGGCACGCCCGCGTGTTTGTCAGTTCTCTCGGTGGCGCCGAGGAACGAAAGAAAATCCTGCAGGGTCTGAAATCTGCTGCCAGCTATGCTCGTCGCGCCCTGGGACAGCGATTGCACCACCTGCGACGAATCCCCGAACTGACCTTCGACTACGACGATACCCTCGAGAAAGAGATCCGTATCGAGAAGCTCCTCGATCAGATCAAGACGGAACAGGAGTGAGAGGCTCGGGGCCAGACTACTCGAACCCCAACCTTTCGCCGCCGCGTCCTTAGAAGAGATGGCAACCGACAAGATCATCGTTCGACTTCTTCAGGAAACAGATCTCGCCGCCGCAGATCGCATTGTGCGACTGGCCTTCGGTTCCTTCATCGGTTTGCCGGATCCCGAAACGTTCATGGGTGACGCTGGATATGTGCGAAGCCGCTGGCGGACAGATCCCGCCGCCGCGTTCGCAGCGGAAGTCGATGGCGCGCTGGCGGGGTCCAACTTTGCGACGACGTGGGGAAGCGTCGGATTTTTCGGTCCGTTGACGATTCGGCCTGACCTCTGGGATCGAGGTGTCGGCAAACGATTGATGGAGCCGGTCGTCGCGTTGCTCGCAGAGCGGAACGTTCGTCAAGCCGGGCTGTTTACGTTTGCGCAAAGCCAGAAGCATGTTGGGCTTTATCAGAAATTCGGATTCTGGCCGCGGTTCCTCACCGCGATCCTGTCGAAGCCGGTTCGGAAACAGAGTACCGGCGCAATCCAATGGTCCGTGTTTTCGAACGCCGACGATGCCGCACAATGGACTTATCTCAATGCGTGCCGTGCGCTGACCAACGAGATCTACGAAGCTTTGGACCCGACGAGGGAGGTTCGCGCTGTCTTCGAGCAAAAACTGGGCGAGACGATCCTCGTATGGAACGATTCCAAATTAGTGGCGTTTGCGATCTGCCACTTTGGTCCGGGAACTGAGGCCGGCAGCGGAACGTGTTACATCAAGTTCGGCGCGTCCCGCCCGGGAGCTCGCGCGGAGGAAACGTTCGATCAGCTGCTCGTTGCCTGTGAAGCCATGGCAGCTCAAACGAGCTTGTCCCGAATCGTGGGCGGGGTTAACACAGCGCGACACGAAGCGTATCGAAAGATGCTCGCGAGTGGATTTCGTCCCGACCTGCACGGTATCGCGATGCAGCGCCCCAATGAGCCCGGCTATAATCGGCCCGGTGTCTACCTCATCGATGACTGGCGGTAAATCGGCGCCAGCACGCTGTTTTCCCGATTTTCCTTCCGTCGACACACTAATCTGGTCGGTTGTGACATTTTGACGCATCGCCTGTCTGTATTGATGCTAGACTGCGACAATGCGGACCACGATTTACATTGATGACCATCTGATGGCGCGAGTTAAAGAAGTTGCCGCGAAGACCGGCAAGACCATGACAGCCGTGATCGAAGACGCGCTTCGTCAGAGCCTGGACCGTAAACAGCTCAAGGAACGTAAGCCGGTTCGGCTGACGACCGTAGGAGGAAGGGGTCCGAGAAAGGGAGTAGATCTGGACGATACAGCGTCGATTGTAGAATTCATGGAACGAAGCAGGTGATCCTTGTCGACGTCAACGTTCTCGTTTACGCCCATCGCGCCGACACACCGAATCACGAGGCGATGAGGGTGTGGCTTGAGTCTGTCCTAAACGATAGCCAGGCCTATGGCATGTCGGACCTCGTTCTCAGTGGTTTCCTCAGGATCGTGACCCATCCCGCTATTTTTTCTCCTCCCAGCGCGATGGCCGATGCGTTGGCATTCTGCAAAGAAGTGGGTGACCAACCGCATTGCGTTCATATTTCTCCCAGTGCACGGCATTGGGACATCTTTGCCGACCTGTGTGCCAACACAGGCACGAAGGGAAACCTGGTCCCCGACGCCTATTTCGCAGCTCTCGCGATTGAATCGGGTAGTGAATGGATTACTACAGATCGTGACTACAGCCGATTTCCCAAGCTTCGCTGGCGGCATCCTCTAGACAGACCGCGGCCGAAGGCCTGAATCGTCGGCGTCTTGCTCGACTCGAAGCGTCGCGACTTCCCCGATTGTTGACGGCACAAAACGATTCAGCTAAATAGACGCGATGATTCGGCCTCAAATCCCAAGCGAAGTGGAAGAATATCGCGACGTACGCTGGCACCGCGATGAGCAGAACCGTGTCGAAACCACCATTCAGGCCGAACGCTTTATCGAGCGAGTCGGCTTTGCGTCGTGCTTGCTGGATTCGCGGCGAACGGGTCCTTCACTTTATATCGCGGTATGTGGACGGCGGGATGCGGTGCTGCCTCGAAATGTTCAGAAGGATCCGGAAACCTCACAAACGTGGTTCCTGAAGGACGATGTGCTGCGACGTGGGAAAGTCCTCTACGGAAAGCTCTCGCGAGGCAAAACGATGTTCGTCGCACCACGAATGATCCCCTATTGGAATGCACTGTGGGGAGTAAACCGAAGGCGAGAGAAAAGTCTCAGCTCACCCGCACGCGCGATATTGAGGGTCCTACGGAAGGAATGGGAGATGGGCACCGCGGATCTTCGCAGCGAGTCGGCGGTGCATGATCGCAAGACGTTCACGCTTGCAATCGATGAGCTGCAGGCCGCAATGCTGGTCGTGCCGACCGAGGTGATCTATGAGCCCCGGTTCACCTATCTGTGGGGGCTGGCTAAGGAGCGCTTTCCGGAGCAACTCACCCAGACAGTCGACCGCGCGACCGCGTTACGAGAAGTTGCCCGATGCTTTCTCGATGGGGCGGGACTTACTCTTCCGGGCGAACTGGCCCGAGTAACCGGGCTGTCGCGTCCCGACGCAGGCCTCGGAAATCGCGCTCTGGTGAAAGAGGGCCACGCGGTGATGCTGTCGCAAGGCACCTATCAACTCGCGAATCTGGATTTTCGCAACATTGTCTGATTTGATGCCCACATTGCGCCTGGCCCTTGCTTCGCGCCGGGCCGGTCGAGACTCCGGGAAGACCACTCGAACGCCAGGCGGAAAATTTCTGGCCGTGCAGTTTGGGGTTCGAGTAGTCTGACCCCGGAACTTCGATTCGTGTGCCCGGAGGTTTTGTGAAAGTGACTGTTCTGCTTGCGCTGATGCTGCTGGTCTCCGGATGTCTGGACGTCGAAACCTACGAAGTGCGTATCTTGCGCGAGCAGGGCGATCCAGCAGTTATTATCGCGGAATACGTCAACATCTACTCCGACGCTAAGACGCTATCGGACGCGCAGGACGACTTTGACGAACTGGTCAAATTGTGGCGAGGCGAGGAAGCGGTGCGCGACATGAAAGAACACGGAATTCAGGCGAAGAGCCGCGAACTCTTCATTCGCGACGGCAAGATCATTGGACGTGTAACTGGAATCGCGAGCAGCCTTGCAGCGGTCGAGAACATGGCGGTAAATGGCTCCCAGATCCTCTTCAAACCAGACACGGACTGGGTGATTGTCGAAACAAATGGACGAATCCTGAAAACGGCGGAAGGTGAAGTTGCTGCGTGGCCAAAGGAAGCGGCGGATCTGCGCATCACGTTTCGCAACTCCCATTCCAGCAATGGTTCACAACGCGGTCAGCCTGCGCTTCTGAAGCTGCTCGCGGATTATCAGGCGCCGAAGAAATAGTGCCGTTAATCCGCGCAACCTACCGATACAACCGCAAGTTGTTGTAGGCCGATTCGATGGTGGGAGCGCGCCGCTGCGCATAGCCCGACCAGTTCTTGTATTTCTCGAACAGAAGAGTCTGTTGAAGTTCGGCGACGCTCTTCCCCTGAGCCATTCCCGCCGACACCGCAGCAACGAGTTCTTCGAAGAACTCGCGATTGGCCGTCACGTCCGCCTTCGTCGCCAGGGCGCCGTGCCCGCCCGCGAATATATCGAAATCCAACGCTTCGACGGTGCGATACGATCGGATCCACTCCGAAAGTGGACTCCCGTCGAACGGCCCACATGCGCTGGGGAACGAAAGAGGACTCTCTGTGGCGCGCAGAGCCACATCGCTGATGAACTCTGTGGCAAAGACCACCTTCTCCGCTGGGAAATAGAGGACCGTTGCATCGTCGGAGTGGTTCTTGCCCGGAAAGATCAGTTGGACCGTCTTTCCGCCGAGCGTGAGCGTCATCCGTTCCGAGTAGAGAATGTCCGGCTTGCGAATGTCGGCCTGGAGTTCCGCGGGCGTCAGCGACCCATCACCGTTGCGATCGGCTGTCCGGAAGAAACCCGCCGGCATGCCGCAACGGTTGTTGTTGTTCACGAGGGGATCGACGATCTCATTCAGCTCGAACCGTCCGTTGTTATTACGGTCGAGCATGTCCCCCGGCATTTGCGGGATGCGCCCGTCCATGTTTCGCGCGACACCTTCCTGCGCAACAAACCGCGCTGTATCGGCAAACACAGCGCCGCCTTCGATGTGATCCCAATGGCTGTGGCTGTAGATCACGTAGCGGACAGGCACCTTGAACCGCTCCGCGAATTGCTCTTTCATCCATGTCGCAAAGGCGGTGTTGATGGGATCTGCGAGAATGATGCCTTCCGGCGTGACCATGAACAACGAGAAGTAGTTGTTGTTCTGCGCACGATAGATGTCGCCTTTGACTTGAACAATCGCCCTCGGCGGCGCGCCGCGCTGCTGTGCGGCCAGGGTTGCTATCGAGACTGCAAGACTCAAGACAGCGATGACTAATATTCTCTTCACGCCGGGATTATACCGAAACTCTGCACGCCGCTAGCTGAACACAGCCTGACGATCGACGCATGTGAAACCAGGTTCGTTGCAGCGGGTTGCAGTGCGTAAGCCGGTAGCCTATGCTCAGAGTAGCGTTAGTTTGGTTCCAGGCTCTAACCTCATGACACTTTTGTTAACGATCATTAACACCTTCACTCTGCCCAAGAACTGAGCACCAGGGCGCGCCTCTTCCGACACTATGGATGGCATTCTCATCATCGACAAACCCGGCGGAGCCACTTCGCACGACATTGTTCAACGTGCGAGAAAGCTTCTGAAGACCAGCAGAGTCGGTCATCTCGGCACACTCGACCCCATGGCGACGGGCGTTCTTCTTCTTTGTGTGGGCAAGGCGACACGCATCGGGCGCTTCCTTACGACGAATCCAAAGGAATACGTCGGGGAGATCCGGTTCGGCTTTGCAACGACAACCTATGACCGTGAGGGCGAATCGACAGGTCCCGAGCAACCATTTGAGCAGGGAAGAGCGGAAGTTGACGAGGCGATGCGAAGGCTAATGGGCTCCTACGATCAGAAGCCGCCCTTGATCTCTGCCAAGAAAATCGGAGGCATTCCTTCCTATAAGCTTGCACGGCGCGGGTTGGCCCTCGAACCGATTGCTGTTCCCGTCGAAGTGGATGTCTTCGAGGTCACGACCTTTAATCCGCCCCTTGTCGGTTTTCGGGTGGTCTGTTCCAGCGGAACCTATGTACGCAGCCTTGCGCATGACCTTGGGCAGTCCCTGAACTGCGGCGCACATCTGGAATCCTTAAGGCGGGTTCGGTCAGGAGACTTCAGCGTTGAAGCCGCAATTCCCGCCGGAGAGGGATTGGGGAGCCATTTGATTCCTTTGGGTGATCTACTTCCAGGTGTGCCCCGCATAGAGATCGAAACCGAACTGGCGGAGGATCGAGTCCTGCATGGGAATCCGGTTGAGACGAACCATCCCGCCGGCCTCGCGCGCATCTTCAACAAAAAAGGCGAGTTCCTTGCGGTCGCGGCCATAGAAAACGGTTGGGCACACCCTCGAGTTGTGCTAACCTCAAGGTCTTCGGCTGAACCCCGAAAGGCCTCACTGAGGCAAGATCATCTAGAAAGCAGAATCGGAGTGCATGAGTCTAACGAAGGAAACTAAGGGAACTATAATAACGCAGCATCGTATTCACGCTTCGGACACGGGTTCTCCGGAAGTCCAGATTGCTATTCTTAGCGAACGCATTACGTACCTCACAGAGCATTTCAAGACACATAAGAAAGACCACAGCTCCCGAAGGGGCTTATTGAAAATCGTGGGAAAACGGCGACGTTTGCTCGATTACCTGCGAAGGTACAGTGTGGATCGTTATAAAGACGTAATCGGTAAGCTCGGAATCCGCAAGTAGAGCGTACAAAGTGCAACGCAGTGCAATGTAGACGCTCGGAAAATCAAAAAAACAGTAGAGAACCCGGGGCCTGTTGCTTCGGGTTTTTTTGTTTGTAGAGGAGATAAATTAAATCATGAACGTTCACAAAGTCAGCGCGATGATCGGAGAGCGGGAACTCTCGATTGAGATCGGAAAGCTGGCAAAACAGGCCCATGGGTCCGCGGTCGTCCGTTATGGCGACACGGTCGTGCTGGTCACGGCCGTTGCAGCGGATAAACCCCGGGAGGGTATCGACTTCTTCCCGCTCACGGTCGATTACCGTGAAAACTTTTACGCCGCGGGGAAGATTCCCGGTGGATTCTTCAAACGTGAAGGCAAACCCTCGGAACGCGAGGTCCTTAACAGCCGCATGATCGATCGTCCGGTGCGTCCCCTTTTTGACGACGGCTTCAAGAATGAAACCCAGGTGATCGCGCTGGTTTTGTCGGCGGATCCCGAAATTGAACCCGGGATGCACGCGATTGTTGGCGCATCCACAGCACTTTTCGTTTCCGATATTCCGTTTAACAAACCCGTCGGCGCGGTTCGCGTCGGACTGATTGACGGTCGCTATGTCATCAATCCCACATACACAGAACTCAAGAACAGCCGGCTGAACCTTGCTGTTGCCGGAATGGAAGACGGCATCGTGATGGTGGAATCCGGCGCCTCTGAAGTCTCGGAAGAGATCATGGTGGAAGCGCTGAACACCGGGCACGAAGCGATCAAGCAGATCATCGCACTCCAGAAGGAACTCTTTAAGGCAATCCGGCCGGTGAAGAGAAAGGTCGAGCCTCCGCCAACGGACAAGGCATTGGCTACCGAGATCGAGAAGGCCATCCGTTCGGAGCTGGAGGACGCCCTCGATACGAAGAAATACCCCAAAATCGAAAGCTACGCGCGCATCGATGCGGCTAAACAGAAGCTCGCCGACAAGTACGCCGAAGCAGACGAAGAAAAGCTTGAACTCGTCAAGCGCCTGTTTGACGACCTCAAGGAGAGGATTTTCCGGGACCAGATCATCAACAAGCGGGAGCGACCGGACAAACGCAAGTTCGACGAGATTCGTCCTATCTGGATCGAAACGGGGCTGCTGCCCCGAACGCACGGATCTGCCGTTTTCACACGCGGGGAAACACAGGCCCTCGTAACGGCAACTCTTGGAACATCCGACGACGAGCAGCGCATGGACTTGCTCGAAGGCGAAGCGCACAAGCGCTTCCTTCTGCACTATAACTTCCCTCCATTCTCTGTCGGTGAGACCGGCAGGATGACAGGACCCGGACGCCGCGAGGTCGGCCACGGTGCCCTGGCGGAACGCGCGCTGGCCGCGGTTCTTCCAAGCTCTGAAAGCTGGCCATACACGATCCGCGTCGTTTCCGACATTCTCGAATCCAACGGGTCTTCTTCGATGGCATCCGTTTGCGGCGGAACTCTCGCAATGATGGATGCGGGCATCCCGATAACGGCGCCGGTCGCCGGAGTCGCGATGGGCCTTGTGAAGGAAGGCGAAAAGTACGCCGTCCTCACGGATATCGCAGGCGCCGAGGATCACTACGGCGATATGGACTTTAAGGTGGCCGGCACGCGCGTGGGAATCACGGCGCTTCAAATGGATATCAAGATTCCGGGCGTTACCTCAAAGATCATGGCCGAAGCCCTGGAGCAGGCACGCCAGGGACGGATGCATATCCTCGGCAAGATGGAAGAAGCGCTGGCAGCGCACCGCGAGGAAATTTCTCAATTTGCGCCGCGCATCTATACGATGAAAATCCCGACGGACAAGATTCGCGATGTCATCGGACCTGGTGGAAAGATGATCCGGTCGATCATCGAGCAGACCGGCGTCAAAATCGATGTATCCGATGATGGACGTGTGAATATTGCATCGTCGGATGGCCCCTCAGCCAACAAAGCCATCAACATCATTCAGAATCTGACGGCAACCCCCGAGGTCGGCAAGACGTACCTGGGGAAAGTTGTTCGGATTGCCGACTTCGGCGCCTTCGTCGAAATCTTCCCGGGCACTGATGGGCTGCTTCACATCTCGGAAATTGCCGAACAGCGCATTCGCCAGGTTCGGGACGAACTGAATGAAGGCGATCAGGTGATGGTGAAGGTCGTCGGTATCGAAGGGAATAAGATCAAGTTGTCGCGAAAGGCAGTGCTGCGGGACAAGAAAGGTAACGCTGCTGAAGCGCAGTAGGGGAATGGGCCGCGACCCGAGAAATCCCTCATCCGGCCCTTCGGGCCACCTTCTCCCGGAGGGAGAAGGGCAACCCACAGGTCATTCCCTCTCCCACCGGGAGAGGGTGGCCGAAGGGCCGGGTGAGGGATCTTGCGCTCTGACACCATCCTTAGTCCCAATCCAGGGGTTTGATGGGTTCTTCCAATTCGTCCTTCCGCCTCAGAGCCTCCTGAAACTTATCCTCGACCGTCTTCATCCTCGACTCTTCTTTAGCGAACGCATCACGGAACCGATCGTCGGCGGTTTCTTTCTCCCGTTGAACCTGCTGAAGCGCATCTTCGAACGAAACGCCTTTCTTCTTCGGCTTTTCCGTAAACAGGACTTCCCCGCTGGTCGCGTGCACCGTCAGCACGGCCTCACAGCAAGGGCATTTAACGGTTAGATTGTCTGATTTCTTCGGCATACGGCACAGTATAGCGCGACCTGTTACGACTTCCAGTATTCGCCCCATCGCGAATCCACAAGCCTGACAACAGATTCATCCATCTCGAGGGGAAGGGGATATCCCTGCTTCCAGGTTGCATCGATTCCCACGATGCCGCGATACACAGGGCGAGCGCCCAAGAACTCCTTTTCAGAAAAGACCATGTCGCGGGCGGGATCGAACCGCGTGAAGATTCCCCATTGCAGATTCTCGTCGTCGTCAAGATTCACATCCAGACTGACGGCAACCACGAAACGAAGATTCGGATTTGCCGCAATCGCACGCTCGACAACGGAGCGTCCGCCTTCTCGAACCGCAACAACGAGGAATCCTCCATCGAGCAGCTTCCATTTCTCGATGCGCGGATCGATCCGAGCAAAATCCACATCGGCGCGTGACATGTCAGGTCTCAGAACGGTCCCGCAGGCGTCGAGCACCAGCTTGCTGCCCACGTGCATGGTGAACGACGTGAAATCGAGCGTGTCGAGCGGAGCAAACGGCAGCAACCACATGTGATTCTCCGGATCGAAGCGTTGACCCAGGTCACGAAGCACGCTGCGAAAGTCGCGAGGATCACGATCGGGACCGACAAGCACAAGAACCTTGGTCAGCGAAAGCTGCCCCGTTCCTAACAATGCCATTGCGGTCTTCAACACTTCTTTCGGATGCCGTTCTTTCACCGAGGCAACGAGCAAATTGTGAAACCCCGCCCCGACGTACGCCGCAAGATCGACGACATTCGGATGAATCAACTTGATCAGCGGACCCACCATTCCGCCGGCTGCGATGCCCAAAAATTTGTCTTCCTGTGGAGGTTTCCCGACAACAGTCGCCGCATAGATGGAATTCCGGCGTCGCGTGATGCGGCGGATGTTGAAAACCGGAAACTCTGCTGCTTCCGAATAGTGGCCAAAGTGATCGCCAAACGGACCTTCAACACGCCGTGTTCCCGCAGGCACGACCCCCTCGAGAACGATCTCGGCAGTTGCGGGAACGCTCATGTTTAGCGTCTTCGCGCGAACCATCGTGACGCTCTTTCCTCTCAGGAAGCCGGCGAAACCGATCTCATCGATGTCTTCAGGCAAAGGAAGAATTGACGACATCATCAGGATCGGATCGGCGCCAATCACGACGGCAACCTCGAGATCCTGTCCGCGCTGCTCGGCTTCCCAGTAGTGTCCGCGGCCTCCCTTCATGCTTTGCCAGTGCATGCCAGTCTGACTTTCGTTGAACGCTTGCAGTCTATAGAGGCCCAGGTTCCGCACTCCTGTGCGCGGGTTGTGCGTGATCACCATCCCGAACGTGATGAAACGGCCGCCGTCGAGAGGCCAGCACTTCAGGATTGGGAAACGCGAGAGATCCGGCGCTTCAGATATCTCCTGGCAAATTCCGGTAGAGGTCTCTGTCGGCCGCATATATCGGAGTCGGGACAGAATCCCGCGATTCTGCCAGAGCGTGTTGAGCGAGGGAGGATTCAGTCGCTGCACAGCTTGCACCAGTTCTTCTCCGATCTCTGAAGGATCGCGGCCGAGAGCGGCGCAAATGCGATCCATCGTTCCAAAGAGATTCATAACCAGTGGCATCGAACCACCGCGAGGTTTTTCGAAGAAAAGCGCAGGACCGCCTTCACGGAGCACCCGCTGAGCGATTTCACCCGCTTCGAGAACCGGATCGACTTCAACCTTGATTCGTTTTAACTGCTTCGTCGCTTCGAGATGTGCAACAAACGCCTGAAGATCATGAAAAGGCATGAGGGGTGACGATAACACGAAGAGGGGAAGAAAATCGGGGCCAGGCACGCTGTTTCCCTATTTTCACGCAAGCTTGAGTCGAAGTCTGAGCATTCTCGCGCGTGAAAATAGGGAAACAGCGTGCCTGGCCCCGATTTTCTCTAGTACGTCACCGTGCGGGTGCTGAGAATCTTGAGCGGCTTCGTGCTAGCCTTGGGCTGCCACTGAACGATCGGGATCAGATCTTCGACCCAGCAGTGATCGTAGTAGACGCCGTTGCCGCCGCCACCGTTCCATTTGAACTTGGGCGAGCCCATCGTCTCCAGCAGGTTCTGGTCGGTGTGGTTATCCCAGATCTTGGCGTCAAATACCGTGCCGTAGACTTCGAGGACACCGCCACCGCTGTATTCAATATCACCATCGCCGATAGCGAGGATGATACCGTGCCAGTGAACGTTCCCGTGCAACGTCAGCTTGCCCGTTACGGCTAGAATTCCATAGCCATCGATGTTTCCCCCGAGATCCAGGTCTCCGTTGACGAAGGTCTTGGTAGGAACCGCTGCGCTACCCAACGCGACACTTCCCGGATTGTTGGCATAGACATGCGTGTCTCCGTCGTCTCGGATGTCATCCATAAACGAATCCAAACCGGCCGGGGTCGTAAATGTTTCTGAGAGAGAACCGAAGACATTCTGAACCGACGGCGCCCCGGCCGTGCCGCCAGTGCCCATATAGTAGGTGTCGCTTCTGCGGGACGCGGGTATGGCATTGATGATGTCCTGGACTGACGTCGTCGGCGGATCGGCCTCGGGATCATCATAACCGCCGATTGCAGGGTTGTCTGCCTGCGCGACTCCGGAACAACTGTTGGCATCTTTACCGCTGACCTTAAATACGTTGGAGTTTGGAAGCGCTGGAAGGCTGGGATCCGGGCCATCAAGAACTATCGCGCCCGGAAACCAGGCGCCGAGCACGGGAGTCGCAAGTTCGGTCTGCGCCATCGCTTTGGCTCCGGACCGTGTCATCGACATCGAGGTTACCAAATACATCCTGCCCCAGTCCGAACCGCTGGCTCGGGAGGCCTTGGCTGTGGCACCCGTCCCTCCGCCACCAGAAATGGTGACAGTGGGATTGTAGGTGTAACCCAGTCCCGCATTGGTCAGAGTAATGCTGGAGACCTTGTTGGTAACACCAAGATTGGCGACAGCAGTCGCCGGGGTCGTCACACTGAGACCTCCGCCGGTCAAAACCACGAGCGGCGGCGCCGTGTACCCGCTTCCCGGGTTGTTCACACTAATCGAGCTGACTGTACCGCCGGCAGTTGCGAGACCAAGTGTGGCGGTTGCTGTAGGACCGGCAGCCGCTGTCCCGGTGCCGGAGCCGACAACTACGGTCGGAACGGTGGTATAGCCGCTTCCGCCGGAAGTCAAGTTCAGAGTATTAGCGAGACGATACCCTGCGACAGCTGTTACCGTCAGGCCTCCACAACCGCTTAGATTCGACATGCTCGTAGGATTTGTCGTGAATCCGGTTCCGGGTGTCTGGATTGTCTCGGTCCCGGACACCACGGATGGACCGCCTCTACCTCCGCTGCTCACTCTGAAGGTCCCCGAAAATCCTGAGCCACCCGACAGCTCAATACCGGTCAGCGTCTCTCCCCGATGAGCGGAGCAGGACCCGCTGACGCTCCACGAAACAACGCACGAGGGTGTGGCCTCGAGCGTTGCCGTAGCGGTTGCTCCTGAGCCTCCACCGACAAACGAGACCGGAGGTGGAACCAGATAGCATTGTTCTCCCGTGCTTGTCAGTGTTACGGAGGTCACGGAAGCACCTGGAGGAACGATATGAGCCGTGGCCGTCGCACCGGTTCCGCCAGCAACAGGAACGAAACTCACCGTTGGCGCACTCGCATAACCCGCTCCGGGATTGCTTATCGTGATTGAGGAAATCTGATCTGTCGAAGTCGGTCCGATTTCTGCCGTTCCCTCAGCCAGTGTCCCTCCGGCCGGAGGCGCAGAAAATGTGACCGTGGGGTTCGACGTGTATCCGGTCCCGCCGGACGTTATTTCCAACTTGACGATCGAACCATCCGGGCCGCAATCCGGGCCGTAACCCGCGGGTCTCAGAAGCTGATGGCGACCGTCCCAGCAGGTTTGCGTGGTAACGCCGGAATTGCCGTTGGCTGCGACCGGTGTGGAGTTATTCGCCTTCAGCACGATTCGCGTCCACTTTACGTCCAGCGGTGTGGACAGATTCCATGGAGCCCACGCCGCGTCCGTGTTGTTGACGACCGTATACCAGTCGTCTCCATCAGGAAGCTCGGTGCACGGAATGCCCGGTGTCGGGGTAAGCCCCAGAATTCCCAGTTGGCAAAGCTCCGTATCCATGTACTTGTTGCCTGGCGCGTCATTCCAAGGTTCGATCGTCTCGCTGCCTGACGGATTGATGACATAGATCACCTGATGATTCGTCAGGGTAGGAACGTCGGTCGGAGCTGTGACTTTTGGAGCCGCAGGCTGCAGGCGGTCTCGTGCCTCCTGAACGCCGGAAATCGCGGCATACGTGGCGACCTGTTTGTCTCGATAGTTCGAGTTGATCATGGTCTCCATGTTCGTCGAGTACATCAATCCCAACCCGATGACGGACAGCAGGACGATGGTGAATAACGCCACCAGCATGGCCATGCCCCGCTCCTGAGTTCGCTCTGAAGAAGTTCTCATGACTATTCGCCCTCCAATTAACGCCATTCGCAACTCATTGCGTAGTTGATCGTGGCCTGGGAACAATTGTTCAACTTCACGGTGAGCACCAGTGTCGTTTGCGGATGCTGCTTCGTTTTCAGATCCATGTTCGGAGACCTCAGAGAGAGGACAGCCTTAATGGTGTCTGCGCTGGCGATATTGTCAGCATTGTCGTTGAAGTTGATTGGAAGCGTAATGGGTGTTCCGGTCGTCCCACGCGCAAATACTGAAAAGATCTGCGTGTTCTGAACACCTGTAACCTGAACCTGGTAGTCCTCCGCCGTCTGACCGTCTACGGGGTCGGCGTCGACCTTGGCGAGCTGGCTGCGGCGGAGACACGGACACCCATTGGCCGTGCTGGTATCGAGATGATATCGGACGACCGATACTTTTCCCGTGCCGTCGACATCACCTTCGAACCAGAGATCGCCCGAGGCGACCTTCACAATACCTACAGCGTTGTCCTTATCGTTCGTAACCGGGCTTACGTCCAATACCGTTCCACTGACGTAGTGCCGGGGGCTGGGATAACCCGCCTGATGAAGGTCGCGCGACATCTGGTCCATGAACTCTCGGGCTTCCTGAAACATGTCCAGCTTCGCCTGTTCCGTGTAGCTGCGCTGATTCACCACGTCGATGACGCTGAAAATGCCGCCTACGACGACCAGCAGGACCACGATCGCCATCATCAGTTCAACCAGTGAAAAACCTTGTTCTTTTGAGTTCATCGCCGCTACCTAATTTCCAACCATGACCCGCATGGCAATCGGAGGTGAGTCCACCAGTGCGTTGCTTCCCGAGCCCTTTCTCTTACTGCCGACAGTCACCAGAAAGGTGTTCGTCGACATTCCCACGTCTTCACCGACGATTTTCACATTCCACCGCACGTCGTATTTCGCCACGAGGTCCCCGTCCGGTGCACAAGGCGCTCTTAGAACGTAGGTCATCACATAATCATCCGGCGGACTCGTCTCGGTGAAATCGATACCGGCACCGTTTACTGCCGCGCCGCCCTTCTCCGTGTTGATCGTCCAGGTGGTTCCGTCGCAATCTGTCAGCGCGGAGCTTCCGCTGCCGATGATCGTGGAGTTCACCTGTTCGATAACGGATTCCGCCAGCATCGTCTGTGTGCTGTCGACCTTGTTGCGGTTGTTCATCAGGATCGCCGTCCATACCAGTCCAATGACGCCGAGCGAACTCACCATCAGGATGACCGTGGCGACCATCACTTCAACCATCGACATACCCGCTTGGGGGTTTTGTCGTATCGAGCGCATCGTCAGCCTTTCCATTCCCCACCAATCCAGAACCATTTTTTGATTCGGCCGGCCGGAGAAATCGACAAGCCGGCCCACCCTTTGCCGCTGGATCGACTTGTGTCCTTGAAGTAATAAACGAAGCCCTTGTTGTCGCATGTGGTGCCGTCGTAAAAGCAGGGCAGACCGCGCGTGTTGAAGGTCGGTTCGCCATCGTGTGGAGTGAATCCAAGCACACCGGTAGAAATCGCCGTAGGAGCGTCAGCGCCTGTCGGGGTTGTCTGCATCCTCACGGGAGACTCCCATTGAGCCTGAAGATCGGTGTCTGCAATATCAGAAGTGTCGGGCGCTTCCTTGACGTAACCGATCAAAGTCGTTCCGTCGACCACAAAGTGCGTTGTCAGCGCCCGGTTTTGCTTGACGGCGGCCATCCGGCAGCTCTGCAGCAAGCCCGACATGCTCGTCACGCCCGCGTGAAGGCGAGCGTTCGACATCACCGTCACCATGTTGGGGATAGTGATCATTCCCACGATCAAACTGATCAGGAGGACGACGCTAACCTCGATTAACGAAAATCCAGCCAATCGGTCCGCGCCTTGCGACGCGGGCTTACTGGAGCCCATCCTAGTTCTCATCTTGGGGGCAAATTTAGGGTGGGGACACGAGGCTGGGAAGAATTTTTTTAGAGGCCTAACATCGAAACGCCGTTATAGAACGTACCTGCAACACAAGCAATGATATAGCTTGTGATCGCTCCTCCAACCATGGCCTTCAGGCCCAGTCGCGCAATCTCGTGTCTGCGGGAAGGAGCCAGGGGTGAGATGCCGCCGATCTGGATCGCAATCGACACGAAGTTCGCAAATCCGCTGAGAGCGTAGGAGGTGATGACGATGGAACGGGGATCGAGCGGCGTGACGGTCCCCTGGCGGGCAGCCTGAAGATAGCCGGCAAGGTCCGCATATGCGACGAATTCCGTTAAGATCAGTTTCTCCCCCAACATCCGGCCAACAACGAGACAATCGTGGACAGGCGTACCCATCAGAAAGGCAACAGGCCAGTGTAACCAACCGAGAACAAGCTGCATGGATAGCGGCGTTGCCGATCCCAGGGGGCCGAAGAGTACGAAGGACAGATTCGCCACGGCGAGAGCCACGCCGATCCCATAAATGGATTTTTTGAGTGGAACCGTCCTGCGAATCGACACCACCAGGATTGGAAACCACAGCGCCAATCCGATCAAACCCACCATGCGAGCGGCGTCAGGAGTGAAATATGCGGCGATTCCGTATAGCCCAATCACGATGAAGAACGTGACCCACAGAAATAGGTCAGATACCTTCTTAAGCCCGCTTACAACAAGAAGTCCTGTAGCCATCGCAATGAGGATCAGGTCCAGCTGAACCAACCCGGCTCCGCTACCAAAAAAGCTTCCGACCCAACCAACCATCACGTTTACCATCGCGATGATGGCGACGAAGGAAAAGAGCATACCGATGACGTTCAATGTCAGCTGCAAACCCACGGTAGACCCGCTCGCTGCAGCGTCGAGCAGATTCACGTCTTCACTGGGCACCTCGAATGCTGCCTCACCAAGAGTCGCCGGCTTGTCCCGCTCCGGCACCATGATCTTGGCAACAATGAACCCCGCCGGCGCCGACAGAATCGAGGCCGAAATCAGGTGGGCCGCGATGTTCGGGAAATAGCCCGAGAGCATCAGAATATAGGCGCCCAATACACCGCCGGCGGTGTTTGCGAAGCCGCCGACCATGATCGCGTTGAGTTCCGATCGTGTCATCTTATCGATGTACGGCTTGACGACAAGTGGGGCTTCCGTCTGTCCCACGAAGATATTCGCGGAATTCGAGAGAGCTTCCGCGCCGGAAACCCTCATCGTGTGCTGCATGATCTTTGCGAAAAAGATTACGACCTTCTGCATGATTCCCAGGTAGTAGAGGATTGACAGAAGCGCGCTGAAGAAGATGATCGTTGTCAGAACCTGAAACGCCAGAAACATTCCAGGAACGGTGCCCGTTTTGATCGCGTTTTGAATGAGCGGATCGGTCGACGATGCACCAAGCCTCGTGAGGTATTCCTTCAACGTCAGCGCGCCGCCGTTGCCCGTTTCCGCTCCAATGGATCCGAAAACGAAAAGAGCGCCTTCCTTGCTGAAGTTGAGCAGAGCGTTGAAGACGTCATTAAGCCGCAGAAAAAGCCTTGCGCCCGGTGTCCACGAGAACACCAGTATCGCGAATGCGAACTGAAGCCCGAGCCCCCAAAAGACGACGCGCCAGGGAAATAGCTTGCGATCTTCAGAAAGCGTCCAGGCAAAAAAAATGAAAACGAAGATACCCAGGAATGAAATCAGGTTCTGCATCGCGGCGGCATTATACCTGCGCTATGGCACAGGCAATGCGGCGAATCATATCGGTGGTCAATTCGGGATAAATCGGGAGAGCCAGAGTCTCCTCTGCGGCACGCTCGCTGACAGGAAAGTCACCCGTCTGATGGCCGAGAGAGTTAAAGCACTTTTGCAAATGAAGCGGGACAGGGTAGTAGACATCGCAACCGATTCGCTGTGACTTCAAGTGCTCGATCAACGCATCGCGGCGAGGGTGACGAATCACGAACTGGTTGTAGACGTGCCGTTCCGCCACTTCAACCGGAAGGCCAATTTCTGCGGCGAGAACTTGTCTGTACTGTCCTGCATTGTTCTGACGCGCCGCCGTCCAGCGATCCAGATGACGCAGCTTGACCCGCAGAACAGCCGCCTGCAGCGCATCGAGTCGAAAGTTGCCGCCAAGAAGTTCGTTGTAATACCTGGTCTTGAATCCGTGATTCCGCAACATCCGGACGCGTTCTGCAAGTTCGGCATCGTTGGTTGTTACCATACCGCCGTCGCCGGCTCCGCCAAGATTCTTCGAGGGGAAGAAGCTCAGACAACCAGCGTCTCCAACGCTGCCGGCGCGATGTCCGTTTCGCTCCGCGCCGATGGCCTGAGCGGCATCTTCAATCACAGCGATCTTATGCTTTGCGGCGAGTTCCAGGATGGCATCCATGTCTGCCATCTGCCCATAGAGGTGCACGGGAAGAATCGCGCGCGTCCGTGGAGTGATGCGGGACTCGATGCCGTCAGGATCGATATTGAATGTTGCAGCGTCAATATCGACGAAAACAGGTATCGCGCCAAGTCGTGCGATTGCGCCCGCAGTCGCGAAAAAACTGTAGGACGACGTGATGACCTCGTCACCCGGGCGAAGACCGAGAGCCATCAGGACAACGAGCAAGGCATCGGTGCCTGACGAGACGCCGATGGCGTACCGGCAGTGACAATATTCAGCGACCTCGCGTTCCAGCGCTTCGACCTCCGGGCCCAGGATGAACTGCTGGGAATCCATCACGCGATCGACCGCTTCGCGAACCTCGTCGCGGATTGAGGCGTACTGGGCTTTCAGGTCGAGGAGAGGTATCGCATCCATTCGGGGGTAAGTGTAAGCGGAAAAGCGGCCAGGCCGCGTCAATTCATAGCCCCTCATGGCCAGGAGGCGTGGCTGCGCGACCAAGAAAAGCCGCGCAAGCAACCAAAGCCCGCGCAGACGGGGTGGTGGTTCCGAAGAATCTCTTGGCCAACCACCCCGGCGCTTCGCGCCGTGCAACCGGAAGCGGTGCTACTTCCCCTGCTTCTGGTGGTACTCCTGCAACGACCGCACGCCGAGGCTTTCTTTCTGCAGCGCGCGAATTCCGGCCACAGCGGCAATGGCTCCGGGGATCGTGGTAATACACGGAATGCGATAGTGGATCGCCGCGCGGCGGATCGAGCGTTCATCAAAGAACGATTCCTTACCAAGGGGCGTGTTGATCAGAAGATCCACTTTCCCGCTCTTCACGTAGTCCGAAATGTGCGGCCGGCCCTCATTCACCTTGTAGACTGTCTCCACCGGCACACCCGCATTTCGCAAAACCTGCGCGGTTCCTCGTGTTGCAATCACGCTGAAGCCCATCGCGACAAGATCGCTCGCAATCTTCGCAATGGATTTCTTGTCGTGCTGATTCACGCTGATGAACGCCACACCGGCTTTAGGCAGCACCGATCCCGCGCTAATCTGCGCTTTGACGTAGGCCTTGCCGAAAGAGTCATCGGTCCCCATGACCTCGCCTGTGGACTTCATCTCGGGGCCGAGAATTGTGTCCACACCGGGAAACCGCGAAAACGGGAACACAGGCGACTTGACGCAATACTGCGACACCTTCAACTCCGCAGGCAGATCAAACTCCCTCAGTTTCCGGCCCACCATCAACCGGGCTGCAATCTTTGCCAGCGGTACACCCGTCGCTTTGCTGACGAACGGCACTGTGCGGGAAGCTCTGGGATTCACTTCGAGAACGTAAACCTGGCCGTTGTGAACGGCGTATTGAACATTCATCAGGCCTACGACGTTCAGAGCCTGCCCGAGTTGCACAGTATAGTCACGAATGATCTTTCGCAGTTCCTCGCTTAACTGGTACGTCGGCAACACGCACGAACTATCCCCGGAATGAATGCCGGCTTCTTCAATGTGCTCCATGACGCCGCCGATGATCACTTGTTCGCCGTCGCACAGCGCATCTACATCGACCTCATAGGCATCCTCGAGGAACTTATCAATCAGTACGGGACGCTCGCGTGAGACCTGCACCGCCGCGCGCATGTAATTGTCGAGCGAAGTTTCATCGTAAACGACCACCATGGCGCGTCCACCCAGTACATAAGAAGGTCGAACGAGAACCGGGTACCCGATGAGCTTCGCAACCGCGCGTGCTTCCTCGACCGTAACGGCCGTACCGTTGTTCGGCTGGGGTATATCGAGTTTACGCAGCAACTCGCCAAATCGCTTTCGGTCTTCGGCGAGATCGATCGATTCCGGAGAGGTTCCTATGATCGGCACGCCACTGCGCTGAAGTTCCAGCGCCAGGTTGAGCGGAGTCTGCCCGCCGAACTGCACGATCACGCCGAACGGCTTCTCCTTCTTCACGATGTGAAGCACATCTTCCAGAGTCAACGGCTCGAAATACAGTCGATCGGAAGTGTCGTAATCCGTCGAGACCGTCTCGGGGTTGCAATTGACCATGATGGTCTCGAACCCTTCTTCCTTGAGCGCAAACGAAGCGTGACAGCAACAGTAATCGAATTCGATTCCCTGCCCGATGCGGTTCGGCCCACTGCCGAGAATAATGACTTTCTTGTTTGTTGTGGGCTCCGCTTCGTCTTCCTCTTCATACGTGGAGTAGAGATAGGGCGTATACGACTCGAACTCCGCAGCGCATGTGTCCACGCGCTTGTAGACGGGAAAAATGCCGCTGTCCCCACGCTTCGCGGCAACGTCTGACGGGCGGGCTTTCACCAATCTGGCGATTCGCGCATCGGAAAAACCGCAACGCTTGGCTTCTCGCAGTAACTCCGGCGGAAGGGACTGAATGGTGTACTGCGCGAGCTCGCGAGTGGTGTCGGCAACTTCGCTCAATTCCGTCAGGAACCACGGGTCGATGTGAGTCAGTTCCACAAGATCCTGAACGCTGAACCCATCCACCAGAGCCTGCAGAAGAAACGCCACGCGATCCGGATTCGGCGTGATCAATTTTTGCCGGATCGCAGTCTTGTCCAGAATGTCTGAACCCACGACCTTCCCGGTCTCCAGCGATCGCAGTCCCTTGAAAAACGCTTCCTTGAATGTCCGGCCGATCGCCATCACTTCGCCGACGGACTTCATCTGCGTTCCGAGTGTTGAATCGGACTCGGGGAACTTCTCGAACGCCCACTTCGGGATCTTGACGACGACGTAGTCCAGGGTCGGCTCGAACGAAGCAGGCGTCTTTTTCGTGATGTCGTTGGGGATCTCGTTGAGCGTATAACCCACCGCAAGCTTTGCAGCGATCTTTGCGATTGGGAATCCGGTGGCCTTTGATGCAAGGGCCGAACTGCGCGAAACACGCGGATTCATTTCGATCACGACCAGCCGGCCATCTTTCGGATTTACCGCGAACTGGATGTTGGATCCGCCTGTCTCGACGCCGATCTGACGAATAACCTGTACAGAAGCATCGCGCATCCGCTGGTACTCGCGGTCCGTAAGAGTCTGGGCAGGGGCAACAGTGACGGAATCTCCTGTATGAACGCCCATCGGATCGAAATTCTCGATCGAGCAGATGATCACGACGTTGTCCTTCAGGTCACGCATCACCTCGAGTTCGTATTCTTTCCACCCGAGAACCGACTCCTCGACCAGGACTTCGTGAACGGGGCTCAGATCGAGTCCCTTTTGGATGATCTCTTCGTACTCTTCTTTGTTGTACGCAATACCTCCGCCGGCTCCGCCCAAAGTGAACGAGGGACGAATTACGGCCGGAAAGCCGATCGACTCAATGACTTTTCGCGCGGCCTGAATATCTCCGACCACCTCGCTGCGTGGCGTTTCCAGCCCGATATTCTTCATGGCCTGCTTGAAGAGCAGCCGGTCTTCGGCCATTTTGACGGCCCCGACCTTCGCGCCGATCATCTCGACGCCATATGTATCGAGCACTCCCGCATCTGCGAGCTCGACGGCGATGTTCAATGCGGTCTGCCCACCGACTGTCGGCAGCAAGGCATTGGGGCGTTCGCGTTTGATGATGGCTTCGACGAAATCTTTGGTGAGCGGCTCGACGTAAGTGCGATCGGCCAGGCCGGGGTCCGTCATGATCGTGGCAGGATTCGAATTGACCAGAACGATCTCATAGCCCTCTTCGCGGAGGGCTTTGCATGCCTGAGTCCCGGAATAATCGAACTCACAGGCCTGTCCAATGACAATGGGGCCCGAGCCAATGATGAGGATCTTGGAAATGTCAGTGCGCTTAGGCATTGTCCTTCATTAATTTGAAGAATTTCTCAAACAGGTAATACGAGTCGTGAGGTCCCGGCGACGCTTCGGGGTGGTACTGCACGCAGTACGCCGGCAGCGATCGATGCTCCATGCCCTCGACGGTCTGATCGTTGAGATTGAGGTGCGTGATGCGGATCTCCTCAGGAAGGCTCGTCGGATCCACAGCAAAGCCGTGATTTTGAGCTGTGATCTCGACTTTGTTCAGGTCGGTGTTGAGCACCGGCTGATTCCCTCCATGGTGCCCAAACTTCAGCTTGAACGTCTTTCCACCAAACGCCAGGCCCATAATCTGGTGGCCCAGGCAAATTCCGAAAATCGGTTTTTTCCCCAGCAAGTGCTGAACATTGCGGATCGCGTAGTCCACAGCCTCAGGATCGCCGGGGCCATTGGACAGAAAAATCCCGTCCGGCTTGAGATTGAGAACTTCCTCAGCGGGTGTCTTCGAAGGCACGACAGTGACGCGACCGCCCAGATGAACCAGATCGCGCAGGATGTTGGTCTTGATGCCAAAGTCGTATGCCACGATATGACGATCCGTCGGCTGTGCGCCCGCCAGGCGGGAGAACTCAATGAATGTCAGCGGCTCATTCGATCCGGGATAAGGTTTCTCGATGCTCACTCTGCTTGCGAGATCCAATCCCACCATGTGAGGGGAATCTTTTACTTTGCGGAGTAGCGATGCCTCGTCGTGGTCGATCAGCGAAACAATGCCGCGCATCGATCCCTGAAGGCGTATATGGCGCACCAGAGCTCGCGTATCGATGTCTGAGATAACCGGGATTTGATTGGCGATGAGGTAATCTTCAAGAGATTCCGTGGTGCGCCAGTTGCTCGCTATTGGAGACATCCGGCGGACGATGAAAGCCTCGAGAAATGGCTTGCGGGATTCGACATCCTCAGGATTGATGCCGGTATTCCCGATCATCGGGTACGTCATTGTGACGATCTGGCCCGCGTACGAAGGATCGGTGAGAATCTCCTGATAACCGGTCATTGACGTGTTGAAGACGACTTCGCCAACGGCCTCGCCTTCAAAACCGTGTCCCTTACCACGAAAAACACGCCCGTCTTCCAAAAGCAGGGTTGCGCGTTTCGCTGTTGCCACGCTCAATCCAGTGATCCGATCTTGTTCATGGGCCAATAGCGAAAAACCGCTTTGCCATAGATGTACTTTATGGGCACCAAGCCCCAAATGCGGCTGTCGTTGGACTGATTGCGGTGATCGCCGAGCACATAGTAGTGGCCGGGTTCGACGTAAACCGGCGGATAGCTGCGATGGTCGATAAAGCGGGAATCCACGTAGGGTTCCGTCAGGAGTTGCTCATTGATATAAACGGCTCCATCGATGATCTCGACCGTGTCGCCCGGCATGCCAATGATGCGTTTAATGTAAGACTTCGAGGGGTCTTTCGGATACCAGAATACGACGATGTCTTTGCGGCCGATCTCCTCGATCCGGTAAAGGAACTTGTTGACGAAAATCCGTTCCGAGTCTCGAAGTTCGGGCAACATGCTCGTTCCCTCTACCTTTACGGGCTGGTAGAGAAACACAACAATGATGATCGCGGTCCCAACCGCGAAAAGGATGTCCCTCACCCACCATCGCATCTCGCTGGAAATGCTGGGCAGTGCTTTGGTTACTGTCTCGGGCTTCGAGACTGGATCAACTTCGGGTTCAGTTGACATAAGAGTATAGGGACCTGGAGAGGATTACCTCACAAAGGCGATCAACAGTTTATCGGAATCGCGCGCGGAAAGAAATCAGATTGCAGGGAGATCGGCGTCAGACTACTCGCCGCTTTCCAGTTGACAGCCAATTTCGCCGCCCGTACTATCCGTCGCAGCTAATACCCCGTTGCATTAGCTCTCCCGACTGAAATCTCCCTGTCCGAGTCTTTACCCGTTTCAACCAAATCTGCGCCCACGGTGCTGCGCGGCATTCACTGCGAATCCGGTTTGCCAACTTCAAGGAGACGGTATGAAAAGTATCACTGAGACTCGAAGCAGACTTAGGGATCTGAGATGGGCATTCAGCGCAGCCATTGTCGTGTGGCTCACCGGCGGTCTGGCCCTTGCCCAGAGCAAAGGCATCCCCATCGAGGAAATCACGATCAAAGGCCTGCACCAGGCGATTCAAAGCGGTCAGACAACGTGCAGACAGGTCGTCGAGGCCTACATTGAAAGGGCCAAGGCTTATAACGGCATTTGCACAGCCCTCGTAACAAAGGACGGCGCGCCGATTCCTGCGGCCACCGGTATTGTTCGCGCAGGGTCTCCTCTCAAGTTTCCAACGCAGACAGTAGCCATCACTAAAGTCGTTCCTGACTACGACCAGTACAAGGGCCTTCCGATTGAGTTTGGCCGCATGGAGCCGACCAGTTCCGACCCGAGCGTCCAGCAACAGTACGGCATGCGCGTCGGTATTCCTGAAGCCGGTCAACTCAATGCCCTGGAAACGCTGAATATCCGCGGCGAGCGGTCGGTCACGTGCAAAGGCGACTTTGACAAAGCCCCAGGTGCGGGGCCGCTTCCGCCAGGCGCACCGGCCGTCTGCGAGGAGTTTCGGAAAATGCCGGACGCCCTCGAACGTGCCGATGAGCTGGATAAGCAATACGGGAAGAAGCCCGATCTCAAGACTCTTCCGATGTATTGCGTCGTCATGACACTGAAAAACTGGTTCGACGCCAAGGATATGCGCGCAACCGGCGGAAACGATGTCAACTTCGCCATGGATGCGCCAAAGTACGATTCGCCCGACATCGCGGACCTGCGCGAAAAAGGAGCCATTGTCTACGCGGTCGCGAGCGCTGCGGCGACAGGACTCAGTGCGCGAGGACCCGCCAAAGCAAAGACCTACATTCCCAACGGAAATCTCCAGGATTCGGCCTGGGGCGGACAAGCTTGCAATCCCTACGATACGGCACGAGTGCCTCGAGGCACGAGCAACGGTTCCGGCGTTTCAGTCTCAGCCAATCTCGCAATGTGTTCGATCTGTGAACAGTCTTCCGCTTCATGCAAGGGCCCGGCATCGCGGAACAATGTCGTGAACCTCCTCACGACCAAGGGCATCACGATGAATGGTGGCCCTGGATATGAAGATTCCGGCGACCGGGCCGGAATCCATTGCCGTTCGGTCGCCGACGCAGCCCAGGTTCTCGATGCGATCAAAGGCTTCGAAACCAAAGATATGTTCACCGCCATTCCCAAGGCTCTCATCCCCAAAGAACCCTTTGCCAGCTTCGTTGTCACCGACAAGGAGGTGAAGGACAAACCTCTCAAGGGAATGCGGCTTGGTGTTGTCCGCGAATTCATGGTGAAGCACGTGAAAAATGATGAAGCGATCAGTGACCAGATCGACAAAGAGATCAAGACCGTTCTGCGCGACAAACTGGGTGCGGAGCTCGTGGAGTCGGTTGATCCGATGTATCCGGATGATCCTTCCATTCCCAACATGAAGTACACGTTCCAGGATGCGTTCAGGGAAATCCTCGCTCACAACGCGCCGGAATACTTCTTCCAAAAGAACGCTGCCGGCGAACTGGAATTCGCAGTACCCGGCTGGGATGTAACCAGCGTGAACTACATGGTAGCCCTGGCGTTTGGTGAAGCTCCGCTATCTGACAAGCTCACGCTTCGCCGCATTAGCCAAAATCTTGCGGATCCAACCAGCCCGATGGTCATTAACAAGTACCTTCATGAACGCGGCGATACGCGTGTGAAGGATTGGGCGAGCTGGGTCGCCAATTCGAAATTCAAGAGTGACTCGCAACGCGCGGGCGCGGAAAACGCCGCGGAAGACACCGATCCTCGCGCGGATCCGGATCGCGTGAGTTACCTGAAGATGCAGTCGATTCTTCGGATGATTGTCCTGAAGGTGATGTACGAAAACAATATCGATGCATTCGTCAATCCCGAGCAGACGACGCCCCCCTACCTTCTCGGCGGCGCAGGTGAACCAGAGGTAAACGGCAGAACCACCAATAGCTGTTGCCAGGTGTTCACAGCACTGCTTGGAGGGCCGGAGGCTGACGTTCCCGCCGGGTATACGCAAGTCGTTTATGACCCTCAGTACAAGCTCTCTGCGGACAAAACGCAGTACGAAGCGGTGACGGGCACTGCGAAATCCACGCTGCCTCATCCCATGCCCATCAGCCTGATGGTATGGGCAGGTCCCGGCAGCGACTCGGCAGTCATTAAGGTTTCTTCCGCGTACGAAGCAGCCACGCATCATCGTGTGCCGCCTCCATCGTTCGGGCCGGTGAAGCCGAAGGGGAAGGAAACGAACTGAGGGGAGTCGGGGCGAGCCTGAAAAGCATTAGAAACGGACGGAAAGAGTCGGGCAAGCCGAAAAGTATGCCAGACAGACTGAATGCAGTCGGGCGAGCCCTGCGGCCGTGGAGGATCGATGCGCAAAACTATAAATAGACCTTTGTGGGCGATAGCGGCTGTTCTGCTGTTCCTTGGCTCGCTGCACGCGCAACAGGCACCGCAGCCTCTCGCCGTCGTGAACGGCCAGCCGATCTTTTTGGACGAAATCGAATCCGCGGCATCCGAGGAACTCACAAAGCTGGATGCCCGCAAAGCTCAGTTTGATCTCGAATTGAAGCGAGACCGCGAAGCAGCACTCGAAGAAGCTCTGGACGCGGTCTTCAAAGACCGCGTGCTGGCAACAGAAGCAGCCCATCGAAAAATCTCGGTCAGCGATCTGCTCGAGATCGAAGTGAACAGCGCCGCGGCCTCACCCACGGATGAGGCTGTAGTGGAGTTTTACAACGCCAACAAGTCCTATCTGGAAGGAACCCTCGGAGAAAACGCAGTTTCGATTCGGACATATCTACGCGATCAGCAGCGTGAAGCTGTGCTCGACGCGTTCGTCGATGGGTTGAAAAGGAAGTATGGAGCGACGTCACTTGTCGAGCCAACGCGACTGGTCATCCCTCTCGAGGAACGCCCTTCAAAAGGCCCCGAGGATGCGGCAGTGACTGTCGTCGAATTCTCCGACTTTCAATGTCCCTATTGCCGTGCGCTTTTCCCGACACTTCAAAAGATCGCCCTGGACTACAAAGACAAGGTTCGAATTGTCTATCTTCAGTTCCCTCTCGCCGATATGCATCCGCAGGCACTAAAGGCGGCGGAAGCTTCGTTGTGCGCACACGAACAGGGCAAGTTCTGGGAAATGCACGATGCAATGTTCGCCGATCAGGGAAACCTCCGAATCGATGATCTAAAACACAAAGCTGCCGGCCTTTCCCTGGACATGGACTCCTTTGGCGGGTGCCTCGAAAGCGGCAGGCACTTTGCTGATGTACGCAAGGATGTCGGCGAGGGCGTAAAAGCCGGAGTCTCAGGAACTCCCGCGCTGTTCATCAATGGCCGGATGCTTATTGGAAATCAGCCCTATTCGGAGATCCGAAAGGTCATTGACGATGAATTGAGACGCGCGTCGGGCAGGCATTTGGATGAAAATGTTACAGAACAATAATCCGCCGACGATGTAGCCTCGCTGACAATCTTGTCCGTTGACTCAAAATTCAGCGAACCCTATTCTGCATTCGATTCGCTAATCAATTTTGGGATTAGCATCCACGTCGACATTCCGAACCAAATTCCCGTGACCCCGGCGTCACCCGTTTGCTTTTTCTGAAACGCGACGATTCTTCGTTTCCGCGTTCACCTACTTCGAAATCGAAATCTGCAGCGTGCAGAGGGAGAAGCCTTCATGAGAATCAAGCCCATTGAGGTTGTCATTTCTTTCCTCCGTCGTGGAGGGCTAGCGTTCCTGTGTCTTTTCATCGTTTCGCCCTTTGTCCAGGCTCAGACCGTCGGCGGCACGATGTCGGGAAGTGTCACAGACCCATCCGGCGCAGTAATTCCGGGCGTGACGATCACGATCACAAACATATCGACCGGGACGACAAGGTCGATACTGACCAACGAAACAGGTCTGTATAGAGCCGCAAGTTTGCAACCGGGAACCTACAACATAACCGCGGATCTCCCTGGTTTTGCGACCGCTCAACGTAAAAACATCGTCGTGAGCGTCGGCAGCGAAATCACGGTCGAGCTTCAGCTGAATCTCTCTGCCGTCACACAAACTGTCGAAGTTCAATCCGAAGGCGGCGTCGACCTGGTGACCTCCACGGTGAATCGCACTGTAGAAGGCACAACGATTCGCGAACTGCCTCTGAACGGACGCGATTGGACTCAGCTCGCAACTCTGCAACCCGGTATTTCCTCGATAGGCGCCGGCGGTGGAGCAGGGCGCGATGGAAGTGGAGTCAAACTGACTGTATCGGGCGCTCGTCCAACAGAGAACAACTTCCGTCTGGATGGCATCAGTCTTAACGACAATTCCAACACCACACCAGGCAACATTCTCGGAACGAACATGGGTGTGGAAGCCGTCCGTGAATTCTCCGTCGTCTCCAACAGCTACTCTGCAGAATACGGACGAGCGACAGGCGCAGTCGTCAATGCGGTCACAAAGTCGGGCACCAACGACATTCACGGAACTGTGTTCTATTTCGGCAGAAACAGCGCGCTGGATGCGCGCAACTTCTTCGATGGAAGCGACAAGCCGCAGTTCAGAAGACATCAGTTCGGCGCTGCCGTCGGCGGTCCCATCGTTAAGAACCGCACGTTCTGGTTTGCGAATTACGAAGGACTCAATCAGTTTCTAGCCACGACGTCGATCACAAACACGTTGTCGGCCACGGCTCGCCAGGGTTTGCTCTCCACAGGAACAGTTACAGTCGATCCTCAGATTGCGAGAGTCTTCGAACTAATGCCTCTGCCAAATGCCGGTTTACTTGGGAACGGGGATACGGGGCAGTTCGTTGCCGAACGTGACACTCCCTCGCGCGGACGTTACATCCTGGGCAGAGTTGACCACAGGTTCTCCGACTCCAGCAGCCTCAATGGCAGCTACTTCTTCGATGATGCAGACTCGGATTCCCCAGATGGTTTCCTGATCAAGCGAACCTCTCAAACGTCACGAAAGCAGATGGCGGCAATCGAATATACGCACATCATCAGCCCGACCTTCATCAGCGGCAGCCGCATCGGCTTTGCGCGAAGCGCTACGGTCAGCGGCGAAATCACACAGATCAACAATCCGCTCCTCGAAGACGTGTCGCTTGGCTTCGTTCCTGGGGCGGCGATCGGCGCTTTGTCCGTGCCGGGCATCTCGATTACGGGTAACGGTCCTGGCGCCGAAAACATCACTGAGCTGTTTTTCAACTCGTTCCAGGGACACCAGAACTTCAGTCTCGCTCGCGGTTCCCATGCATACAAGTTCGGCGCCAGCGTTGAACGGATGCAATACAACATGTCGATCCCGAACTTGGAGGGTGGATCCTATTCTTTCGGCTCGCTACCAGACTTTCTCAGGAGCCGGCCTTCAAGCTTCGGCGCACTCGTTCCGGGCTCGGACACGCGCAGGGGACTTCGCCAGACGCTCGTTTCCGGTTATGTGCAGGACGACTATCGATGGAAGCCGAACTTCACGATCAACCTCGGCCTTCGGTATGAATTTCTGACGATTCCGACTGAGGTCAACGGGAAGATTGCTCTCCTGCATCATTACACCGATCCCCAGGTCACCGTCGGAGGCCCCGTTCACGATCGCAATCCGACGACGCTGAACTTCGCTCCCCGCGTGGGTTTTGTGTGGGATCCCCTGAAGGACGGCAAGAGTTCCGTTCGCGCAGGGTTTGGCATCTTCGATTCTCTGCCGTTGTTGTGGCTCTATGATACGCCGCTAACTCGTTCGACGCCGTTCTTCGTCCAGGGTGTAACGACGGCGCCACCCGTGGGCTCATTCCCTGGAGGAGCTTATCCTCTGTTAAAAGTGGGCGACTTGCGGACTGCGTATGTCGATCCGGATCCCGGACGCTCCTACAGCATGAAGTGGAATCTCGACCTCCAGGAAGACATCCATGGATGGGTTGCCGAAATCGGGTACACCGGATCGAGGGGCATTCACCTGCCGCTGGTCGAAAGAAACATGAACGTCGTGATGCCCGTTCAGACGGCATCCGGACAGTGGGTCGTTGATCCGAACGGCCAAAAATTGAATCCGAATTTTTCGACCATCAACACCACCGATACCTGGAACGCGGACTCCTATTACCATGGCCTGCAGGCAAGCCTGAAGAGATCGTTCGGCAATGGATTCATGTTTCAGCAAGCCTACACCTGGAGCAAGAGTATCGACACGGCGTCGTCTTCAGGTTCGACTTCAGCCACATCAGGCTTACCGAATTCGGTTGCGGTTGTTACACCACTGCTACCCCAGCTCAACCGAGGATTGTCGACTTTCGACATTCCCCATAATTTCACGACGAGCCTTGTATGGGAGCTGCCGTGGGGTCGAAGTCTCAAAGGAGCGCCGGGAGCGGTTCTCGCTGGGTGGCAAGTCAGCTCGATCTACAAGCTGCAAAGCGGAACGCCTTTCACTGTGGTGCTCAACAGCGATCGCGCAGGAACGCGAACGGATACGACCGGAACGTCGCTTGGACAATTCCCTAATCTCGTACTGAGCGACAACTGTCGTACGCTTACGAACTCAGATCCCAACCGATGGATCAAGACGGAGTGCTTTTCGTTCCCCGCCGCATTCACGCTGGGAAATGCCGGACGCAACACGCTGCGAAAAGATGGCATCTCCAATCTCGATCTTTCTTTCTCCAAGACTTTTGACGCGACGGAAACAACGTCTCTTCAGTTCCGGATGGAATTCTTCAACATTCTCAACCAGACGAACTTCTCTGCACCAAATTCGGTGATCTTCGACAACCAGGGCCGGATTCCCGCAGCAGCCGGGCGTGTTACGTCGACAAGCACTGAATCCCGGCGAGTTCAGTTCGCGCTGAAGCTCAACTTTTGAGGAAGGTATGGGAGGTCACATGGAGACACGCTTTCTACAGACGTTGACGTATAACAGTCCCTTCAACGAACACCTGCCTTATGTACACGGCCTCGGTAGCAGTCCTTACCAACTGCGAGCAGGTCCCGACATCTTCGCAATCCGCCGAAGTCAAGCCCCGCTCGTCAAGTGAAGTAGGTTGACGAGTCCGAGAAGGCAGCGGTCTCCCCCATGGCCGCTGCCTGATCGTCCCTGCTCACGTCAACCGACATTTTTGTTCGGCTCCGCTGCTTTCATTCCCGCTTTCATTCGATGATTCCTCCGCCAACAGACTCTGGACTATACTTCGCTCGACTTAAGGCTCCACGTTGGAGTTGCGCCAATGGCGGCGAAGTTGGTTGTACTCACGATGTTGTGTTTCTGTGTTTGCGCCCATGCGCAAACACGCCCACTCGTCGTGTATCCAGGCCACGGTCAAACCCTCGATAGTCTCGCCAATGACTCGCTGCAGCAGGAATTGAAACGTCTTGTCGCTCCGGCAGGAATCGATCTGACATGGCGAACCAATGCCGATCGCACCCAAACGCATGAAGAGGCGGGGCAGCTCATTGTTGGTGACTTTGCAGGAAATTGTTCGGTGGACTCACTCTCGAACGCACAGGTTGCCTCTCCCGCAAAGTTCACCCTTGCCGAAGCATCTGTTTCTGAGGGCCGCGTTCTTCCCTACTTCACTGTCGACTGCAGCCGAGTCATGCGAACGCTGACGCCAATGCTCCGGCCACTGAGCGCTCCGATGCGGCAAACTATCCTGGGACGCGCACTGGCTCGAGTGATCGCGCATGAGATCTACCACATCCTGGCGGAAACGACCGAGCACGAAGACGCGGGACTCGCGAAAGCAAAACTGACATTTCACGATCTCACAGCCCCGGGAATCGAACTCAGCCCCGCCAGTCTTCAGCGGATTCGAGCAGCATATCGGATGGGACCTCCTGTAGTTCCAGTCGCTGGTCTGGTGCATCTCGATTCAAAACGGCGCTAGCCTGTAGCCGTTTCCCCTTCCGATGCAGTTCCTCAGCAAGGATGATCGCTTCAGCGAGATTGCGCATGGGTTTGCGCAATCTCCGGCTCTCACCGCGCAAGTGCAGGTACGCCTCTTCTTCTGTGAGTCCATCACGATGCTGAAGGATGCCCTTGGCTCGCTCGATCATCTTTCGTGCTTCGAGCGTCCGTTTCATCTGTAGCGCTTCCGACATCAGCCTGGCATTCTCCAGTGCAAGCGCAGCCTGACCGGCGACGGCCCGTGCAAACCGCGTTTCCTCCTCGGTAAAGGCTTTCCGTTCGTGAACGTAAATGTTGAGAGTCCCGATCACCGACTGGGCAGCGATAAGGGGCACGGACATGAGCGTGACACGCTTGGGCATCGATGCCAGTTCGGGAAATGCCTCTGCGGCCCGTATGTCCTCAACGATTACCATCTGCCGCTCTCGAACCACGCGTCCAATCGGAGAGCTATCGAGAGACATGGGAGTCATATTCTGCGCCTCCGGGGCAGAGTAACGCGCCGCCTTGATGGTCAATTGCTGCCGATTCTCATCCAGAATCATGATCGAGCAGAGCGGTGAGTCGAATGTTTGTGCCACCATTTCTGAGATAGCCTGAAGGATTCTATCCAGATAGCCTTCGGCTGAAATCGTATCGCCCACGGCCGCCAGGATCTCGACCTTTCTCGCCGCAGAACGCGACTGTTCCATCAATCGCGCGCGTGCGATCGCTCCGCCCATTTGTTCAGCGACGTAGCTCAGTAGTGCGACTTCTTCTGCGGTGTGTAAATGAACATTCTTGTGGTGGACATTAATCACTCCGATAACTTCACCGCCGCTGATCAGAGGCACCGATAGCAGAGACTCATACGTGTCTTCAGGAAGAGAAGAAAACGCCTTGAAACGCGGATCAGACGATGCCCGCGACGACAGGGCAACGACCGACTGGTGTTGCGCAACCCAACCTGTTACCCCCTCGCCAATCCGCAGACGAATGTTGCCGATTTCTGTTTCGTGCGGAAGCTGCGATGCGCAAAGAACAATTTCTCCGGCAGTTTCTTCGAGCAGATAGACCAGGCAGGCGTCACAACCCGTGACTGTGACGACGAGTCCAATCAACTCTCCGAGCATGTTCTGGAGAGTCAGTCCAGAACTCACGATCCCGCTGATTCTGTGAAGCAGCGCCAGTTGCGTACCCTCTTCGAGACACCGATCGCAGTCGATATTCGCTGTGTAATTGCGGCTCACTTGTTCACACCCCCCACGGTATGTTTCGAGACACTCCGGGCCCCGACCCGGAATGGTTCGATTGGACGTATCGCAAGACTCTTGCCAAAACGTGCGGGAGGGTAGAAGTCCTTCAAGGGTTGCAAGTTGTGAGATTGCGCGAGCGGTCCCGCCCTCGCGCGTTGATACATGTTTGGTGGGAAATTTCGCGAGAGGGTACAACTCTGAAGGCAGGAACACGTCGACACATGAAGGAAGAGAAGAAATTTGAAATTGGACGAGTCCGGGAAACTCAAAACCGAAATTACAACATCTTAGATTAAACGGGTGCTCCTGTAGACTGCGGTCCAATTCAAGATTTTGTAATTTCGGTTTTGAGTTTCCCGGACTCGTCCAATTTCAATTTCTTCTTTTCGCAGCGTAGACTCGGCCCTATGCGCGTCAGCCGCCAAGAATGTCGATCATGCAATCTGCAACATCACACGATTGTCGGTTGGCGTTTCACGACCAATCTCTTCGAAGGCGCATAAACGTTGGATAGAGTCGACGCACCTTCAAGGTTGTAGCGCGATTCCCTTCTTCCACCTGATTTCGTCCGATAAAGCGTGCGGTCACCCACATTTCGGCGTTATCGAACCCCTGGCAAGTGCATTGCTTTAGCTAATGCAGTCCGATGAGTTCTATTCCGGGAGGAAGAAACATGACGAAGCGTTTGAGTAACGTTCACGATCGATTGCGCTGTCTTTCGGTGCGCATCGCGTTGGTCGGCGTGATAGCCATGCTCGCGTCCGAAGTGGCCAGCGCACAGATCAAGGGATTCCAAATCGAGGAAGCGAGCATTGCGGAGATCCATAATGCGATCAAGTCCGGCCAAACAACATGCCGCGCGATTGTGCAGTCCTACATTGAGCGGGCAAAGGCTTACAACGGCATATGCACGGCGTTAGTGACTGCGGATGGCGCCCCGATTCCCGCCACGACGGGCGCCGTTCGCGCAGGCGCCCCAACGAAGTTCCCAACCACTACGGTTCCAGTGACGAGCCTTTTTCCAAATTATGCGGACTATGCAGGTTTGCCGCTCGAACTCGGCCGGATGGAGCCGACAAAATCAGACCCAGGCGTTCAGCAGCAGGTTGGCATGCGTGTCGGCATCCCAAATGCCGGCCAGTTAAATGCACTCGAAACCATTAACATTCGCGGTGAGCGTTCGGTGACCTGCAAGGGGGAGTTCGATAAGGCGCCCAGTGCGGGTCCGCTGCCGCCGGGCGCGCCCGCAGTCTGCGAAGAGTTCCGCAAGCAGCCCGATGCTCTGGAACGTGCCGCAGAACTCGACAAGCTCTACGGCTCGAAACCCGATCTGGCGAAGCTGCCGATGTACTGCGCCGTCTTCTCGCTCAAGAACTGGTATGACGCAAAAGACATACGGGGCACCGGCGGCAACGATGTCGACTATGCAATGGATGTACCGAAGTATGATTCGCCCGACATTGCGGACCTGCGTTCGAAGGGAGCGATCATTTACGCCGTTGCGAACGCGGACAATGTGGGGGGCCCTGGAGGAAATGGTCCTGCGAAAGCGAAAACCATGATGCCTTTCGGCAACCTCAAGTACGGGCAGTGGGGCGGCCAGGCTTGCAACCCCTACGACACTGCACGTGAGCCGCGCGGCACAAGCGGAGGATCGGGTGTTTCGGTTTCTGCGAATTTGGTGACGTGTTCGATATGCGAACAGGGCTCGGCATCATGCAAAGGGCCCGCATCGCGGAACAACATCGTCAACCTGCTGACGACGAAAGGCATCCTGATGGATGGCGGTGTTGGAAGCAAGAACTCCGGAGATCGTTCCGGAATTCACTGCCGCACCGTTCGCGATGCCGTCGCAGTCCTCGACGCGATCAAGGGCTATGAACATGACGACATGTTCACAGCCATTCCGAAGACACTCATTCCGAAAGAGCCCTACTCCACGTTCCTCGTTTCCGACAAGGATCTGAAAAACAAACCACTCAAGGGCATCCGTGTTGCGATAGCGCGAGAGTTCATGGTCAAACACACGAAGAACGACGTGGCAATCAGCGATCAGATCGATAAGGAGATCAAATCTGTCCTGCGAGACAAACTGGGAGCGGAACTGGTTGAGACGGTCGACCCCATGTATGACGACGATCCTTCCGTACCGAACCTAAAATATACCTTCCAGCAGGCCTTTGCCGAAATCCTGCCCCACAATGCGCCCGAATATTTCTGGCAGCGGACAGCGACGGGAGAATTGGAATTTGCAGTACCCGGATGGGACGTGACTTCTGTGGACTATGCAGTCGCTCTCGCAATGGGTAAAGCGCCGCTCTCAGACAAACTCACGCTACGCCGCATCAGCCAGCGCCTCGGGAATCCGAGCAGTCCGTTTACCCTGAACAAGTACCTCGCTGAACGTGGGGATACGCGCGTGAAAGACTGGGCGAGCTTCGTCGCCAACACAAAATTTGAAAACGATGAAGATCGCGCTCGCGCCGAAAATGCGATCGGGGATCAGGATGCGCGCGCTGCAGCAGACTCCGTAAGTTATTTGAAGATGCAGGCGGTATTGCGCATGGTGGTTCTGAAGGTGATGTACGAAAACAACATCGACGTATTTGTGAATCCGGAACAAACTACGCCGCCTTACAAGCTGGGAGGTCCGGGAGAACCGGAAATCAACGGTCGGCCGACCATCAGCTGTTGCACCGCCTTCACCGCGTTGCTGGGCGGGCCGGAAATGGAGGTTCCTGCAGGCTACACGCAGATTGTCTACGACCAGAAGTACGCGCTGACTCCGGACAAGAAGGATTACCTGGAGGTCACCGGCGATGTCGAGTCGCGTCTGCCATATCCGATGCCCGTCAGCATGATGTTCTGGTCCGGACCTGGTAATGACGCTGGCGTGATTCGGGCTGCGTCTGCTTATGAAGCGGCAACGCACCACCGGGTTCCACCACCCGCATTTGGTGCCGTGCCTAAAAAAGACTCCAACTGAGCACAAGGGGGAAAGGAAACCGGGGCCAGGCACGGTGTTTCCCTATTTTCTCGCCCGAGAGTTCGCAAGTCCTTAACGGGTGCAAGCGAGAAAATAGGGAAACACCGTGCCTGGCCCCGATTTCCTCCTCCCCTACCGCCAGAGTTGAAACTCCTTGGTCACACCTGCAACGAATCCGGCCTTGTGGTCCCAGTCCGTCGTACCCGCGGTTGCCGCGGCGTCAATGCGAAGAGATCCCGCTTTGATCTGTGTGCCGAGTCGAACCTCTCCGCGTGACTCGCCGCCGGGAGAAGGGTACGACGTAAAACTGCGGCGTCCGTTCCATTCCGCCAGAGCACTGACGTGAGAACTCACGGGAACAGACGTGGCGATTCCATATGTCAGGAAATCGTGTTGAGACGCCGCGTGAAGCGGATCATCGAAAATCCCCAAACCGATGTTACCGAACATATAGACGCGACCCGCCGTTTTGCCGAAAAGAAGATTCCCGACGAAATTTGTCCCGTCGTCGCCGATGTCTTTCGTCCGGCTTGAATTCGGCAACACGACGGTCGGGCGAAAACTGATCGCAGGCCGCTTGCCTCCTTCGTTCACGATCCCGATCTTCGTACTCATCGCCAGATTCCCCCAGTCATTCCGCCTTCCGCCACCTTGAACATCGAGGTAGTAATGGATGACGCCCGTCATCTGAAACTCCGCGCGTTTTCCTAGGCCGAAGTGCAGGCCACTCTCCATAATCGAGTACAGATCTCCCGTAAGACTGGAAACCGGAAAGCGCGCGCGATGTTGATAGCCGAAGCCAAGCTCTGTCACAAGCGCCCCCTCGTTAATCAACCGAGGGTCTTCCGTTAGGAGAGGTCGTTGTTGAGCGAATGAGAGTGTTCCGAACAAGAATAGAGATGCCGTGGCGAGGAGAAGTCGATTAAAGTTCATAACGCAAAAGTGCTGCTCCTACAATCGCCGCGGTTTCTGAGCGGAGTATAGTGTCGCCAAGGCCGACGAGTTGAAAGCCTTTGTTCCGAGCCCCTTCCAATTCCGCGTCGGTCCAACCTCCTTCGGGGCCGATCAGACACAGCGCAGGCGATCCGGCGATTGCCGACTTTAGCGGCCCACCACCACGCTCTGCAAACACAATCTTTGTCGCTGCAGGGACGTTCAGGACATGCTCGAATTCTACAGGCTCTTCGATAACAGGCAGGTAGTAGCGCTTCGACTGCTTCGCAGCTTCGATTGCGATACGGGTCCAACGGTCGGAACGACGGCTCGATGTGGCATTTGAACGATGAGCAATCAAGGGAATAAATCGCGTAACGCCGACTTCCACTGCTTTTTCCAGAGCGAGCTCAAATGCAAAGGTCTTGATCAGACTCATCACGAGAATGATTTCGGGGCCGACTCTTGCGACGTGGCGCTTCTCCACGACCCGAACAACCGTTTCCTTTCGGTTGATGCCAACAACTTCCGTTGTCCAGACGGCTCCCTGCCCATCGAGAACTTCAACGATCTCGCCGGCTGCAGCCCGCGCAACAGTAAGATGATGGTGCTCATCTCCAAAGATGTGAAGGCGTTCTCCTTCGAGTTCGGGATGAGGAAGGAAGACAGACTTATGGGCCATTGTTGCGCATGACCAGAGCGCACCAATCGCCGCGGACTCTTTCCTGCAGGACAGTCAGGCCCAGCGGTCCTGCTTTCTGGCGAATATCTCTGCTCTGCGAGGTCAATATTCCGGAAAAGACGGCAATCGCCTGTGGCCGCATTGCGCGTTGAATATCGGGAAGTAGTTCGGAAATTGTATCTGCGGTCAGGTTGCAGAGGAGAAACCCGACGCTCTTGCTGCCCACGGCATCTATAGAGCCGCACATCAAGCCGACCGATTGATCGTTTCTTTCGAGATTCTCGTGCGCCACTGAAATAGCAACCGGATCGGTGTCGCATCCATGAACGGAACGCGCATCGAGAAGTTTCGCTGCGATGGCGAGGATGCCGGATCCCGTTCCCAAATCGAGAACGACCTTGCGAGGCTCCATCCAGACTTCCATCGCTTCCAGCGTAAGCTGCGTGGTTTCGTGCGTCCCGGTGCCGAAAGCCTGGCCGGGGTCGAGGTAGATCGGATCGCGATCCGCAGGACAGGTGGAATCGGACCAACTGGGAATTACGAAGAAACGTCGCCCAAGCGGAAAGCTGGACCAGTGTTTCTTCCATTGCTCACCCCAGTCCTGATCCTTGAGGGATGCGGGTTGCAATTCGGGCAGATCTAGACCCTCGCGTTGGAAAAGCGGGGAAAGGGCAGATCGCAGCACCTCGAGTTCTGGCGGGGTTTCGAAGTAGGCGATAAGCCGAGCATGCCCTGATGCGGTCTCGTCATCTTCCCAGAGTCCTGCTGCGCCAAGGTCTGAGAGCTCGCCGCTGACGGCATCCTTGAGAGAATCGGGAACGAGGAGTGCAATTTCAGTCCAGGGCATAGGCGTCGACGTTCTTAGGCTCCGGATAGTTGCCCAGGGATCGTCCTGGGGGAATCAGGGGACCTTTATGATTCATTAAGTGTGAGTTGAAATTTGCTAGCTGCAAGGCACGCTTCTCAAAAATTTAACAAATCTCAATTCATAGTTAATCAATCACAAAGCGTTCCTAGTTTCCCGCCTGGCGCAAGGTAACTTTCGCTATCCGAAAATTTCTTTCACCCGGTCCAGCAGTCGCTTCTCAATAGGCCTGTTATCGTGTTGGAAGGTCTCGTCGAGGCGGCTTACCAGTTCCTTCTGCTCTTTGGTGAGCTTCGAGGGAATCACGACGTCCGCCGCCACGTACAAATCCCCGCGAGCCGATCCTCCGCGTTTGGTGATGCCGCGATTGCGGACACGGAATACCGTTCCAGACTGCGTTCCGGAAGGAATTTTAAGGCGCTCGTCCTCTCCTTCCAGAGTGGGGATCGAGATTTCGGCCCCCAGCGCGGCCTGCGGAAACGAAATAGGAACGTGACAGTAGAGATCATGTTCGCGGCGTTCGAAAAATTCGTGTTCCTTGACAGCGAGGACGACGTAAAGATCACCCGGCGGACGTCCCTTGCCGGCCGCCTCTCCCTCGCCGCTCACGCGCAACTTGTCACCCGTATCAACACCGGCGGGTATTCTCACTTCGAGGGCGCGGTCCCTGACAACACGTCGTTCGCCACGGCAGGTCTTGCACGGATTCTTGATGACCTGTCCGGTGCCGCGACAGGTGGAGCAGGTACGCGTGATGCTGAAGAAGCCTTGCTGGAAGCGAACCTGGCCATACCCGTTGCAAGTGTTACAGGTGGAGGATCCGCTGCCCCCCGCGCTGCCGCTACCGTCGCATTCATTGCAGAGTTCGTGACGAGGATATTCGATCTTCTTTTTGGCGCCGAATGCCGCTTCTTCGAAACTCAGCTCGAGATCATAGCGAAGGTCTGCTCCGCGCTGTGAGCGGCCACTGCCTCGGCGGGAACCGCCGAAGAAATCCCCAAACCCAAAGAGGTCTCCCAGGATGTCGCTGAAATCCGAGAAGACATTCGGATCGAAGCCATTGAATCCGCCCGCCGCGCCACTGACGCCCGCGTGCCCGAAGCGGTCATATTGAGCTCTCTTCTGGGAATCGCTCAGAATGGAGTACGCTTCGGCAGCTTCCTTGAATTTTTCTTCCGCTTCCGCGTTGCCGGGGTTGCGATCCGGATGGTACTGCATCGCGAGCTTGCGATAGGCGCTCTTGATCTCCTGATCTGAAGCGCTCTTGCTTACACTGAGAATCTCGTAGTAATCACGCCTGGTGCTCAATCACAGATCTCCTACTTACCCGCCGACACAGCAACCATTGCCGCCCGCAAAAGCTTTCCGTTGAGTGTATAGCCGCGGCGGAATTCCTCAACGATTGTGTTTTCGGGCAGCTCGTCCGAAGCCACCGTGCTGATGGCCTGGTGAAAATTGGGATCGAAGCGCTGTTCCTTTGTTTCGATCACCTTCAGTCCAAAGCGGCCAAGCGTGTCCAGCAGCTGTTTGTAAACAAGATCGAGGCCTTGCAACATGTCCTCGCCGGCACTGCCCTGCGAGGCTGCATTGCGAATAGCCAGATCGAAAGAGTCGAGAACGCCGAGAAGTTCCCGAATCAGTTCAGCCGAAGCGTTTTGGATGTACTCGGTGCGTTCGCGTTCGACACGCTTCTTATAGTTTTCGAATTCCGCCTGCCGCCGTAGCAGCCGATCCTGGAGCGAATCTCGCTCTTCGACCAACTTCTGAATCTCTGCTGCAGTATCCGACGAAGGAGGTTCCGGCAGGAGTTCTTCCCGTTCCTCGTTTTGTTCCATTATGTATTGATTCTCTGACCGACCAGTCTTCCCAGATATCCGACCGTGGAGATCACGCGATCGTATTGCATCCGAACGGGGCCGATAATGCCCAGAAATCCCAATGTTCTGTCCTTTGCAACGTAGGACGATGTTACAACCGTAAATTCCCTCATCGAGGGAATCCCCATCTCTGAGCCAATCGCAATCTTCACGCTGCTTGAAGAGTTCGACGCGATACACTCGTTAAGGATCTTCACGAGACGACCCTTTTCCTCGAGCATTCGAAACAGTTCCCGCAACGGCCCCAGATTCGCGAATTCCGCGTGGTCGAGCATATTCACGGTTCCCTGGACATAGATGCTTTCCGGCTCGGTTTCGCCCTCCAGGGTATCGTTCCACATGCAAAGCAGTCTCAACATCCGATCGTAGATCGTTCGTTCCGCCTCCATCATGCGAAGCAGTTCATTTCGAATTTCGGTAAGCGTCCGATCGGAAAACCTCTCGACGAGAAATCGCCCGGCACGATCGAGTTCCGTTTGGTGGTAGTGCTCCTTCAGACGAATTACCTTGCGCTGAACAACACCGGAAGTCGAGACAAAAATAACCAGAATCTTGCCGTCGCCGAGGTCGAGAAACTCGATGTGCTTGAGCTGTGTTGTGGCAAGCGGCGGCGCGATGACAATGCCGATGCTCTTCGAAATATCGGACAGCAGAAAAGATGTCCGGGACATCAATTCCTCGACCGTATCACTGTCTTCCAAAACCTGCACTATACGCCGCTCCGCCGCTTTGTCCAGCCGTGTCGATTCCGGGAGCAAGTCCACGTAGAATCGAAAGGCCTTTTCAGACGGAACCCGGCCTGCAGATGTATGAGGATGAGTCAGATAGCCCGCATCTTCCAGCTCAGCCATTGTGTTGCGGATTGTCGCCGGACTCAGCCTGCCCGCCAGGGTGCCGGACAAGGTCTTCGAACCTATGGGTTCTCCCCTGCTAATGTAGGTCTGCACAAGAAGTTGAAGAATGTCCTTCTTCCGTCCTGACAGCTCATCATCGTTCGTCAGCATGTAGAATTTTTATAACATCCGGCTTACAACCCGGTCAATCGACTCTCGGTTGAAATTCGATGCCGAAACGCGTCTGGAA
>Ga0105248_10000471_pt1 | contig 45843 bp, 32 predicted proteins | sample KBSS34metaG_FD_81524 | JGI IMG/M metagenome (GOLD analysis project Ga0105248, IMG submission 81524) | Switchgrass rhizosphere microbial communities from Kellogg Biological Station, Michigan, USA - KBS S3-4 metaG | ecosystem: Host-associated > Plants > Roots > Rhizosphere > Soil | place...
GCCTGGTACTGCGGCTTGCTGATCTCGGCCAGGAACTTCATCGCCGCGGCCTTGTTCGGCGCGTCCTTGGGTATCGCGAAGCAGTCGTAATCGAGGAGCGCCTGATTGAAGGTGTACGCGACCTTGCCGCCGTCCTTCGCGACGACGTCGAAGCGCCCGTTCCAGCCGGTGATCATGTCCACTTCGCCGTCCTTCATGAGCTGCGCATGCTGGGCACCGGACGACCACCACACGGCGATGTGCGGCTTCAGCTCCTTGATCTTGCGAATCGCGCGCTCGACGCCGCCTGGTTGCGAAAGCACTTCGTAGACCTTGTCCGGCGGAACGCCGTCCGCCATCAAGGCGGGCTCGAGCGCTCCGGCGACGCCCTTTCGATACGACCGCTTGCCCGGGAATTTCTTCACGTCCCAGAAGTCGGCCCAGTTCTGCGGCCCTTTGTCGCCGTAGGTCTTCGTGTTCCACGCGAGCACCGTAGAGAAAACGTCACCGCCGACACAGTACTCGCCCGCGAAGCCCGGCAGGAAGGATGATGCGTCGATGACCTTGTAGTCGAGTTTTTCGAGCAAGCCCTCGGCCCCTGCTCGCGCTGCGCTGCCGGAACCGCTCGCAACGATGTCCCACGTATTGGCGCCCGCCTTCATCTTGAGCCGAAGGTCGCCGATGCCCGTGTAAGTCTCCTCCTTGACCTTCAGACCCAACGCCTTCGCGGCAGGCTGGAACAGCGCCTTGCTCTGCCCTTCCTGGTAGGAACCCCCGAACGATACAACCGTGACTTCCTGGGCGAGTCCGGACACTGATGCGGCGGCGAACGCGACGGCCACCGACGAGGCTGCGATGAGTCGGGTCAACATGGTGTTTCCTCCAAGGTCGGCGAGCCACGCGGGCAGGATGCCGAAGGTCGCGCGAGTGTGGCACAACATGGTCTGCGAAGTAGAGCCATTCTGAACGGGGCCGCCATACCGGTTTGTCGGCGTCAGCCCGCCTCGCTCATCCGATAGGTCGCGGCCGAAAGCCACGCGGGATCGATGTCGACGCCCCACCCCGGCTCGCTCGGGATCGTTACGTGACCGTCGATCACGTCGTACGGAGAGCGCACGAACAGTCCCTCCTGCCACGGGTAGTAATCGGCTCCCTCGATCGAGAACTCCAGATATTTGCCGGCGTTGGCGATCGCGCCGAGCATATGCATCGTGAACAGCGTCACCATCGTCAGGTTCGCACTGTGCGGCGTACACGGTAGCCCCGCTTCGCCCGCCATCCGCGCAACCTCCAGCGTCCGGACCAGGCCGCCCATGTAGCAGACGTCGGGTTGCACGACGTCCACCGCGCGCAATTCGATCATCTGGCGCCACGTCGGAATCCAGCAGTCCTGCTCGCCTCCCGTCACGTCGAGCTCGAGCGCCTCGCGCACCGCCCTCGTCTGCTCGAGCTCCCAGTACGGACACGGCTCCTCGAAGTGGGTGACGCCCTGCTCCTGCAGCAGCTGGCCCACCTCGATTGCACGGCGAACGGAGAATCCGCTGTTCGCGTCGACAAGCAGGGCCACGTCGTCCCCGAGCGAGGCGCGCATCGTCGGGATGATCTCCTCCGTGCGACCCGGCCACTCGTCGACGTCGTGGCCGCACTCGGCGCCCACGCGAAACTTGAACGCGTCGAATCCGAACCGGTCGCGCAGTTGGCGCAGACGCGACGCTTCATCGCGGGGCGTAATGTCGCGCCGCATCGACGACGCGTAAGCGCGAAGCCGGCGCGGCTTGCCGCCGATGAGCTCGCACACGCTCTTCTGCTCGAGCTTGCCGCGCAGGTCCCACAGGGCGGTGTCCAGGCCGCACATCGCACGGCAGAGATACGAACCGGGAAATTTGTGCTCGCGCTCCGGTATGCGACCGATGAGCGTGTCGATGCCGAGCGCGTCCTCGCCGATCGCCCATGGCGCCACCTGCCGATGAAAGATCTCGCACGTGATGTCGGCGTTGTACGGCGAGACCTGCCCCCAGCCATGGACGCCGCCGCTTGCGGTGACGCGGACAAAACCGACGAAGCGATTGCAGAACGTCTCCAGGCGCTCGATCTTCATCCGCTTGTCAGTCCGCATCCCAAGTGGTCGCATCGTCGACGCCAAAGGGAGCGGCCAGGAAGGTCCATTCTGAACAATTCGTGATACCGTTCGCGCCGTCGCGGAAGGGAAAACGGTCATGGTCAAGCGTGCCGGAGGAGCTCTGTTGCTGTCGGTGCAAATCGACCGCGGCTCGCGCCGTCCGGTATGCACGCAGCTCTATCTCGCGCTGCGTGAGCTGATCCTCGCCGGCGGGTTTTGCGCGGGCGAGCGCTTGCCCGCGAGCCGGACGCTCGCGCGCGACCTCGCGGTCTCGCGCACGACGGTGATCGAAGCGTTCGACCGCCTGACCGCGGAAGGACTCATCGAGTCGCGTGTCGGGGCCGGCACGTTCGTGTCCAAGGCGCTGGAAGCCGAGCGCCCGAAAACGCCCGGCGCCAAGGCGGTAAGCGCGAATGCGAAGGCGCCTCGGCTGTCCCGCGCGATCACGCGGTCGGTGGAGCGCTTCGGCGAGCGCCAGCGGCTCCCTGCGGTTGCCCGCGCCTTCACGACCGCGCTGCCCGCGTTCGATGCATTTCCCATGGCGCAATGGGCGCGGCTGTCGGCGAAGCACTGGCGGCGCAGCCGCGACGACGTGATGGGCTACGGAGAGCCGTTCGGCTACCCGCCTCTGCGGCAGGCAATCGCCGCGCACCTGCGCGCGAGCCGGGGCATCGGGTGCGATGCCGACCAGATCTTCATCGTCGCCGGCGCGCAACAGGCATTCTCGCTGATCGGATCCGTGTTGCTGAACCCCGGCGATCGCGTGTGGTTCGAGAATCCGGGCGCGATCGGCGCGCGCAACAGCCTCATCGCGGTGGGCGCTGAACTCGTTCCAGTGCCGGTGGACGAGCACGGTCTCTGCGTCCGGGAAGGTATGCGGCGCAGCCCGCGATTTCGACTCGCCTTCGTCACGCCGTCCCACCAGCAACCGCTCGGCGTCGTCATGAGCCTCGAGCGTCGCTTCGCCCTCCTGCACGCCGCCGAGCGGGCGGGCGCATGGATCATCGAGGACGACTACGACGGCGAGTTCTCGTTCGGAGGCAGCCCGTTGCCCACGCTGAAGAGCATCGATGCGACGGACCTCGTCATTTACGTCGGCACCTTCAGCAAGTCGCTCTTTCCGTCGTTGCGACTGGGCTACCTGCTCGCTCCCGCGCCGCTGGTCGGCACGCTCCGCGCGCTGATGAGCAAGGTGCTGCACGGCGTGCCTTCGTTCGTGCAGGCGATCGTTGCGGAATTCATCGACGAAGGACATTTCGCCGCGCATTTGCGTCGCATGCGCCGCATCTACGCGGAGCGACACGACGCATTGTGCAGGTCCGCGCAGCAACGTCTCGCCGGTGTGCTCGACGTCGTTCCGAGCCAGAGCGGCTTGCACACGATCGGTCACCTCGCCGCCGGCTTATCGGAGATCGCGGTCGCCGAAGCGGCGCAGCGGCGCAACATCACCGTTTCACCGATCGCGCGCTTCGCGCTCGCGAAGGTTCCCGCGCGCGGGCTCGTGCTGGGTTTCGGCGGTGTCGGACCACGCCAGATCGAAGCGGGCGTCGATGTGCTCCGCGACGTGCTGTCGCAGCACGTTCGTCACTGATCTCACCGATTGGTCCTGCAGATTCGTCAAAGTGGACCTCTACACCGGCACGCGTGGTGTGGGACGCTTCGCCGGATGGAATCGACGCCGTGAACGCCTTCGACTACATCATCGTCGGCGCCGGTTCGGCGGGATGCGTGATGGCGAATCGATTGAGCGCCGACGGACGCAGCCGCGTCCTGTTGCTCGAAGCCGGCGGCACCGATCAGCGATTTTGGGTGCAGGTGCCGATCGGATACGGCAAGTGCTTCTACGATCCGCGCGTCAACTGGATGTACCGCACCGAGCCCGAAGCGGCGCTTGGCGGGCGCTCCGGATACTGGCCCCGGGGCAAGCTGCTCGGCGGCTCGGGCGCGATCAACGCCATGGTGTTCGTGCGCGGCCATCCCCTCGACTTCGATGACTGGCAGGCTGCGGGCAATCCCGGGTGGGGCTGGCGCGACGTGTTGCCTTATTTCCAGCGCCTCGAGGACAGCGAGGTCCGGGGCGAGTGCCGTGGAATCGGCGGGCCGATGAGCGTTTCGGACATAGCCGGTGATGCGCACCCGTTGTGCGATGCGTTCCTGCAAGCGGGCGCGGAGGCGGGTCTCGCGCGGAACCACGACTTCAACGGCGCGTCGCCCGAAGGCATCGGGTACTACCAGATCACCGTGCGTAACGGACGCCGTGTCTCGACCGCGAGCGCGTACTTGCGCCCTGCCATCGGCCGTCCCAATCTGTACGTGAAGACCGATGCACACGTTACCGGCATCGGCTTCAACGGCACGCGCGCGACACACGTCACCTTCGCCCGCCGAGGAACGTTGTTTGCGATGAGCGCCGCAAGGGAAATCGTGCTGTGCGCAGGCGCGATCAACACGCCGCAGCTTCTGCAGCTTTCGGGAGTGGGCCCGGCGGCGCATCTCCAATCGCTCGGGATACCCGTCCTGCGTGACAGCCCTGCCGTCGGACGGCACTTGCAGGATCATCTCTGCATCGACTATCTCTACCGCGCTCGGGTGCCTTCGCTGAACGAAGCGCTGCGCCCGTGGCACGGCAAGCTGCGTGCCGGCTTGAAATACCTCGCGACGCGCCGCGGACCGCTCGCGCTGTCGCTCAACCAGGCGGGCGGATTCGTTCGTTCGCGAAGCGACCTCGCGCGTCCCGACCTTCAGCTCTATTTTTCACCGCTGTCGTATACGCGAGCGCCGAAAGGCACGCGACCCTTGATGAATCCCGATCCCTTTCCGGGCTTCCTGCTCTCCGCGCAGCCGTGTCGTCCGGCGAGTCGAGGCCGCGTCGAGATCCGCTCGGCCAATCCACGCGATCCGCCCCGCATCATGCCGAACTCGCTCGATAGCGTGCGCGACGTCGACGACCTCGTCCACGGCGCACGACTGTTGCGCGCGCTCGCAACGACGCGTTCGCTGTCCGCGGTGATCGCCGAGGAGATGCATCCGGGCGCACACGTGCAGACGCGCGAGCAGATCGTCGAGGACATCCGCGAGCGTTGCTCGAGCGTGTTCCACCCGGTGGGCACGTGCCGCATGGGCGCGGACCCCGGCGACGCCGTCGTCGATCATCGACTGCGCGTGCACGGCATCGAAGCGCTGCGCATCGTCGACGCGTCGATATTCCCGTCGATCACCTCCGGAAACACCAACGCGCCCGTCATCATGGTCGCCGAAAAGGCGGCCGACCTCGTGCTCGAGGACGCCGCTCGATCATGAGCAGGGCGAGCGAAAGTCTCGCGCTCGGCCCGCCCTTCGCGGCCGGCGGCAAGCTCGCACCTTACTGGTGGGATCGGGTACCGCGCCTTGCGCCGGCGGATGTAGAGATTCCGCCGCATGTCGATGTCGCAATCGTCGGCTCCGGTTACACGGGGTTGCACGCCGCGTTGCAGACGGCGCGTGGCGGCCGGCGCACGATCGTCTTCGACGCGGAGGACCTCGGCTTCGGTTGCAGCACGCGCAACGGCGGCCAGATCTCGACGAGCGTGAAGCCCGGTTACGAGATCCTCGCCCGCAGGTACGGAGCATCGAAGGCGTTCGACATCATCAAGGAGGGACAGCGCTCGCTCGAATGGATCGGCGAGTTCGTGAGGACCGAGCGCATCGACTGCGATTTCGCGGTGGTAGGACGCTTCCACGCTGCCCACAATCCGGCGCAGTTCGAGCATCTCGTGAAGAAGGTGCGTCATCAGCAGCCGGGCCTCGAGGTCGACGCGCGGATCGTACCGCGCAGCGAGCAGCGCGACGAGATCGGCAGCGATGCGTACTTCGGCGGCGTCGTGTACGCGCAGCATGGGTCGCTCGATCCCGCGCGCTACCACGAAGGTCTGCTGCGGCGCGCACGCGACGCGCACGTGGAGCTCGTCGCCCGCTGCCCGGTCAGCGCGATCATCAAGGACGGCGCGCGCTTTCGCGTCATGACCTCGCGCGGCACGACGAGCGCCCGCAATGTCGTCGTCGCGACCGACGGCTACACGGGATCGCTGTCGCCGTGGCTGCAACGACGCGTGATCCCCATCGGCAGTTATGTCATCGCCACCGAGCCGATGCAGGAGACGCGCGTCACGAAGCTCATTCCACGCAACCGCATCGTGAGCGATACGCGGAAGGTCGTCTTCTATTACCGGACGTCGCCCGACCGGCGACGAATCCTGTTCGGCGGCCGTGTCTGCGTCGACGAGACGGACCCGGCCGTCTCGGGACCGCTCTTGCATGCGGATCTCGTGAAGATCTTTCCCGAGCTTGCCGAAGTGCGCATCAGTCACTCGTGGTGCGGATTCGTCGCATACACATTCGACGAGCTGATGCACGTCGGCCGGCACGAGGGCATCCACTATGCGACCGGTTATTGCGGCTCGGGCGTCGGCATGGGGAGTTACCTCGGCATGCGCGTGGGACAGCAGGTGCTCGAGCGCGACGAGGGTCGCACGGCGTTCGACAGCCTGCCGTTCGAGACACGGCCCTTGTATCGAGGGAGGCCGTGGTTCCTCGCACCATCCATTCGCTACTACCGCTGGCGCGACCGCTTGCCGATCTGAAAGGCGAAACGCGAAAGCGCGAGCGCGGGCTCGGCGCACATCGAGGCGCGTTTCCGCACCCCGGCGAACGATCGCCTCCGCGCCACTTACGCCCGGCGGCCGCTTCCTCGATCTCCTGGTGAGCGCGATCAATGCACCGAGCGATCGCGTCCCCGCGCATGCCGACGACGCCCCCGCCGATTACGCCGCGACCGCTTCCTCGATCTGCTGATGCGCCGACGTCAACGCATCGTGCGCGGCCTGTTCGCCCATGTTGAGTCCCTCGGCATAGACAAATCGCAGATCGGTGATTCCGAGGAACGAGAAGATCGTCTTCAGATAGGGCACCTGCGAATCAGCGGGAGTATCGCGGTACTTGCCGCCGCGAGCGAGCACCGCGTACACGGTCTTGCCCTTCAGTAATCCCTCCGAGCCCTTTTCGGTATAGCGGAACGTCACGCCCACTCGGGTGATCGCATCGATCCAGTTCTTGAGTTGCGCGGGCACCGCGAAGTTGTACATCGGCACCCCGATCACGACGACATCGGCGGCCTCAATTTCGGCGATCAACGCGTCATCGAGCGCCACGCGTGCCGCCTGCTCCGGCGTGCGGTTCGCGGCGGGCGTGAAGAGTGCGCCGAGCGCAGCCTCGTCGAGCACGGGATGGGGCGTCGCGTTGAGATCACGCAGCGTCAGCCTCGCGTGCGGATGGCCGAGACGCAGGCGCAGGACGAGGTCGTCGGCGATGGCCGATGAGTGGGATGCGGCGCCGCGCGCGCTCGACTTGATTTGCAGGATATTCATTGAGCCTCCATGAGATGGGTCAGTTGATGGAGGAAATGTATAGGTTGCAAGAATGGTCCGGAAGCGGTCAGAATGGGAATCATTGTTCCACATGAGGAACAATCGCCAACCCGGAGCGACCCCGTTGAACCTCGAGCCCAATGACCTGCTGTTGTTTGCCCGCGTCGTCGACGAAGGCAGTTTCTCGCGCGCGGCGCAGCGCCTCGGGATGCCCAAGTCGACGCTCTCCCGACGCGTCGCTTCGCTCGAGAACCAGCTCGGCGAACGCGTGCTGACTCGCACGACGCGCAAGCTGACGGTCACCGAGTTCGGCACGGCGGTACTGCAGCATGCGCGGCATGTTGCGGAGGACGTGCAGGCGGCCGAGTCGCTCGCGCAGAACCGCCAGACCCAGCCGAGCGGCCGGCTCAGGGTGACGATGCCGGCCGACCTCGGCAACATGCTGCTCGCGCCCTGGATCGCCGAGTTCGTGCTGCTCTACCCGGCCATCACCCTCGAAATCGATTTCTCCGCGCGCTTCGTCGATCTCGTCGGCGAGAACTTCGACGTTGCGATCCGAATGGGTGAATTGCAGGACGACGCATCGCTCGCCGCGCGGCGCCTCGCAACCTTCCGTTCCAGCCTGTACGCGGCGCCCGGTTATGTCGCCCGCCGTGGCGCGCCCGCCGAGCCGCACGAACTCGTGCAACACGCCGGACTGCACAGCCTTTCTCGCACCGGAGAGCCGATTCCGTGGGTGCTCCATCGAGGTGACGAGCAGTGGCGAGGTGTCGCCGTCTCGCGCACCGTCGCGAACTCCCCCGAAGTGTTGATGCGGATGGCGCTGCACGGTGCGGGCATCACGCTCGTGCACGATCACTTCGCGCTGCAATACCTGGAGCGCGGCGAGCTCGTGCCGGTGCTGCCCGAGTGGCGCTCGGCGCCGATCAGCGCCTGGGCGGTATTTCCCGGACGCCGCCTGATGCCGTTGCGAACGCGTGCCTTCATCGACACGCTCGTTGCGCGATTCAGCGGTCCGGAATGCGCCGCGGTGGAGGCCTCGCTTCAGCAAAGCGTGCGCACCCCGCGTGGACGGCCTGCCAAGACGAAAACGAGACGTGGCTGACGAGTGCTTACACACCCGCCGTCCTACGATTGCGCCGACCTGTACCGCTCGAGCCTCCGGTCGGGCACGAGCCACATCAGCGCGACGGTTACGAAGAAGGCGATCCCGATCCACGCGTAGGCCATCCACGCGCTCAGGATTCCCGCGATGTAGAGGACAGGCGATGCCTTCCCCTTGAAGTCTCGCGCGATCGCACGCGCGAGCGGCGAATCGCGGCCTTCGTGCCGGATGAGACACCATTGAAGGATGGAATAGGCGAGCGCGCACATGAGCAGATTGATGCCGTAGGTCACGGTCGGCCATCGCTCGAAGTGGTTTTCGCCCATCCAGCCCGTGGTGAACGGCAGGAACGACAGCCAGAACAGCAGATGCAGGTTAGCCCACATCACGATGCCGTTGATGGACTTCGCCGCGTGCAGCATGTGGTGATGATTGTTCCAGTAGATGCCCACGTAGATGAAGCTGAGGACATAGGTCAGGAACACCGGAATCAGGGGCGTGAGCGCATCGAGCTCGGGCCCGTGCGGCACCTTCATCTCGAGCACGATGATCGTGATGATCACCGCGATCACCCCGTCGCTGAACGCCTCGAGTCTTTCCTTGCGCATCCTGGATGTTCCGTCGCCGAGAGATGAGATCAGTCCCGAGAGCGAGACCCGATCCTCGGCAAGGATACGCTTGGAGCACTGCCAGGCAGCGGTGCCGCCTCTACATCACCCGTGCAGCCAACGGTCAACAGGAAGCGCGCTTGCGCTTCGAGCGGCAGGAAGAGGCGCGCCGCGCGCGCCGCGGCCAAGATCCTGTCGAGAGTCGCCGCGCTCACACCGGGGCAAAAATCCTATGGTCAGTCCGCGCGCCGCTGCGACGGCGACCAACCCGCGCTACGTTGCAGCAAGAAGTGCCGCGCACGCCTTGGCGACCGCCGCCACTTCATCGTTCGGTTTCGATCCCGGAATCGTTGCCCAGCCGCCCTTCTCGACGAAGTCGCCCTGCGACCAGCCGTCGACTTTCTTCAGAGCGGCGAGATTGCCCGCGGCATCGGGACCGGTCTGGAATCTTTGGACGCACACGGGCGCCAGCGCCGTGACGACGGCGGCGTTGACGCGTTGCGTTGCCTCTGCCTCCGCCCGGCCGCCGGTGACCCATCCTCCCCACGTGAAGCCGACGATTGCCGCAGCGACAGCCCCACCTGCGAGGCCCCACATTGTCGGTTTGGTCTCAACTGGAATCTTCATAAAGCCTCTCTGTTGAACGAAAAGGATCGCACGGGTCCCCCGCAGACGTTCGATGCAGTCAACGAGCATGTCCACTTGCGCAGCTCGACCGGGAGTCGCTTTAGCATTACGCCAGTGTGCCTGGATCTGTATGTACGGTGTCGCACATAGCGCAGCATTTGCACGTTCGCTCATCCAGGCAAGAAATCGGGGCGGGGGTATCCGAGCAGCCCCTCGTACGTTTCGCGGTCCGCGCGGTAGCAGCCGCACGACGCGGCCTTGAGGCCGGGCCGGTCCAGAATTGTGATGTCTCCTCGGCTGTAGCGGATCAGACCGCGCTTTTGCAGTGAACTGGCGGCCTTGGTGATGCCGACGCGGCGAACGCCGAGCATGAACGCAAGCAACTCGTGAGTGACGTGGACCGTGTCGGTGCGCGCGCGATCCTGCGTCATGAGCAGCGATCGCGCGAGTCGACCCTGCACCAAGTGAAAGCGCGTACAGGCAGACATTCGCGCGAGCTGCGCAAGGCGAACGCACGCATATCGGCCGATCTCCCGGTGCAATGCGGAACTGCGTTCGAGCTCCCGGAGGAAGTCCGCCGATCGCATTCGCAACGCGAAGCCCGCACCCTGCACCACCGCGCGCAACGGCGATACGCCGACACCGAGGATCAGGTGAACGCCTAACATGCCCTCATTGCCGATGAGCGCTACTTCGAGCGATGCCACTTCGTCGACGGTCATGACGAGCGAGATATAACCGTCGACCGGAAAATAGACGTCGCGCAGCTGCTGTCCGGGCGAATAGATCACTTCAGCGCGCGTGAGCACGACCGTTTCGCAGGCGGCAAGCACGCGTCGTCGGTCACTGGCGGGAAGGGATTGGAGCAGCTGATTGACGCCGCCTGCGCGTCGGGCCTTGGGCACGGCTTCCCTCCTCGCAAGTTGAAAGTCACGGCCCGCGCGAAGAGAGCCGGCGCGCAATTCGCCTGCCTCACCCGCGGTCAAGACGGCACGTGGCTTCATCGGATCAGGTCACCGTATATGTGACGCCGAAGCGTCGTCTGCGCGCTAGCGCACATAGCGAGTGCGATACCCGGCTCCGGGAAAATGGCGCCGATACGTCCTCGCCAGCGGCGCGGTGTTCGCGCCTCGAGCTGTGTGCGGCACCGCACTGACGCAGCAAGCGCGTGCGGATATGGTGGCCACCCGGATTCCCTGCGCGCATTCGTCTTTGCCGCACCCGACTGCGGCCGTTCGGTCCACTGCGCCTCGCCTGACCTCTCAAACATCCTTCCGCTTGACATATTGATGACGCGCGCAAGTCGCCACCCGCACTCATGACTCGGCTCACGGCTTGGTTCCGCAACCGTCTTCCGTCTTCGGGGCCGATCGTGGAGGAGGCGCCGCTGCGTTCTGAGCTATTGAGCGCCGATCAGATGGAGCGGTACGGCGCAACGCTCGCCGCTCGGCACCGCGTCATCGAGCGCCCCTCCCAGGATTTGCTCCTGCGGCGGCTCGCTGCAAACGAAAGCGCGCTGGTCGCGGCCTGCGCGCGCCTTACGGCTGCCGTCTCCGCCAACCACCGCATCAGTCCCGCAGGCGATTGGCTGCTCGACAATTTCCATCTGATCGAAGAGCAGATCTCCATGGCAAAACGCCATCTGCCGCGCGGTTACAGCCGGGCGCTGCCGCGGCTCACGCTCGGTCCATCGAGCGGGTTGCCACGCGTCTACGACATTGCATTGGAAGCGATCGCACACGGGGACGGTCGGGTGGACGCCGACGGCCTGCGTCGCTTCGTCGCCGCGTATCAGACGGTTACCGTGCTCAAACTGGGCGAGCTTTGGGCGATTCCGATCATGCTGCGGCTTGCGCTGATCGAGAACCTTCGTCGAGTCGCCGCGCACATCGCCGGCGGCCGGGTCGAGCGCGATCTCGCGAATGCGTGGGCGGACCGGATGATGCACATCGTGGAGCGAGACCCGAAAAGCCTCATCCTCGTCATCGCCGACATGGCGCGATCGGATCCCCCGACAGGCAGCGCCTTCGTCGCGGAGCTCGCACGCCGCCTGCAAGGACAAAGCGCGGCGCTGGCGCTCGCCCTTACCTGGATCGAGCAGCGGCTTTCCGAGTCGCACGTCACCATCGACCAATTGGTTCAGCTCGAGAACCAGCGGCAGGCGTCGGACCAGATCTCCATCAGCAACAGCATCAGCAGTCTGCGTCTTCTCACGGCAATCGACTGGCGCGGTTTCGTCGAAGGTGTGAGCGAAGTCGAGAACGTTCTTCGACAGGACCCGCAGGGCGTCTATGACCGCATGGATTTCGCGACCCGCGATTGTTATCGCCACGCAACGGAGCGCATCGCAAGACAAGGCCGTCTCGACGAGGTCGCGGTGGCCGCAAAAGCGATCGAGCTCGCCAGAACCGCCGCGGCGCGGGAAGGACTCGCCGATCGGTCCGCGCACGTCGGCTACTACCTTGTCGATCGGGGACTCTTCGAGCTGGAGCGCGTCGCCGAGGTCGGCATTTCGTACCTCGAAGCGCTGGGACGGTTCGCGCGGCGCTTTTCGCTGCCCGTGTATCTAGGCGCGATCGCGCTCATCACCGGCTCCGTCACCGCCTTCCTGGCCGTGAAAGCCTTCGCAGGTGGAGCGCACGAAGGGGTGCTGGCCGTGCTCGTTGCGGCCTCGCTGCTCGCCATGAGCCAGCTGGCGGCGACGATCGTGAACTGGCTCGTCACGTTGCTCGTGGTGCCGCGGATGCTGCCGCGAATGGACTTCTCGGTTGCCATTCCCGCGCAGGCGCGAACACTCGTGGTCGTTCCGACGATGCTCGACCGCGCGACCGCGTTGAACGATCTCGTCGACGCGCTTGAAGTTCGCTTCCTGGCGAACCGCGACCCGCATCTGCACTTCGCGCTGTTGACCGACTTTTCCGACGCGCCTCGGGAATCGCTCCCCAACGACGACTACGTGCTTGGTCTTGCCAAGGCGGGGATCAACGCCTTGAATCAGAAATATCGGCGCGATAAGCCTCTACCGGAAAACGGCGCCGCCGGTGAGCGCACCGACGATGCGATCGGCGAAAGCGTGTTCTATCTGTTCCATCGACCGCGACGCTGGAACGCGCAGGCGCGAACCTGGATGGGCGAGGAACGCAAGCGAGGCAAGCTCGGCGATCTGAACGCGTTCCTGCGTGGCGGCCATCCGCACAACTTTTCGCTCATCGTCGGCGAGACGGCCATCCTGGCGCAGGTGAAGTACGTCATCACGCTCGATACGGACACCGAGCTGCCTCGCGACGCGGCCCGCCAGTTCGTCGGCGCGATGGCGCATCCGCTCAACACGGCTCGCTTCGGTGAGCGCGGCGAGGACACGCAAAGGGAGGTCGTGACTTCGGGCCACGGCATCCTGCAACCGCGTGTATCGGCAAGCCTTCCGGGAACCAACCGATCCCGGTACGCGCGCCTGTACGGCGGACAGCCTGGCATCGACCAGTACACGCGCACCGTTTCCGACGTCTACCAGGACGTGTTCGACGAGGGTTCGTTCATCGGCAAGGGGATCTACGACGTCGATGCAGTCGAGCGTGCGCTCAAGGGTCGCCTGCCGGCCAATCGCATCCTGAGTCACGACCTGCTCGAGGGGTGCTATGCACGTGCAGGACTGCTGAGCGACGTCGAATTGTACGAGGCATTTCCTGCGCGCTACAGCGCCGACGTCGCGCGGCGGCGCCGCTGGATCCGCGGCGATTGGCAGCTCGCCGGATGGCTCGGCCGGCGTGTCAGCGGGCCGGATGGGTCGAGCGAACCCAATCCCTTGTCGATGCTGTCGCAGTGGAAGCTTACCGACAACCTTCGACGCAGCCTTGTCCCCCTCGCGCTCACTTCGCTGCTCTTGCTGGGATGGATGGCGCTATCCCCCGCGTGGTTCTGGACCGTACTTGCCTTGGCGGTTATCGCGCTTCCGTCCTTGATCGCAACCCTTACCGATCTGTGGGGCAAGACGGAAGGGGTGTCCCTCCCACGACATTTGGCCGATGTCAACCAGGCTGCGGTGCGCCATGGCTTGCAAGCTGTCCTCGCGCTCGCGTTCTTGCCCTACGAGTCGTATTTCTGCGTCGACGCGATCGTGCGGACCCTCGGGCGCCTGCTGATCACGCGTCGGCGCCTGCTCGAATGGAACCCCTCCAGCAACGTGGATCGCGCGCTCGAGCACCGCGATCGCACCGACCTCTTTTCATCTTATCGCCGCATGGCGATCGCACCGGTCATTGCAGTTGTCGCGGCGATCGGTGTGTCGGTCACCAACGTCGATGCAATGCTGTTCGCCGGACCGATCCTGCTGCTTTGGGCTGCCTCGCCGGCGATCGCGTGGTGGATCAGTCGCCCACTGCCGAGGCGCAGCAACAAGCTGACCCGCGAGCAGCGCCTTTTCTTGCGCAAGCTGGCGCGAAAGACGTGGGGCTATTTCGAAACGTACGTCACGGACGGCGACCACTGGCTCCCGCCCGACAACGTGCAGGAGCATCCGGCTACCAAGGTCGCGCACCGTACGTCGCCGACCAATATGGGTCTCGCGCTCCTCGCGGATCTCGCCGCCCACGACTTCGGTTATTTGTCGACCGGACGACTGATCGCGCGCACCGCGCGGACGCTCCGCGCGATGGATTCGCTCGAGCGACATCGTGGCCACTTCTATAACTGGTACGACACGCAAACCGCGCTGCCGCTACCCCCGCTGTACGTCTCGACCGTCGATAGCGGGAACCTTGTGGGGCACCTGATGACGCTGGTGCCGGGTCTTGCCGGCCTCCGTGACGCACCGATCCTCAATGAGCGATGGATCGACGGCATGGCGGATACGCTTCGAATTCTCATCGATTGCGTCGGCGTCGATCGATCCGCGGCCGTCGCACGGTTCGCAACGGCGCTGGACGTCGCAGCCGCTCTGCCGTCGCCTACGCTCGTCGAGCATTGGGACCATATCGACAGGCTGGCGACGTTCGGCGCGGACATCGCTGCCGGCGCTGCCGCGCGGATGTCTTCCGACGAAAGCGACGACGTCGCCTGGGCGCACGCCCTCGCGAGCCAATGCGCGGATTTGCGCGATGAGCTCGAGTTTCTCGCGCCGTGGTTGCGGCTGCGGCCGACGCCAACGGATCCGCAGGTTCCGGGAGCCAAAGCGATTCCCACACTCCGCGAACTCGCGAACACTGGCTTGCCGTCGTCGCCGTCGGCGGTGCCCGGCAGCCACGCAACGCTTCGCGAAGGCGAGGATCCGCTCTCCTCGCTCGTTGCACTCGGCGCAGAGCGCGCACGTGAACGCATCCGCACAATCGACCAGCTCCTGCTGGCAGCCACGGCGCTCACCGACATGGACTATGACTTCCTGTTCGACGAAGCCCGTCGCCAGCTCGTCATCGGATACAACGTTTCGGAAGGACGCTGTGATGCGAGCCATTACGATTTGCTCGCGTCCGAAGCGCGTCTTTGCAACTTCGTCGCGATCGCGCAGGGCAAGCTGCCGCAGGAGAGCTGGTTCGCGCTCGGGCGACTGCTCACTTCAGTCGGCGGGGAGCCCGCACTGCTCGCATGGACCGGGTCGATGTTCGAATACCTGATGCCGCTCCTGGTGATGCCGTCGTACGAAAACACCCTGCTCGACAAGACGTGCATAGCCGCGGTCGAAAGACAGATCGAGTACGCAAGGCAGCGCGCCGTGCCATGGGGAATCTCCGAGAGCGGTTACAACGCCGTCGATGCCCAGCTCAATTACCAATATCGCGCCTTCGGCGTTCCCGGCTTGGGGCTGAAACGCGGACTCGGCGACGATCTCGTCGTGGCGCCGTATGCATCCGCGCTTGCGCTGATGGTTGCCCCCGAGGCCGCGTGCGTGAATCTGCAACGCCTGGCGGCCGAAGGACTGGCGGGTCGCTTCGGCTTGTTCGAGGCCATCGATTACACACCCGTACGGCAACGAAGGGGCGAGTCGAGCGCGATAGTGCGCTCGTACATGGCACACCACCAGGGGATGACCCTCCTCGCGTGCGCTTCGGTGCTGCTCGCGCGACCCATGCAAAGACGGTTCGCGTCCGATCCACTGTGTCAGGCGACGCTGCTCTTGCTGCAGGAACGTATCCCCAGAGCTGCGCCGCTTCATCTTGCGGCAAACCTTTCGCAGCGCCACGCGGCCGAACGCGCTGCAGAAGCTCCGGTACGCGTGCTTGCCGCCGACACGCCGAGCCCGGAAGTGCAGTTATTGTCGAACGGCCGCTATCACGTGATGATCACGAACGCTGGCGGTGGCAGCAGCCGATGGAAGGATCTCGCGATAACGCGGTGGCGCGAGGACACCACTTCCGACAACTGGGGCACGTTCTGTTATCTGCGTTGCGAGGCAACCGGGGAGTTCTGGTCCGCCGCTCATCAGCCGACACTCAAGCGAGCGGAAAACTACGAGGCGATCTTCTCCGAGGGGCGCGCGGAGTTCAGGCGCCGCGACTTCGACTTCGATACGCACACCGAGATTGTCGTGTCGCCGGAAGACGACGTCGAGGTCCGGCGTCTGCACGTCACCAATCGCTCGCGCTCGTCCCGCACGATCGAGGTCACCAGCTACACCGAAGTGGTTCTCGCACCCGCCGCGGCCGACGCGCTTCATCCCGCATTCAGCAATCTGTTCGTAGAGACGGAGATCATCCGGAAGCAGAACGCGATCGTGTGCACCCGCCGGCCCCGCTCGCTCGAGGAACGTGTGCCATGGATGTTCCATCTGATGACCGTGCACAGCGCCGACACTGGCGCAATCTCGTTCGAGACCGATCGCGTGCGCTTCATCGGGCGTGGCCGTACGCTGGCCGCTCCCATCGTGATGACGACAGCGGGCGCACTGTCAGGCACCCACGGCTCGGTGCTGGATCCGGTCGCAGCGATTCGCGGCCGAATCACGATCGGTCCCGGGTCCACGGCAGTCCTCGACATGGTTACCGGCGCCGGCGACGACCGCGATTCCGTCGTCCATCTGATCGACAAATATCAGGATCGAGGGCTCGCCGATCGCGCCTTCGAGCTCACCTGGTCGCACAGCCAGGTGGCGCTCGGACAGCTCAACGCAACGGAAGCAGATGCCCAGCTCTACGCTCGCCTAGCGAGCTCCGTGATCTACGCCAACGGATCGTTGCGGCCGGTCGAAGCCGTTCTCGTCGGCAACCGGCGCACCCAATCGGGCCTGTGGGGCTACGCGATCTCCGGTGACCTGCCGATCGTGTTGCTGCAGATTGCGAGTGCCGCCAACATCGACCTGGTTCGCCAACTCGTCCAGGCGCATGCCTATTGGCGCCAGAAGGGACTTGCCGTGGACCTCGTGATCTGGAACGAGGATCGCGAGGGATATCGCCAACTGCTCCAGGAACAGATCATCGGGCTGGTTGCGGCGGGCGTCGAAGCACATGCGGCGGACCGCCCCGGCGGCATCTTCGTCCGGCATGCGGAGCAGATCTCGCCCGAAGACCTCGTGCTGTTCCAATCGGTCGCCCGCGCGATCATCAGCGACAGCCGCGGATCGCTTGCCGACCAGATCCATCGTCGCGCCGGGGCCGACGTGCGTATTCCCCGTTTCGCACCGACGCGCCCTTATCGACGCCCGGCTTTGCATGTCCAGGACCATGAGCCTGGCAGCGATCTGATCCTCTTCAATGGCACGGGAGGATTCACGCCGGACGGGTGCGAGTACGTCATCACCGCCCATGCAGCCGACAAAACGCCGACACCGTGGGTCAACGTCATCGCCAATCCGGGGTTCGGCACGGTCCTGTCCGAAAGCGGCCTCGGCTACACGTGGAGCGAGAACGCGCACCTCTTTCGCCTGACGCCGTGGCACAACGATCCCATCACCGACGCGAGCGGAGAAGCACTCTACCTTCGCGACGAGGATTCCGGCCATTTCTGGTCGCCGACCGCCTCGCCGTGTGGCGGTGATGGAGCCTATGTCACACGGCACGGGTTCGGCCGTAGTGTTTTCGAGCATGTGGAGGATGGCATCCGCTCGAAGCTGACGGTCTTCGTGGCGGCCGATGCCGGTGTCAAGTTCTACGCGCTCGTCGTCCGTAACCACTCCGATCGCGCGAGGCGACTGAGTGCAACGGGCTACGTCGAATGGGTGCTCGGTGATTCGCGGTCCAAATCGGCGATGCACGTGACGACCGAGATCGACACCAACGGCGCGCTGTATGCACGAAAACCATACAGCAGCGAGTTCGCCGACTGGGTCGCCTTCTTCGACGTGGACGACTCGAGGCGCACCGTGACCGGCGACCGTACCGAGTTTCTCGGCCGCAATGGCAGCCCGCGCGATCCGGCGGCGATGCATCGCACCCGCCTGTCCGGCAAAGTGGGGGCCGCGCTGGATCCGTGCGGTGCGCTGCAGGTGTCGTTCGAACTGCTCGAGGGTGAAGAGCGGGAGATTGTGTTCACACTCGGCGCGGCGGCCGGTACCGAAGCGGCACGCGCACTCGTGCAGCGCTTTCGCGGTTCGGCCGTGGCCCATGAATCGCTCGACGCGGTCGTGGCCCACTGGCGGCACGTGCTGACTGCCGTGCAGATCCGTACGCCCGATCCGGCGCTGAACGTGCTTACGAACGGCTGGCTCCTCTACCAGACAATCGCGAGCCGCTTATGGGCCCGCAGCGGGTTCTACCAATCCGGCGGAGCGTATGGATTTCGTGATCAGCTGCAGGACGTCATGGCGCTCGTTCACGCGGAGCCGGGTCTCCTGCGTGCGCAGATCGCGTTGTGCGCGAGCCGTCAGTTCATCGAAGGAGATGTCCAGCATTGGTGGCATCCACCGTCCGGCCGCGGCGTGCGCACCCATTGCTCGGACGATTACTTGTGGCTGCCACTCGCCACCGCCCGCTACGTGCTGGCCACGGGCGATGTGTCGCTGCTGGACGAAGAGACGCACTTCCTCGAGGGCCGTGCGGTCAATGCGGACGACGACTCGTATTACGACCTGCCAAACCGTTCTGAAAAAAGCGCGAGCATGTACGTGCATTGCGTAAAGGCGATCGAGCACGGTCTGCGGTTCGGTAGCCACGGATTGCCGCTGATCGGGTCCGGCGACTGGAACGACGGGATGAATCTGATCGGCAGGCGTGGCAAGGGCGAAAGCGTCTGGCTCGCCTTCTTCCTTTGTCACGTGCTTCGAGAGTTCGCGAAAGTGGCGCGATTGCGCGGGGACGCTCGATTCGCCGAGCATTGCGAGTGGCAGGCGATGCAGCTTGGACAACGGATCGACCGGAATGCGTGGGACGGCCAATGGTATCGCCGCGCATACTTCGACGACGGCTCACCGCTTGGCTCCAGTGCCAATGACGAATGCCGGATCGATTCGATCGCACAGAGCTGGGCGGTCCTGTCCGGCGCGGGCGACGTGGCCCGGAGAAGGATCGCGATGCGGGCGGTCGACGCACGCCTCGTTCGTCGCGGGGAGGGACTGATCCGGCTGCTCGATCCGCCGTTCGACACGTCTGCACTCGACCCCGGCTATATCCGCGGATACGTGCCGGGCGTGAGGGAAAACGGAGGGCAGTACACGCACGCGGCGATATGGGTCGCCATGGCATTCACTGCGCTCGGCGACGCCGCGCGCGCCGCGGAGTTGATCGATATGATCAACCCGATCAACCACGGGCGCACGCCGGAGGCCGTGGCAACGTACAAGGTCGAGCCCTACGTCGTCGCGGCGGACGTCTATGCGTGCCCGCCGCATACGGGCCGCGGCGGCTGGACCTGGTATACCGGCTCGGCCGGATGGATGTACCGCCTCGTCGTCGAGTCGCTTCTCGGCGTTACGCTCCATGTCGATCGGCTGCGTTTCGCACCGTGCCTTCCTCCCGCGTGGAACGGATTCTCGTTGCGCTATCGCTACGGGAACACGCTCTACGAGATCGAGGTCCGGGAGACCGGTGGCGCGAGTTCAGAGGCAGCCAACGCAGCCGGCGTCACCCTCGATGGCGTGGAACAGCCGGAGAGCTCCGTGCCTCTGCACGACGATGGGCAGCGGCACCTGGTCGAGGTGCGTGTGGTGACGGGCAACCGCGTCGCGGAAACGATGTTGCCCTGACTGAGCGTGGCTGGCGTTGCGGGCCCTATGTTCGCCAGCGCACCGACCTGACCGCGGCATACCGGGCAGACTCGGCGCTCGTCGAACCGAGGAAAGCCGTGGCAGCCGAAACCCGATGGACCAAGCGATGCGACGCCGATCGGGCAGTCGAGTTCGCGTCGAGCGACGGTCGCTTACGAGCGGTCTTGGAGTGGCGCAAGATCCGGAGCCCTCGAATGAGTGACGCGTCATGAAGCTTCGATTCTGGGGAACACGGGGATCCATCGCTACTCCGGGGCCCGAGACGAACCACTTCGGCGGCAACACGTCGTGCGTGCAGGTCACCACTGCGAGCGGAGATTTGCTGATCTTCGATTGCGGTACGGGTGCGCATCGGCTCGCAGCGGCGCTGATGGGGCAAGGCAGGAAGAGCATCGAAGCAAACATACTTCTCGGACACACGCACTGGGATCACATCCAGGGTTTTCCGTTCTTCAGTCCGGCGTTCGTCAAGGGAAATTCCGTCGCGATCTACGGGCCCGAAGGCAGCCGCGGATCGCTGCAGCACGTGCTTGCCGGCCAGATGGAGTTCACGTACTTCCCGGTCGACTTGAACCAGTTGCCGGCTGCGATCACGTACCACGACCTGACCGAGGGCGTGTACAACATCGGTGGAGCGCGAGTTGCGACCCAGTTTCTCAATCATCCGGCGATGACGATCGGGTATCGAGTCGAGGCAGATGGCGTAGCGATCGTGTACCTGGTCGATCATGAGCCATTCTCCGATCAGCTGTGGCGCGCGGACGCTGAACCGGGCCGGATCGAGTCCATTCTGCACGACGGCGACCGCCGGCACGCGAGGTTCATGGCCGACGCCGATCTCGTCATTCACGATGCGCAGTACACGCCGGCCGAATACGGTCCGAAGAAAACCTGGGGCCACAGCACTTACGACTATGTGGTGCGAATCGCCGCCGCTGCCGGCGTGAAGCGCGTTGCACTGACCCACCATGACCCGGGTCATGACGATGCCTTCATCGAAGACATCGAGCGCAGCGCGCGTGCGCTGGCGTTGCAAATCGGCGCAGGGCTCGACGTCTTTTGCGCGTATGAAAGCTGCGAGATAGAGGTCGAGCCGCGCTCCACATTGAAGCCCTTCGTCGCAGCCGTGCCCCAGGCATCGGTCGCGCAGCGGCGATTTCACATTCTCGTGGTCGACGATCAGCCGGATATGCTGGCGCTGATCGTTCGTGCGCTCGAGGACGAGCAGTACACGGTAAGCAAGGCGACCGGCGGCGCGGAGGCTCTGCAGACGATCGACACGCGCTTGCCGGATCTGGTCGTGCTCGACTACAAGATGTCGGGCATGGACGGGCTCGATGTGATGAAGACGCTGCGCGCCAACGCCGGGACACAAGCGCTACCCGTGCTGATGCTGACCGCGATGACGGACGAGCCCAGCACGCGTGCGGGTTTCGAGGCAGGCGTTACCGACTACGTGACCAAGCCTTTTTCGATTCCGCAGCTCACGGCACGCGTGCGCGCCTGCCTGTCCAGAGCACAGCCCGTCTAAATCGTGCCGGGTGCGGGTCGACGGCTACCACGCCGTCGCGCGCCGGGGCCCTGTTGACCTCGGCCTAGTTCGATACGAGTTCCACGCGGTCCAGGTAGCGCGACAGCGCCTCGACCGACGCGCGCAACGCGACGATGTCGGCCATCAGGGCCGCCTGCTCGAGGACGGCGCCGAAGTCGCTGATGGCCTGGAATCCATAGCTGCCTCCGGCCCCCTTCATGCCGTGTCCGAGTCGGGCCACGGTGTCGAAGTCTTCATCGCGCAATGCCTTTGCGAGAGCCGCAACGTCATCCCTGCGGTTTTGCAGAAAAACGGGGACCAGATCGCTGAATTGTCCATCGGCGCGCACACGGATCGTCTCGTCCTCGCCTGTTCCGCCGGCCGGTGGTGGTCCACGTGAATGCTGGGCGATCGCGTCGAGCAGAACGTCTTGCTTGATTGGTTTGGTCAGGTAGGCCGTGCAGCCCGCCGCGACGAACTTTTCTCGATCGCCCTTCAGGGCAGAGGCGGTCAGCGCGATGATGGGCGTGGGTGTCCGCTGGTTCGCGTGCTCCCATTCCCTGATCGCGCGCGTCGCAGTCAATCCGTCCATGACCGGCATCTGCCGATCCATCAGGACGAGGTCATAGCGTCCAGCGGTGAACCTGTCGTAGGCAACGGAGCCGTTTTCAGCGATGTCGATGTCGTGAGGCGTGCTCCGCAGATACGCCATTGCAATCGTGCGGTTGTCGGCCGAGTCCTCGACCAGAAGAATCCGCAGCGCGGGCGCCGGGTGTTGCGCACCCGTTGCCTCGAGCGTCGCAGCGCGACGCACGGCCGACGTCCGAATCTCGAGCGGGACCGCGAACGAAAAAGTGCTCCCCTGCCCCACGACGCTCTGGACGGCAATGCAACCATCCATCAGTTCGACCAGCCGTTTTGAAATCGTGAGCCCCAGCCCGGAACCTCCGTACCGGCGCGTCGTCGACGAATCGGCTTGCGTGAAGCGCTCGAATATCGCGCTTAGTTTCTCGGCCGAAATGCCGATGCCGCTATCCGAGATCGTGAAGCGCAAGGTCGCTCGCGGCGCACCATCGCCGTGCTCTGGCGTCACTCGAAGGGCCACTTCCCCGGATTCGGTGAACTTGATGGCATTGCCGAGCAGATTGAGCAACACCTGGCGCAGTCGCGTCGGATCGCCGATCAGGTCGTTGGGCACGCCGGGCGCAATCTCGCAAACCAGCGCCAGCCGTTTCTCCTGGGCGCGAACTGCGACCATTTCCCTGACCTTCTCCAGCAGGTCGTCCAAAGCAAAAGCGGTTCGCTCGAGCTCGAGCTGCGAGGCTTCGACCTTCGAAAGATCCAGGATGTCGTTGATGAGGTGCAGCAGGTTGTCGCCGGCGCGGCGAAAGATCTGCACATAGCCGTCCTGCTCGGGGGACAGCGCCGTCTTCGCGAGCAGATCCGCGATGCCGATGATCGCATTCAGCGGCGTCCTGATCTCGTGACTCATGCTCGCGAGAAAGTCCGACTTCGCCTGGCTCGCCGTCTCGGCGATGGCCTTTGCCTGCTGCAGCTCCGCCTCGACGCGCTTGCGTTCGGTGACGTCGCGCGCGGCGGCGAAGACGCCTTGCAGCGTGCGGTTGCGATCGTAGAACGTGGTCGCGTTGTACGAAACGACCGTTTGCTTGCCGTCCCGGCTGCAGGCGGTCAGCTCGTAGTCGGTCACCTTCTTTTCGCTCAGCACGAGTTTGATCCCGGCTTCGGCCCGCTCGGGATCCGTGAAATAGCTCTTGAACGGGGCACCGATCAGCTCGTCGCGGGTGCAGCCAGTCAGCGCCTCCATCTGCTTGTTCACGTCGGTGATGATTCCCGCGGCGTCCGTCGTCATCAGCGCGTCGATGTTGGACTCGATCAGGGACCGCGTGTAGAACTGCTGGTCGCGCAGTCGCTGATCGAGCCTGTTCTGCTCGGCTTCCACCCGCTTGCGTGCGGTGTTGTCGGTGCCAATCAGCAGATAACCGATGATGGCCTCGTGCGCGTCGCGCAACGCGGTTACGGAAACCAGCGCCGGGAACCGGCTCCCGTCCTTGCGGATATACGTGAGCTCGTAAATGTCCTCGATGCCGCGCGAAGCCTTGAAGACCAGCGCCTCGAAGCCCGGCGTGATCGTGGTCGCGAGCTCCACGCTCAACGCCTTCGCGCGCGCGATCAGCTCGTTCGGGTCCGAAATGTCCGCGGGCGTGATCTTGTTCATCACTTCGACCGCCGCGTAGCCCAGCATTCGCTCTGCGCCGACGTTGAAAATCTGAATGACGCCGTTCGCGTCGGTCGCGATGCTCGAGAAGTTCGCGCTGTTGAAGATGGCACGCTGCAGCGCTCCCGCTTTGAGGAGCACTTGCTCTGCCTGTCTGCGGGCCATGGCGTCGCCCGTAGTCTCGGGAACGCCGCCGCGCGTCGTCTCGTTCATGCCTCGGCAATCACGTTGTCTCGCGTAGGGTCTGTGACACGGGGGCCGGGTCCTTGCCGATGCGGCGGACTACCGCTGGAAAAAGCGGCGATGACGCAATCGCTCAATCCCCGAGCAGCTCGGCCATCGGGTGCAGCTGCTCCAGATGTTGCGACACGACTTTGACGATGACAACGATGGGAACGCTGAGAAGCATTCCCCATACACCCCAGAGCCAGCCCCAGAACAACAATGCGATGAAGATCGCTGCCGAGTTCATGCTGGCGATCCTTCCGATCATCCAGGTGCCGACGAAGGTGCCGACGACGGTCGCAATGGCGGCAGAGGCGGCCGCGACGAGCAGCGCGGTCGAGATCGAATCGAACTGCATGAACGCTGCCATCCCCGTAGCGGCGGCGGTCAGGCCGGGACCAAGGTAGGGAACGATGTGCAGTAAGCCGGCGGCTACGGCCCACGCACCGGCGTTCTCGAGACCGATCCAGCGGAACGCGATCCAGGTCACGAACGCGACGAGCAGGTTCGTTGCCAGCAGCATCAGCATGTACTTCTGGATGGAGCCGTTGATGTCGTCCAGGATATGGACGGCAATCTTCCTGCTCGACAGGGACGGGCCCGCCAGCTGCACGAGCTTCCGCTTGAATCGATCGCCGCCGAGCAGCAGGAAGAACACGAGGAATACCACCATCGCCGCTTGACCGACGGCGCCGAGGGCGCCCATCGAGCCTTGCCAGAGGAAGTCCCCGAGCTTGAACGTCGGCCGGTCGACGATCACATGGGTCGCTGGCAGACGAGGCACGGTGGCGCTGACGGCCGCTTGCGTTGTCGCCTTTTCAACCTCGGTGGCCGCATTCTGGATCTTCTGCATGTTCCCAAGCTGCCCGATGCTCATGCGCTCGATTGCGGAGGATGCCTTGCTCGCCGCATGCGGCAACTGCTCGATGATGGCCTGCATTTCTCCGCGCAGAGAGTACGTGCCAAGCACCAGCGCGCCGATCAGGCCACCCATCACGATTGCAGTGCCGGGGAGGCGTGGAATCCTGAGGGCCTCGAGCCATGCGACGAGCGGATTGAGCGTGTATGCCGTGATGATGCCGAGCAATAACGGCACCAAAAAGCCTTCGGCCCACGACAGCGCGAATATGAGCGCGAGCACGGCCAAGATGCCCAGGGCCAGGCCACGTGCGTCCACGAGCATGCGCGTGGGTACAAGCGTGACATGCGAGCTCTTTGCGCTCGCGCTGCTCTCGTCGTCCGCCACGCTGGCCTCGACCTGCGTCGCGAGAGCGGAAATCACCGACCTTGCCCCTTTTTGCCTGTGATCGACGAAACGCTGGCGAGCGTCGCCGACGGCGCACGGACCGATCTTTGCGCGCTCTTCCGGTGTTCGCGCCGGATCCTCGCGAAGGTCCTGCGCAGGTCGGTGTCGAAGCTCGCCGTGTATCGGAACGTCGGATCAAGAATCGATTTCATCGGACTTCCGAAGCTATGCGATAACGATGCGCCTGTCGGTACGCTGGCACACATACGGCCATGGTCATCGCATCCGGATCGGGAAGCGGCTCAAGTTGGCAGGTTGCCGCCGAACAAAGCCCGTGTGCCAAGCCGTGTCGTAGCGAGCGGGGTACCGCTACTTTGTACGCTAGCGCACATCCGAGGGCCGCGAATCATCTAGACTGTTGTCATGGCCTCAGGAAGACCCCATCCAGACGCTCGGAAAATTCCGGCAGCGCAGCGCTCCGATCCTGATTTCGCCGAGCGTCACAGTCCCCACCAGAACCACCTGCTCGATGCGCTGCCGGCGAGCGACTACGAGCGGCTCGCCTCCCACTTGGAACTTATCCCCATGCGGCTTGGGGACGTGCTTTACGAACCGGGAGCGCTGTTGCGCCATGTGTATTTCCCGACCACGTCCATCGTGTCGCTGCTGTACGTGATGGAGGACGGTGCGTCCGCTGAAATCGCCATCGTCGGCAATGAAGGCATCCTCGGCGTCTCGCTGTTCATGGGCGGCGAATCGACGCCGAGTCGCGCGGTTGTGCAAAGCGCGGGCCATGGCTTTCGACTGAAAGCTGCGCTGCTGAAAGACGAGTTCGGACGTTTTGGGCCGACGATGCAGCTTCTGCTGCGCTACACGCAAGCGTTGATAACCCAGATGGCGCAGACCGCAGTGTGCAATCGGCACCACTCGGTGGACCAGCAGTTATGCCGGTGGCTGTTGCTGAGCCTCGATCGCTTGTCGACGAACGAGCTTTCGATGACGCAGGAATTGATCGCCAACATGCTGGGCGTGCGACGCGAAGGGGTTACCGAGGCCGCGGGAAAGTTGCAGGAAGCCGGCCTGATCAATTACCGCCGCGGCCGGATCACGGTCCTCGATCGCCCGGGCTTGGAGTCGCGCGCATGCGAGTGCTACCAGGTCGTGAAAACCGAGTTCGACCGTCTCTTGCCGTACGTCGCCAAATGACCTGTGCCTGCGCGGACTCTTAAAGCTAGGCATCATCGCCAATAGGTCGCGCGGCGAAGAAGCGATAAGTGTTGCGCCCGCTTGCCTTCGCCTCGTACATCGCCGCATCTGCACATGCCACCAGCGTTTCCGCGTCGTGTCCATCGGCCGGGAACACGCTGATACCTATGCTCACGTTCATCCGCACTTGATGCTCGTCGATGATATGGGGCGGCGACAGCGCCGCCTGGATCTTCTCGGCGTGCCGGGTTGCATGCCGGGTGTGTTCGACCTCGGAAAGCAGGACGACGAATTCGTCCCCGCCTCGTCGACTCACGGTATCCGAGCGCCGAACGGCCGCGGAGAGCCTGTTGCTCACTTCCCGCAGCACCTGGTCGCCGACCGCGTGCCCCAGTGAATCGTTGACATGCTTGAAGTGATCGAGATCGAGATACAGCACCGCCACCTGGCGGCGATGACGCTGGGCGAGCGCGATCGCCTGATCGAGGCGATCGCGCAAAAGCACCCGATTGGGCAGGTCGGTGAGTACATCGTGATGTGCAAGGTGGGATAGCTGGACTGCGCGGAGTCGCGCGTCCGTCACGTCGCGAACTACCATGACGGCGCCCATTGCGTTCCCCTCCCGATCGAGAATACGGGCGATCGAGTCTTCGATGTCCGCTTCGGCCCCGTCGCGGCGGACGAGGATGCAGTGGCGTGCAAGACCCGTCAGGCTGTTTCGGCGAGCGCTGAATTCCACCGGATTCGGCGCGGCTTCTCGCGTGTCGGCGTCGATGGTTCTGAACACGTCCGGCAACAAGCGACCCCATGCCTCGTTGCGCGACCAGCCCGTCATTTTTTCCGCCGTCGCGTTGAGGTATGCGACACGTCCTTCCTTATCCGTGCTGATGACGGCATCGCCGATGCTGTCGAGCGTGAGTTGCGCGCGCTCTCGCTCCGCGCACAGCGCGTCATCTGCGACGGCCTCGAGAACCTGTTCAAACGTTGCGAGAGCGCGAATAGGGGCTGCCATGGCGGAACTAAGGGAGGGGGAAGATGCGAGAGCTTGCCGCGGACGGCGAACGGCGTCTGTCTGCCACCGTACATATTCGCCAGCGTGCCCGGCGCCCAAGAAAAAGCCCGGCAGAGCGCCGGGCTTTTTGCACTGCGGGCGGCACGACGTTGTCGTGCCTGGCCGCGGTTCACTCCGCGGAGCGGATGTTCGACGCCTGCTGCCCCTTCGGGCCGGTGCTCACGTCGAAAGCGACGCGCTGCCCCTCCTTCAGCGTCTTGAATCCTTGCTCCTGAATGGCCGAAAAATGGGCAAAGAGGTCCTTGCCGCCGTCTTCCGGCGTGATGAACCCGAAACCCTTGGAATCGTTGAACCACTTCACTGTACCTGTTGCCATGACTTTACTTTCCACAAAAAAAGACTAAAAAGGGGGAACGCCCCTCGGCAGGGCGAAGATCAAGAGGGCGGGTGATGAAGAAGTACTCGCAGAACTGCGGGTACTGATAACAGCAACGGCTACTTGAGGATCGCGCGCCGCAGTATGCGCTCAAGCGGGTGAAACGGCAAGGACGACGCGCGGCGGCGAGCGCTGGTCGGCCCCGGTCGAAAGGCTGTTGCGTGCTAAGGAAGCGGCGATACCGGCCTGGTCCAACGCTGCCGCATGCGACCGCAGTCGCAAGGACCCGCCTGAGGCGTGTTAACGGGCCCTATTCGTTCAGGGCTTCGGACTTGGCTTTCGACCCGGCGCCGGCGGAGGAACATAGCCGGAAACGCGGCACTGCCAGGCGTCGATGCGCTTGCCGTTTTCAAAACGGGTCAAGTTGCACATGACGACGGCTCCGGTGGCGGCAAGGCCGGAAAGCTGGGTGCGCACCGTCGCAAGCGGCACACCGGTCTCCTTGGCGATCTCCAGGTCGAGTCGCTGACCGTATTTCTTCAAGCAGTCCAGGATTTCCACGAAGGCTGACACCCCGATAACCTCGTTTGACAGCGCGAGCGCTGCCGCCGTAACCCGGCTGGCGACACCCGCTTCTCTTTATACGTACGCCGTTCGGCACATCGAAATGCGGCTCACGCGTACTGGATCAGGCAACCGCGCATGAGCCCGCCAAGCTCCAGACTGGACATTTCCGCACTGTGGTCGGTTCCCGCTCCAACCCACCGCACGGTGCAGACGTCGGGTGAGGCGGAGTGACGGTCGATCCAGCAAGCCCCCGCCGGGACGCGCATCGGACTTCCGTCCGGTCCGCGAAGCGCCATGCCTGCCGTGTATGCGAGGCGAGATCCGATTGCAGGTCCTCGTGCACACCACGCATGGCATGCGCCAGTTGAAGGCGGCCGTCGAACGGATGAAAAACCGGTCCGGCGTCCGGTACACATGCCGTCAGCCGAACACCCTAACACAAACGGAGGCCGGCACCCTCGCCGTTGCTACTTATATTTGCGGTTTTGGACCAAAACCGGACTTTTCCGCCCGACTGTGCTCACCGCGGAACGCCGGGCGTCGCACCCGGATGCCCCGGCGACGCGTACACTGCGTATGCAACAATGGAACTCGAGACAAGGCAGGAGATGGTATGAGCGTACTGAACGACGAAGGGCCCATCGCCACGACCGAGCAATTCAAGGCGGCGCTGCTCGCCACGCGCGACTGGCATGGCATCTCTCCATTGCAACTGCAGATGCTCCAGGCGCAATGTCGCGCTCCCGAATGCACCATTTCGGCGGCCGAGATAGCGGCACAACTGAAGCTCAAGAGCCTTGCGGCCGCCCGATTGCAGTACGGGACGTTCGCGCGAGCCGTCGCCGAAAGACTGGGCTACGCCCCCCCGAAGAAAGGCAAGAACGCGCCTTGCTGGTGGTTCACCTTGTCGACAGGCAGGACGGTGCCCGGTAACGCAAGTGAAGCGCAGTCGGAATGGATCATGCGTCCGGAATTGGTTGCGGCGCTCCGCGGCATGAAATGGGCCTGATGCTGCGTCGGCTGCATTAGAAAGCGCCGATTCATTCGGCTCGGGCGTCGGCGCCGTGCTCCGACAATTGCGCCCCGAACCACCGGTGGATCGCGGTCAGAAGGTGCCGATCCGCGGTCTTGAAGGTGATCTGCGCGCCCTCGGGCAGTGCAGCGTAGGAAACGCTGATCCGCTTCGCGCCGGCCTGTAAATCGCGGAGCCCGGGCATCTGCGCGCCGTGCAATGCGGCAGGATCGGAATAGTCACCCTTGCCGAAACGCTCCGCCTCCTTGCGCAGATGTTGTCGAACGAGGGTCACCTGAGCCGCGTCCCGTGGGTCCCGGACGATCACACGCTCGATGCCTCCCGACTCGGTCATCGTGAAGATATGCACGGTCTTCGAGATGTCGAACGGCATCACCGCATGAGCGTGACCGTGCACCTGATCCTGCGGCGTTTGAGCGCCCGCGTGCGCGCAAGCGACCAGCATCAGGATAGCGATAATCAGCAAGGAGTGCTGCGTTCCCGAACCTCGACTCAATGCGATTCTCCCCGGATGCGCCAGTTTGCCGGCCACCGGCCTTGCTGGTCTTTATGCACGGTCCATGACCGGGATCAAGGGTTCGGGCCGAAAGGTCGTTTTCGTCCCGAAATACCTGCCGTAGGATCGAATGGTACCGGCTTCACCGTACCGCTTTGCCGCATGCGCGGCCCTGCGAACCCATAGCCCTTCATCCTGCATCATGTCCATGACACTTGCCTTGTGGCATGCCGACCACGTGAATTTCGGACGGCTCCTCAACCTGCTCGAAAATCAGCTCGTGATCTTTCACGACGGCGATTCGCCGGACTACACGCTGATGCTCGACATCATCTACTACATGACGCGCTACTCCGACGTCGTCCACCATCCGAAGGAGGATTGCGTGTTCGAGATCATCAAGTCGCGAGAGCTTCGGACGACGACGCAGGTCGACGAGCTCTGCGCCCAGCACACGGCGCTCGGGCGCGCAGCGTCGGATCTCGCGCGCGATCTCGACGACATCGTGAACGGGTCGATTACTGCGCGGGAGAGCGTCGAGACGAAGGCGCGCGACTACGTCCGGCTCTTCCGGGAGCACATGCGAATGGAGGAGACCCAGATGCTCCCGCTCGCCGCACGGCTTTTGACCGAGAAGGACTGGGCTGGTGTGGACGAAAGGGTCCGCCATCTGGAAGACCCACTGTTCGGTCCGAATACCGAGGCCCGGTTCGTCGCGCTTCGGGACGAGATCAGGCGCGAGGCGCAGACGGCGACGCTGCGACGGTAGCTCGACCGCACCGCCGCTCGGGCGCACCGAAGCTCCGTCCCGAAGTGTAGATCGACGGCCGGTAGCGCGGCGCCCGACGCTAGATGCACTCGCCGTAGGTGACCGCACAGCAGCGGTTACTTGACGGAACCGAGCGTCAGCCCTTGCACGATGAAGCGCTGACCGAAGAACATCAGCAACAGCGCCGGCAGCGTCGCGAGGATCGACGCGGCGGCCATCTGCGAGTGCTGAACCTCGTAATCGTTCGCGAATTTCGCGACGACGACAGGCACGGTGGCGTTCGTCTGCGACGTCAGGTTGAGGGCGATCGTGAACTCGTTCCAGCTGAAGATGAAGCTCAAGACGGCGGTCGCAACCAAGCCGGGCACCACGAGCGGCAACGTCACGCGCCAGAACGCCGAGACCTGGCGACAGCCATCGACCAGCGCCGCTTCCTCGATCTCCGGTGGAAGCTGCTTGAAAAACGACATCATCAGCCACACCGCCATCGGCAGATTCACGGTGACGTGCGTGAGGATCAGCGCGGCTTTCGTATCGTAGAGCCCAAGCTCCTTGAACGCGAGGTACCACGGACCGACCATCGTGATGACCGGAATGACGTGAAATGCCAGCGTCCAGCCGAGAAACGCGCTCACCACCCACCGCGCCCACGCAAACCGATGCAGCGAGTAGGCGGCGAGTGTCGCAATGAAGAGAACGATCGCCGTGCTTGCCGTTGCCACGATCAGGCTCGTATACAACCCGCTCAGGAAGTCGGAACGACGGCTCAGCAGGACATCCTTGTAGCTGTCGAGCGTGGGCGTGAACAGCCATGCGCCGCTCAGGATCGCGATCTGCGTCTTGAACGAGTTCATCAGGATCCACAGAAACGGTCCTACGACGAGAACGATTGCCAGGCCGATCAGCACCCATCCCAGGAGTCGCGCGCGCACCGCCGGCGTCCACGCCGCATGCGCCGGGCGACGCACAGGGCCCGTGCAGACGTTGACCGGAACCGTGCTCATGGTGCCGCGGCGGCCCCGGCGATGCGCCGGCCAAGCGACAGCAGCATCAGCACGCCGACGATGGTGAACACCGACAGCATCGCGCCGTAGCCGAGCTGGTTCTGCTCGAAGAACACCTTGAACAGGTGCAAGCTCAGCAACTCGCTCGACGTCCCGGGGCCACCGCCGGTCAGCAGGAAAACTTCATCGAAGGCCTTGAACGCGAGGATCGCTCGAAACAGAAACGCGACCGTGATGGCCGGGGCGAGCAGAGGCAGCGTGACGCGCCAGAGAAGCTGCCACCGGGTCGCGCCGTCGACGCGACCCGCTTCGAGAACCTCGCGCGGGAGGCCTTCGACCGCCGCGAAAAGAATCAGGAAAACGAACGGCACCCAGTGCCACACGTCCACCAGCACAACCGACCACAACGCAAGCGAAGTCGATCCAAGCCAGCTGACGGGTCCGATCCCGATGGCGGCGAGGATTTCATTGAACAGCCCGAAGTCGTGGTTGAACATCAGCTTGAACATGCTGCCGATCGCAACGGGCGGCACGAGGATCGGGACGATCATGATCGTGCGCATCAGTCCCTTGCCGCGCGTCATGCTGCCAACGAGCAGCGCAAGCCCGAGGCCGAGGACCATTTCGACCGTCACGGCGACCGCGACGAACAGCAGCGTGTTGTAGATCGTCGGAGTCAACCCCGGATCGCTCAGCATCGCGCTCCAGTTGCGAGCCGGGGTGAACGACCAGACTTCGTTGCCGCCTTTGAATTCGATCGTCGACACGCTCATCCGCAGCAGATTCACCAGCGGATAAACGCTCAGCACGACGAACACGATCACGGCGGGTAGCAGGCTCCAGTGCTTGAACGTAGAGTTGAGCCAGCCGACGAAGCCGCGACGTCGACTTGCCTGATTCACGGTCCGGCGCATCCCGAGCTCAAGCGCAAGCCCGTGTCCGCGTCGAACAGGTGTACGTGTTCGGGGTGAACTGCGAGCTTCACCTCGTCGCCAGGACGTGGACGTTGCGAACGGTCGAGGACCAGGCAGACTCTTCCGTCCGTCGTGTCGACGAAGACGTAGGTCTCGGGGCCGAGATTCTCCACGACGTTGATCTTTCCGCAGAGCGTCCCCGCTTCCGAAATATCGACGTGCTCCGGCCGGAATGCGGCGCTGACGCGGCGACCCTGCTCCACGCCTGCTTCAATCGCGATTCGTGCACCGCCTTTTGTGTTTACCACCCCGGTCGGACCCGCCGCTTCGACGGAGCCTTCCAGCACGTTGATGGACGGCGCGCCGATGAACCGGGCGACATACAGCGTTTGCGGAACGTCGTACACGTCGAGCGGAGCCCCGATCTGCTCGATTCGTCCCGCGTTCATCACGACCATTCGGTCGGCCATCGTCATCGCCTCGACCTGGTCGTGCGTGACATAGATCGACGTCGCGCCGAGACGCTGGTGCAAGGCACGGATCTCGGTGCGCATCGCGATGCGCAATTGCGCATCCAGATTCGACAGCGGCTCGTCGAACAGGAACACCTTCGGATGCCGCACGATGGCGCGGCCCATGGCGACACGCTGCCGCTGGCCTCCCGACAGCTGCCGCGGGAAGCGCTCGAGCAGGTGCGCAAGGTTCAGGACGTTCGCGGTCTGCTCGACCTGAGCGGCGATGTCCGCGGCAGCCTTCCTGCGCAGCTTCAGGCTGAAGCTCATGTTGTCGCGGACATTGAGATGCGGGTACAGCGCGTAGCTTTGAAACACCATCGCGATGTCGCGCTCGCGCGGCTCGAGATCATTGACGCGCTGGTCGCCGATCACGATGTCGCCCGCCGTGATGGACTCGAGCCCGGCAATCATCCGCAACAACGTCGACTTGCCGCAGCCCGACGCGCCGACTAACACCGCAAACTCACCGTCGGCGATATCCAGGTCGATCCCTCGCATCACCGAGACGTCGCCGAATCGCTTTTCCACGTTCCGTACGCTGACGGCGGCCATGCGCGGTACCTGGCGAGAGATGAAGCGATGGGGATTGAGAGTGCTACCGTCCCCTCACCCAGTCATTCGGGCAGCGTAGCGGCGACACCCGTCTTACGGCCGCTTTTCTGAAAGATATCCTTCACCTCGGTCGCCGCGAGATTCAGCGCCTTCGCCGAGCTCAGTTCGCCGATGACCGCCTGGTTCAAACGGAGCCCGATCACCTGCTCCACTTGCGCGCCCTCCTGGTAACCGAGCTCCTGCCGCGCGTTCTTCATCGATTCCAAGTACGCCGGCATCCAGCGCATCGCCGGATCCTTAGCGAGGTCGGAGCTCAGCACGTCGCTGCGGTTGGGGATTCCGCCCGCCTTGCCGTACGCGTACTGGGCCTCGTAGGTCATGAACCACTTGGCGAACGCCAACGCGCCCTTCTTGTGCGGGGCATTCGCGCCCTTGGGGATCGCATAGTTCCAGTTCCCGATAACTGCACCGTACTTGCCATCGTTGGAACGGGGAACGGGCACGGCATCGAGCTTCCCGACGACCGCCGACTTCTTGGGGTCCTGCAGATTGCCCCAGGCCGCGACCACCAGTTGCGCCTGCACCGCCTTGCCCGTCGCCAGCAGCTGGATCACATCCCCTTGACCGATCGAGCCGGGACTCGGCACGCCGCACTTGCGCGTCACTTCGATGAAGTTGTCGAGCGCTGCCTTGTTCTGCGGACTGTTGAGCGTAACCGTATAGTCGCCGTTCTCGGGATCCTTCACCACCGTGCCGCCCTGGCTCACCATCCATTGCATCCACTCGTAACGGATGCCGTTGCCGCGCTCGGCGCGAAGGACCGCGCCGTACGTCGACGGCGGCTTGCTGAGCTTGGCACAAGAATCGAGGATGTCCTTGACCGTTTTCGGAGGTTCGATACCCGCCTCTTTCAGCGCATCGACGCGGTAGTACCAGACGGGCACGTTCCCCAGCACCGTGAACGCCATCAGCTTGCCGCCTTTCGACGTACGCCACCGCTTCTGCTCGTTCCAGTAGCCGGAGTCGTCGTACGGCAGCACTTCCTTGGGCGTGTCGAAGCCCGGATCGATGTCCTTGAAAGGCGTCAGGAAGCCGCCTTCGTACATCTCGATCGTCCATTGCGTGTCCAGAAGGACGACGTCGTACGTGCCGCCGCCTCCACGGACATCGTTGCGCGCCTTGTCGAGCACGCCGCCGAAAGGATTCACGTCGAGCTTGATCTTGTTTCCCGTCTGTTCCTCGTACATTTCGACGAGCTTCGTGAATGCGGGAAGCCAGGGCGTCGAGGGCGTGAGGATGGTTATCGGGTCCTGCTTGCCCACGTCGACGAAAGGCTTGTCCGCGGCGTGCGCCGGAACAAGCAGCGCGAGCGCGACCGCGGCCGTCAGTGCCTTCAATGAATCGATTGCATGCATGGTGCACTCCTCCTTCAATTGACGAGTCGTGGTCCAATCCGAGGCATCGCCGCGCTCATATCAGTCTTGCTCCGCCTGCCATTATCAGCGGCGCCGTTCGGGCCGATACGCGCGTCAGCCGATCGCTTCCCGCGCCGGTTGTCCGCGCTCGAGATACAGGTCGAGGATACCTTGCCACGGAATGACGCCGACGCGGTCGGCCCATGCCTGCCACTCGCGATTCAAGGCGTCGACCACGTCGGGATGCTCCCGCGCGACATCGTGAAGTTCCGAGCGGTCGCGCGAGACGTCGTAGAGCTCCCATCCATTCGGAAAGTGGCGGACCATCTTCCACGCGCCGCGCCGAACGGCGGCATTGCCCGTGTGCTCCCAGTACAGCGTTGCGTCGGGCACCGCGTTTCCGCGCAGCGCAGGCAGCAGACTGCGGCCTTCATAGGGCGTGATTTCGCGCCCGTCGTAGCGGCCCGGATAGCTCGCGCCCGTTGCTTCGATCACCGTAGGCAATACATCGACGAGCTGGAACGGCGCGCGCACCACCGACCCCGAGCGCAGGTTCCCGTGCGGCCAATGCACGATGAACGGCGTCGAGATTCCGCCTTCGTGCGTCCATTGCTTGTAGTAGCGGAATGGTGTGTTCGAAAGGTTCGCCCAGGCACGCCCATAGCTTGCATACGTGTCTTCGGTCCCGGGCACGATCGAGGGTTCGTTGCCGATCCACACGTCGCCACCGTCGCGCGTTACAAGGCGCAGGATGTCCGTACGCTGCTTGAAGCGGTCTAGCTCGACGAGCGGAAGGCCTTCGTCGGAGCCGCCGTTATCCGAAAGAAACATGATCAGCGTATCGTCGAGGCTACCGGTCGCCTCGAGTGCCGCAACGATCCTGCCGACACCCTGGTCCATCCGATCGATCTGCGCGGCATACACCTCCATGCGCCGCGCTTGCCAATCCTTGTACTCGACATCGCTCCACGCCGGTTGCGTCGGATCGCGATCGCTCAATGCCGCGGAATCGTCGAGGATGCCGAACTCGCGGAGCCGCTTCATCCGTCGCTCGCGCAATATGTCCCAGCCTTCGTCGAAAGTGCCGTGGTATCGGGCGATGTCCTCGTCGCGTGCATGCAAGGGCCAGTGCGGCGCCGTGTACGCGACGTACAGGAAGAATGGCTCCGTCGCGTCACGCCTGCCACGGTCCTCGACGAAGGCGATCGCTTCAGCGGATATCGCATCGGTGTAATAGAAGTCGGGGTCGAGCGCCTCGTCCTCGACGTTGACTTCGCCGCGCGTCAGCGTGCCGGGTTGAAAGAACGAGCCGCAGCCGGTCAGCGTGCCGAAAAAGCGATCGAAGCCGCGCCGCGTGGGCCACGCGTCGTTGGGTGTTCGCATCTCGGAGGCGAGATGCCACTTCCCGGACAGGCAGGTCGCGTAACCCGCCGTCTTCAGCACTTCGGCCATCGTCACGCAACGCTCGTTGATCGTGCCGGCGTATCCGCGCGGTCGATCATCGTTGGTAAGCACGCCGATGCCCGTCTGATGCGGATGAAGTCCGGTCAGCAGCGATGCCCGCGACGGACTGCAGCGGGCGGTGTTGTAGAACTGCGAGAACCGGACGCCGCGCTGCGCCAGCCGATCGATGTTGGGCGTCTTCACCTCGCCGCCGTAGCACCCGATGTCGGAGAAGCCCATGTCGTCGACGAGAATCAGTATCACGTTCGGGCGTGCCATGGCGGCTCCTTCGTATCATCCGAAAGCGTCGCTCGATGGGCCGGACGGCCCGGACGCCGCATCAATGGTGGGTGACCTGGGACTTCGTGTCAAAGCGGCGTGTCCAAGCCTTGATCGAGACCTGTTTCGAGCCGGCATACTTTTGTTGTCGCCGGCAAAAACCTCGATCGCAACGGACCATGCCTCTCGTCTGATTGATGGCCTCCTCTGCTGCCCTGCTCGCAGTTGCCGACGTTCAACGGCGCGTCGATGACACGTTGGCCGCGCGGCCGCTGCGCATCGCGCAAGTCGCGCCGCTGTACGAGAGCGTACCGCCGAAGTACTACGGCGGAACCGAACGCATCGTGTCGTATCTCACCGAAGAGCTCGTCCGACAGGGCCACGACGTCACGCTTTTCGCAAGCGGCGACTCGCACACGAGCGCGCGGCTCGTGGCCGCTTGTCCGCGATCATTGCGACTGGATCCGGCGTGCGTCGATCAGCTCGCGCATCATGTCGCCATGCTCGAGCGGGTCGTGCGGGGCTCGGCGGACTTCGACATCATCCATTTCCATATCGACTACCTGCATTTCCCGTTGTCCCGTCGGCAGTCCTACGCCCACGTCACGACCTTGCACGGCCGTCTCGACATCGCGGATCTCGTTGCCCTGTACGAGGAATTTCGGGATCCACCCGTCGTGTCGATTTCCGACTCGCAGCGCACGCCGCTACCATGGTTGAATTGGCAGGCGACCGTTTACCACGGCATTCCGCTCGGCCGGTACCATTTTCAACCCCGACCAGGCGCGTATCTCGCGTGCCTCGGCCGCGTTTCGCCGGAGAAGGGTGTCGATCGTGCGATCGAAATCGCGAAGCAGGTCGGCACACCGCTCAAGATCGCCGCCAAGGTGGACAAGGTCGACGCGGAGTACTTCAAGAGCGCGATCGAGCCGCTTTTGCATGACCCGCTCGTCGAATTCATCGGGGAGATCGGTGACGAGCGCAAACAGGATTTTCTCGGCAACGCGCAGGCACTACTCTTCCCCATCGACTGGCCCGAACCGTTCGGGTTGGTGATGATCGAAGCCATGGCCTGTGGCACACCGGTGATCGCGTACAGCAGCGGGGCCGTTCCAGAAGTAATGGAGCACGGCCGGACCGGCTTCGTCGTGCAGGAGCTAGACGATGCCGTAGAGGCCGTGCGACGCGTGCCCGAGTTGAGCCGCGCGCGCTGCCGTAAAGTGTTCGAGGAGCGCTTCACTGCCGAGCGCATGGCACGTGACTATGTGGCCGTGTACGAACGGCTGATCGCGGCTCAAGAGAAACGCCGGGCGTTGGCGTAGGCGCATGGCGGAAGACATCCTGAAGGTCGAGGATGGTTTCTACATCCTCTCGACGTCGAGTCGAGTCGACGATCGCACGCGCGTACTGAAGCAGGGCGACGTGTTCGCGATCTTCGACAGATTTGGCGACGTCGAGGGATTCGGCAGCGGCGCGCTCGGCGTTTATCACCGCGACACACGATTCCTGTCGAAGCTGGTGCTGCGGCTGGCCGGCCAGCGTCCACTCCTGTTGAGCTCCACGATCAAGGACGACAACGCCCTCGTCGCCGTGGACCTGATGAATCCCGATATCTCGCAAGGGGGCGAGGTAACGATTCCGCGCGGCAGCATCCACGTCTATCGCTCGAAACTGCTTTGGCAATCCGCCTGTCTCGAGCGCCTGCGGATCCACAACTACGGGATCGGCCCGGTCGAAATCGACATGACGATCGAATTCGACGGGGACTTCCGCGATATCTTCGAGGTTCGCGGTGTGCAGCGGGAGCGGCGCGGAAGGCGGCTGCCCGCCGAAGTGACCCGCGATAGCGTCTTGCTCGCCTATGAAGGACTCGACGGTCGGGTTCGTCGCACAGGTGTCGCCTTCAGCCCGGCGCCGACCGAGCTTTCGCATTCGAACGCACGTTACGTGCTGCGGCTCTCACCCCGGGCCGCTGCGACGTGTTACCTGGCCGTCACTTGCGAGAATGGCCCGGCGTCGAACGTGAGCGTGCCTCCCACACCGCCTTGCGCGCAAGCGTCGGCCGCGTACGACGCTGCCGCAACCGCATGCGAGCGCGCCCTTGCGAAGCTGCGGACCGAGGCGCCGAGCATCGTGACCTCGAGCGCGCCGTTCAACGAATGGATCGCACGATCCGCCTCAGATCTCTACATGATGGAGACCGAGACGCCGCACGGCCCGTACCCGTACGCCGGCGTGCCGTGGTTCAGCACGGTGTTTGGACGGGACGGAATCATCAGCGGGCTCGAATACCTCTGGTTCAGACCCGCGATCGCGCGCGGCGTCCTCAAATACCTCGCTGCGACCCAGGCGGACAGAACGAGCGACGAGCAGGATGCGGCGCCCGGGAAGATCCTCCACGAAGCACGCACAGGCGAGATGGCGATTCTCGGCGAGGTTCCATTCGGCCACTACTACGGCTCGGTCGACTCGACGCCGCTTTTCATCGTGCTCGCCGGTGCGTACTACGAGCAAACCGGCGACTTGCCACTGATCCGGGACCTATGGAGCAACGTCGAGCGCGCACTGACATGGATGGACCGCCATGGCGACGCTGACGGCGATGGCTTCATCGAGTACGCGCGGCAGTCGCTTCACGGGCTTGTGCAGCAGGGGTGGAAAGACTCGTACGATTCGGTCTTCCATGCCGATGGAAGGCTCGCCGAGCCACCGATCGCGCTTTGCGAAGTGCAGGGATATGCGTATGCCGCGAAGATCTCGGCGGCGACACTCGCCCATGCGCTCGGCATGCATGCGCGTGCCAGTGACCTGGAACGTGCAGCGTCGATGTTGCGCGCGCGGTTCGAGGACGCGTTCTGGTGCGAGGACATCGGTTGCTACGCGCTTGCCCTCGACGGCAGGAAGCGGCCTTGCCGCGTTGTCACGTCAAACGCGGGACAATGCCTTTTCAGCGGCATCGCCGACAGTGAACACGCGCAGCAGGTTGCGCGAACACTGCTCGATGAGCGATCGTTCTCGGGGTGGGGAATCCGGACCGTGGCGACGAGCGAGGTGCGCTACAACCCCATGTCCTATCACAACGGGTCGGTTTGGCCGCACGACAATGCACTCGTGGCTGCGGGTTTCGCGCGCTATGGGATGCGTCGTAAAGCGGCGCAGGTCCTGTCCGCGCTCTTCGACGCCACGCGCTGTTTCGATCTGCACCGGCCGCCGGAACTGTTTTGCGGCTTTCATCGACGTGACGGCGACAGTCCGACGCTCTACCCTGTGTCATGCTCGCCGCAGACATGGGCGTCGGGCGCCGTGTTCATGCTGCTGAAAGCTTGTCTCGGCCTCGACGTGAACGCCGCTGCTCGAACGATCTCCTTCACCCATCCCGTGCTTCCCGAATCGATCGGCGAGATGCGCATTACCGGATTGCGCGTGGCAGATGCGCACGTCGACCTCGCGTTCGCCAGGCATGGCGACGACGTGGCGGTGAACGTGGTGCGCAGGGAAGGCGATTGCAGCGTCGTCGTGCGCAAGTGAATTGATGCGCGCCGGCAATTGAAGGAAGAATCGCCCCGCCCGATGGGCGATGAAGCGCTCGGGGCAGCGCCTTTCGGCACGTCGAGACGAGAGGCCGCGTGGGAGATCTTTCGCGCGTTCCTGAAGCTCGGCCTGACGAGCTTCGGCGGGCCGATCGCGCATCTGGGTTACTTCCGTCACGAGTTCGTCGAGAAGCGTCGCTGGCTCGACGAGCATGCGTACGCGGATCTCGTGGCGCTCTGCCAATTCCTCCCGGGCCCTGCGAGCAGCAAGGTCGGCATGGCCCTCGGCTTGTCCCGAGGCGGCCTTGTCGGTGCGATGGTCGCATGGCTCGCATTCACGCTGCCTTCGGCGATTGCACTGGTGTTGTTCGGCACCAACCTGTCCGCCATCAGTGACCGGATAGGAACGAGCTGGCTCCACGGCTTGAAAGTTGTGGCCGTCGCGGTCGTGGCGCAGGCACTTTGGGGGATGGGGAGGACGCTGATCCCCGACCGGACCCGCGCAACGATCGCCGTCGCCGCGGCGTTCGCCGCCTCCGTTTCGCCGAATACGCTCGGTCAAGTCAGCGCGATCATCGCCGCGGGAATCGTCGGCGCGCTGTTTTTGCCAGCTTCCACCACCACGGTCGGCACGCCGCATGCGGTCAACCTCCGTCGCGTGACCGGCATGGCGTTTCTCGTGGCCTTCCTCGTGCTGCTGATCGCCCTTCCGGCTTACGCTGCAGCATCCGACAGCTATGCGATCAAGCTCTTCGACAGCTTCTATCGTGCCGGCGCGCTGGTCTTCGGCGGCGGACACGTCGTCCTGCCGCTGCTCCAGGCGCAAGTCGTGCCGGCCGGCTGGGTCGGGAACGACACCTTTCTTGCCGGATACGGTTTAGCCCAGGCGGTTCCAGGCCCCCTGTTCACCTTCGCGGCCTTTCTCGGTGCCGTGTCGACACAATACCCTTCAGGATGGGTCGGTGCCGGGATCGCGCTCGTCGCAATATTCCTGCCCGGATTTCTGCTCATCGTCGGCGCGTTGCCGTTCTGGAATGCCCTGCGTCGCTACGCACGCATGCGTCGCGCCGTACTCGGCATCAACGCGGCGGTCGTCGGGCTGCTGCTCGCCGCCTTCTACAATCCGGTGTGGACGAGCGCGATCTCGAGCCCGCTGGATTTCTGCCTCGCAGCGACCGCGTTTCTCGCACTCGTGTTCTGGGAGACTCCACCGTGGCTCGTGGTCGTCGTCGCGGCGGCAATCGCAACCTCCGTCGGCATCGGCTGAGAGCGCAGGATGGGCGCGATCCGCGTGGGACGCGGCGCGCCGGGAGTGGAACCGCTAGAATTTCGATCCCGCGGACGGCACGTTCAACATCGGACTCACGCGGGCCTTCAAGGTCTATGAATCCGAACCAGGCTTTGTGGGAAAAGGGCGACTTCACCAGGATCGCCGAGACGATGCGGGAAAGCGGCGAGGCACTCGTGCGGAGCCTCGGCGTAGGCAAGGGACTCAAGGTGCTGGACCTCGGCTGCGGAGACGGCACGACAGCGCTGCCGTCGGCCAAGCTGGGAGCGGAGGTGCTGGGCGTCGATATCGCGCGCAATCTCGTCGCGGCGGGAAACGCGCGCGCCAAGGCGCAGGGCCTGTCCAACTGCACGTTTCGTGAAGGCGACGCGTCCAACCTGCAGGGCATCGACGATCATGCGTTTGATCTCGTCGTAAGCATTTTCGGTGCGATGTTCGCCCCGCGTCCTTTCGACGTTGCGAAGGAAATGGTGCGCGTCACGCGCCGCGGCGGCCGGGTCGTCATGGGAAACTGGATTCCAAACGATCCGACACTCGTTGCGCAGATCCTGAAGATCAGTTCTTCGTACACGCCGCCGCCGCCGGAAGGCTTTGTCAGCCCCATGACCTGGGGCATCGAGGGCAACGTAACCGAGCGATTCGAAGCCGCGGGCGTGCCCCGCGACAGGATCTCGTTCGCCAGGGACACATTCACTTTCCGGTTTCCGGGCACCGCATCCGCCTTCGTCAGCGAATTCAGAAATTACTATGGACCCACGATGAACGCGTTCGCGGCCGCCGAACAGAGCGGCAAATCCGCAGATCTGCAGCGCGAGCTCGAGGCGCTCTTCGAGCGCGAGAACAGGAGCGGCACCAAAGACGCAACATCCATTCCTGCGACTTTCCTCAGGGTGACGGTCGCCGTTTGAGCGTTTGCGGCGCACCGCATCCCTTGCCGTCTCCGGCGGGACGGCACATTGCGCAAATCGCTCGGTAGGGCCGTCCGTACCGCGCAGTAGCGGAGCAGACATGTTGACCATGCATCGAATCGTGCGCATCGCTCTCGTCGCCGGCGCATTGCTCGCCGCGGGAACTCCGATGGCGCAAAGTGCCTACCCCGTGAAAGCGATCAAGATCATCGCGCCGGTGCAGCCCGGCGGCGGCGTCGACCTCGTTGCACGTCAGATCGGGGAGCGGCTCGGCAGGTCGCTCGGCCAGCCCGTTGTTATTGAGAACCAGAGTGGCGGTGGCGGCATCGTCGGCTCGCAGGCAACCGCGCGTGCAGCGCCGGACGGGTACACGCTGATGGTCGGCTACGTGGGCACGCACGGGACGAACCCTGCGGTGCGCAAGCTTCCGTACGATGCCGTCAAGGACTTCACGCCGATCGCAATGGTCGGTGGCACGCCGAACGTGCTCGTTGTCCCCCCCTCGCTGCCGGTGCAGACGCTGCCGGAGTTCATCGCGTATGCCAAAGCGAACAAGGGCAAGCTGTCGTACGGCTCCTCGGGACCTGGAACGCTCACGCACCTCGCCATGGAGCAGCTCAAGGTCGCGACCGATATCGACATGATCCACGTAGCGTATCGCGGCATCGGCCCTGCAATCACCGATATCCTGGGCGGCCAGACCCAGGCACTGTTCCCGGGCCTGGCTGCTGCGTTGCCGCACATCAAGGCAGGCAAGGTGAGGCCGCTCGCTGTGACGGGCACCAAGCGTCATCCGCTGCTTCCCGACGTGCCGACCTTCGAGGAGCTGGGCTTCAAGGGATTCGATGGCGTGCAGTGGTACGGCATCGTCGGGCCGGCCAACCTGCCCTCCCCCATCGTGACGACCCTCAACGCCGAGATCAACAGGACGCTTGCGGATCCTTCGTTCTCCGAGCGGCTTTCGGCAGAAGCGCTGCAACCGATGCCCATGACAGCTGCCGAGTTCGGTCAATACATGCGCGACGACATCGCGAAGTGGACGAAGGTCGCGAAGGAACGCAACATCCAGTTGACGGAGTAACCATGGCGCAAAACACCCGCGTTGCGGCCGATGCGAACGCGCCGCCCGTCACCCGCCTCCTCGCCGAGTTCGTCGCACTGCACCCCTCCGCGGAATTCCCTGCGTCGGTGGAGCGCGAAGCCGAGCGCACGTTGCTGAACTGGGTTGGGTGCGCGATCGGCGCATCACGCCACTCGACGCTTGCCGCTGCGCTCGCGGCCGTGCAGGAGTTGGCACCGTCTCCGCAGGCCGCCGTGCTCGGCCGCAACGAGCGTGTCGACATGGGCAGCGCGGCGCTGCTGAACGGGATCTCGTCGCATACGTTCGACTTCGACGATACGCACCTCAAGACGATCATCCATCCCGCGGGACCGGTCGCCTCTGCGGCGCTCGCCCTCGGTGAGCACATCGGATCGACCGGGCGCGCGTTCGTCGATGCGCTCGTGCTCGGTGTCGACGTCGCATGCCGCGTCGGCAACATGGTGTACCCCGAGCATTACGATCGCGGCTGGCACATCACCGGATCCACGGGAATGCTCGGCGCGGCCGCTGCCTGCGCCCGCCTGTTGTCGCTCGACGTGGACCGGACGGCGATGGCGCTTGGGATTGCCGCATCGCAACCCGTGGGCATACGCGAGCAGTTCGGGTCCATGAGCAAGCCGTTTCATCCCGGCGCCGCCGCACGCGCCGGGTTGACGTCGGCGCTGATGGCAAAGCATGGATTTACCGCCTCCAGCAGGGCAATCGAGGCCCCGCGGGGTCTCGCGCAGACGTATTCAACCAAGTGCGCTTGGAACGAGATCACCGACGAGCTCGGCGAGCGATTCGAAATCTCGTTCAACACGTACAAGCCGTTCGCGTGCGGCATCGTGATCCATCCGAGCATCGATGGATGCGTACAGTTGCGCAACGACCATAGACTGCGCGCGCAGGACATCGCCCGCATCGACCTGCGCGTGCATTCACTGGTGCTCGAGCTTACCGGCAAGAGAGCGCCGCGCACCGGCCTGGAGGGGAAGTTCAGCGTGTACCACGCGTGCGCGGCTGCGATCGTCTTCGGCCAGGCGGGACAAGCGGAATTCGCAGACGAAGTCGTGGCACGCGATGACATCGTCGCCCTCCGTGGCCGCGTTCATGCCGTGGCTGACAGTGCGATCGACGAGGCGGCCGCCGACGTCAGCGTAGCGATGAACGACGGCCGCAAGCATCACGTGTTCATCGAGCACGCGATCGGAAGCCTCGAACGGCCGATGACCGACGATCAGCTCGCGCACAAATTTCAAGCATTGGTCGATCCCGTGCTCGGGCGTGCGCAGGCAGACGATCTGATCGGGTATTGCAAACGCATCGCGTCGGCCGGCAACGTTGGTGCGCTTGGCGAACTGGCACGTCCGCGGTAGCCGCGCTCCGGACTCGGCGTCCCCCTACCTGCAGGTGCGATACCGGCCCTGATCGAGATGGAAATGGTCAGCGTGCAACGTGTTGAAGTCGGGCCCGAGCACGACGTTGAAAATGCGACACGCGGCCGCATGCGCGCCGGCAAGAAACCTTCCCTCGGGCGTCGCCATGTTGAAGTCGCGCGCAACCGACACTACGCGCCCGTCGTCGAGGACAAAGCCCGCGATGTCCATTGCGTTCGCCGTCGCATGCTCGCTCCTCGCACGATCGGCGGCCGCGTTGACGTTACGACATGCGTAGGTGCCGAGTTGCGTAATCCGCACAACGCGACGGCCGAGGCTCTGCTCGGCGACTGCGTCGACCTCGTGCTCGTACCAGGTGAGTGCCGCCGCCATGCCACACGTCGCCGGGGTCCTGCGATTGAATGCGATGAGCGGCTTGTCGAGAAAGACGGCATCGGTGTAGCCGCAGCCTGGCGTTGTCCGCCGGTCCGGAATGCTCGTGTAGCCGACACCGGCCTTCGCGAGCACCGCGCGGCAAGCCTCCGGGTCGGCGGCTAGTCGATCCATCTGCAGGTGCGCGAACCAACCGGGCGGTTGCGTGAGATCTGGCGTCTGCCACGGTAACGCGTTGCGCGGCAAGGCGATCCACCCTTCGCGCCAGGCGACGAGTACGCCTGCGATCATGGCCACAACCAGCGTAAGCCACGCGATGCCTTCGAGGGACAAAGCGTTGCCTCGGCTCCCCATGATCGTTCGATCCTGTCCGTCGTGTGCGCGTCACTCGCTCTGAAGTACGACCGTCCAGGCAGCCTTGCGTTTCATGACGAGCGAGGGCCCTACCGCGCTTCGACTGCGAAGACGCCGCTGCAACC
>Ga0105248_10000472_pt1 | contig 45843 bp, 41 predicted proteins | sample KBSS34metaG_FD_81524 | JGI IMG/M metagenome (GOLD analysis project Ga0105248, IMG submission 81524) | Switchgrass rhizosphere microbial communities from Kellogg Biological Station, Michigan, USA - KBS S3-4 metaG | ecosystem: Host-associated > Plants > Roots > Rhizosphere > Soil | place...
CGTCTCGATGTTCTGTTTGTGACTCGGCGAGGACTGGCTACAAGTGTAGCGCGCTCGATCCCGGCGAAATGCGGCGGTCACGCTGCGCGCCGATCGTCGCCAGACGTATCGATTGACGCGATATCGTCGCTACCCAAACTCCACTGAAGGCAAGCGCTCGCGCTGACGATGGCAAGTAAGGACTGTCCGCGAATCCAGCTCTGCAGTGACGCAAGGGCCGTGCTGCGACATGGCCGAATCGATGAGTAATGGCGGGCTGCCTCCGGGCGCTAGCAGGCCGTTACAACTGCAACGCGATGCGACCGATGCGAAATGGGGTGGAAACGTGGCTGGCGCCCAATGAATGCAGGCGCGCCGAGTCCATGTTTCGATGGGCTGCGTCTCGCCAAGCATCCATTCTCCATTTCAGCAGAGGAGCAGGCATGAGCAGCAAATTATCGATGATGAAAACGATGGTGGTGACGGCCGTGCTGGTGGCCGGAGTTTCCGGTCTCGCCCAGGCCGCCGACAACAGCGCCCGGGATCAGGCATTCGCGATCCAGAACAAGATCCTGCAGGACGAATCGACCTCGATGCCCGCCGGCAGCCCGCCAGTGGACACCAGTGCTCCAGCCGCGGACCCCATTCCGAAGGCGACCGGCTTGTCCCAGGAGGAAGCGCGATTCCGGATCATGGACCAGCAACTGCAAGAGGCCTCCACCGGGATGCCGGTGGGCAGCCCGCCCGTAGACAGGAGCTCCGTTAACCAGGACCCGCGCCCCAGTCCCGCGGCCGAAGAGAAGTTCCTGGAACAGAACTCGACGAAGTAGTGTCTGTTGGCATTGACCGCGGGGGCGATCGAAGGGACGCCCCCGCATTCATTTGATGCCTGAAAAAATGCGGCGAAGGTTCAGGACCGTGAAGCGCCTTGCGAAGTCGACGCGCCCCGAGAGATCCTCTCCCCTGCCTTGCGAAGAACGTCTGCACTCGCGCGCAACGCTTGCCGTTCCTGGTCGGACATCGCGGGGCCGAGAATGCGGCTCACGCCGTGCCGCCCGACGATCCCGGGGAGCGACAGCGTCACGCCATATTCGGCGTTGAACGCACCGACCGGCAATACCGCCCGCTCGTCGCGCAGCACGGCTTCGGCGATGCGGGCCGAAACGATCCCGATGCCGAACTGGCTCGCCTCGTTGCCTTCGATGATGGCGATGTTGGCAAAGCGGACGTCGTGCTCGACGCCCTGGCGAAACCCGTCCATCGACGTGCCTGCCGGCAATGCGTCCGCAATCGGCACGCCGCTCACGCGCGCGGACGACCACAGCAGCACCTCCGACGTGCCATGCTCACCGACGACCTGCGCATCGATCGAGGCGGCGCTCACCGCGAGCCGCTGCGCGAGGTGAACGCGGAAGCGCAGGCTGTCGAGCAGCGTGCCGGTGCCGAGCACGCGTTCATGCCTGGCGAGCGTGCGCGTCAAGTCGGCCAGCGGATCGGGAGGATCGGTGACCACGAGCAGCACCGCTTCAGGCGCCGCGCCGACGATCTTCGGGACGATATCCCTGTAGACGGAGGCATTGACGTCCAGCAGCTTGAGGCGCCCCGCCGGGTCATTGCGATCGGTGGCCCCGCCGGTCTTTTCGTTCACGCCGGCGGCGATCAGCACGACGCTGGCGCCCGCGAGATCGGGATAGTCACCATCGCGCAGCGTGACTTCGGGGCAGAGCGGCGCGCCATAGCGCAAGTCAGCGGCGATTGCCTTGGCCCGCGCCCGTGTCCGGTCGACGATCACGACGTCACGCGCGGAGCCGCGCGTAACGAGCGCGAGCGCACAGGCGGCGCCTACTCTTCCGGCACCTACGACGCCGACCTTCATGGCGCATGCTCCATTGACGTGCTCCGGCCGGCTAGCAGGCCGTTGAAAATCGCGCTCTCACCTCACTCTCGGCCTCATTTCGAGCGCGGCGAGAAATCTGCCCCTTCACGACATCAGCGGGTTGCGAAAAACAGACTCCTCATCGCTTCGCTCCTCGGAAAGAGGCTGGGGAATTTCAAAGGCTGCTAGGAGTCCCGCGGCCGCATCCGCGGTTGCGCGAGCGGCTCGATATCCGCGCGCGCTCCGTATATCGACGCATTCGCGGGTGCCGGGCCCGCGAGATGTGACGCCCAGCGGATCGACAGCCTGCGCGACGGCCGTCGCCGGATGCGATACACCGAGGCGGGCGGAAGGTTGGCGAACGTTCCGCCGATGCGCGTGGCGCTAAGACCGAGACGATCGAGGATCGTGTGAGGGATCGGAGTCCCGCGCCCGTAGGTGAACTGGTAGAACGCGCCGTCGGCGCGCAGGCGGTCGAACGCGCCCTCGAGCAGCGCGATCACGCTGGTCATCGGCATCAACAGCAGCGGGATGCCGCTGACGACCGCACCGGCGTCTTCGCCGTCGAACAACTCGACATGTTGCAACCGTGTCGCGTCCATCCGGTGCACATGGGCATCCGGAAACTCGCGCTGCAGCCTGCCGACGAACTCCGCGCCCTTCTCGATCAGCGCCAGCCTGTGCTCGGGGATGCCGCGCGCGATGATCGAGCGCGTGAACACGCCGGTCCCCGGTCCGAGCTCGATGACCGGCGCGGAAGCGGGCGTAAGGTCCGCCGTGATGGCGTCCGCAAGCGCCGTGCTCGACGGGACGATCGCCCCCACGCGGCGCGGGTGCGCGAGCCAGGCCAGGAAGAAGGACAGCGCACTCATTGGACTACCAGCTTCCGGCGGTCCGATGAACGCAGCACGCGGCTGAAGCATTCCGCGATGTCCTTGCTCTGGAGCGGCTTGCGCAGGATTTCACTGATCCCGGCCGCGCGCGCGCGCTCGTGCACCTGCGCGTCGCTGTAGCCGCTCATCAGCACGATCGGAACGTCGGGCCGCAGTTGGTGAATTTCGTGAGCAAGCGCGGTACCGACAACCCCGGGCATCGTCTCGTCGGTCAGGACGATATCGAAGCGCTCCGGCGCTTCGCGGAAGGCTTCCAGCGCCGCGCTGCTGGAGCTGAACCCGATCGGCTCGTACCCAAGCTCGGCGAGCGTCTCTTCGCAGAGCGCCACCAGCGCTTTCTCGTCGTCGACGATCATGACCGTCTGGCCTTGGCCATGCGGCAACACGGCCGCGAGCTCGATCGAGTGGATGGCGGCCTCGCCGGTGGTCGGTAGCCAGATCGTGAACGTCGTGCCCTCGCCAACGGTGGTGCGAACTTCGATCCCGCCGCCGAGATCCGCCACGATGCCGTGCACCAGCGACAGACCCAGGCCGGTTCCTTCGCCCACGCCCTTGGTGGTAAAGAACGGGTCGAACATGCGATCGAGCACGTGCGGCGGGATGCCGCTGCCGGTGTCGCTCACGCACAACCGTACATAATTGCCTGGGCCGAGATCGCCGTGCGACAGCCTTCGCCGTTGCGGCACTTCGACGCGATCCAGCACAACTTCGAGAACGCCGCCGTTCTCCATCGCCTGCAGTGCGTTCGTACAGAGATTCATGGCGACCTGATGCAGCTGGGTCGCGTCGCCGACGACCGCGGCGTTGCCGGCATCGAATCGCCGCGCAAGACGCACGCCGGGGGGAAGCGACGCGGCTAGCAGCTCCAGCGTTTCCTCGATCACCGCCTGCACGTTGACCGGACCCCGTTCGCCCAGGCCGCTGCGACTGAAGGCGAGGATGCGCTCGACCAGCGCCTTGGCGCGGCCGCCGGCATGCATCACGTTGTCGAGGTAGCGGCGCACGACGCTACCTTGCGGCGCGGCCTTTTGCGCCAGCTCGCCGTAACCGAGGATGGCGCCGAGGATATTGTTGAAGTCGTGCGCGATCCCGCCCGCGAGCGTTCCCATTGCTTCCATTTTCTGCGATTGGCGAAGCTGGGTTTCCAGCCGCTCTTTCTCGGCTTCGGCGTTCTTGCGTGCGGTGATGTCGGTGGCCGATCCCACGAAGCGGTGCACCGTCCCCGAAGCATCACGCAGGCAACGCCCGCGCACCTGCAGCCAGTGCCATTCGCCATCGGGATGACGCACGCGGTATTCGACCTCGTAACGATCGGTCCGTCCTTCGAAGTGATCGCGGACGGCAGTGTCGAGCCTGGCTGCGTCTTCCGGGTGAACAGCCAGTGAAGCCATCCACGCCTCGCGAGTGGTGACGGGCGCGTCCGTGCCGCGGCCATGCAAGCGTTTCATCTGCGGCGAGACGAACGATCCGCCCTGGTCGAAATTCCAGTCGAAATGGCCCTCGTTCGCGCCTTCCATGGCGAGTGCATAGCGCTCCTCGCTCTGCCGCAGCGCGCGTTCGCCCCGTTCCACGCGCCGGAGCTGATACACCAGCGCGACAATCGCGGCGGCGCCGAGCAGCACGAGCACGAGCGTGCGCACGGCGACGTGCCAGGCCTCGTCACGCCAGCCCCCGAGCGCGGTGCTCATGTCGCGAGTGACCGCGACCCCCAGGGGAAACCCGCTCACAAGCGCCATGCCGACGAAACGTGGCCGCTGGTCCATGGTGTGCAAGACAAGGCCGGGCGCGATCACGATCATCTCGGGAAATTTTCGGCCCACGACCTGGTCCATTTTCGGTTGCCGAACGAACAGCGTCCCGTCATTGCGCAACAGGTTTATTGCGCTACCCTGGCCAAGATCGATGGCCTGATAGACGCGCTGAAATTCTTCGAGGTCGATCACCGCCTGCACGATGCCGTCGAAGCTTCCATCCGGCTTGTCGAGGCGGCGCGACATCACGACGGCAGAGCGATGCTCGATTTGCGTGATCAATGGATCGCTGAGAACGACGCCGAGACGCGCATGATCGCGGTGAGCGATGAAATAGGGCCGGTCGGCAAGGGAGGCGTTATCCTCTGGCAGCTCGCGCGATCGAAAGCGCGGTATTCCGTGCTCGTCGATGATCCTGACCTCGCGCAACTGCGGCAACCCTATCGCCCTGGCGGCCAGCTTGGCGTCCGCGCCGTGGCCCGGTTCGGGGTGTTCGGTCCGATACCACGCCGCCGTTTCACGCAGCAGCAGATCCGCGAGCTGCAGGCTGCCCTCGGCCTGCTCCGCAAGCGTCTTCGCCATGTTGCTCAGCTCACGGTGCGTCGCGGTAACGGCCCCCTCATACGAACGCCACACATCGTAAGCGGACGATCCCGCGAGCGCGGCGAGCGCCAGCACGCCGATGATGACGATCCAGGACCGCAGCCGGGCCGCGCGCGTTGCATCCGCGCCCGATGAGACCGAAACGGACGCCTGCGGCGGCGGCGGGAGGCGCGCCATCGGGCTAAGGCGGGCCGATCACGCCATGCACCGCGGCCAGGAGATCGGATCGCGAGAACGGCTTGGCGATGACCTGTTCCACGCCAAGCGCCTCGGCAACGGCGGGAGACCCGACGAGTCCCGGTCGGAACTGGCCCGATATGGCGATCACCGGCGTCTTGGGATTGGCAACCTTGACGGCCCGCAACCGTTGCAGTCCTTCCTGGCGCGGCATGTAAACGTCGACAATCACGAGATCGGAGTCAACTGACGGCTCGACATCGGCCACGGCGGGCGTGCGCACCGAATATCCGGCCGCACTCAGCCACTCCACGAGGAGGTCTCGCATGAGCTTGTCTCCTTCGATGACGACGATCGCTGACATTGTGCGGCGCGGAGCGCGTTTGTTCGCTGTGGGTTATGGCGTTCGGTCATTAGATCGCTCCGGTGCTGCGCGCCGGTTTCCGATTCGCGTGCGCGCATTACAAATGAAGGCGGGGCCGCCCGCGAGAGGGCGGGACCGGCGCGCTCAATGCCATCGCCCGACCGGATCGCCACCCCGACCCCCTCAATGCAGAACGTCGACCGGCGTGTCGAAGACGTAGCCGGTGCCGCGTTCGGTCTTGATGTATTCAGGCTGCGACGGATTCGCCTCGATCTTGCGCCGCAGCCGCAGGATCTGGACATCGATCGAGCGGTCGTAGACTTCCGCGTTGTGCAGGCGCGAAAGATCGAGAAGCTGCTCGCGTGTAAGAACGCGCTGCGGCGCCGCACAAAAAGCCTCCAGCAGGCTGAATTCGCCGTTGGTCAACTCGACCCGTTTGCCGCCGGCGCCGGTCAGCCTGCGCGTGCGCAGATTCAGCTCCCAGCCCGCAAAGCGATACGCACGCCGTTTTTCATTCCGCGCCGGCAGGACCTCGCTGCTCGTTTGATAACGGCGCAACACCGCGCGCACGCGGGCGAGCAGCTCGCGCGGGCTGAACGGCTTGGTGATGTAGTCGTCGGCCGCGAGCTCGAGTCCCATCACGCGGTCGGCCTCGTCATTGCGGCCGCTCACGATGATAATCGGGATTTCGGAGGTCTCGCGCAGCGTTTTCGCCAGCTGCATCCCGTCTTCGGCAGCCAGGCGCAGATCGAGGACGACCACGTCGACGGCTTGCTCGGCGAGGACTTTCTCCATGTCCGCTCCGGTCGCGACCGTGGTGACGCGCAGGTCGTTTTCGCCGAGATAATCGGCGATCAATTCCCGCATGGCCGCGTCGTCGTCGATCGCCAGCACGTGCGGCGGTAAGGTCGTCGTGGTCATCATGCCTTGCGCAGTACAAGTAAAAGTCTACTCCCGGAACCGCCAGCCGCTGCGTTAAGCGCCGAATCCGGGGCCTGCCGCGCGCAGTCGCACGGCGACCTGCATTACGCGCCTGCTCGATTACCCGGCCATTTCGATTCAGGCACCCCTCGTTACGGTTGTTACAAAGCGTGCGCAGGCCGCAGGCCCCTTGCTGGGGCGGCGTTCCGGCGCATTCAGCGGCCTTGAAAAAGACCTCGGTTCGTGGCCATCGGACACGTGACATCCACCATCCGGGGAATTGCAACTGTAATCCCGTGTCGTCGGCGTGAAATCCACCCGTTGCCAGGGCGCTCCATGATGGGTGCAAACCCAGATGGCGACAACGTGCGGCAAGCTGCGCGGCGACGTCAAAGGAGCGACCCGTGCTACAAATCCGACCATGTCTGTGTCGAAGAGCGCTCGCTGCGCTGATGCTGCTCGTCCCGGCCCTTGCGGTCACGCTGGTTGCCGGATGCAACGGCGCAAAGCCCGCCGCCGCTCCGCCGCCTCCGGAAGTCTCCGTCGTCACCGTACATCCGGGCCCGGTACCGATCACCATCGAGCTTCCCGGGCGGACCAACCCGTTTCTCGTCGCGCAGGTGCGTGCGCGCGTCGACGGCATCGTGCTGAAGCGCGACTTCAAGGAAGGCGGCGACGTCAAGACGGGGCAGCGGCTCTACCAGATCGATCCCGCGCCTTTCGTCGCCGCGCTGAACACCGCGATGGCTTCGCTGCAGAAGGCGGAAGCCAATCTCGCGGCGACCACCGCCCAGGTCGAGCGTTACAAGGTGCTGGTCGCCGCTAATGCAGTAAGCAAGCAGGACTACGACAATGCCGTGTCGATGCAGGGCCAGGCCGCCGCCGACGTAGCATCGGGCAAGGCAGCAGTCGCGCTGGCGCAGATCAACCTTGGCTACACCAACGTCGTCTCGCCCATCGTCGGTCGCAGCGGCATTTCGATGGTCACGCAAGGGGCGTTCGTGCAAGCGAGCGCCGCGACGCTCATGACCACCGTCCAGCAGATCGATCCGATCTACGTCGACGTCACGCAGTCGAGCGTCGAGGGGCTGCAATTGCGGCGCGACATTGCGAGCGGACGGTTGAAGCTGACCGGGCCGAATCAGGCGAAAGTCGCGCTGAACCTGGAGGACGGAACCGAATATCCGGCGCCAGGCACGCTGCAGTTCACCGACATCACCGTCGACCAGAGTACCGGGTCGGTAACGGTACGTGCGATCTTCCCCAATCCGCGTTTCGTGTTGCTGCCCGGAATGTTCGTGCGCGCACGCATCGAGGAAGGCGTGAACGATCACGCGTTCCTCGTGCCGCAGGTCGGCGTGACGCACGACCCGAAGGGTCAGGCCACGGCGATGGTCGTGGGACCCGACAACAAGGCCGTCGTGCGCACGCTGTTGCTCGGCGGCACGCGCGGCACCGATTGGATCGTCGACCGCGGCCTCAACGACGGCGATCGCGTCATCGTCGCCGGCGTGCAGAAGGTAAAGCCTGGAGCGCTGGTGCAGGCCGTCGAGGCGCAGCCGGCATCCCTCGCCGGAACGCCGTCCGCTCCGGCGAAAGCAACCTCCGCCATCGCAACCCCATCCTCCCCGGCGACGGGAACGTCCGCCACCGCGATGCCGCCTGCTTCGACGGCGGAGACACCGTCGATTGCAGCGCCTGCAGCGCGCATGGCCGATGGCGCGACGCCGACTGCGGTGCGGAATGTACCGCGGACGTCTCCCGCGGCCGTCGTCACCGACGCGAAATAGGTCAGGTACCCGATCCATGTCCAGGTTCTTCATCGACCGGCCGATCTTCGCGATCGTCATCGCGCTCCTCGCGATGCTCGGGGGCGGACTGTCGATCCTCCGGATGCCGATCGAGCAGTATCCGACGATCGCGCCGCCGTCGATCCAGATCACCGCGACCTATCCGGGGGCTTCGGCGCAGACCGTCGAGACTACCGTCGTGCAGGTGATCGAGCAGCAAATGAACGGACTCACCAACCTGCTGTATCTCGCGTCCACGTCGGACGACTCCGGCACGGCGGTCACGACGCTGACGTTCGCGCCCGGGACCAATCCCGACATCGCGCAGGTGCAGGTGCAAAACAAGTTGCAGCTCGCCACGCCCTTGCTCCCCGCGCAAGTGCAACAGGCGGGGATCCGGGTCACCCAATCGAACACCGGCTTCCTGCTGGTCGCGGGCTTCGTGTCGAGCGACAACAGCATGTCGCGCTACGACATTGCCAACTACGTCGCTTCGCACCTGCAGGATCCGTTGAGCCGGGTCAGCGGCGTGGGCAACTTCAACGTGTTCGGGACGCAGTATGCGATGCGTATCTGGCTCGATACGGACAAGCTCGTGAGCTTCGCGTTGACGCCGATCGATGTCGCGAACGCGATCCAGAACCAGAACGTCCAGGTCGCCGGCGGCCAGCTCGGCGGGACTCCGGCGCCGCCTGTCCAGCGGCTGACGGCGACGATCACCGAGGCGACGTTGCTGCGCACGCCGACGGAGTTCGGCAACATCCTGCTGAAGGTCAACCCCGACGGATCCCAGGTGCGCATTCGCGACGTCGCGCGTGTCGAGCTTGGCGCCGAAACCTACTTCATCGACTCGCGCTACAACGGCCAGCCGGCGTCGGGAATCGGGATCCAGCTGGCGCCCGGAGCGAATGCGCTTGCCACCGCCAGGCTGGTGAAAGCGCGGATCGACGAGCTCTCGCCGTACTTCCCGCCGGGTCTGCAGGTCGTGTATCCCTACGACACGACACCGTTCGTGAGGATCTCGATCACGGAGGTCGTGAAGACGCTGTTCGAGGGCATCGCGCTGGTGTTCCTGGTGATGTATCTCTTCCTGCAGAACTTTCGCGCGACGCTGATTCCGACCATCGCGGTGCCGGTCGTGCTGCTGGGAACGTTCGGAATCCTGAGCGCCTTCGGGTTCACGATCAACACGCTGTCGATGTTCGGGATGGTGCTTGCCATCGGCCTTCTGGTCGACGACGCGATCGTGGTCGTCGAGAACGTCGAGCGCGTGATGGCCGACGAAGGGCTGTCGCCGGTCGAGGCTACCCGCAAGGCAATGGGGCAGATCACCGGCGCACTGGTCGGCGTCGCCGTCGTCCTGAGCGCCGTGTTCGTCCCGGTGGCCTTCTCGGGCGGATCGGTGGGAGCGATCTACCGGCAGTTCTCGCTGACGATTGTCTCCGCGATGCTGCTCTCGGTGTTCGTCGCGTTGTCGCTCACACCGGCGCTGTGCGCCACGATGCTGAAGCCCGTGAGCAAGGGGGGCGACGCGACCCAACGAGGTTTCTTCGGATTATTCAATCGCGGGTTCGAGCACGGGCGCGACCAATACCTGGTTGGCGTACGCCATGTGATCGATCGCTTCGGTCGCTGGCTGCTGATCTACGCCGTCGTGATCATTGCCGTTGGTTTGCTGTTCGTGCGGTTGCCGACCGGCTTTCTGCCCGACGAGGATCAGGGGGTTGCGTTCGTCCAGGTGCAGGCCCCAGTCGGCGCGACGCAGGGTCAGACACAAATTGCGCTGGATGACGTAGCGAACTACCTGTTGAAAGAGGAAAAGAATGCCGTCGAGGCGACCTTCGAAATCAACGGCTTCAACTTCTCTGGACGCGCGCAGTCGCTGGGCATGGTCTTCGTACGGTTCAGGGACTGGTCGGTGCGAACGCACGCCGACCTCAAGGCGCAGGCGGTCCTCGGGCGCACGGCCAAGCATTTCGCGTCGTACCAGCAGGCGCTCGTCATCCCGATCAATCCACCGTCGATTCCCGCGCTGGGAACGGCATCGGGCTTCGATTTCGAGCTCGAGGATCGCGGAGGCGTTGGCCACGACCAGCTCGTACAGGCGCGCGATCAGCTTCTGACCATGACGCGGCAGGACCCGAACCTCACGCTCGTGCGCGCCAACGGGCTGCCCGACAACCCGACGTTCAAGATCGATATCGACCGCGAGAAGGCGAGCGCGTTCGGCATCAACCTGAGCGACGTCGACCAGACCTTTTCGATCGCATGGGGCTCGCGCTACGTCAACAACTTCCTCGACACCGACGGTCGCATCAAAAGAGTCTACGTCCAGGCCGATGCCCCCTTCCGGATGAACCCGGACGACCTGAAGGGGCTCTACGTGCGCAACAGCAAGGGGAGCATGGTGCCGTTCACGTCGTTCGCGAGCGGCTCGTGGAGCTACGGCTCGCCGAAGCTCGAGCGCTATAACGGCGTTTCCTCGTTCGAGATCCAGGGACTGGCCGCGGCCGGTCAAAGTACCGGCCAGGCGATCGCGGTGATGGAAGGTCTCGCCAGGCAGCTGCCGGCCGATGTGGGCCATGAATGGACGGGCATCTCGCTGCAACAGCAACAGTCGAGCTCGCAGGCGCCGTTGCTGTACGGGCTTTCGCTTCTCGTGGTGCTGCTCGCGCTGGCCGCGCTGTACGAGAGCTGGTCGATTCCGATTTCGGTGGTCATGGTGGTGCCGCTCGGAGTCCTGGGTGCGCTCGGCGCGGCAACCGCGCTTCACCTGGAAAACGACGTCTACTTCCAGGTCGGGCTGCTTACCACGATCGGGTTGTCGTCGAAGAACGCGATCCTGATCGTCGAGTTCGCGCGCAACCTGGAAGCCGAGGGCAAGTCGATCATCGACGCCGCGATAGAGGCGGCGCGTCTGCGGATGCGGCCGATCCTGATGACGTCGCTCGCGTTCGTCCTTGGCGTGCTGCCGCTCGCCATTTCCAGCGGCGCCGGGTCGGGCAGCCAGAACGCGGTCGGCCGTGGCGTCATCGGCGGCATGCTGGCCGCCACATTCTTCGCCCCGTTCCTGATTCCGATGTTCTTCTACGTGATCCACGGCAAGGTGTTCAAGCCGAAGACCGCATCGACGCCGGCTCCGTCGGTTCCTGCCGTGGTCGAGCCGAGCGGCGCAGGAGCGGCGGAATGAAACGCCTTGCGCTCAGCGTTGTCGCCGCGCTGATCGCCGGTTGCTCGCTGCAGCCAGTGTATGAGCGGCCCGCTGCGCCGGTTTCGCCGACCTTTCCCATCGGTGACGCTTACCAGTCGCCCGCTGGGACGGGAACCGTGCCGGCCGTCGATATCGGCTGGCGCGATTTCCTGACCGATCCGCGGCTGCAGCGCCTGGTCGAGTTGGCAATCGCGAACAATCGCGACTTGCGGGTGGCCGCATTGAAAGTTGCGCAAACGCAGGCGCAATACCGGATCCAGCGCTCCGCATTGCTTCCGCAAGTCGGCGCGGGGGCCAGCTTGTCGGCTGCACGTACCCCCGCCAGCCTGACGACCACACGCAATGCGACCGTGGCGCATGACTATTCCGTGGGCCTGTCGGGTTCTTGGGAGATCGACTTCTTCGGCCGCGTGCAGAGTCTGAGCGACCAGGCGTTGCAGCAGTACTTCGCCTCGGCACAGGCGCACAAGGCCGCGCAAATCCTGCTGGTCTCCGAAATTGCGGATCAATATTTGACGATGATCGCGTTCGACGAATTTCTCGCGGTCACGCAACGCACGCTCGAGACGGCACAGGCGTCGTACAAGCTCGCGTTGCTGCAATTCCAGACCGGCACCGGAACCGAGCTGTCGGTCGCTCAGGCGCAAACCGTCGTCGAGCAGGCGAATGCCAACTATTCGGTGCAGGTTCGCGGGCGTGCGCAAGCCGAGAACGCGCTGGTGCTGCTGGTTGGTCAGCCTCTTCCCGCGGACCTTCCGCGTTCCGTTCCGCTGAACTCGCAGTCGATTCTTGCCGACGTTCCCGCGGGCCTGCCCTCCGACCTGCTGACGCGCCGGCCGGACATCATGGAGGCAGAGGCGACACTGCGCGGAGCGAACGCGAGCATCGGCGCGGCGCGCGCAGCGTTCTTCCCGACGATCAGCCTGACCGGCGCCTTCGGGTCGGCGAGCTCCGCGCTGAGCGGATTGTTCAAGGCCGGTTCCCTGGCCTGGAGCTTCGTGCCTTCGATCACGACGCCGATCTTCCAGGGGGGCCAGCTGCAGGCCAACCTCGATGTCGCGACCCTGCAGAAGGACATCAACATCGCTCAATACGAAAAATCCATCCAGTCGGCGTTTCGCGAAGTGGCCGACGGCTTGGCGGCGCGCGGCACGTACGACGACGAGCTCGCGTCGCTCGAACGTTTCACCGACGCCGAGCAGCGCTCGCTCGACCTGTCGGAGCTGCGGTTCAGGAACGGCGTCGACAATTACCTCGCCGTGCTCGCGGCGCAGACCGCCTTGTACAACGCGCAGCTGGCCACGGTGTCAGCACGCCTCGCGCGCCTGACCAATCTGGTCGATCTCTACCGTACGCTCGGCGGGGGGTGGATCGAGCGCACCGGCGACGCACCGCGTCCTGCCGAGGACATCGGGCCGGTCGGGTCGGCCAGCCCCTCGCCGTGGAAGATGCTCGAAACGGGTGAGCGCGGCCGCACGATACGCGCGAACTCGCGCCAACTCTCACCCACTGGGGAATGAATGCCCTGTCGCTGATCCTTCGGCGGGATCACTGCGGCGCTGAGCGCGTAACGGCGCCGTCGCACAAGAGCTGAAAAAAGCAGCAACGGGAAAGAATCCGGGGCCGGACGTTACGTCCGGCCCCGGTGTTACTGGCGGCCTCGACTGACCAGCGTCAGTTGGCCGAAGGGGTGCCGCGCCCGAAAAATCGCGCGACCCGTGCCCCAAAGGGCTCATGGCCGGCGGCCTTCGCAACGGCAGCGTCATTTTCCGCCGCAATCCTGCTGGTGTCCGCCGGCGACAACTGCCACACCGGGTCTTCGTTGGACAACGCCTGGTACTCGCGGTCCGTCAGCCCATTCGGATGACTTTGACGCCACGCCGTCGCGGTATCTGTCGCGGCAAGCTGACGGGCTGCATCCGGATTCGGTAGTTGCCACACCGGGTCCTCGTTGGACAATGCCTGGTATTGACGGTCCGACAGCCCGTTCGGGTTGGTCTGGTGGAACGCCGACGGCGCCGGGTCGAGCACGGGCTGGCCGTACGGAAAGTCCTTTCCGCCATTGAACGCGGCATACGAATCGCCGGTCCATATACTCATGCTGTTGTCGTCGGCGCGTGCGACGCCGGAGACACCGGCGACAAGCGCGACCATCATGGCGATGCTTTTCACCGTTGAAACTTTGCTCTTCATGACTGCTCCTTTGCGAAGTGGAATTTCGTTTGGGCGGGGCCATCGACGATCAACCCGGCGCCTGCCAATCATTAGGCTCCGGCCGCGTTTCGCGTACATTTCGTACCTGCAGCATCGCGTTGCAGCTGAAATGACCCCACTCCACCCAAGCGTCGCTTGGAGTGCCTGGCTTGATGATCGCGTGGGGCCACGGATTCGTGGCCTCGATGGCGGCGGCTGACCGCGCGCGCTGTCGGGGTGCTTACCGTGTCGGCGATGGCATCGACGGCGCCGTGATGGCGCTGGTGGCGTTCCTGGCGGGGCCGTGCTACAAATTCACAAGCTGCTGGCCAACCTCATGTGGGTCCACGTGATCGCACACGCATGCGTCGCCCTGTTGCACCAAGCCCAAGGTCACCGCGTCCTGCAACGCATGTTCGGGCCGAGGACCGGTTGATCGCTGCGGCGACGCGGGTCATGGCATGACTCACCCGCTTCCGGCAACGCGGTGGAGGCTGATGGCGATCGCGGTCACCTCCGCGGCGCTCGTTGTGGTGCTCGCCTTTCATCTCACGATCGCGCTCGTCGCGGCGATGCTCGTCTACACCGGTGGCCGGCGACTGACCGATTGGATGGAGCGCCGCACCCACCTGCCCTATCCCGCCATCTGGAGCGTCATCATCGTGATCGCGCTCATTGTCGGCGCGGGCGGCTTCGTCATCGAGCGCGCGGCCGAAGCCGCGTCGGCGGGGAAGGGCTATTCGGGCCTCGCGGTGCAGATGGCGGCCGCGCTCGACAAGCTGCGAACCATGCTGCCGGTCTGGGTCGCGGACAATGTACCGGAGTCGATCGATGAGCTGCGGGCGGCCGCGGTGACCTGGTTGCGGGAGCACGCGGGCCAGGTCCAGCTGTGGGGACAGAACACGCTGCGCGGTGTGACGTACGCTCTGTTCGGCGTGATCGTCGGCGCACTGGCGGTCGTGCAGACGCGACCGGAAAAGTCGCGACGTCCGTCGGCGACGGCATGGATCAGTGCGCTGGCGGAACGCTTTGCGCTGTTCGAGCAAAGCTTCGGCGCGGTGGTCTTCGCGCAGCTACGCATCGCGGCGGTGAACACCGCTCTGACCGGCATTTACCTGCTGGCCGTGCTGCCGGCGATTGGCGCGCCATTGCCATTGGCGGTGACGCTGGTCGTGTTCACGTTCGTGGCAAGCCTCATTCCGGTGATCGGCAACCTGGTTTCGAACACGGTGATCGTCGTGGTCAGCTTGACGCACGGACTCGGGATTGCCATGCTGTCGCTCGGTTTTCTTGTGGCGATCCACAAGCTCGAGTACCTGCTCAATGCGCACATCGTCGGCGGCAGCATCGGGACGAAGGCCTTCGAGCTGCTCGCGATGATGCTTCTGTTCGAGGCCATATTCGGCCTGCCCGGGCTCGTGATGGCGCCGATCGTTTACGCCTATGCGAAAGCGGAGCTGCGCGCCGCCGGCTGGCTCTGAATGCCGTAACCAGTGCCCGGGCAATGGCGCTTGGCCGCAAGCGCCGGCGCACGGGCTGCCTCGACCTCTGTCCGAAATCCGTCATCGCTGCACCTGGATCTGAACAGCCGAGCCCTGCTGTTCTGCGGTGCCGGGCGCGATCACCAGGTACCGGCGCTGGATCCTGTCCTCGCCCTGCACTACCTGCCGGATCGGACCGATCGCATTGACGATCGCCGAACCTGCGGGATTGGTCGTGAATGCCGCGAGGGGTTGCAAAGCGCCGCCACCATCCGGTTGTTGCGAGAGCGCAAGCACGTAAGGGTGCTTCGGCTCGAGCCCGGTGACGGAGGCCTGCAACACTTGCAGCAGCCCCTGATCGTACAGCGCGACACTGGTTGGCGGGTCTTTCGCGTCCGTGCCTTTGCCGTGCGTCACCGGCGCAAGCGCGAGATGCGTGGCCTGTCCGGCAATGCCGAGCGGCTGCAGATTCTGCGTGCTGGGTCCTTCCGGAACGGCGTTGGGAACGTAGTTGACGGCCTGCGCCGCCTGGCCGATCGGCACCGTCGCGATCACCTTGTTGGTGAGCGTGTCGATCGCTACCAGGCGATCCTCGTTCTCCAGTCCGACATAAACGCGCGATCCATCGCCGGACGGCCAGATGCCGTGCGGCAGCTTGCCCACGGGAATGGTGGCGACCTTCGAAAAATCGTCGGTGCGGAACACCTGGACCTCGTTGCGACCGCCCACCGTTACGTAAGCGAACGTCCCTTTCGAGTTATGCGCGATGTTGACGTGGTTGGTGATCGGCCCCGTATCGATGGACGTAAGGACCGTGAACGGCGGTTGCGCGTCGAACACCATGACCTTGCCAACGTCTTTGAGCGTGAACCAGACTTGCTTGCCGTCCGGCGTCGCCGCGATATTCGGACAAAACGGACTCATCTGCGGTATGCGCCCGACGATTCTATGGTCGACGACGGTGATCACGACCGTTTCCGGATTGAACGACGAGCACACATAGCCGTATTTCCCGTCGGGCGAGAAGATCTGCATCCCCGGCCCGCCCGGCACGATGATGCGGGCCTTCTCGTCGAAGGTCGCGCTGTCGAGGACCGACACATAGTTCTCGCCGCGCACGGTGACCCAGACTTCGGTGCCATCCGGCGTGAAGAACGCCTCGTGCGGCGAGCGCCCGACGTAGGTCGTGTGCTTCACCGCATTGGTGGCGGTGTCGATGAACGTCACTGAATTGGAGCCGATCGAGACGACCGCGATGGTCCGATGATCCGGCGAGAAGCCCATGCCGTGCACCAGCAATTGACCGCGATAGAGCGGACTCAGGTTGCCCGGCGTCGGATCGCCGAGCCGGATGACCCCGAGAAGCTTGTTGTCGGCCGGATCGGTGACGGACACCGTGTTCGAGAACTGCTCCGCGGCGTAGACGCGATCGCGATGGCTGATCGGCACGTCCGGATCGGATGCCGACCCCGGCGCTTGTCCGCCCCGCGCGGATTGGACGTGGAAGAGCGCGGTTGCGGCGAGCAATGCGATGACGATGAATGACGCTTTCATGATCGAAGGACCCTAGTTCATGTGCGCCGCGTGCGTCGACGTCGATTGCGCATTGTCCGCATCGGTCGACGACAGTTGATCCAGAGACGGCGCGGATGGGGCAGACGGTTCCCCGAGCGCCAGCCGCATCGCCACGATCTCCTGCTGCTGAGTGACGATGATCTCCTGGGCGAGACGCCGCAGCTGCTCGTTGCGCCCGTAGCGCAATTCGGCCTGCGCCATGTCGATCGCGCCCTGGTGATGCGGGATCATCATCGCGACGAAGTCGGTATCGACGTTGCCGGTGGGCTTGACGTCCATCGCCGTCATCATTTTCGTCATGGCGGCATGGTTCTCGCCCAGGAACGGCGCCTCATCGAGAGTGGCGGCCATCGAGATCACGCCCGCCGCGACGGCAAATGAAAATACTGCCGCAATCGGGAAAATCAATGGACGAAGGTTGAGCTGCATCGTGTCTCCTTGGGGCGGTTCCCGCTCGCGCCGCCTAGACCCTGGTTCCACTCAGTGATTTCCAAAGCCCGGGAGAGCCGGCCCGCAGCACCGTGTCCACGTCCGCGGGACGCACGTTCCATGCGCCTTGTTCGATCTCCTCGTCGCGCTCTTCCGGCGCCCAGATCATCAATCCGACAAAGTAACGCGCATCGTTGGGCGTCGTCTCGATGATGCGGTCGACGGTGTCGCCATCGATCGCCACCACGAGCCCGGCATCAGCGGCACGACGCTGTCGCCGTTAGCGGGCGCGTTGCGCGTCACGGCGAAAACGCCACGGGACAACGCGGGGCCGCCGGCGTACACCGGCTCGACCACGTTGTGCGTGGACGCTTGCTCGGGAAACAGGTTTTCCAGCTTCACACTGGTTGGACGATTGACCACAAAGCCCATGTGTCCGCCCTGCGGCAACGGCGCCGCCAGCACCACGGTCTCTTCGTAGAGCGAGCCCGCAAGACGCTCGGAGGCCACCAGGATGACGGCTTGCGACAGATCGGCCGCGCGCGCCATGCCCGTCATGCCAGCGAACAATATGAGAAGGGCAACCAGCGACTTCACACCGCGTACCGAGCGTTTCATTGGAACCTCCGCTCACAGTTGGACCATGACTGCACTTTCGAGGCGGAGGGTTACGCGCGCGTTTCACGGCCACGGCGGCGAATTACGTCTGAAACTTTTGCGCGTTGCTGTCAACGGCCCTCAAGACACGCATGAGGGCGGACGGTGTTGCGTTCCCGGTTGCCAAATCTGGCAGCAGAGGCGAGACTTTGTCGCGAATACCGAGGCGAGGAAAGAAGCTCGGTTCGAGGCTGGTAATGAAGCGGCTTCGGTCGCCACGATAACGCACCGTCAGGAGGATCACATGGCACGCTACGAGTCACCGTACGACCCATCCACGGCGCCGCGCAACCTGGAGCACGTCCTCTACGAAAAGAAGGGGCATGTCGCCTATGTGACCCTCAATCGACCCGACGTGCGCAACGCGCTGCACTCGTATGCATACGCCGAGATGCGTTCATGCTGGCGCGACATCGGCCTCGATCCCGGCATCTATGTCGGCATCGTGACCGGCACCGGGCAGGCGTTCTGCGCCGGCCGCGACGTCAAGTTTCTCGCCCAGTACCAGGCGCAGGGCAAGCGCACGCCGCACGAGGATCCGAACAATCCGCTGTTTCATTGGGGCGGCGGCGGACAGCCGCAGGACGTGAACCTGGAAAAGCCCCTCATTGCCGCGATCAACGGCTTCGCGGTCGGCGTGGGGCTGAACATCATCCTGCAATGTCAGTTGCGCGTGATGGCGGAGGAAGCCTGGATCGGCGACCAGCACACCAACGTCGGGCGCCTGGGCGCGCCGCACGAGATGTACGCCGCGTTGCCGCGCACGACAGCGGCCTACCTGACGTTGTGCAATGGCCGCCTGAGCGCCCAGGAATGCCTGCAGCAGGCGATCGTCAACAAGGTGGTGCCGCGAGACCAGCTGATCCCCGCGGCCGAGCAGCTCGCCGAGATGGTTTGCCTTGGCTCTCCGCTCGCAGTGCAGGCCGCGATCCGTCTCTACCGGCTGACCGCGACGTTTCCGGCATCGCTTTCGGCGTACGCGCGTCATCTCGACCAGGAGATCGCCGAAACCGACGACGGCGCCGAAGGCGCGCGCGCGTTCAAGGAGAAACGCCCGCCGGTCTGGAAGCTGCGCTAGCCAATCACCAGCAAGCCGTCCACGGCCACCGCGTCGTCGCGACGCCACAGCACCGGATTCACCTCGAAGACGAAGCGGCCCCACGGGGCAGTCAGCGCGAGCTCGGCGAAGCGGGCGACGAACCGTGCAGCAGCATCGGTCGCGAGCAATCCCTCGGCATCCGTCGCATGGGGCCTGTTCCGCAGTCGCTCGAGCATGTGCGCAGCGAGCGCGATGCCCACCGGAGCGCGCTCGGTGACCACGTCGTCGGCGAGCTCGGTGAGCACGCCGCCGCTGCCGCAGCTCACCATCACACCGAACGCCGGATCGCGAAACGCGGTGACGAGCAGTTCCGTGCCGCGCGGATGCATCTTCTGCACCAGCACGCCGTCAAGCGGTGCTGCGAGCTCTGCGGCTCGCGCGACGAGGTGACGATAGGCGGCGCGCACCTCGGCTTCCGAGCGCAGATCGATCACAACGAGCCCGGCCTTGGCGCGATGCGTGATCCGCGGCGTGATGCCCTTCAGCACGACCGGCAGTCCGATCGCTTCGGCTGCGCGCACTGCCGCCACTTCGTCCTCGACGAATTCGCCTGCCGCGACCGCGAGCCCCGCCGCGGAGAGAATGCGATGGCACGTGTGCTCGGGAACGATCGCGTGCTCCTTCCCCGGAACGAACGCCGCCCAATCGAACGCCTTGATGTCCATCGTTTCCGCCCGCGCCGGCCGATGCATAGCGGCCTTGTGCTCGACCATCCTGGAAAGCGCCCTGATGCCCCGCGCCGGATCGAGAAACGCGTAGATGCCCCGCTCGGCCAGGCGAGCCGGCACCGCGTGCGGCGGCGATGGCCAGCTCACGCAGACGGGTTTTTGCGCGCGCTCGGCGAGTCCGCCAATGACGGCGGAGATCTCGGCGGCCTTGGCGGCCATCGAGCCAACGATGAACAGCAGCGACCCGATTTCCGGTTCCACGGCGATGTTGTCGAGCGCCTGCGGGAGCTGCGCCATGGCTTCGGCGCGAAACGCGGTGGTCGGCGTGAGATCGAGCGGATTGGCCGCGCTCGCCACCGAGACGAGGAGCGGACGCAGCCGCTCGACGCATTCGGGACTCAAGGCGGGCGTGGTCAGGCCGGCTTGCGCGCATTGGTCGACCGCGAGAACGCCGTTGCCGCCGCCGAACGTGATCACGCCCACGCCGGGAGCGGCAGCGACCTTGTCCCGGTTACCGGCAAGCATCAGCGCGAGGTCGACGAGCTCCTCGACCGAATGGACGCGCATCACGCCCATTTCCGTGAGGACGGCGTCGACGACACGATCCTCGCCCACCAGCGCGCCGGTGTGCGCCTGCGCGGCGCGCGCGGTGGCACCCGTCATGCCGGCCTTGATCAGCACGACGGGCTTGCCGCGCTTCCGCGCCTCTTCGAGCGCGCGTATGAATTTCGCGCCGTCGGTGATGCCTTCGAGATAACCGCCGATGATGTGCGTACCCGGATCCTGCGCGAACGCATACAGGCAATCGGCGAAGTCGACGACCGCTTCGTTGCCGCTGCTCACGAGATAGCGAAAGCCGAATCCGGCCTGCTGCACCATGGAGAAGGCCGTCGTCGCGATGCCGCCGCTCTGGCACACCATGGAGATGGCGCCGGGACGCAGCGCGTCCATTTCCTGGAGCGCGGTGGAGAACGTTGCCGCGACCGGCGTCGTCGCGTTGATCACGCCGACGCAGTTCGGGCCGCAGAGCACGAACCGCTTCTCGCGACACAAGGCAACCAGCGCGGACTGCAATTCGGCGCCTTCGCCTCCCGCTTCCGCCAGTCCCCCGGCATACGCAATCCCATGGCGAACGCCAAAATCGGCGCATTCGCGGATGGCCGCCATCAGGCCATTCGCCGGAATCGCGAGGATCACGAGCTCGGGGGCCTCGGGCAATTCGGAAATGCTGGTGACGCCCGGCAACCCGGCGACCGTCGCCGCCGTGCGGCCGATCGGCGATACCCTTCCTGGATAGTTGAATTTGCGCAGGCGCCGCACCGTTTCGCCGCCCAGGTTTCCAGGCTGATCGGACGCGCCGACCACGGCGATCGACCGCGGGTCCAGAATCGGCCGGATGTCCACGAACGCGTCGGTGGTGTGCGTGGCCACCGGCGTTTCCTTGCTGGGCGAGTGGCGGAAGCCCTTCCTAGCCGCGGGCGACGTCGACTTTGGCATCGCCGTCCACCAGCTTGGTGCCGTGCTCGTCCTCGCACCACACATCGATCGTGTAGAGCGTGCTGCCGCTCGGCTGCTTCATCGCTTCCCTGATGCGGCCCCGCACATGCAAGTGCACGCCGAGGTTCACCGGCTTGATGTACTTGGTGCGCAATTCACCGCGCTCGAGGTAGTCCATTCCGAACGTCCGCAGCAGCATCTCCGAGCACCAGTTCGTCATGATCATCCCGTCGGCGTTGGCCGTGGGGAAGCCCTCGCTGCGCGCGAATTCAGGGTCGGTGTGGATATTGGACCCGACCTGTCGCAGCTCGTTGGTGGCGGCGGACAGCATCGCGCTGTCGTACCATTCGATCCGCTGCGCCGTGATGGCGCGAACCGGCCCGACGAGCTCGTCGCCGACGTTGAAGCCTGGTTGGCCGCTCATCATTGCGCTCCTTCGGTCTTGTACCGGAGCACGGTCAGATCGTTATAGGTGGTGACCAGGCGCCCGTCCGCCGTGCGAACCTCGAGGTAATACCAGAGGTAGGGTCGGCCGCGCTTGACATACTTGTCGACGATGTGGCCGGTCACGATGACCTTCTCGCCGACCTGCGCCGCGCTGTGATGCCTGGCGTGATATTCGTAATGGACGCGCGCATCCGGTCCCTTCATGCCGGCGATGCGCCTCTCCTTGTCGCAATTCGCCTCGAGGATGCGCATCTTGTCGACGTGAATCATCGTCGGCGGCCGGAATTGCCGCCCCGCTGGATTGCGCGCGGAGTGGAAGAGCTCGCTCGTCTCCTCGGTGCCGTGCGCGTACTCGCTGCACATGAACGCGGTGATGACGTATTCGACCGGCTTGAACACGTCGCCTTTCTCAAGGTCGCTGATGTAGCCGCCGAGCATCCTGGTTCCTTTCCCTAGTTGATCTTGATGGCGGCCGTCTCGATGGTCTTGCGCCACATCTCGGTCTCGTCCTTCAGTCGCTTCAGGGTCTCCTGCGGACCGTCGCCGACGGTCTCGAAGCCCAGATTTCGATATTGTTCCTTGACCTTCGGATCGTTGGTCGCTTCTTTCAACGTCCGCGCGAGCTTGTCGATGATGGCCGGCGGCGTGTCGGCACGCACGTACGCGGCGATCCATTGGCTGACCAGGCCGGGATAGCCGGCCTCCTTCATCGTCGGCACCTCCGGCACGAGAAACCACCGCCCGGGGCTTCCGACGGCAAGGATCCGGATCTTGCCGCCCTGGATCATGCCGATGGAACCAGGGAGCGTGTCGAATGCGACCTGGATCTCGTTGGTCAGCAGTCCGCGCAGCGTTGATCCACCATCGATGTAGGGAACGAATTCCATCTTGGTCCCCGTCTCCAGCTTGAACTGCTCGCCACGCAGATGTCCCGACGACGCGACGCCCGAAGCGCCGTAGTTGAGCTTGCCTGGACGTTCCTTCGCGTAGTCGACCAGCTCCTTCACCGACTTGACGGGAAGCGACGGATGCACGAGCAACACGAACGGCGTCTCGTCGATGGTGACCAGCGGTGTCAGGTCCTTCAGGAAGTTATACGAGAGCGTCGGCTTCAGCGCCGGCTCGCTCGCGACGACGTTGGTGTGGATCAGAACCGTGTAGCCATCGGCCGGCGCCCGAACGACGGCGTCGGTCCCGATCGATCCGGCGGCTCCCGCCTTGTTCTCGACGACGACGGGCTGACCAAGGATCTCGGAGGCGCGCGCGGCAAGCGTTCGCGCCGTTGGATCGACCGTCCCGCCCGGCCCGTACGGGACGACGAACCTGACCGGGCGATCCGGGAACGGCGCGCCCTGCGCGAGGCTCTCTCCAGAGAATGCGAATGCCGCGAACGCGAGCACGGCGGCCCGACAGAGTGCGGTTATCCACATGACGGGCTCCTCAGCGGTTTTCGTGTCGTGTGCAATGGCCCTGACGAGGATTCTTGCACCCTCGGCCGCGTCCGACAAGTTACGTGTGCCTGACATGCGCGGATCAATATGAGACAGCCCTCACTGAATCCGTATCCGCCAGTAGCGGCGAGGATTCTGTTGCGTGTCCCAATCCCGCAACTGAAGCCAGTTCAACAGGATCGCCGCTTTGCCTACGGCGCATTTCGTTGCGGACGCAGACCGCCGGCAGTAGATTGGGGCGGAGAACATTCACACATTTTACTGCCAGCGGCGACGTCTCCCCGGTCGCGCCGTCGACGACTGTGCTATGTTTTCCGAAGGAGGAATCTGGCGTGAGCGAAATTCAGGTCGAACGTGGCGATCAGGGCGTGGCCACGGTCTGGCTCGACAATCCGGCGCATCTCAACGCACTGAGCAATTCGATGATCATCGGCCTGTGCGAGGAAATGCCTCGTCTCGCGGATGACGGCAGCTGCCGCGCAATCGTCATCCGCGGCCGCGGCGGCGTGTTCTGCGCGGGCCGCGAGCTAGGCGACGTGAAGGCACTGCAGAGCGGAGAGCGCGACGCCGTGGAAAGGATGTACGGCTACCTGCAGAAGATGAACGAGGTGATCTACTATTCTCCGCATCCGGTCATCAGCGTCGTCGAGAAGTATGCGTTCGGCATCGCCACGATGCTGGTCAGCTGGAGCGACATCGCGCTGGCCGAGGAAGGCGCGATGTTCGGTTATCCGGAAGTTCACCATGGCATCACGCCCTACGGCGCGGTGCCGACCATGCTGAACATGATGAATCAGAAGGCGATGCTGGATCTCCTGCTCACCGGACGCAAGATCGGCGCCGCCGAGGCGTTGCGGCTCGGTATCCTCAGCCGCGCCGTGCCCATCGATCAGCTTGCGCGCGAGCTCGACGACGTCCTCCAGCATCTCTTCCGCGGGAGCGCTGCCGCCATTCGCCGATCGAAGCAATTTGTCAGGGAATGCGAGACGCTCACCTACCAGCAGGGAATGGCCGCGGCCACGGAAAAGGCCGTTCTCGGCGTCGGCTCGCTCGAGATGCGCAACGGGATCGACGCGTTCCTCGATAAGCAAGAGGCAAAGTGGTCTTGACGGCTGTCGTGCCAGACCCCGCGGTTCGGTTTCACTTCCTGATAAAGGATTGCGGCCTCCAGCCGCGGCGGCCCGAGAGGCGCCGGATCGCGATCGCCGCAACCGAAGCGCCAAGTGCTGTCATCGTCATCCCATCCTGCAAAAGCGCGGCCAGCAGCCAATCGACAAGGTGCGGATTGCTTTGCTCGACATAGCGCACGAGGTCATGCACCTGGCCCGACGTCGCGCGCGCGGCGTCTTCGAACGATATCGGGACGTCCGGCCATCTCGCGTTGTGCAGATACTTGGCGAAGGCGCCACCGCCGACGACCACCAGCGCCAGGGGGCCAACCGATCCGAGCAAGCGGCCCAGCAGGCGGGCGCGCCGCTCGACATCGAGCTGGCCAAACGCGCTCGCGATGATGGCGGGTACCGACGCGAGCTCCATGGTGGACGTCGTGGCGTCTGCCGGCCCGCCGCGCCGGCGCGGTAACAGTCTGGAGTGCTTCGCAGTCTTCATTTCGACCTCTCGCCACAAGATTGCGGAACCACGCCTGCCGAAGGGCGCGATACTTGGACCCGGGCAGCAGGCAGGTCGTTCACATCGACCGGCATTCGACGCAGCGATGTCGCCGCGCCTGAAAAAGGTCTCGAAGTTCGCGTTCACCGGCCGGGGCAATGCGGCGTTGCATGCTCGCGCACACCCGTGGCGAGCAACGCCACGGTGAACGAAGCCCACAGCGCGTAGGAAGCGTTCGCAATGCGCGCCGCCGTTTGGCGCGCCGCGTCTCTGTTTCGATAGGTCCAGAGCAGCAACGCCACGATCGAGCCGCCGGGCAAGACCAGCTCGATGGCCAGATACGGGCCCAGCGAGCGGAACTGGCCAATAATCCGTTCGACCGCTCTCATCGCGAGCCGCCCTTGCTCGTTGCGTGTTCGCTCCGCCACGTGCCAGGCAGCTGGCCGAATGGGCGAGGCTGCGTTTGCGGATCCTGCGCATTCCGCTGCACCGGTCGCCAGCCGAAACGGCGCCACGTGTCGGCAATCGCCGTCGCATAGGAAGGCTTGTAGGCAAACGCGCGGTCGAGAATTGAAATCCTTGGTTTCATGTCGTTTCCATATTCCTGCCCTGGCACTAAATGCCTAGGCAACAATGTTCGCAAAAAAAATCAGGCGTTCTCCAGCATCCGCTGCAGAAAGCTTTCCAGCTGCTGGGCTTCCTTCTGGCTGAACCCGCCCAGGAAGCGGTTGAGCACCTTCATCACCGACGCCCGAAGCTTGGGATAGACCGCCTTGCCTTCGGCCGTCAGCTCGAGATTGAATGCGCGCCGGTCGTTCGGGTGCGCAACGCGGCGCACGAGACCCCTGCGCTCGAGCCGGTCGAGCATCCGCGTCATCGCGCCGGGGTCGTACGAGATGCCCTTGCACAACTCGGACGCGGAATCCGCTTCCTTGAGGGCAATCGACATCAGGATGACGTATTGGGCGGCCGTGATATCCAGGGGCGCGAGCTCCGCGTCCACCGCCGCACCCATCGCGATCTTCACGCGGCCGAGCAGGCCGCCGATGCTGCGCTGGGGATCGTACGACTTGAGGTCGTAGATCTCTTTTCTCGTGGTTGTGTCAGTACCCATGCGCACAATATATATGCCTAGGCAATCATTGTCAAGGCTTTTGTTGCCTGGGCCTATAGCTCCTTGATTTTGCGGCGGCTTTTGGGCGACCTGCGCTAGCTGGGCCGCCACTTCGAAAAAGCGACATATCCCGAATGGGGGAAAGGTGCGAGGCATGTGGCAATGCTCGCTGCCGCAGACCGCCGTGGCGCAACCTCGCTAGCGAACAGCAATATGACGATTGTCACGTCATCGCGCGCGCTTGACATGCGCAGGTCGTAGACGATTCCGATCATCGAATAAGCAGAAACGCTGGAGGTGACGATGGCCGTCAATATCAACGTCAACGGAGTCCCGCGCAGCGTCGATGTCGACGACGACACGCCCGTTCTCTGGGTGCTGCGCGACGTGCTCGGCATGACCGGCACCAAGTTCGGCTGCGGCCTCGCACTGTGTGGCGCCTGCACGATCCATCTCGATGGCAAGCCGGCGCGCTCGTGCGTCACGCCGATCGCTGCCGCGGCCGGCAAGCGGATCACGACCATTGAGGCCATTGGTGCCACAGCGGCCGGCAAGAAGATTCAGCAGGCCTGGATCGAGCTGGACGTGCCGCAGTGCGGCTATTGCCAGTCGGGCCAGATCATGGCAGCTGCGGCGCTGCTCACCGCCAAGCCGAAGCCGAGCGACGCCGACATCGACGCCGCGATGTCGGGAAACGTCTGTCGCTGTGGAACCTATGTGCGCATCCGTGAGGGAATCAAGCGCGCGGCGCAGGGTGTGACGAGCGGCAAGAAGGGAGCGTGACGTGACTTCCAATCGGATTATCGACGTCGTCGAAAGTGACGGCGTGGATCTCTCCCGTCGCCGCTTCCTGAGCGTGAGCGCGGCGGTGGGCGGAGGTCTCCTCATCGGCTTCACGACGGGCCCTTCCATCGGAACTGCTGATGCCGCTCAAAACGTCGCAAGCCCGCCCTTCACGCCCAACGCCTTCGTCCGCATTGGAGCCGATGGGCAGATTGTCTTGACGATGCCCTATGTCGAGATGGGCCAGGGCACCTACACGTCCATCCCGATGCTGATCGCCGAAGAGCTGGAAGTGAGTCTCTCGCAGGTGCGGGTGGAACATGCTCCGCCCGACGAAAAGCTCTATGCCAATCCCTTGCTTGGCGTGCAGGCGACGGGCAACTCGAATGCGGTACGTGGGGCGTGGCAGCCGCTGCGCCAAGCCGGGGCGACCGCGAGAACCATGCTGGTGTCGGCGGCGGCAAAACGCTGGAATGTCGATCCGGCGTCCTGCCGCGCACAGAGCGGAGTGGTGATTCACGCGCCGACTGGGAGAAAGCTCAAGTACGGCGATCTCGCCGCCGACGCGGCCCGCATGCCGGTGCCCGCAAACGTCGCGCTCAAGCGGCCGGAGGATTTCAAGCTCATCGGCACCCCCGCCAAGCGACTCGACACCCCGTCGAAGGTCAACGGCACGGCCATCTATGGCATCGACGCGCGGCCGCCGGGCGTGAAGATTGCGACCCTTGCCCAATCGCCCGTCTTCGGCGGTCGCGTGAAGAGTGTCGACGACGCGAAGGCCAAAGCTGTCAAGGGCGTGCGTCAGATCGTTCGGCTCGACGACGCCGTCGCAGTCGTGGCCGACCATATGGGCGCTGCAAAGAAAGGGCTGGCGGCGCTGGTGATCGAATGGGACGACGGTCCGCACGCCAACCTCGACACGCGGCAGATCGTGGCCGAGCTCGAGAAGGCGACGCTCAAGTCGGGGGCAGTCGCGCAGAACATCGGCGATGCCGACAAGGCGCTGGCAGGCGCCGCCACTAAGGTCGAAGCGATCTACCAGGTTCCGTTCCTCGCGCACGCGACCATGGAGCCGATGAACTGCACGGTTCATGTCCGCAAGGACGGCTGCGAAATCTGGGTCGGCAACCAGGCGCTCGCGCGAGTCCAGGCCACCGCCGCGAAAACCACCGGACTGCCGTTGGACAAGGTCGTGGTTCACAACCACCTGATCGGCGGCGGCTTCGGTCGCCGCCTCGAGATCGACGGCGTCACCCGCGCCGTGCAGATCGCCATGCAAGTCGAGGGTCCCGTGAAGGTCGTCTGGACCCGCGAGGAAGATATCCAGCACGACATGTACCGGCCCTGTTTTTTCGACCGGCTATCCGCTGGTCTCGATGGCAACGGAATGCCGGTGGCCTGGAACAACCGCTTCGCGGGCTCCTCGATCATCGCGAGATGGCTGCCCCCGGGATTCAACAATGGCCTCGACCCGGACACGACCGAGGGCGCGATCGATCTGGTCTATGCGCTCCCGAACGTGCATGTCGAATATGTGCGGGTAGAACCCCCGGGCATTCCGACGGCGTTCTGGCGCAGCGTCGGACCGTCGCACAACGTCTTCGTGACCGAAAGCTTCATCGACGAACTGGCGGTAGCGGCGAAACAGGATCCGGTCGCTTATCGGCGGGCCCTCCTCGACAAGTCGCCCCGCGCCAAGGCCGTGCTGGAGCTCGCTGCGGAAAAGGCTGGCTGGGGACGGCCGTTGCCCGAACGGGTCGGTCGTGGCGTGTCCGTCCAGTTCGTCTTCGCGACCTACTTGGCGCAGGTGGCCGAAGTCGAGGTGGCGAAGGATGGAGCGGTTCGTGTCCGCCGCGTCGTCTGCGCGGTCGATTGCGGCACCGTCGTCAATCCCGATACCGTCCGGGCGCAGATCCAGAGCGCGGTCATCTTCGGCATCACGGCGGCGCTGCATGGCGAGATCACGCTGAAGGGCGGTCGCGTCGAGCAAAGCAATTTCCACGATTACCAGATGCTGCGGATGAGCGAGACGCCCGCCATCGAGGTCTACATCGTGGACAGCAGCGAGCCGCCCGGAGGAATGGGCGAGGCCGGAACCTCGGCGATCACACCGGCGGTGACCAATGCGATCCATGCGGCGACAGGCACGCGCGTGCGCAAGTTGCCGGTGGCGAATCAGGCCAAGCAGGTCTGAGCGGTAGCGCTTGAGGGCCATTCCCGTTGTCCGCATGCGCCGCGAGGTCAACTCCCGGGGCGCGTGAAACAGACGAAACAAAATTGGCCTCGCAGTGAAATTCTCCGGACGCACCTGACCGCTACGCTGAACGGGAATCTCCGCTTCGGGAGATTGAAACGTCAGCCCGCACGACCCGTGCACAAGGCGTGAAAGGAGAATGGCATGAAGAATTGCATTGCACCGGCGAATCGGAACACGCGTCGCATCCTGCCCATCGCGTGCGCCACTGCCCTCGCCGCAGCGTTCACGGTCTCGCTGTCGCATCCCGCTCACGCCGACGAAGTCAATCCGCCGCCCGTGCCCTCCAACATTCAGGTGCCAGCGGGAAGCAAGGCGTTCCTCGTGGGTCACGCGGTCGGCACCCAGGATTACGTCTGCCTGCCTTCAGGCACTGGCGTCAAGTTCGTGCTCTTCACGCCGCAGGCCACTCTGTTCAACGGCAGCGACGATAGGGAACTCACGACCCACTACTTCAGCCCCAACCCGTCCGAGGGTGGCACGATTCGCGCCACGTGGCAGGACTCCCGGGATGCGAGCACGGTATGGGGCCAGGTGCGGCCAGGCGAGTCCTCGTCCGACCCCAAATTCGTTGCGGTGGGTGCCATTGCCTGGCTCCTGCTTCGGGTAGCAGGGACCGAAGAGGGACCGACCGGTGGCAACACACTGAGCTCGACGACCTACATCCAGCGGCTGAACACCTCTGGAGGGAGCGCGCCGTCGACGGGCTGCACCTCGTCGACCGATGTCGGCCATCTGGCATTTGTTCCTTATACGGCCGACTACTTCTTTTACAAGTAACGTCAAACGCAGGCGGCCGACCACGGCCGCGGTCTCCGCACAAGCGGACCGCGGCTTACGCGCCGCCATCGGTGCCGCTCACGATCGCGGCGATCCCATCAGGACGTCACGGCTCAAGCTCAGCTCGGTCCGGCAAGCACTGGGCTCGTCGTCGCAAAGATGTCGCTTCGGTATGCATGAACGGACGCCGGCGCCGCTCGCCTCACGCCTGATGCCCGCCCGGCCAGCTCGCCCGTCCCCAGGGTCCACGCGCGGGCCTTGAGCCAGCGATTGAGGCGGCTCGCCGGCTTGCGAACGGCTCTCTCGTCGGCCAGCGCGCGGGCAAGACGCTGCCGGTGTCCGCGCAGCGCCGCCTCCAGCAGCGTGAGATGAATCAGGTCGCACTGCGCCACGCTGCCGCCGCATCGATCGGCCGCGGCCTTGACCGCCGAAATCTGCTCGACGGCGGCGGCATAATCGCCGCGTGCGAACGACATGAAAGCCGCGATCAGGGGCTCCGCCAGCGCCAGTTCCTCGCTCCCGCTGCGCGCACGGAGCATCGGGTCATTCTTCAGCCGCGTCGCCAATTGGCGCGCGCGGCCGAGCTGCTTCGACGCCGCGAATGCCATCACGGCGTGCACGAGATCGAAGGCGCGGTTGCCGATGCTGCGCCGGCGCGTCCAGAGACCCGTGACCTCGCGCCACCGCCACTGCGATCCTGATCCGTGGAGTTGAAGCCGCCACAGCAGCGCGGAGGCATCGACGAGACCGTTGTTGCCGCCATCGAGCCGCGGCGCGATCAAGTCATCGTACGTGGAAAGCGCATCCTTCGCCCCGTCGGCGTCGATCTGAAAAAGCGCCAGATGCCACGCGAGATGGATGCGAAACCCGGCATTGCCGATCCAGATCGGCTGCGTCTCCCGCAGCCAGGCGATACCCTTGTCGGGCGGTCCTCTCATCTCGAGTACGTGCGCGATCACGTGGATCGCCGCCGCGTTGTCGGGGACGAGCGCGAGTGAACGGTGTGCCTCCGCCATCGCCAGATCGTAGTTGCCAGTCTCCTCGAGCCCGAACGCATGCATGCCGAGCACGTAGCCATACTCGCGGTCGCTCGTATTCCAATACGGCAGGACCCGGGCGATACGGTCACGCAGCAGCTTGCGCCGGCCGAGGCGGAAATCGAGGCCGTGCGTTACCAAAAGCGCCAGCCGGTCGCGAGGATAGTCGCGGAGCAGCTCGCCGTACAGACGGGATGCGCGCACTACGCTGCCACCGAGCCAGCGGCGCGCGGCGGCGGCATGCCTGCGTTCGCGCTCGTTCGCGCCGGAGTTGCCTTCGATCGCGGCGACCGATGCGGCGAGTGCCGCCGCATGCGTATCGCCGCCGCTCAGCACGAGCGCGCCGGCGCGCAGGCAGTGGGCGGCGGCAAATATCGGATCGTGCTCGAGCGCGCGTTCAATGACCGGCAGCGCGTTTCCGTCCGAGCGGAAAAGGCTCGCGAGCGCCTGCTCGAAGTGTTCGAGCGAAGCCGCGTCGCCGGTCGACGTGATCAGTCCGGCGGAGTCGCGCAATGTGGCCATATGAGAATGTTTGCGTGGGAGCCAGATGCTGTTCAGCTGCGCGAGCTCAATTTGTGTGGTTTCTTCGGCGATGCCTGGATCTCGAGCGCCGTGCAGTTGACGGCGATGCGCGCGTCGCGATGGATGTCGGGTGTGTCGGCACGCGCCGGACGGAGGACGACGTCGGTGCGCGAGCTCGTCGCTGCGTTTGCCGCGTCCCGCATGTCCGGGGCTGCGCTAACCGCGCCGAGCTCCGCTGGCAGCACGATCAACGCGCTCATGGTGATCGCGGTCATCGCCACCGCGGCCACTCCCAGTGCGGCGCGAGGTGTGGAGGTCTTGTAGCCGTTCATGTTCGAATCCTTCAATTCCCGGGACGGCAAACACCCAACGACGGTGCGCCCACGGATGCATTGAAGCTTAATGAACGGCTACGGCAGCGCGACTTCAGCAGGCGGTCATTTTTGTTTCGTTTGTTGCGCCCTGACTCGCACAGATCGAGATGCGCTCAATTCCCGGGTGCTGCTTTGCCGGTGGTCACGAGCTCGGCGACGACGCGCCGAACCTCGCCCGGCAGGAAAGGTTTCTCGATCACCGGACGCCCGCTCTCGGAGACGAATTCGCGCAATGCCGAAGTCAGCGTGTCCCCGGTGACGAACACGACGCGCTGGGCTAACCCGGGCCACCGCCCTTCGATCTCCGCATAGAGCGCGCGCCCATCAAGATCGGGCATGCGGATATCCGTGAGAATCACGTCGTAGCGCTCCGCCGCCATCCGGTCCAACGCTTCGCGTCCGGAACCGGCGGTGACCACGCGATGCAGCGCGCCACCCAGGATCTCCGCGAGGGTCTCGCGGATCTCCGCCTCGTCATCGACGATGAGTATCGAACGCCGGCTCGCATTCGCCTTCGAAGCCGGCCCGGCTTCGACGCCGGTCGCATCAACGTCGCCGACCGGTAGCGCAATGACAAAGACTGCTCCTCCCTCAGCCGGACAATCGACGGTGAGCGTCCCGCCATGGGCTTCGACGATGCCCAGGCTCACCGCCAACCCAACCCCCAGGCCGACGCCTATGGGCTTGGTGGTGAAATAAGGCTCGAACACCCGCGCTCGAAGATGCGCCGGAATGCCGGGCCCGTTGTCCGCAACGCTGATACGGAGCACGTCAGCACTCCGGTCGAAGCGGCTGGTCACACGGATCCGGCGAGGTGCGGGCTGGTCCTGCAGCGACTGTTGCGCGTTGATGATCAGGTTGAGCAACACCTGGTGGAGCTGGTCGGCATCGGCGAGGATGAGCGGAATATCCTTGGCGAGATCCAGCACGACCTCGATGCTGCTCGTGCGAACGGCGTAGCCGGTGATGTCGAGCGCCGCCGACACGACATCGTTGATCGCCACCGGGCCACGCTCGGGCTGCTGCTGTCGCGCCATGGCGAGGAAGGTGCGCACGATGCGCGCGCAGCGCTCGGCAGCGGTGCGGATCTTGAGCGCCGCGGCCTGGGTCGCCATGTCCCCTTGTTCCTCGAGCAATACCGCCCGCGCCACCACGACGGATAGCGGATTGTTGAGCTCATGCGCGACCCCTGCCAGCAGCGAGCCGAGCGCCGCAAGCTTTTCGCGCTGGTAGAGCGTTTCGCGCTGTCGCGCCAGCTCTTCGGCGGAGCGCTTCTTATCGGTGATGTCGCGTGCAATGGTCAATACGTGCGGCTTCCCCTGATACTGCATCGGGATCCCGTGCACCTCGATTTCGAGCGCGGAGCCGTCCTTGCGCAGCTCCGTCACTTCCGCGTGGAGCGATTCGCCGGCGGCGACCGCTCGCAAAAACTCGGGCTGATAAGACGGGCACCTCCAGTTGCCTGGCGGCAATGCGGAAAACTCGTCGTCACTGTAGCCGTACATCCGCCACAGGGCGGGATTGGTATCCACGATCTCGCCCGAGGCGTTCCACAACGCCAGGCCGTCGATCGATGCATTGAACATGGAGCGATACTGCTCTTCGCTCGCCAGTAACGCTTCTTCGGCCATCTTGCGGTCGGTGATGTCGCGCGCGAGCGCCAGGATTCGATCCTGTCCGCCGATGGTCACGCGCTTGCCGAACACCTCCTGCCAGCGCAACACGCCATCCTTGTTCTTGCCGTGCCATTCGACCTGCAGCTGCTCGCCGGCCACCGCACGTGCGAACAGCTCCATCGCCCCTTGCTGCGTATAGGGGTGAACACCGGACCCGAGCGTGCCGAGATCGATGTGCCGGAACTCCTCGCGGCTATAGCCAAACGCGGCACAGGCGCGCGGGTTGGCATCCACGATGCCAGCGGTGTCGATGTCAATGACGAAAATGGCATCTTCGGCGGCGTCGAAGATCGCCCGGTAGCTTGCCTCCGATACCCGCAGCGCCTCATCGGTGCGCTTGCGCTCGTCGATGTCGGTGGAAATGGCGAGCGCCATCGCATCGAACGCGCGACTCATCCGGCCGAGCTCGTCGTCTCCTCTCAGGCCACTGCGGGCAGCGAGATTCCCGGCCTCGAGCTGTTCGGCTGCATGGACCAGTCGCGCCGTGCGCCGCGTCAGCAGGAAGTGAAAGACGAGCCACATGGCCAGCGCAAGCGCCGTCACCCATCCGGCCCAGTACAGCGATTGCTGAAGCACCAGCGCGCGCGCTTCCGCCTTGTACTGCTTGAGATCCCAGGCAAGGAACAGGCTGCCGGTCCGAGAGGGACGCAGTTCCGCACGCTCGCTTCCCAGCAGGATGCCAGCGTAACCGAGCAACTCGTTGCCGTTCGGGTCGACCGTCATTCCTGCACGGCGTTCGCGAATGGCCCCGGCCACTTGATCGAGATCGAACTGCGGCAGAACGTCCGCGATTGGCCGTCCCACCCAGGCACGTTGTGTCGCAGTGATGACTGCGTTCCGCTCGTCCGTCAGCGCCGCGACAAGGACCTCGTGGTTGTGCGCCAGCACCGCGATCTCGTGCTGCGCCGCCGCCGGGTCGCCCTTGAGCACGAGATACTCCAGCGTGCTTTGCAAGCGGGACAGCTCCTGCGCCAACCGTTTGCGGCTGTCTTCCTCCGCCGCACGTTCGGCCTGGGGCACGTGATAGAGGATGTTCACCGAGCTCAGGATCGCGGCAAAGCCCAGCAGAATGAGCGGAACCGTGACCTTGAGCGACGCTGGCAGTCGCATGCGCATCGGGCGCTTGACCGATGACGGCGCCGCCGCGGCATTCCCCGCCAGAGGGACCGGATTCGCTCCCGCGGGCGGCCCCGTGCTGCTCATCTCGGCAAGTCCGCCAGCGGACCCGGCGCCAGGATGCCCTCGATGTCAATCCCGGTGCGAAGCAACTTCGCCTCCACCATCAGGGCCATGAGTTGGCGTCCGGTCACCGCCAACTCCGGTTTCGCCCCGCCGAGCATCTGAAGATTTTCTTCGCGGGAAGGTACATGGAGCCCTTTCTGGGCCTCGAGGAACTGCTCGCCGGTCGTCTGCTGGCGGACGCCCATGCGGCGCGCGGCGTCCGCGGGCTCGCGCTTCATGTAGTCGATCGCGCCGAACCACCCGGTGAGCAGCGCCTGTATTGCCTTGGGACGCCTTTCGAGAACGGTCGCGCGCACCGCCACGAGATCGACAATTTCGCCCGGGATCTGCGTACTGTCGAATAGAGTCTTGGCCCCGGCGCGAAGGAACTGGGCGCGATAAGGATCGAACGTAACGGCGCCATCGACCTGGCCCTTTTCGAACGCGTTCGGCTGTTCGTTCGACTCCAGGTGTACGACATTGACGTCGCCCGCCTGCATGCCATTGAGGGCCAAAGCCCGGCTCAGCACGAAGGCGCCCAGGGCGCTGCTTTCCACCGCGACCGATTTGCCCTTGAGGTCGTGCATCGTGCGCATGCCGCGGCGGCCTACGACCACGTCCGCCCCGTGCGACACGTCCACCACCAGGATGATCCGCGGCTGCAACCCATCCGCGGCAAGCCCGAACAATTCATCCAGGCTGATGACCATCCCGTCGATCGCCTGGTTGCGAAAGGCGCGAAGCACTTCGCTCGCCGATGGATACTCGACGAGCTGAACGGCCGCCGGATCCAGGCGACCCAGCTCCCGCGCGAGGTAGAGCGGTTCGCTTCCGATCCAGACGTTGGTGCCAATGCGAACGGCGGTTTCCGGTTCGCGCATGCAGCCGGTCAGCGGGAGCAGCAGCGCGGCGCAGGCAAGAACGCACAGATATCTTGTCGTGCGCAGGTATGTGTTCATTCGATGCTCACTCTCCGTCGGGTACGAAGATGTAGCCCTCGTTGCGTATGGTGCGGATGAATCTCGGATGCTCGGGATCGGGCTCGACTTTCTTGCGCAGCCGCATGATGCGCAGATCCACGCTGCGGTCGAATGGATCCCAATCGCCTTGCTGCTTGAGATTCAGGATGCGTTCACGCGAAAGAGCCCGGTTCGGGTGTTCCGCCAGCGCCTTCAGCAGATCGAACTCGAGCGGCGACATCGCCACCTCTGCCCCCTTCTCGTCGGTGAGCCGATGCGCGGCGAGGTCGAGCACGCAGCGACCGATCCGCACGCGTTCGGCGCCGAGGTCGGCGCGGCCGGCGGACGAAGTGCGCCGAAGCACGCTCTTGACGCGGGCCAGCAGCTCACGCGGGTCGAAAGGCTTGGGGACGTAATCGTCGGCGCCCATCTCGAGGCCCACGATCCGATCCACGACTGTCGCAGCGGACGTCAGCATGACGATCGCGATCTTCGCGTAACGCTCCCGCAGGTGCCGCGCGAGACTGAGGCCATCCTCGCCGGGCATGTGGATGTCGACCAGCGCCAGGTCGATGACGTGCTTTCCGGCGGCCGCCTTCGCGGCGCCGGCGCTTTCGGCACCAATGACCGCGTACCCGTGGGAGACGAAGTATTCCTCCAATACCTCGCGCACGTCCGCCTCGTCGTCGACGATCAGGATGGTGGTTTTCTGATTCACGGGCGCTGTTCCACTTCTTCGCGATTCCTCATGGGGCGAACGATCGAACCCGCGGTGCGCGGAGGCTCTGATCGTACAACTATCGAGTCGCGATGGGGAGGTCAAGGGAACTCGCTTTCCAAGGATGGCCGATCAAAAGGGACCCCGGTTCGGCCCGGCATCGAGGATAGCCGCCGAAGCGAGCCATCCTGTCCATCGGGCCAACTCTGTCGAGCGCCAAGAATAAAGCGTTTCGCAATGTGATTCGGCGCGTCGCGGGGCGCCTGAAACAAATGAAACAAAATCGGCTTCCCGCTGTAGTCGCTCTACCACACGCGCCCGATACAGTGTCCCGCAGTGCCGGCGTACGGATGAACTGCGCCCGCCTCGCTGGCGAGTACCTTCGGCGAAGGTGAGTCAACACATGAAACAAATCGGTACGGCCGGTGAAATTACCCTGCCATGCGGTCCCGATAGACTTCATCGCACACCCGGCTTTCTGGAGATTCAAAGTGCAACACATCGACGCAGTTGGCTTCGTTACTGCAATCAGACTGTGCGTGCCGACGCAACGCTGCGCCTGCGCGCCCGGTCCCGGCAAGGTCGCCGAGGGTCGGTCGCCGGCTTCCGCTTTCGCAACCCGTGCCCCGTGCGCGGAAGACACCGACAGGTTGTTGGCAACTATGGAATCAGATCGGCTCATCAGCACTAAGCAAGCAGGACTTCTGGTCCACACCGCGCCAATGCTGCTCGCGATCGTCCTGGCGATCTGCCTGGCAGTCGCGGAGGTTCTGTATTTTCCGGTGGCACCGGGCGTCGCCGCGTTTGCGATGGGCCGGTCGCTGACGCCTGCGTCGGCTGCGACGGCAGCGAAGCACCCGGCACGCGCACATGAAAGCATTCGGCGACAGTAGCGAATGCAGCCAGTGCGTTCTTGTGCTCACGCAACCCATCCACACCGATTGGAGTAATGCCATGTCCGCAGTCATTCCCGCCTCCCCGGCCGTCATCGATCTCGCCGCGGTCAAGACCCGCCAGCAAGCCGCCTGGTCCACGGGCAACTATGCCGTCGTGGGGACCACGCTGCAGATCGTCGGCGAGAACCTGTGCGAAGCGCTCGACCTGCGCGCAGGCAGCCGCGTGCTCGATGTCGCCGCCGGCAACGGTAACGCCACGCTGGCAGCAGCGCGCCGCTGGTGCGACGTGACCTCCACCGACTACGTGTCCGCGCTGCTCGAGGCAGGCCGCATGCGCGCGCAGGCCGAGGGTCATGCGATCAGGTTCCAGGAAGCCGACGCCGAAAACCTGCCCTTCCCAGACGCGTCGTTCGACGCGGTGATGTCCACCTTTGGCGTGATGTTCACCGCGAACCAGGACAAGGCCGCGAGCGAGCTCGCGCGCGTCTGCAAGCCCGGCGGCCAAATCGGCCTGGCGAACTGGACGCCCGACAGCTTCATCGGACAACTGTTCAAGACGATCGGCAAGTACGTCCCGCCCGCGCCCGGTGTCAGGTCGCCGGCACTGTGGGGGACGAAGACAAGGCTCGAGGAGCTCTTCGGCAAGACCGCGCAGGAGATCCGCACGACCAGCCGCGAGTTCGTCTTCCGCTACCGCTCGCCGGCGCATTGGATCGAGGTCTTCCGCACCTATTACGGTCCGATGAACAAGACGTTCGGCGCGCTCGATGCCGAGAAGCAGGCTGCCTTCAACCGCGACTTGCTGGACCTCATGGAGAGCCGCAACCGCTCGGGCGATGAAACGCTGGTACTGCCGAGCGAGTATCTCGAGGTCGTCATCGAGCGGAAGTGACCGCTGAAACAATCGCTCACTGACACAAACCCCGCCTCGGCGGGGTTTGTTTTTGTGACTGCGCCGCGGTGAATACCCGCAACGTGGACGTGTCCGGGCGCTGGAAACAAACGAAACAAAATCGGCTCGCTGATGAAATTTCGCTGCCGCGCTCGGCCACTAGACTCCACTGCAATACCTGCTGCCGACATTTCAAGTGCATGAGCACGACAAGCACGAGTCGGCCTTATCAGCTTCATCGGATTGGACGCGAACGAGCACAGCCATGAACACACAAGACGTTTCGCATGCCATTGCCACCGACGAGAGCGACGCCTGGGCGCGTCACGCGCTCGCGGCCAGCGGTTTTGGCGATGCCGTCGTACCACCCACGCACACCTCGAGGAGAAGGTCCATGCAAGTGCCGCAACCCATGCTGCAACCCCACGCCGATACCGCGCGTTACGCCAAGTGCATCCAAGTGTCCAAGCGCGTTCGCTGGGACATCGACCGCGACGTGATCCGCGATCGCGAGTTCGACTTCACCAAGAAGTTCCTGCCCGATGGCCTGTCGTTGGTTGATCGGCTGTCATTCCTGAGCGCCGACGAGCGGCGCCTGCTGTCGCAAGTCCAGGGGCGGTCGTACGCCAACATCTTCGGCCTGGTCGAGCGCTACATCGGCGCCAAGATCCTCGAAGTAAGCCGCGACTACTGGCTGGGCGACCAGATTGCGCTCGAGGCGCTGGTGCGCTTCACGGACGAAGAACTGAAGCACCAGGAGCTGTTTCGCCGGATCGAGAGGATGATCGGCGCCGGGATGCCGGCGGGGTATTCGTTCGTGCCGCAACCCAACGACGTCGCGGCGGCCGTGCTGAGCAAGTCGACGTGGTCGGTGCTCGCGCTGACCTGCATGATCGAACTGTTCACGCAGGCCCACTACCGGGCGAGCATTGAGCCGGACAGCGAACTTTCGCCGCTGTTCAAGGACGTGTTCCTGTTCCACTGGAAAGAGGAATCGCAGCACGCCATCCTGGACGAGCTCGAATGGGTGCGCGAGAACGGCAAGGTTGCGCCAGAGGCGCGCGATGCGGCGGTCGACGACCTGATCGCGCTCGTCGGTGCCGTCGATGGAATCCTGCAAGCGCAATCCGCCGCCGACACCCACTACTTCGTCGAAATCTGCGGCCGACCGATGACGGCGGTCGACGTCGAGGCCATCAAGGGCACGGTCCTTGCCGCGTATCGCTGGCAGTACATCGTCTCGGGCGTGCAGATTCCGCGGTTCGGCAACTTGCTGAACGGGATGATCACAGCGGTCCAGGGCGAGCGGATCGGTGCGGCCCTTGCGCCGATCATCGCCTCGACAAGCGAGGAGGTCTGATCGTGACATCACGCGTCAACATCGGCATGCCGGGGTTCAGTACGTCGTCGACGGCACAACGCGTCACTGTTGACGCGGGCATGTCGGCATCCCCGATCGTCAAACCGATCGCGCTCGATCGCGGCAACGTGCTTCGTATCCACGATGGTGCGGGAGCGCGAATCCGTGCAGCCAGCGGTGTGCTCTGGATTACCGAAGAGAACAGCCCGGACGACCATGTGCTGCTTCCGGACGACGCCGTCGTGCTGGCCCAAACCGGCTTGGCGATCGTGCTCGCGCACAGGCCCGCGCGCGTCGTCCTCGAGCTTCCGCACGGTGTCGCACCGCCGCGTGCGGTCGAAATTGCGCTGGCGGACGGCGAGCCCGGCAGGCGCATTGCGCTCGCGCCCGCGCCACCGATTTCGCTGTCTGCGCTTACCCGGGGTATTGCAACGTTCCTTGGTGAGGCAAGTGCATCACTTCGGACGATGGCAAAAACGCTGGCGTCGCATTGGCGTTCTGCCGACATGAGCGCCGCCGGGACTTTTCATACGCGCCAGGTCGAGCGCGCGGTTGCTGACGAGTGGACGCTATGGAGGAAGTGATGGACAGGGAATCGATCCCACAAACTGCGGGAAGGGCAACGGTCATCGGTCTGCACTCGAGCGGAAGCACCGGTGGGCAATGGATTGCCCTGCGCGCGCAACTCGAACCCGAATTCCGGGTGCTGACGCCTGATCTCCACGGTCATGGCAGTGGCCCGGCGTGGCACGGCTTCGACGACGATATCGTCGCCGCCGATGCTGACCGGATTGCCCGTCTCGCCGCGGGTGTTCCTGGGGGTGTCCATCTCGTTGGTCACTCGTATGGCGGCGCGGTGGCACTGCGCCTGGCGCTCTACCACCCCGAAAGCGTGGCGAGCGTTGCCGTCTACGAGCCCGTCGTGTTCCGGCTATTGTTCGATTATCATGGCCGGCGGAGGCCCACGTCCGAAGTCATTGAGCTCGCGGGTGACCTGCGCCGCCGGTTGCGGTGCGGCAACATCGCGGGCGCCGCCGCCCGCTTCGTCGATTACTGGAGCGGCGGCGACGGTGCGTGGCGAGCGCTGTCGGTCGGGCAGCAAGCTGGCATCGCGAAGTGCATGGGTGTCATCGCAGCGCAGTTCACAGCGCTCGCGAGCGGGGCCCCGCTCTCCGATTACTGTTTGCTGCGCACGCCGGCGCTCATGTTGTTCGGAAGCGAAATGCGCGCGCCGATTCGGCGGATCGGCGAGCTGTTGCGGTTCGCGTCGCCAAGCGCGACCTTCGAGTCGATGCCCGGGATGGGCCACATGGGGCCGATGACCCACCCCACCGTGGTAGCGGGACGGATCGCGCGGTTCGTGCGTGGACAGGAGCTCGTATCCGGCCGTGTTCAGCGCAAGCTCGCTGCGTGATGGGGCAGTGCGAGATGGGCAGCATCGGCGTCTATGCAGGTCCCGAATTCTTCCAATTGCGTGAGGAGTGGTTCCATGTCTGATCTTTCATCCAGCGTTACCGAGCTTTCGAGCAATTTCAGCGGCCGTCTCCTGCTGCCGGTCGACTCCGAGTGGGAAGTCGCGCGGCGGGTTCACAACGGCTTCGTGAACAAGCGGCCGGCGCTCATCGCCCAATGTCGCGGCACCGCCGATATCGCGCTTGCCGTCCGCCTCGCCCGCGAACAGGGGCTCGAAATCGCGGTCCGCGGCGGTGGTCACAACGTCGGCGGGCGGTCGACGGTCGACGCGGGGCTGATGATCGACTTGTCGCCCATGAAGTATGTGCACGTCGACGCCAAAGCGCGGACAGCGCGTGCCGCGGGCGGCACGCTGTGGGGACAGTTCAATCGTGAAACACAGGTGCACGGACTCGCCACGACCGGCGGCATCGTGTCGACCACCGGTGTGGGCGGCCTCACGCTCGGCGGCGGGCTCGGCTGGCTCATGCCGAAGCACGGAATGGCGCTCGACAATCTGCTCAGCGTCGAGATGGTGCTGGCCGACGGCCGCGTCGTTCGTGCCTCGCCGGACGAGCACTCCGACCTGTTCTGGGCGGTTCGCGGTGGCGGCGGCAACTTCGGTGTCGCGTCGTCCTTCGAATTCCGCTTGCACGAAGTGGGGCCCCTGGTGACCGGCGGCCTCGTGGCCTGGCCGGTCGAGCGCGCCCGCGACGTGCTGCGGCTCTTTCGCGACCTGGCGGCGGAAGCCCCCGATGACCAGATGCTGGCCGCGGCGCTCATTACCGGACCCGATGCCGCGACAAAGCTCGTCGCGATTCTGGCGGGCCACTTCGGCAACAGCAATGCGGCCGAAAAGGCGGTCAAGCCGATCAAGTCATTCGGCCAGCCGGCAATGGACGCGTTGGGACCGATTCCCTATGCGCAGCTCAACGCCATGCTCGACGCGTCGTACCCGCAGGGTGCCCGCAACTACTGGAAGTCGCATTTCTGCGAGAAGCTCGCCGACGACGCGATTGACACGCTCGTCGAGAGCTTCATGCGGTGCCCTTCGCCGATGGGACAGATCGTGATCGAGAACTTCCATGGCGCCGCGACGCGCGTTCCGCCGACGGACACGGCCTACGCACTACGCGCGAGCGGCTTCAACGTCCTGGTGTTGTCGCAATGGATGGACGCGGCCGGCGATGCGAAAGGCAGCGCGTGGGCGCGCGACTCCTATGCAGCGCTCGCGCCCTTCGTCGGGCCAAGCCGCTACCTCAACTATCTGGACCAGGATGACCTCGGCGACCGTGTCCTGGCGGCAGCCTACGGCCCGAACATCAAGCGTCTCCAGTCGATCAAGGCGAAATTTGACCCGGAAAACGTCTTTCACTTCAACGTGAACATTCCCCCGAAAGCGTAACCAGGGCCATACCACATTGGCGCACGCACCGCGCTGGCGTTCCAGTCGTCAATACAGGATCGACGGCAGGAACGCTCCGCGCGGTTCGGTGTACGGCCCCATCGTCATCAGCGTCATCGGTTGCACGACGCGCAGCCCGGATTGCAAGCACCAGCGCATGAGCGGCGCATCGCGTGTCGGCACGAGGAAGCCCGGTCCGGCGAACGCGTCGGCGGCGCCGATCAGCGCCTCCACATCCTGCATCGTCTCGCCGACTGCGTGGCCAAAGAAGCCGATCCCGGTGGTGTAGCCGGTGAGCCTGCCATCGCGCTCGACCACGCTCGCAGTACCCTGTCCAAGTGCAACGCGCAGCTCGCCGGCGCGCGTGTGACCGTGAATGCGCTGGCACAGCGCGTTGGCGGCATCCAGGTCGGCGTCGGTCGCGACGCGGACCGCTGTGCCGTCGACGCGCGAGCGCAATGCCGGTCCCTGCATCAACGACAACGGTTCGCGCACGACGAAGCCAAGTCGCGTGTACAACGACAGCGAGCGCCCGTGGTAGGCGGCCTGCACCAGGCGCACGGCAGCGATCTCCTGGACGCGCGCCCGCTCGATCACCGCCTCCATCAAGCGGCGGCCGATGCGACTGTTCTGCACCGCGGGGTCCACCGTGATCGGCCCGACGCCAGCCACTTCATTCTCCTCCCACAGGAAGTTGCTGCCGACGATGCGCCCGTCGAGCTCGGCCATGAGCGAGTACACATCGGCGCGCGATACCAGGTAACCGATCAGGCCGGTGGCGACCTCGGCGCTCGGGAAGTCCGGCGGAAAGCCGTGGCGCTCGGCAATGGTCTTGAAGGCCGTGTAAGCAATCTCGCCGGCCGATGCCGCGTCGTCAGGCGATGCAGCGCGCAAGTTCAGGTTCATGGAAAGCTCTCAACGGTTGGGTGGTGGCGGCGCGGCGGCCGTGATGTCCTCGAGATGCTGCCGCGTCTGCGGGACAGTTTACTGCGCCGGTCCACCGAAGCTCACGACCGGCGTCCTGGGCTCGATGTCCGCCGGCACGAATGCCGGAGCCGGTTCGCCCGCCGGTCCGAGGTCGCGCAGGTAGGAATGGATCGCCATCAGATCGCGGTCGCTCATGTCACGCAGGTTACGCGGCCGGTAGCTGGAAGAGGTTGCGAAGTGACGTAGTGGGAACTTGGAAAGCGCCGGCACGACCGCATCGCGCAGGGGCACCTGTTGGGCAAGGTAGGGCTGCGAATGCGCTAAAGTAGGCCGACTTGGGTCTTGCCGTTCGAGAGAACAGCCAAGTCACCGCGATGAGCACGCCCACGTTACGGAGCCTGCCATGACCATCGAAGCCGTCAACCCCGCGACGGACGAAGTGCTCGCGACCTATGACGAGATGACACCGGCGAGCGTCGGCCAGATCATCGGCGAGGTCAACGAAGCCTTTCTCGCATGGCGTCGCATTCCATTTCCCGAACGCGCCACACCGATGCGCAGAGCGGCCGAGATCCTCCGCGCCGAGGCGAGCGAGCTTGCGCATCTCATGGCACGGGAGATGGGCAAGCCGGTGCGCGATGGGGTCGCGGAAGCGCAAAAATGTGCGCTCACGTGCGACTTCTACGCAGAGAATGCGGCGCGATTTCTCGCGCGGGAGCCGATCAAGACCGAGGCCGGCAACAGTTTCGTGGCGTTCAATCCGCTCGGCGTGGTCCTGGCCGTCATGCCATGGAATTTTCCCTTCTGGCAGGTATTCCGCTTCGCAGCGCCCGGCTTGATGGCCGGCAACGGCGCCGTGCTGAAGCACGCCTCGAATGTACCTGGCTGCGCGCTCGCGATCGAAGACATCTTCCGGCGCGCAGGCTTTCCGGCGAACCTGTTTCGCACGCTGCTGATCGGCAGCGGGCGCGTCGAGACCGTGATCGAGCATCCGCTGATACGCGCGGCGACCCTTACCGGCAGCGGAGCCGCCGGTCGCGCCATCGCACGCCAGGCGGGCGGACTGCTGAAGAAAACCGTTCTCGAGCTCGGCGGGAGCGATCCGTACCTCGTGCTGGAGGACGCCGATCCGGAATTTGCCGCGACCGTGTGCACCAAGGCAAGGCTGATCAATTCGGGACAGAGCTGCATCGCCGGCAAGCGCTTCATCGTCGTCGACGCAATTCGGCATGACTTCGAGGATCGCTTCGTCGAGCAGATGGCCGCCGCCAGGGTCGGCGATCCGTTCAAAGAGGACACGCGGGTCGGCCCGCTGGCACGGCGGGACTTGCGCGACACATTGCATCGGCAAGTCGAGGCGAGCGTCGCGAAGGGCGCGCGCTGCCTCCTCGGCGGCGTGATCCCGGAGGGACGTGGCGCTTATTATCCGCCAACGGTATTGACCGACGTTCGCGCGGGAATGCCGGCGTACGATGAGGAGCTGTTCGGGCCTGTGGCAGCGATCATCCCCGTGAAGAACGAGGAGGAAGCCATCGCGGCTGCGAACGATTCGTCCTTTGGCCTTGGCGCCGCAGTGATCACGCGTGACAGCAGCCGTGGCGAGCGGATTGCCGCCGAGCTGATCGAAAGCGGCTGCGTGTTCGTCAACGACGCGGTGCGATCCGATCCGCGGCTCCCCTTCGGCGGGATCAAGGAGAGCGGCTACGGACGAGAGCTCTCGGGTTACGGCATTAAGGAGTTCGTAAACATCAAGACTGTCTGGGTAGCCTGACCCATCGCGAAGGAGAAGACGATGTCCGCGCGACCCTGGATGGCCACCTACGGCGGGAACATTTCCCACGAGATCGATCCCGATGCCTACAGCTCCGTGGTGGAGATGCTGGAAGAGGCCATGCGACGATTTGCCGGCAAGGCCGCATTCCGCTGCTTCGGCCAGACGCTCACCTACGCGGACACCGATCGTCTCTCACGCGACTTTGCCGCGTATCTGCAGCAACGGCTCGCGGTAAAGAAGGGGGAGCGCATCGCGGTCATGATGCCGAACATTCCGGCCTTTCCGGTCGCGATGATCGGCATCCTGCGCGCCGGGGCCGCGCAGGTGAACGTAAATCCGCTTTACACGCCTCGCGAGCTCGAGCATCAGTTGAACGACGCCGGCGTGGAGACGATCATCATCTTCGCCGGAGCGACGCCGACGCTTGCCGAAATCGTCGCCAGAACCGCCGTCAAGACGGTGATCACCGTGGCGCCTGCCGACGCCACGTCGGCGACGCTTCCGCGTCCATCGGTGGACCCGAGGCTCGCAAGCACGATCGCCTTCTCCGAGGCGCTCGCCGACGGCGCGAACCTCGAATTCACGCCCGTCCCCCTCGAAGGCAATGATTTGCTCTTTCTGCAATACACGGGGGGAACCACGGGGCTGTCGAAAGGCGCCGCGCTGAGCCACCGCAACCTCGTCGCCAACACCGAACAGTTCAAGGCGTTCCTGTACGACGCGCTGCCGCCGGGAGAGGCCGTGGTCGTCACGGCACTGCCGCTGTACCACATCTTCGCGCTGATGGTGAACTTCATCTGCGGGTTCTCGCGCGGCGCCGAGAACTGGCTCGTCACCAATCCGCGCGACATGGATGGATTCGTGGAGATCCTCCAGCAGGCGCGCTGCACGTTCTTCACCGGCATGAACTCCCTTTACGGCGGCCTGCTCGCGCACCCGCGCATCAAGGAGGTGGATTTCTCGCGGCTGCGCTACGCGATCGGCGGCGGCGCCGCCGTGATGCCCGTCACGTCCGCACGGTGGAAAACG
>Ga0105248_10000473_pt1 | contig 45835 bp, 39 predicted proteins | sample KBSS34metaG_FD_81524 | JGI IMG/M metagenome (GOLD analysis project Ga0105248, IMG submission 81524) | Switchgrass rhizosphere microbial communities from Kellogg Biological Station, Michigan, USA - KBS S3-4 metaG | ecosystem: Host-associated > Plants > Roots > Rhizosphere > Soil | place...
CGACCAGCCGGCAACGCCCCGCACCACCCACGACCAGCCGGCAACGCCCCGCACCACCCACGACCAGCCGGCAACGCCCCGCACCACCCACGACCAGCCGGCAACGCCCCGCACCACCCACGACCAGCCGGCAGCGCCCCGCACCACCCACGACCAGCCGGCAGCGCCCCGCACCACCCGGGACGACGGGGCGCGGCCACCTGGCCGCGGCACGACGCCCGCCCCGCGCACCACGCGGGACCCGGCGGGCGGGCCGCCCGCCGCCGGCGGGGCCGGCGCGCCGCCCACCGTCCGGGACCAGCCGACGGCGACCGGAGGATGGTCCGGCGCGCGCACCCGGGTCAACCTGCCCGGGGCGCTGATCGGCCGGTTCGTCGTCGAGCGGGATCTCGGCAGCGGCGGCGAGGCCGACCTGTTGCTGGCGCACGGCGCCGAGACCGGCGAGCAGGTGGTCATCCGGCGGTACCGCAGCGCCAGCGACGGGCTGGCGCCGGACGTCGTCGCGCGCCTCCAGCAGGCCGACCCGCAGCATGTGATCCGGCTGATCGAGTCTGGCCGGGACGCCGAGGCGTCCTGGGAAGTCCTGGAGTACGCCCGGTGGGGGTCCCTGGCCGGGCTTCGCGCCGAGCTGCCCGGCCCGTGGCCGCAGGACCTGGTCACCGCGGTCCTCACCCAGGTCACCGCGGCGCTGGACGCCGTGCATGCGCTGCAGCTCGTGCACCGCGACATCAAGCCGGACAACCTGCTGGTGCGCGAGCGTTCGCCGCTCGACCTGGTGCTGTCCGACTTCGGCCTGACCCGCCGCCAGCTCGCCACCCGCCAGCTGCGCACCACGGCCCTCACCGCGCACTACGCGGCACCGGAGGCGACCCACGGCCTCAGCTCCGCGAAGGGCGACTGGTGGTCGCTAGGAATGCTCATTCTTGAGCTGTTCACCGGCCGGCACCCGTACGAGCGGCCCGGCGGCGGCTATCTCGACGACCGCCTCGTCATGGCAGAGCTGGCGTCTCACGACCCTGACCTCACCGGCATCGAGGATCGGCGCTGGCAGCTGCTGTGCCTGGGGCTGCTGACCCGGGCGCCCGAGCAGCGCTGGGCGGGCGAGCAGGTCTGGCAGTGGCTGGCCGGCCAGGACCCGCAGGTCTTTCGCGGGCCGGCCGGCGGCCCGCCGCATGGCCAGGACCGGGCCGTCCCGTCCGCCCGCCGCGCCGACCGGCCCTACGTGTTCGCCGGCATCGCCTACCAGGAGCCGGCGCAGCTGGCCGTGGCGCTGCGGGAACGGTGGGGCGACGCCGTGCGGGTCATGGCCGGCCAGGCCTCCGACGCCCCGCCTTTTGTCCAGCTGCGCGAGTGGCTCCGCGACCAGGGCCTGACCGAGGTGGCGGACCTGCTGGGCCGCCGCTACCGGCCGGAACCACTGCTCGTGCGGCTGCTGATGGAGCTCGAGCCCGGCAGCGGCCCGGTCTACCGTGGCTGGGCGCTCGACCGCGGCGGCCTGGTCGAGCTGATCACCACGGTGGTCGCCGGGAACGGGACCGCGCCGGCGACCCAGCTGCTGGTGGCACTGCTGGACAACCACGTCCTGCCGGAGTTCGACGGGCTGCCGGGCTGCGAGGGTTACGGCCTCGTCGACAGCCGCTGGCGCGCGCTCGCCGACACGATGCGCGCGCTCGCCCCGCCGGGGGTCGGCCTCTCCGAGGCCGAATGGCGGACCTCCCTCGCCCGGCTGCTCGCCGCGACGCTGAGCCCCGACGCGGTCGGCACCCGGCTCACCGCGGACGCCCAGGCCGCGGCCGCCGACCCGCGGGCCCAGTCGCAGGAATGGTTCCGCCGGATCGCGGCCACGCCGCTGGACCACCACCTGACGCCGGCGCGGGACGCCCTCGTGGTGCTCTGCGCGCCGCGCGCCGCCGCGCAGACCGAGCACGCCTGGGCCGAGCAGGAAAGCCGGCGCCGGGCCGCCGAGGATCAGGCCCGCCGGGCGCGGCAGTACCAGCAGGACACCTTGGCGGCCACCGGCAGCCTCATCGCCGGGGTCCTGTCCCTCGTGCTGGCGGCGCTCTATCTGGGAGTCGCCCTGGGACCACTCGCGATCTACCTGTCGATCCGGGCGCGCCGCAGCCTGCGCGGCAACCGCACGGCCAACTGGGGCCTGCTGCTCGGGATCCTCGGCTTCATCGTCTTCTGGCTGGTCCTCGGCTTCCGCTAGGACGGCGTCCCGGCGTGGCGGCGTGGCGGCGTCCCGGGTCCTGGCGGCGAAGGACCTGGGACGCCTCCTAGCCGAGCCGGGTGACGTTGACGGTCACGCCCAGCGAGTTCGACGTGCCGCCGGAGAAGACGCCGCGCATCGGCGGGACGTCGTCGTAGTCCCGGCCGCGGGCGACGACGACGTGCCGCTCCCCCGCCCGGACCGCGTTCGTCGGGTCGAATCCCCACCAGTCGCCGAACCAGCCCTCCACCCAGGCATGGCTCTGGCCCACGACCGTCTCCCCCGGCTCGGCGTCGACGAGCGGGTGCAGGTAGCCCGACACGTACCGGCCCGGCATCCCCGCCGCACGCATCAGCACCAGCGCGAGGTGCGCGAAGTCCTGGCAGACGCCCTCGCACTGCTGCCAGGCGTCGACGGCGGACGTGTGCACGCCGGTGGTGCCGGGGCGATAGGTCAGCCGGTCACGGACCCAGTCGCCGACGGCGAGCACGAAGTCGGCCGGGCCGTGCGCGGCGGCCAGCTCCCGGCCGGCTTCGACCAGCTCCGGATGGTCCGGCGTGTACCGGGCCGGCCGCAGGAACTCGACGTACCGGTCGGCGGTCTCGTCGGCGCCCAGCGCGGCCCAGCCCAGCGCGTCGGCCGGCAGGCCCTGCTCGGGGGCGGTGCGCACCAGCGAACGCCCGGTGACCACCAGCTCGGTGTGCGGGGTGTGGATGTCGAACGCGGTGACCTGGCTGCCCCAGTAGTCCCAGTAGCGGTAGGTGCTGGCCACCGGTTCGGTGCGGACCGTCGCCTCCAGCGTCAGCTGCCCGCTGCCCGTCTGCGGCACGATCCGCGCCTCGTTGTACGACGACACCACCGGGCTCGAGTACCGATAGCCCGTCGAGTGCTCGACACGGATCTGCCAGCTCACAGGCGTCCCTTTCGCGGGCGCGGATTCACACCGGCACCTTGGTGGCCCAGGCGCGCGGCGTCTCGCGGGCGAAGTAGCGGGCCGTGATCGCGGCGCTGACCTCCGAGCAGGTCTGCGACATGCCGCGCAGCAGCTCCGGCATGTCCTCGACCAGGTCGTCGACGCCGCGGAACTCCAGCTCCGTGCGGGCCAGGCCCACGCCGCGGCGGGCCGCGTCGTGCACCGTCGTGCGCCCGCCGCGCCGGCCGCTGTCCAGCTCGGCGAGGATCTGCTCGGCCAGCGCCAGCGACCAGTAGACCGAGCGCGGGAACAGCCGGTCGAGCAGCAGGAACTCGGCGACCCGGGACGCGTCGACGGCCCGCCGGTACGTCCGCAGGTAGGCCTCGTGGGCGCCGCAGGACCGCAGCAGGCTCACCCAGCTCTGCGAGTTCGGGTCGTCGCCGATGCTCGACGACAGCAGCCGGGCGGTCATGTCGACCCGTTCCAGGCTGCGGCCGAGCGCGAGGAACCGCCAGCCGTCGTCCCGGGCCAGGGTGGCGTCGACCAGCCCGGCGAGCATCGCGGTGCGCTCCCGGATGTAGCGGAAGAAGATGTGCGGGCCGAGCCGGCGGGCGAGCTGCTCGGTGTGGTCCAGCTCGTTCCACGTCGCGTTCAGGCATTCCCACGCCTCGCTGGACACGACGACCCGGGCGCTGCGCGCGTTCTCCCGGGCCGCCGAGATCGCGCCGACGATGCTGGAGGAGTTGTCCGGGTCGTAGCCGAGCAGCTCGATGACCAGCTGCGAGCCGACCGGCCCGTCGGGCGGCGGCGTCCCCATCACGGCGAGCAGCTCCCGGCTGGCCGACGCATCATCCAGCCACGGATCCTCCAGCACCCGGTGCACATGGACGTCGAGGATCCGCGACGTGCTCTCCGCCCGCTCCGCGTACCGCCCGATCCAGAACAGCGACTCGGCGATCCTGCTTAGCAAGGGGACTCCCGCTGCTGGTTCTGCTGTTGTTGCTGCTGTTGGGCGGCGCCGGCCGAGTCGGGGCCGAGGTCGGGGCCCTGGGCGGTCTCGACGTCGCCGAGGACCTGGCGGCCGTAGGCGCCGGGGCGTTCGCCGTCGGCCAGCTCCGGGGCGAGCACCCAGGTGTCCTTCGAGCCGCCGCCCTGGCTGGAGTTGACGACCAGGCTGCCGCGGGGCAGCGCGACCCGGGTGAGGCCGCCCGGCAGCACCCAGATCCGGTTGCCGTCGTTGACGGCGAACGGCCGCAGGTCGATGTGCCGCGGGCCGAGCCGGTCGCCGGACAGCGTCGGCGACGTCGAGAGCCGCACCACCCGCTGCGCGATCCAGCCGCGCGGGTCGGCCTCCACCTGACCGCGCAGCGTCGCCAGCTCCCCGTCGGAGGCCTGCGGGCCGATGACGATGCCCTTGCCGCCGGAGCCGTCGACCGGCTTGACGACGAGCTCGTCGAGATGGTCCAGGACGTACTCCCGCTGGTCCGGCTCCTCGACCCGGTAGGTATCGACGTTCGGCAGGATCGGCTCCTCGCCGAGGTAGTACCGGATCAGCTCGGGGACGTAGGTGTACATCAGCTTGTCGTCGGCGACGCCGTTGCCGACGCCGTTGGCGATCGTGACCCGGCCGGCGCGGGCGGCGTTGACGAGCCCGGCGCAGCCGACGACCGACTCGGGCCGGAACTGCAGGGGGTCGAGCCAGTCGTCGTCGACGCGCCGGTAGATGACGTGCACCACCTGCTCGCCCTCGGTGGTCCGCATCGTCACCCGGTTGTCACGGACGAGCAGGTCGCGGCCCTCGACGAGCTCGACGCCCATCTGCCGGGCGAGCAGCGCGTGCTCGAAGTAGGCCGAGTTGTAGATGCCCGGGGTGAGCACGACGACGGTCGGGTCGGCGACCTCGGGCGGCGCGGCGGCCCGCAGCGCGTGCAGCAGGTGGGAGGCGTAGTCGGCGACGGGGCGGACCCGGTGGGTGGCGAACAGCTCGGGGAACACCCGGGTCATCGCGCGCCGGTTCTCGATCACGTAGCTGACCCCGCTGGGCACCCGGACGTTGTCCTCCAGGACCCGGAACCGGCCCTGCTCGTCGCGGATCAGGTCGATGCCGGAGACGTGGCAGCGGACGCCGTTCGGCGGGTCGATGCCGTGCGCGGCACGGTGGAAGTGCGAGCTGGACATGACCAGCCGGCGCGGCAGGATGCCATCCTCCAGCACCTCGGCCCGGCCGTAGACGTCGGCGAGGAACGCCTCCAAGGCGCGCACCCGCTGGACGACGCCGCGTTCGATCGTGTCCCACTCGGCGCCGGACAGCAGCCGGGGTACCAGGTCCAGCGGGAACGGCCGCTCCTCGCCGAACAGGATGAACGTGATGCCGGCGTCCCGGAACGCGCGGTCGAGGGCGGCCTTGCGGGCGGCCAGGTCGCCGCTGGACAGCGGCTGCAACGCGTCGTAGAGCGCCGCGTACACCTCGCGGGGCGCCCCAGCGGCGTCGAACACCTCGTCCCACGCCGCGGTGGCCTGCACCTCCGCCGAATATCCCTCGAACAGGTCCGCCACGGCCGAAGCGTAGGGCGCCGATGTTTCCGCGACATAACCAGCCGATCTAGCGCATCCGTGACCAGAACCACTCCGCGAACCCACCGGAAAGCCACACCGGAGCCACCGCCATCGGCCGCGGCCCGGTGCGACCCCGGCTCTCCGGCGGGCCCGGCGCGTGAGAGGGTGAGCGGGCCCCCGGACTCGATCGGAAAGGCCGCACACGCCATGACGACGCTGCTGGTGACCGGTGCCGCCGGGTTCATCGGTTCGAACTTCGTGCGCTACTGGCGCACCTGGCACCCGGCCGACCGGATCGTCGCGCTCGACGCCCTCACCTACGCGGGCCTGCGCGAGAACCTCGCCGACGTCCTCGACGCCCCGGCCGCCGACGGTGACGGCGCGGTGACGTTCGTGCACGGCGACATCCGCGACCGGGAGTTCATCGAGACGCTGCTGCGCGAGCACCAGGTCGACACGGTGGTCAACTTCGCCGCCGAGTCGCACAACAGCCTGGCGATCCTGCGCCCCGACGACTTCTTCTCCACGAACGTCATGGGCACCCAGGCGCTGCTGGAGGCGGCCCGCACCGTCGGCGTCGGCCGGTTCCACCAGATCTCCACCTGCGAGGTCTACGGCGACATGGACCTCGACGACCCGGACGCCTTCACCGAGGACTCGCCCTACCTGCCGCGCACGCCGTACAACGCGGCCAAGGCCGGCGGCGACCACGCGGTCCGCGCCTATGGCTACACCTACGACCTGCCGGTGACGATCACGAACTGCTCGAACAACTACGGGCCGTACCAGTTCCCGGAGAAGGTCATCCCGCTGTTCATCACCCGGGCACTGCGCGGCGAGCCGCTGCCGCTGTACGCCTCGACGAAGAACCGGCGCGAGTGGCTGCACGTCACCGACCACTGCCGCGCAATCGAGGCCGTGCTGCAGAGCGGCCGGATCGGCGAGACGTACCACGTCGGCAGTGGCGTCGAGGCGGACATCGAGACGATCGCGGACACGATCCTCGCCGAGCTCGGCCTGCCCGACACGCTGAAGACGATCGTGCCGGACCGCCCGTCGCACGACCGCCGCTACCTGCTCGACTCGGGCAAGCTGCGCGCCGAGCTCGGCTGGGCGCCGCAGATCGAGTTCACCGACGGGATGCGCTCCACGATCGCCTGGTACCGCGACAACGAGCCGTGGTGGAGCCCGCTGATCGGCCGCTCGCCTGTCCAAGAGACCGCCTGGACCAAGTAGCTCGCCCGTCGTCCCCCCGGTGACCTCGTCGCGACATCAAGTGGTTCGCTTCCGGTCATCCGCCGGGGCGTATACCCGCAGGACCTGGGCACATTAGGCTGCGAGATGTGCCGGATGTGCCTGGACGGTGGATATGAGGGGACCGGGGCCGCGGGTGCTCGGTCTGGTGCTCGCCGGGGGCAAGGGGACGCGGCTCGCGCCGCTGACCGCCGACCGGGCCAAGCCGGCGGTACCGTTCGCCGGGCTGTACCGACTGATCGACTTCGCGCTGTCCAACCTGGTGAACGCCGGTTATCTGCGGATCGCCGTGCTTACCCAGTACAAGAGCCACAGCCTGGACCGGCACATCACCACGACGTGGCGGATGAGCACGCTGCTGGGCAACTACATCACCCCGGTGCCGGCGCAGCAGCGCCTCGGCCCGCAGTGGTTCGCCGGTAGCGCCGACGCCATCCACCAGTCGCTGAACCTGGTCCATGACGAGGCGCCGGACATCGTCGTCGTCTTCGGCGCCGACCACGTCTACCGGATGGACCCGCGGCAGATGGTCGCCCAGCACCTCGAGACCGGCGCCGGGGTCACCGTCGCCGCGCTCCGGGTGCCCCGCGTCGAGGCGACGGATTTCGGCGTCATCCGGACCGCGGCGGACGGCCGGACGATCGACGCGTTCCTGGAGAAGCCGGCCGAGCCGCCCGGCCTGGCGGACTCGCCCGACGAGGCGTACGCGTCGATGGGTAACTACGTCTTCTCGACGAAGGTCCTGCTCGACGCGCTGCTCGCCGACGCGGCCGACCCGGACAGCGTGCACGACATGGGCGGCAACATCATCCCGATGCTCGTCGACCAGGGCGTCGCCGGCGTCTACGACTTCAGCGAGAACGAGGTCCCCGGCGCCAAGGAACGCGACAGGGGCTACTGGCGGGACGTCGGGACGATCGACGCGTACTTCGACGCCCACATGGACCTGTGCACGCTGGACCCGGTGTTCAACCTGTACAACCCGCACTGGCCGATCCTGACCAGCGTGCCGTCACTGCCACCCGCGAAGTTCGTCCGGGACGCCCCGGGCCGCACCGGCATGGCGGTCGACAGCATCGTCAGCAACGGCGTGATCGTCTCCGGCGGCCTGCTGCGCCGTTCGGTCCTCTCGCCCGGGGTGCGGGTGAACTCGTGGGCACGGGTCGAGAACGCCGTGGTCATGAACAACACCGTCGTCGGCCGGCGGGCGGTCGTGCGCGACGCCATCCTCGACAAGAACGTCGTCGTCCCGCCCGGCGCCGAGGTGGGCGTCGACAAGGACCACGACCGGGCCCGCGGCTACGCCGTCAGCGACGAGGGCATCACCGTCGTCGGCAAGGGCGTCACCATCGAATGAAGGACCACGTGAGATGCGCGTCGCACTGCTGACCAGGGAATACCCGCCGAACGTCTACGGCGGCGCCGGCGTGCACGTCGAGTACCTGGCCCGGGAGCTGGCCCGCCTCGTCGACCTGACCGTGCACTGCGAGGGCGACCCGAAGACCGACGACCTGGCGGCCCCGTCGCCCGTCGCCGGACCCGCCCCGGTCGTGCGCCGCCACCAGCCATGGACCGGGCTCGACGGCGCGAACGACGCCCTGCGCACCTTCTCCCTGGACCTGTCGATGGCGGCCGCCGCCGTCGACCCGGCCGGCGGCCTCGGCGCGGATCCCGGGGCCGGAGGCCTCGGCGGCATCGACCTGGTCCACTCGCACACCTGGTACACGAACCTCGCCGGGCACCTCGCGGCGATGCTCGCCGGGGTGCCGCACGTCATGACATCGCACTCGCTCGAGCCACACCGGCCGTGGAAGGCCGAGCAGCTCGGCGGCGGCTACCGGCTGTCGTCGTGGGCCGAGAAGACCGCGATCGAGGCCGCATCCGCCGTCGTCGCCGTGAGCGCCGGCATGCGGACGGACATCCTCGACGCCTATCCCGGCGTAGACCCGGCGAAGGTGCACGTCATCCGCAACGGCATCGACACCGACGAGTACGCCGCCGACCCGGGCACGGACGTCCTGGCGCGGCACGGCGTCGACCCGGACCGGCCGTCGGTGGTGTTCGTCGGCCGGATCACCCGGCAGAAGGGTGTGCCGGTGCTGCTGCGCGCGGCGGCAGCGCTGGACCCGCGCGCCCAGCTCGTCCTGTGCGCCGGCGCCCCCGACACCCCGGAGCTGCTCGCCGAGGTGTCCGAGCTGGTCGACGGTCTGAAGGCGCGCCGCGACGGCGTCGTCTGGATCTCAGGCATGCTCCGCAAACCCGAGGTCATCCAGCTGCTCTCGCACGCGACGCTGTTCGCCTGCCCGTCGGTCTACGAGCCGCTGGGCATCGTCAACCTGGAGGCGATGGCCTGCGGCGCCGCCGTGGTCGCCTCCCGCGTCGGCGGCATCCCCGAGGTCGTCGACGACGGCGTCACCGGCCTGCTCGTCACTCCGGACGACCCGCCGGCGCTGACCGCCGCCATGAACACCCTGCTCGCGGATCCGGCCCGGGCGCAGGCAATGGGCCGGGCTGGCCGCGACCGCGCGGTCACCGAGTTCGGCTGGCCCGCCGTGGCCCGCCAGACCGCCGCCCTCTACGAGTCCCTCATCGGCTGACCGCCGGCGGCCGGCCCGGTGACGTTCACCCGCCCGGCCGCTTCGCCCGGGCCAGCAGGCGCGCCGGTGTCAGCCGGCGGCCCTGCGGCCGAGCCAACCACGAAGAGTCATCGAGCCTGTACGGCTGATCCGGCCCCTGCCGCCCTCGCGGGCACGCCCGGGGTTGCGGGGCTGGGTCCGGTTCGGCCCGCTGGACCTGTCCGCCGCGCCGGGGCCCCGCTCCGACCTCGAAGCGTGGCATCTGAGTGAGCCTATGGGCTCAATGGGCAGACACACCTCGCCGCGCCTCCCGTGAGGTGTGTCGATTGAGTGAGCCTATGGGCTCAGTCAGCCGACACGATTCGCCCTTCGCCGGTCGCCCGGCGGCCGCCTGACCGGCCCGCGGAAGCGCCACCACTCCCTCGGACCCGCGCCCGAGCGGGCCGCGCGCGCAAAAAGAGCCCAGATCCTGTCGGATCTGGGCTCTTCAACCGCCGGGGCCGATCTTCCTTGGCTTCGCGGTCTTCATCGCTCGGCTTCGGTCTTTCGTCCTCGACGGCACTCACTACATACCTCCAGTGCCCATACACAAACACACAGTTACAAGATTCTTCCGATCCAGGCCAGACCGGCCGCTCCGTAGGGCATTGCGCGCACCAACCCCTGTCGGCTCCGACAGCACGGAAGCCGGGCGCGCAAGATTGCCATGCACGCTAGTCAGCACGCGCCAATGCACGTGCATTGGATCATCTGTCCATGCCCGAAGAATCTCCATGCCCGAAGAATCTAGGAGTAGACCGTGTCCTCCCCCGACCCCGTGGTCCAGCGTCTGTACATCGCCTTGGGCACGTTGTTAGCCGTCATCGTCGCCTTGGTGACGGGCGGCCTGGCCCGCGCCGACGGCGCCGCCGCCCCCGGCGCGATGCTGATGGGAGGTGGCGCCTTCGGCGGCACGCTTGCCCTTGTCCTGGCTGTGATGGACACGCTGAGGCGATGACAACCAAGCGAGGCCCGACCCCCACCGGGTCGGGCCTCGCTTCGTTCTGGTTCGCAAGATCAGACGTTGAAGCCGAGAGCGCGGAGCTGTTCGCGGCCGTCCTCGGTGATCTTGTCGGGGCCCCACGGGGGCATCCAGACCCAGTTGATGGTGATGTCGTTCACCAGCGAGTCGGGGCCGTCGACGAGGGCGCTGCGGGCCTGGTCCTCGATCACGTCGGTGAGCGGGCAGGCGGCCGACGTGAGGGTCATGTCCAGGATGGCAGCGTTGCCGTCGGAGACGGTGATGCCGTAGACGAGGCCGAGGTCGACGACGTTGATGCCGAGCTCGGGGTCGACGACGTCGCGCATCGCCTCCTCGATGTCCTCGATCGTCGCCCGGTCCACTGCCGGGACGCTCAGCCGCGGCTGGTCGACGGACGCGGCGTCGGGCGCGGCGGCGCCCGACGTCACGGCCTCGGGCAGCGCGGCGTCCTCGGCGAGTGTGCTGTCGGACGGAGCGGTGTCAGTCATGCCTGCATCTCCTGCTCGGGAACGGACCCCTCGGGCACGGCGGAACCGCCGGCGCCCGGACCAGCGCCGACGACCTGGGCGGTGGCGTCCTTCCAGGCCATCCAGCTCAGCAGGGCGCACTTCACCCGGGCCGGGTACTTGGAGACGCCGGCGAACGCGACCGCGTCCTCCAGCACGTCCTCGTCCGGCTCGACCGTGCCGCGGGACTGCATGAGCGCGAGGAACTCGCGTTCGAGGTCCAGCGCGTCCGCGACCCGTTTGCCGATCACGAGGTCGCTCATGACGCTCGCCGAGGCCTGGCTGATCGAACAGCCCTCCCCCTCGTACGAGACGTCCGCGACCGTGCCGTCGACGATCTTGACGCGCAGGGTGACCTCGTCGCCGCAGGTCGGGTTGACGTGGTGCACCTCGGCGTCGAACGGCTCGCGCAGCCCGCGGTGGTGCGGGTGGCGATAGTGGTCCAGGATGATTTCCTGGTACATCGAGTCCAGCTTCACGCTCCGAAGAACCTCCTTACCCCCGCCAACCCTTCCACCAGCGCGTCGATCTCGCCGGTGGTGGTGTAGAGGTGGAACGAGGCCCGGGTCGTCGCGGGCACGCCGTAGCGCAGGCAGACCGGCCGGGCGCAGTGGTGACCGACGCGCACGGCGATGCCCTGCTCGTCGAGGACCTGGCCGACGTCGTGCGGGTGGATCGCCCGCCCGTCCTTGCCCGCGAGCAGGAACGAGATCGCGCCACCGCGGTCGACGGCCTCGGCCGGGCCGATGATCCGCAGCCCCGGGACCTCGACGAGGCGCTCCAGCGCGTAGGCGGTGAGGGCGTGCTCGTGCGCGGCGACGGCGGCCATGCCGGCCCCGCCGGCGAGGCCCGTCAGGTAGTCGACGGCGGCACCGAGCCCGACCGCCTGGGCGATCATCGGGGTGCCGGCCTCGAACCGGTGCGGCGGCTCGGCGTAAGTGCTCGCCTCCATCGTCACCAGCTCGATCATCTCGCCGCCGCCGAGGAACGGCGGCATGATCTCCAGCAGCTCCAGGCGCCCCCACAGCACGCCGATGCCCGTCGGACCGCACATCTTGTGCCCGGTGAAGGCGAAGAAGTCGACGCCGAGCGCCGCCACGTCGACCGGCAGGTGCGGCACGGACTGGGAGCCGTCGACGACGGTCAGCGCGCCGACCTCGCGGGCGCGGGCGACGATCGTCGCGACCGGGTTCACGGTGCCGAGGATGTTCGACTGGTGGACGAACGAGACGACCTTCGTCCGGGCGTTGACGATCTCGTCGAGGTTCGACAGGTCGAGCCGGCCGTCGTCGGTCAGGCCGAGCCAGCGCAACGTCGCCCCGGTCCGCTGGCAGAGCATCTGCCAGGGCACCAGGTTCGAGTGGTGCTCCATCTCGGTGATGACGACCTCGTCGCCCGGGCCGAGCCGGAAGCGCTCCGCCTGGCCGCCGTGCGACGCCGCGTTGCTGAACGCGTACGCGACGAGGTTGAGCGCCTCGGAGGAGTTCTTGGTGAAGACGACCTCACGCCGGTCGGGCGCGCCGATGAACGCGGCCACCTTGTCGCGGGCGGCCTCGTACAGCGCGGTCGCCTCCTCGGCGAGCACGTGGATGCCGCGGTGCACGTTGGCGTTGTGCAGCTCGTAGTACTCGCGCTCGGCGTCGAGCACCGCGCGCGGCTTCTGCGAGGTCGCCGCGCTGTCGAGGTAGACGAGCTGCTTGTCGCCGTGCACGACCCGGTCGAGGATCGGGAAGTCCTTGCGGACCAGCTCCACGTCCAGCTCAGGGATGCCAGCCATCGCGCTCATGCTCCCGCGCCGACCTTGACATACTTGTCGTAGCCGGAGTCCTCCAGCGTCGCCGCCAGCTCCGGGCCGCCCTCGTCGACGATCTTCCCGCCGGCCATGACGTGCACGTGCTCGGGCTGCACGTAGCGCAGGATCCGGGTGTAGTGCGTGATCAGCAGGGTGCCGGTCTCGCCGGTTTCGCGGATCTTGTTGATCCCGGCGGAGACGACCCGCAGCGCGTCGACGTCGAGACCGGAGTCCGTCTCGTCGAGGATGGCGATCTTCGGCTTCATCAGCGTCATCTGCAGGATCTCGTGGCGCTTCTTCTCACCGCCGGAGAAGCCCTCGTTCAGGCCGCGCTCGGCGAGCGCCGGGTCAATCTCCAGGAACGACATCGCCTCCTTGACCTCCTTGACCCACAGCCGCAGCTTCGGGGCCTCGCCCCGGACCGCCGTGGCGGAGGTGCGCAGGAAGTTGGAGACGGAGACGCCGGGCACCTCGACCGGGTACTGCATGGCCAGGAAGATGCCCGCCCGGGCGCGCGCGTCGACGCTCATCGCGAGCACGTCCTCGCCATCGAGCGTGATCGAGCCCTCGGTCACCGTGTACTTCGGGTGACCGGCGATCGAGTAGGACAGCGTGGACTTGCCGGAGCCGTTCGGCCCCATGATCGCGTGGGTCTCGCCCTTGCGCACGGTCAGGTCGACGCCCTTGAGGATCTCGCGCGGGCCCTCGCCGTCCGTCTCGACCGTGACGTGCAGGTTCTGGATCTCCAGAGTCGACACCTGTTCAAACCCTCACTTCAAGCTCGCGGCGGCCGGGCCAACGGAGGTGCGAGAAAGCTCGTCCTTCGCACCTTCGGCGGCCTCGTCGGAATGGAGGTCGACGTAGACGTCGCCGTCCTGAATGGTCACGGGGTAGGTGGGCACCGGGTCGATGGCCGGAAGACAGGTCGGCTTGCCGCTCTCCAGGTCGAACTGGGAGCCGTGCAGCCAGCACTCGATCTTCCCGTCCTCCACGTCGCCGTCCGAGAGCCGGACGTCCTGGTGCGAGCACTCGTCCCGGATGGCGAACACCCTCCCGCCGGAGCGCACCACGCACACCGGCGTCGGCTCGTCCTGACCCGCGAGCTCCAGCTCGACGCCCAGGGCCGTCTCGTCGGCGACGTCGTCGAGCGCGCACACCCGCTGCGTGCTCATGCGCCGACCGCCTCCAGCTCGGCGTCGACGGCGGCGGTCACCCGCTCGCGCAGCGACTCGACGCCGACCCGGTCGAGCACCTCGCCGAAGAAGCCACGCACGACCAGCCGGCGCGCCTCGTCGGCCGGGATGCCCCGGGCCATCAGGTAGAACAGCGCCTCGTCGTCGAACCGGCCGGTGGCACTGGCGTGGCCCGCGCCGGCGACCTCGCCGGTGAGAATCTCCAGGTTCGGCACCGAGTCGGCCCGGGCCCCGTCGGTCAGCACCAGGTTGCGGTTGATCTCGTACGTGTCGGTGCCGACCGCGGCCGCGCCGATCAGCACGTCGCCGATCCACACCGAGTGCGCGTCGGCGCCCTGCAGCGCGCCCTTGTACGTCACCCGGCTGCGGCAGTTGCGCTCCAGGTGGGTGACGAGCAGTCGGTGCTCCTGGTGCTGGCCGGCGTCGGTGAAGAACAGCCCGGCCAGCTCCGCGTCGCCGCCGGGGCCGCGGTAGTCGACGGTCGGGTTGATCCGGACCAGCTGGCCGCCGAGCGTGATGTGGGTGCCGCGCAGCTTCGCGTCCCGGCCGAGCGAGAAGGCGTGCGCGCCGGCGTGCACCGCGTCGTCGTCCCAGTCCTGCAGCGAGACGAACGTGACGGACGCGCCGTGGCCGATGTAGATCTCGACGTTGCCGGCGTACTTCGCGGTGCCGGTGTGGTCGAGGACCACGGTCGCCTTCGCGAACGGCCCGACCTCGACGGCGAGGTGGCTGTAGCAGACCCCGCCCTCGCCGCGCAGCCTGACCATGATCGGCTCGGTCAGCTGGGCCTCGGCCGGCACGGTGACGGCGACGGCGCCGCCGGCCCGCACGGTCGCGAACGCGGCCACCCGGTCGACCGGGGTCAGCGCCCGCCCGACCCGCGGGTCGGCCGCGTCGACGTGCTCGACCTCGACGCCCTCGGGCGCCGCGACCGCGATGTCGATCTTTCCGTCGGGCTCCTGCCCGGCGATCAGCGCCTTCAGCGGCCGCAGCGGGGTGAACCGCCAGGCCTCCTCCCGGCCGGTCGGGACGGGATGGGCCTCGGGGTCGCGAGACCGGGCCGGCGCCGCGGGGGCCGGCACCATCGGCGGCCGTCCGGTGGCGTCGATGACCGCCATCAGCCGACCGACCCTTCCATCTGCAGCTCGATCAGCCGGTTCAGCTCGAGGGCGTACTCCATCGGCAGCTCACGGGCGATCGGCTCGACGAAGCCGCGCACGATCATCGCCATCGCCTCGTCCTCGGACATGCCCCGGCTCATCAGGTAGAAGAGCTGGTCCTCGCCGACCTAGGAGACGCTGGCCTCGTGGCCGATCGACGCGTCGTCCTCGCGGACGTCGACGTACGGGTACGTGTCGGACCGGCTGATCGTGTCGACGAGCAGCGCGTCGCACTTCACGGTCGAGCGGGCCTGGGTCGCGCCCTCGTGGATCTGCACCAGGCCGCGGTACGACGTCCGGCCGCCGCCGCGGGCCACCGACTTGGAGACGATCTGCGACGACGTGTGCGGGGCGGCGTGCACCATCTTGGCGCCCGCGTCCTGGTGCTGGCCCTCGCCGGCGAACGCGATCGAGAGCACCTCGCCGCGGGCGTGCTCGCCGAGCAGCCACACCGCCGGGTACTTCATCGTCACCTTGGAGCCGATGTTGCCGTCGATCCACTCCATCGTGGCGCCCTCGGAGCAGGCGGCCCGCTTCGTGACCAGGTTGTAGACGTTGTTCGACCAGTTCTGGATGGTCGTGTACCGGCAGCGGGCGTTCTTCTTGACGACGATCTCGACGACCGCGGAGTGCAGCGAGTCCGACGAGTAGATCGGCGCGGTGCAGCCCTCGACGTAGTGCACGTAGGCGCCCTCGTCGACGATGATCAGCGTCCGCTCGAACTGGCCCATGTTCTCGGTGTTGATCCGGAAGTAGGCCTGCAGCGGGATGTCGACGTGCACGCCCTTCGGGACGTAGATGAACGAGCCGCCGGACCAGACCGAGGTGTTCAGCGCGGCGAACTTGTTGTCGCCGACCGGGATCACCGAGCCGAAGTACTCCTTGAAGAGCTCCGGGTGCTCGCGCAGGCCGCTGTCGGTGTCGAGGAAGATGACGCCCTGCTCCTCGAGATCCTCGCGGATCTTGTGGTAGACGACCTCGGACTCGTACTGGGCCGCGACGCCGGAGATGAGGCGCTGCTTCTCCGCCTCCGGGATGCCGAGCTTGTCGTAGGTGTCCTTGATGTCCGCGGGCAGGTCGTCCCAGCTCTCCGCCTGCTTCTCGGTGGAGCGGACGAAGTACTTGATGTTGTCGAAGTGGATGCCCGACAGGTCCGCGCCCCACGTCGGCATCGGCTTGCGCTCGAAGAGCTTCAGGCCCTTCAGCCGCAGGTCGGTCATCCACGACGGCTCGGACTTCTTCGCCGAGATTCCGCGGACGACCGCCTCGGACAGGCCGCGCTCCACGTCGTCGGCGTAGGCGTCGGCGTCGGCCCAGCCGAACTTGTATGAGCCAAGCCCCTCGAGGGCGGTCTCGGCAGAGGTAGTCATCTCGATGTGATCCTCTGTGTCAGCGTCGGGCCAGGTGCGAGCCCGGGCACGGGATTTTTCCCAGGGGCCGCCGTGGGCCGGCCATCACCGGGCGCCACGTCGGTCGGGGTCTTTGCGGGGACATGCGTGGTGCAGACACCGTCGCCGTGGGCGATGGTGGCAAGCCTCTGGACGTGGGTGTCCAGTAACCGGGACAGCGCCGCCGTCTCCGCGTCACACAGCGCGGGGAAACGCTCGGCCACGTGCTGCACCGGGCAGTGGTGCTGGCAGATCTGCGTGCCGCTGGGCACCTCGGAGAGGCTGGCCGTGTACCCGGCGGCGGTCATCGCCGCCGCCAGCGCCGCGAGCCGGTCCTCCTCGGGCACGCCGTCGACCGCGGCGACCAGCCGGGACTCCAGCTCCGCACCGCGGCGCTCCGCGAACGCGGCGACGGCGCCGTCACCCGCGATCTCGTCGAGGAACCGCAACGCGCCGGCCGCGAGGTCGGAGTACGCCGTCGGTCCGGCCTCCTCGTGCCCCACGTCGGTCAGTGCATAGTGTCGGGCTGGGCGCCCCCGGCCACGCGGGCCGCGGGCGTGCACGCTGGTCGGCGTGATGATCCCGTCGGCGACCATCGCGTCCAGGTGGCGGCGCACGGCCGCCGGCGACAGCTCCAGCCGGCGGGCGAGCGAGGCGGCCGTCGACGGCCCCGCCTGAAGCAGGATGCGCACGACCCGATCGCGGGTGCGACCGTCGGCGGCCATCGGCGCGGCGTCACCTTCGATCACCGCACCCTCGACCGCGTCAGCCTCGACCATCTCGAGGTCCTGCTCGGATTTCACAACACCAGTGTGCCCTATTTCCCGGCCACCGTCGAACCGGGCCGGCCCCTGTCCCGTATCCGACCAGGAGCCTGTTACCTGCGCCACTCCGCGGCCGCCCGGTCCCGTCCCGGGCTACCCAGGACCACCTCGCGGCCCGCTCGGACGCGCGGTGCACACTGGGATCATGCGGGTGCGAGGGGTCATGTCTGGGCGTTCCACGCGGCCGGTGGCCGTGCTCGTGGGCATCGTGCTGGTCGTCGTCGGGCTGGCCGCCTGCGGGGGCGGCTCCAAGGACGACGACAAGGACAACGGGCTAGCGAAGGCGTCGGCCACCGACGTCGGCACCAGGGTCCTCGACGCGTTCCGCAACTCCGACAACGTCCGGGTGCTCGGCCGGCTCGCCAGCGGCAGCACCGACAACGGCACCGGTTCGTCGAACTGGGACCTGCGGATGGTCGGCCCGGCCACCAGCGGCACCTTCACCACCGGCACCCACAGGATCGACGTGGTCAAGTCCGGCGCCGACACGTTCATCCGCGGCGACCAGGGCTACTACCAGGAGATCGGCGAGATGGACGCGGCGCCGCTGCTCGCCGGCCACTGGGTGCGGCTCACCCCGACGCAGGCCAACAAGTACCGGTTCCTGACCGTCGACGGCCTCTCCCTGTCGCTGACGAACTACCTCAGCAACCTGTCCGGCACGGTCACCCCGATGACGTTCGCCGGCCGCCCCGCCGTCCAGGTGAAGGCCACCTCCGGCGTCACCCTGGTCGCCGCCGCGACCGGCGATCCGGTGCCGCTGCGGATCGACGTCATCGGCAACCAGAACGGCCGCTTCGAGTTCAGCGACTACGGCTCGGCGACGACCGCCGAGGTCCCCAGGGACGCCGTCGACCTCGGCTCCCTCGGCTAGGCCGCGCGCCGGGCCGGCCCGGCCAGGGCCGAGCCGTCGATCTCCGTCCTACGGCGGCGGTAGCATGCGGCCCGTGGCCGAGGGTGTGGTGGTCGCCGTCGACCAGGGGACGACCGGCACGACCGTCTGCGTCCTCGACGACGAGGCCCGGGTCGTCGGCCGGGCGCACGCCGAGGTGGCCGTCTCCTACCCGCGCCCGGGCTGGGTCGAGCAGGATCCCGAGGACCTGTGGCGCAGCGTCGTCGACACCGCCCGGGCCGCGCTCTCGGACGCCGGCCGCGCGGCCGGCGACATCGCCGCGGTCGGCATCACCAACCAGCGCGAGACCACCGTCCTGTGGGACCGGCGCACCGGCGAGCCCGTCCATCCGGCCATCGTCTGGCAGGACCGGCGGACCGCCGACGCCTGCGAGCGGCTCGCCGCCGCCGGCCACGGCCCGGCGGTCGCCGCCGGCACCGGACTGGTGCTCGACCCGTACTTCTCCGGCACGAAGATCGCCTGGATCCTCGCCGCCGACCCGGAGCTGCGCCGCCGGGCCGGGCGCGGCGAGCTCGCGTTCGGCACCGTCGACAGCTGGCTCGTCTGGCGGCTGACGGGCGGGCGTACCCACGTCACCGACGTCACGAACGCGTCCCGCACGATGCTGCTCGACCTGGCGACGGCCAGCTGGTCGGCGCCGATGGCCAAGCTGCTTGACGTGCCGACGGAGCTGCTCGGCGAGGTTCGCCCCTCGTCGCAGGTCTATGCCGAGACCGATCCGGCCGCGTTCCTCGGGGTGGCGGTGCCGGTCGCGGCGGCGGTCGGCGACCAGCAGGCCGCCCTGTTCGCGCAGGCGTGCGTCGAGGCGGGCCAGGCCAAGAACACCTACGGGACCGGCTCGTTCGTCCTGGCCAACACGGGCCCGGCGCCGCCGCCCGCCGGCGAAGGGGGCGCGCTGCTGCGGACGGTCGCGTTCCAGCTCGCCGGCGAGCCGGTGCAGTACGCGCTGGAGGGGGCGATCCTCGCGACCGGCGCCGCGGTGCAGTGGCTGCGCGACGGGCTCGGCGTGGTCGGCTCGGCCGCCGAGACGGCGCAGCTCGCCGGGTCGCTGCCGGGCAACGACGGCGTCTACTTCGTCCCGGCGCTGGCCGGGCTGGGCGCGCCGCACTGGGACGCGCGGGCCCGCGGCACCGTGGTCGGCCTGACCAGGGGCACCGGCCGGGCGCACCTGGCCCGGGCGGTGCTGGAGTCGATCGCCTACCGGACCCGGGACGTGACCACGGCCATGGGCGCCGCCGGGACACCGGTCACCGAGCTGCGGGCCGACGGCGGCGCGGCCGCCAACCCGTGGCTCATGCAGTTCCAGGCCGACATCCTCGGCGTGCCAGTCGACGTGCCGGACAACCTGGAGACGACCGCTCTCGGCTCCGGCTACCTCGCCGGGCTGGCGACCGGCTTCTTCCCCGACCGCGTCGGCCTCGCCGCGCTGCGCCGCACCGCCACCCGGTACGAGCCCCGGATGCCCGCCGCCGAGCGCGACCGCCTCTACGCCGACTGGCTCCGGGCCCTCGACCGCTCCCGCGACTGGGCCCGCGACTAGCGACGCGGGCGGACGTGGCGCGGCCCGGACGGGCCATCGCCGGTTCGCGTGGATCAGCGGAGCTTTCCCGACAAAAAGGATTTTCGACGCACGGGGCTACCAACGGACCACAGAATCGAGCTGGTGAATCTCGAGGAAGCTGCTGTCTGCGAAACCGATCCATGACAGCCTGTCACGGGGGGCGGTTGGCGCTCCCGTTCGCCCCTGCCCCCCGGACGGAGACCGTGACCGACACGGACTATGCCGTCGAGCTCGGGCGCCGGCTGCGCGCGGTCCGTAACCGGCGTGGCATGTCGCTGCTCGACGTGCAGGAGATCACCGCCGGCCGGTGGACCGCCGGCACCCTCGGCGCCTACGAGCGCGGCAGCCGCGTGCTGCGGGTGCACCGGCTCGTCGAGCTGGCCGAGCTGTACGACGTTCCCGCGACGCTGCTCGTCCCGCCCAGCACCGACCATCGGGACACCGACGGCCTGCCCCCGCTCGTCATCGACCTGCGCCGCCTGCGCAAGCTCCCGCCGACCCGTACCGGCCCGCTGCGGCGCTGGATCGCGATCGTGCAGGTGCTGCGGTCCGAGAGCTCCCGCGACGTGCTCCGGCTGCGCCGGGCCGACCTGACGTCGCTGTCCCGCCTCTACTCGACCACGCCCGAGCTGCTCTACGAACGGCTCGTGGCCTGGGGCGCGCTGGTCGAGCCGGGCGCCGAGGCACCGGGCGGCCCGGGCGGCGGCCGCCGGCCCGGCGTCCCGGGCCGGGGGCGCTCCGCGGGCCCGGCAGCGCTGCCGCGACAGGGCCAGCGCCGCTAGGCCGGCCGATCGCGCGAGCGGGCCGTCACCGGCACCACCGTAGGATCGGCGCGTGGGCGAGATCCTGGCGGTCGAGGTCGTCGACCTCGTCAAGACGTACGGCCCGACCCGCGCCGTCGACGGGCTGTCGTTCGAGGTGCCGGCCGGCAAGGTGACCGCCCTGCTCGGGCCGAACGGCGCGGGCAAGACGACGACCGTCGAGATCTGCGAGGGCTTCCGGCGGGCCGACGCGGGCAGCGCCCGGGTCCTCGGCGCCGACCCGCGCGACCGGGCGCTGCGGCCCCGGGTCGGGGTGATGCTGCAGGCCGGCGGGATGTACCCGGGCGCGCGCGCCGACGAGATGGTCCGGCTCGTCGCCGCGCACCACGCCCACCCGCTCGACCCGGACGCGCTGCTCGCCCGCGTCGGCCTCGTCGGCACCGCGGCCCGCACACCGTTTCGCCGGCTCTCCGGTGGCCAGAAGCAGCTGCTGTCGCTGGCCATGGCGGTCGTCGGGCGCCCGGAGCTGGTGTTCCTGGACGAGCCGACGGCCGGCCTCGACGTGCGCGCGCGGCACGACACCTGGGACCTGGTCGAGCAGCTGCGGGACGCCGGCGTGACGGTCGTCCTCACCACGCACGCGATGGACGAGGCCGAGAAGCTCGCCGACCACGTCGTGATCATCAACCACGGCCGGGCGGTCGCGGCCGGCGCGCCGGTGGAGCTCAAGGGCGGCGGCGCCGCGGGCGAGCTGCGGTTCCGGGCGCCCGGCCGGCTCGACCTGGACCAGCTGCTCACCGCGCTGCCGGAGGGCTCCCGGGCCGTCGAGCGGGCCGGCGGCCACTACATCGTCAGCGGCTCCGTCGACGCCGCGTTCGTCGCCGCGGTCATGGCCTGGTGCGCGAACAACGGCGTGCCGGCGACCGACGTGCGCGTCGAGCAGCGCAGCCTGGAGGACGTCTTCGTGGACCTGACCGGCGCGGAGCTGGCGCCGTGACGCCCATGTCGCCGGCCGCTCCCGAGGCCACGGGCGCGGCCGGGGCGCCCGCCCACGCGCCGCTCGACCTGCGCCCCGCGCCCGGCGCCGCCCGCTGGCCGCGGATGCTCCGCGCCCAGACCGCGATGGAGCTGAGACTCAACCTGCGCCATGGCGAGTCCGTGCTACTCACCCTGATCATCCCCATCGGGCTGCTGCTGTTCTTCTCCGCGGTCGACGTGCTGCCGTCCGACGGGCGCGACGCCGTCGACTTCCTGGTGCCCGGGGTGCTGGCGCTCGCGGTGATGTCGGCCGCGTTCACCGGCCAGGCGATCGCGACCGGCTTCGAACGCCGCTACGGGGTGCTGAAGCGGCTCGGCGCGACCCCGCTGCCCCGCTGGGTGCTGCTTGCCGGCAAGACGCTGGCGGTGCTTTCGATCGAGGTGCTGCAGACCCTGTTGCTCGTCGGCGTCGGGCTCGCGCTCGGCTGGACGCCCCGGCTGCCCGGCGTCGCCGCCGGCGTCGGCTGGCTGGTCGTGCTGCTCGTCCTCGGCACGACCGCGTTCTGCGGGCTCGGCCTGCTGATGGCCGGCACGCTGCGCGCCGAGGCGACGCTGGCCGCGGCCAACGGCGTCTACCTACTGCTGCTGCTGGTCGGCGGCGTGGTGTTCCCGCTGTCGGAGCTGCCGGGCTGGCTGCGGGTGCTGTCCGAGGGCCTGCCGACGGCGGCGCTTTCGCAGAGCATCCGGGCCGTGCTGGGTGACGCCGCGTCGCCGGGCGTCGGGCCGCTCGTCGTCCTGGCCTGCTGGGCGGTCGGCTCCGTGACGATCGCGGCCCGCGCCTTCCGGTGGGAGTGATGAGCCCTCGCGGCGGGCGGCCGGTCGGGCGGATTTCCGAAGGACGTAGGCTGACGGCCACGTCTTCTACCGATCGTCGAAGCACCGATCGTCGAAGCACGGGGCGCCGCAGCACGGGGCGCCGCAGCACGCGGGACCGCGCACGGCCGGAGGCACAGGTGTCCACTCAGTCCGACGCGATGGCACCCGACGTCGCCGCACCCGACGTCGCCGCCGCTGGGGCGACGGCAGCCGGGGCGACGGCAGCCGGGGCCGTGGGCGCCGCGGCGGCGAGCCCCGAGCGCAAACGGCGCCGCGGGCTACCCACCGTGCGCCCGGAGGTGTTCCGCCTCCTCACCCTCGTCAGCTTGGTGTTCCTCGGGCTGATCGTGGTCACCGGCGGCGCCGTCCGGCTCACCGGCTCGGGGCTCGGCTGCCCGACGTGGCCCCAGTGCGGCGACGGCTCGTTCACGCCGCACAGCCAGTACGCGCTGCACGGCGCGGTCGAGTTCGGCAACCGCATGGTCAGCATCGTGATGGGCGTGTTCATGCTGGTCACGCCGCTGGCGGCGCTGCGGCTGCCCGACCGGCGCGAGCGGCGCGACCTGGTCTGGCTGTCGTTCGGGCTGCTGGCCGGCTTCCTCGGGCAGGCCGTGCTCGGCGGGATCACCGTGCTGACCGACCTGCACCCGGCGACCGTCGCCGCGCACTTCCTGCTGTCGATGCTGCTGCTCGTCGACGGCGTGGTGCTCTACCGGCGAGCCCGGCAGGGGGCGGGCCCGGTGACGGTCTGCGTCCGCCGCGAGCTGCTCTGGCTCGCTCGGGTGCTGGTCGTCGTCGCGGCCGGGGTCCTCGTCCTCGGGACCGTCGTCACCGGCACCGGGCCGCACAGCGGGGACGACGAGAAGGCGCGGCGGTTCGGCTTCGACATCGTCACCGTGGCGCAGCTGCACGCCGACAGCGCCATGCTCGTCACCGGCCTCGCGGTCGCGATGGTGTTCGCCGTCCGGATCGCGAAGGCCTCCCCCGAGGCGCGCCGCTGGGCGAACGCCCTGGTCGTGACGATCGTCGCCCAGGCCGCGATCGGCTTCACCCAGTACTTCCTCGGCATCCCCGCCGGCCTGGTGGCCCTGCACGTGGCCGGCGCCACCCTGATGTGGATCGCAGCCCTGCGCCTCTGGCTCGCCCTCGCCGACCGCCCGCGTCAGCTCGGGACGCCCGCGTCAGATGTGGTAGACGTCGCAGCGGTGATCGATTCGTACGACGCGCATGGTACGAGCACGGTCGTCGACGCGGTAGAGGATCCGGTAGGCGCCTCGCCGAGCGGAGCGGTGACCGCTTAGCTCGCGTAGCAGCGGCTTGCCCACGACGCGAGGCCTGTCCAACAACGGCCGAGTCACGAATTCGACCACCGCGGCCGCGACGGCCGTCGGCAGGCCGGCAGGCGGCGGTTCGGTGAGAGCCCTACGGGCGGCGGGGGCAAGGATCAGCCGGTAGGCCTCGTCGCTCATTGTTGCTCGCGCTCCAGTCGAGCGGCGAACTCACGGCGAAGCTGATCAGCATCGATCCCCTGCCCTGCGTCGAGGTCAGCCTCGGCCTGGCGGATCTGCTCCAGCGCACCCGGGGTGGACAGCAGATCCAGCGTATCTTCGAGCGCCTCCAGGTCGGTCACCGCGAGCATGACGACCTCGGGGCGTCCGTTGCGGGTGATCACAACTCGGTCGTGCGTGTCCCGGACCTCGTCCACGACGGCGGACAGGCGCGCTTTGGCGTCGGCCAGCGGTATCACGGTCATGACCAGAATTGTAGTCACGAGCCGTCGGGGCGACGCGGGGTTCGCGCGTCAGAGCAGCGGGCTGACGGCGACCGCGAGGAAGAGGATCGTCAGGTACGTGATGCTGTAGTGGAACAGACGCATCGGGCGGGCTTCCTCGCCGCGGGCGATGCGGCGGACCAGGCGGTGCGCCTCCAGCAGGAACCATCCGCCGACGACGACCGCGACGACGAGGTACAGCAGCCCCGCGTCGGCGACCGGGTAGAGCACGAGCGACGTCGCGACCATCACGTACGAGTAGGCCAGGATCTTGCGGGCGACCTCGCGCAGCGGCGCCACGACCGGCAGCATCGGCACGCCGGCCGCCGCGTAGTCGTCCTTGAACCTGATCGCCAGCGCCCAGAAGTGCGGCGGCGTCCAGAAGAACACGACGCCGAACAGGATGACGGCGCCCCAGCCGACCGTGCCGGTCACCGCGGACCAGCCGATGAGCACCGGGAAGCAGCCGGCTGCGCCGCCGATGACGATGTTCGACGGCGTCCGTCGCTTCAGGCCGAGCGTGTAGACGAACACGTAGAAGGCGATCGCGCCGTCGGCGAGCAGGGCCGACGGCCAGTTGACCAGCAGTCCGAACAGCACTGTCGAGACGACGCCGAGGGCGATGCCGAACCGCAGCGCCTCGACCGGGCTGACCGTCGCCTTCACCAGTGGTCGGCGCTTCGTCCGCGCCATGATCTCGTCGATGTCGCGGTCGACGTAGCAGTTGATGGTGTTCGCGCTGCCGGCGGCGAGGGTGCCCGCGACCAGCGTGACGACGATCAGCCAGAGCGAAGGCAGGCCGCGGTCCGCGAGGATCATCACCGGCACGGTGGTGACGAGCAGCAGCTCGATGATGCGCGGCTTGGTCAGCGCCACGTACGCCCGCACCTTGGCCAGCGCGAACCCGAGGCGGCCGCCGGACACGGCCGGATCGGCGGCACCCGGGACGGCGGCGGCGGGGGCGGCAGTGGCACCCGGGACGGCGGCGGCGGCCGGTGCGGGCGTGGCGGTGAGGGGCTCCGAAACGGTCGACATGTCGGCTACCTCGACGGCGCCCGCGGTAGCCGGCGTCTGGGTCAATTCGGTTGCGGTGGGCACAGCGGTTGCGGTGGGCACAGCGGTTGCGGTCGGCAGAGCAGTTGCGGCTGGCACAGCAGTTGCGGCTGGCAGAGCGGTTGCGGCTGGCAGAGCGGTTGCGGTCGGCACGGCAGGGATGACTATGTCGTCCTGGCCGCCTACGGCGGTGGCCCGACGGGCGGCGGCGGCGGCCGCGCGCGGGCGCGGCGCGGCCTGCCGGCGGCGCAGGACTGCCAGGGTGGACAGGGCAACCTCAGTTCTCACCCCGGCGGGCGGGGCAGCACCGTCGTCACGTTCTACGTCGTGTCGGAGTCTAACCGGCCGGCGCCCGACCGGGCGCGCGGCCCGGAGGGGCTGGGGATGGGCCGCGCGGGTGGTGAGATCTCCAGCTGTTCATGTGGGCATCCTGTTCCCCACGGTGACCCGGGTGGGCACACTAACCCCAGGAGGTCCGCGCACCGGGCCTGAAGCGGCTCGGCGCCGTGGCCCTCGCCACGGTCCGGCCGAGTGCGGCTGCGCGGATGAGCCATGCATCACCGGGTAAGGAGGCGCTGTGCACGGCGTCTCCCCGCGGAGAGGAACTACCAACCATGACCAACCCGCTCTCCGACCTCTCCGCCGCCGGCGTGGCGGTCTGGCTCGACGACATCAGCCGTGACCGACTGCGCAGCGGCAACCTCGCCGACCTCGTCCGCACGCACAGTGTCGTCGGGGTCACCACGAATCCGTCCATCTTCCAGAAGGCGATCACCTCGAGTAAGGCCTACGACGAGCAGCTGCGCGACCTGAGCGTGCGCGGCGTCGACGTCGGCGAGGCGATCCGGCTGATCACGACGGCCGACGTCCGTACCGCCTGCGACGTCCTGCGGCCCGCCTACGACGCCAGCGATGGCACCGACGGGCGAGTGTCCATCGAGGTCGACCCGCGGCTGGCGCACGAGACCGAGCGGACCGTGGCGGAGGCCCGCTCGCTGTGGTGGATGGTCGACCGCCCGAACCTGTTCATCAAGATCCCAGCCTCCCTCGAGGGCCTGCCTGCGATCACGGAGACGCTCGCCGCCGGCATCAGCGTCAACGTCACGCTGATCTTCGGCCTGGACCGGTACGACGCCGTGATGGACGCCTTCATGACCGGCGTCGAGAAGGCGGTCGCCAACGGCGTCGACGTCTCGAAGCTCCAGTCGGTCGCGTCGTTCTTCGTCAGCCGGGTCGACACCGAGGTCGACAAGCGGCTGGAGAAGATCGGCACGCCGGCGGCGAAGGCGCTGCGGGCGAAGGCGGCCGTCGCGAACGCGCGGCTAGCGTACGAGCGGTACGAGAAGGCGTTCGGCACCGAGCGCTGGGCGGCGCTCGCCGCCGCCGGCGCTCGCCCGCAGCGGCCGCTGTGGGCGTCGACGTCGACGAAGGACCCGTCGCTGCCCGACACGATCTACGTCCGCGAGCTGATCGCGCCGGGAACGGTGAACACCATGCCGGAGGCGACGCTGCTGGCGTTCGCCGACCACGGCGACGTTCCCGGCGAGACGATCAGGCCGGCCTACGCCGACGCGCACGCGGTATTCGCGGCCCTGCGCGACGTCGGCGTCGACATGGACGATGTCGTCGAGGTCCTCGAGACGGAGGGCGTGTCCAAGTTCGAGGACTCGTGGAACCAGCTGCTCGACGCGGTCCGCGGCCAGCTCGAGGCACACTGACCCATCCCGTGCGGCCCCGCACCACACCGCAGGCCCCGCACCACCCGCAGGCCCCGCACCACCCGCAGGCCCCGCACCACCCGCAGGCCCGGCACCACTCGCTCGGCAACATCCCAGCCCGGCAACATCCAGCCAGCCATCCGGCCCATACAGACAGGGGGAATCGCAGGTGGCGCCCACGGCAGGTGGCAACCCGCTGCGCGATCCGCGAGACCGCCGGCTGCCCCGACTTCCCGACGCCAGCGCCCTCGTGGTGTTCGGCGTCACCGGGGATCTCTCTCGCAAGAAGCTCATCCCGGCGGTGTACGACCTGGCCAACCGCGGCCTGCTCCCGCCCGGGTTCGTGCTGCTCGGCTTCGCCCGCCGCGACTGGGAGGGCCACGAGCCGTTCATCGAGTTCGCCAGGGAATGCGCCGAGAAGGGCGCCCGCACGCCGTTTCGGGAGGAGACCTGGGACCGGTTGGCGTCCTCGATCCGGTTCGTGCGCGGCTCGTTCGACGACGACGCCGGTTTCGACGGGCTTGCCGACGAGCTGAAGAGCCTCGAGACGAGCCACGGCATCCAGGGCAACGCGGCGTTCTACCTGTCGATCCCGCCGTCGGCGTTCCCGGTCGTGCTCAAGCAGATGGAGCGCACCGGACTGGCCGACGAGGCGAGGGCCGGCGGTTGGCGGCGGGTCGTCGTGGAGAAGCCGTTCGGCCACGACCTCCAGTCGGCGCGCGAGCTGAACTCCCTCGTCGACGACGTCTTCGGCCCGCAGGACGTGTTCCGGATCGACCACTACCTGGGCAAGGAGACGGTCCAGAACCTGTTCGCGCTGCGGTTCGCGAACACGCTGTTCGAGCCGATCTGGAACTCGCAGTTCGTCGACTCGGTGCAGATCACCATGGCCGAGGACGTCGGCATCGGCACCCGCGCCGGCTTCTACGACGAGACCGGCGCCGCCCGCGACGTCCTGCAGAACCACCTCCTGCAGCTGCTGGCGCTCACCGCGATGGAAGAGCCGGTCAGCTTCGGTGCGCAGACCATCCGCACCGAGAAGATCAAGATCTTGCGCGCGGTCTCGCTGCCCGACGACCTGGCCCGGTACGCGATCCGCGGCCAGTACGAGCAGGGCTGGCTCGCCGGTGAACGGGTCGGAGGCTACCTCGACGAGGAGAACATTCCGGCCTCGTCGACGACCGAGACCTACGCCGCGGTCAGGCTCGGCATCGAGACCCGCCGTTGGGCCGGCGTCCCGTTCTACCTGCGCACCGGCAAGCGGCTGCCCCGCCGAGTCACCGAGATCGCGATCAGCTTCAAGAAGGCGCCGCACCTGCCGTTCGACGCGACCGACACGACAGAGCTCGGCCACAACCAGCTCGTCATCCGGGTCCAGCCCGACGAGGGCGTCACCCTGAAGTACGGCTCCAAGGTGCCCGGGACCGCGATGGAGGTCCGCGACGTCGCGATGGAGTTCCTGTTCGGCGAGGCGTTCACCGAGGCGCTCCCCGAGGCCTACGAGCGGCTGATTCTCGACGTCCTGCTCGGCGACGCGATGCTGTTCCCCGACAATGCCGAGGTCGAGGAGTCATGGCGGATCATCGACCCGCTGGAGGAGTACTGGTCCGGGACCAAGCCGTTCCCGTACCGGTCCGGCAGCTGGGGCCCGGCAGCCTCCGACGAGATGCTCGCCCACGACAACCGCCGCTGGCGCCGGCCCTGACAAGGAGCTCCCTGTGACCACTCTCTGGGATACGACCGGGTCGGCCGTGGTGAAGGCGCTGTCGGCGGAGCGGCGGGCCGCGGGTGCGCTCGCGTTCGGGCTGGCGCTCACGCTCGTCGTGGTCGTCGATGAGAAGAACGTGGCCGCGGCCGAGAGCGCCGCGACGGCCGCCGCCGCGGCGCACCCGTGCCGGCTGCTGATCGTGGTGCGCCGCCAGATCGACGCGCCGCACCCGCGGTTGGACGCTGAGGTGTCGATCGGCGGCCGGCTCGGGCCTGGCGAGGCGATCGTCATGCGGATGTACGGCCGGCTGGCGCTGCACGCCGAGTCGGTGGTGCTGCCGCTGCTCGCGTCGGACGCGCCGGTGGTGACCTGGTGGCAGGACGACCCGCCGACGCGGATCGCGTTCGACCCGCTGGGCGTGTTCGCCGACCGGCGGGTGACGGACTGCGACCGCGCGCCCGACCCGGTGGAGGCCCTGCGGCGGCGCGCCGACGACTTCGAGCCGGGCGACACCGACCTCGCCTGGACGCGGATCTCCGGCTGGCGGACGCTGCTCGCCGCCGCGTTCGACGGGCGCACCGACCAGCCCCGCTCGGCCCGCATCGAGGCCGACCCGGCCGACCCGAGCGCCCAGCTGTTCGCCGGGTGGCTGCGGGCCAAGCTCGGCGTGCCCGTCGAGGTCGCCGGTTCCGGGAAGCGCGGCATCCAGGCCGTCCGGGTCGCCGTCGAGCAGACCTCCGACAGCGGCTCGACCGACCGGGCGGGAGCCCTGAACGAGATCGCGGTCGAGCGGGCCGACAGCCGGTCGGGCACGATCACCCGGCCGGGGGTGCCGCCGCGCCGGCTGCCGCTGGGCCAGCTCGACGTGGGCGACCTGCTCGCCGAGGAGCTGCGCCGCCTCGACCACGACGTCATCTACGCGGAGGCGCTGTCCGCCTGGAGCGGGGTTCCCGACCTGGCGCGACGCTCGGGCCACCGTGACCACATCTGGCAGGACCCGATGGAGCCGCCGCCAGCGCCGCCGGTCTCGGCTGAGCCGGCTGTGCCACCTGTGGCCGCCGAGCTCGCCGGCGCGGCCGAGGGTGAGCAGGCGGCGGGAGGCGTCGCCTGATGGAGCTGATCGTGCATCCGGACGCCGGCCTGCTCGCGAAGGCCGCCGCCGCGCGGCTCATCACGGCGCTCGTCGACGCGCAGGCTCAGCGCGGCGGGGCGTCGCTGGTCCTCACCGGGGGCGGCATCGGGATCGCGCTGCTGCGCGCCGTCCGGACGAGCCCGGCGCTGGACGCGGTCAACTGGTCGAAGGTCGACGTCTGGTGGGGCGACGAGCGGTTCGTCCCGGCCAACTCCCCGGACCGCAACGCCCGCCAGGCCCGCGAGGCATTGCTGTCGCACGTGCCCATCGACGAGAAGCGGGTGTTCGAGATGGGCGCGCTCGCCGCGGCGGGCGGCTCCGCGGACCTCGCCGACGGATACGTGGACCCCGATCGGGCCGCGGTCGACTACACGGCGGCGCTCGCCGCGCGTGCGCCCGAGGGGGCCGCCGTGCCGGCGTTCGACGTCCTGCTGCTCGGCATCGGGCCCGAGGGCCACGTCGCGTCGATCTTCCCCCATTCCCCCGCGGCGGGGGCGAAACAGCCGGTCGTCGCGGTCCGGGACTGTCCGAAGCCGCCGCCCACCCGGGTCTCCTTCACCTTCCCGACCATCCAGGCCGCGCGGCAGGTATGGGTGATCAGCGCCGGCGAGGAGAAGGCGGACGCTGTAGCCGCGGCCGTCGCCGGCGCGGACCCGCTGGACCTGCCAGCGGGCGGCGCACGCGGCCTGGAGCGCACCCTCTGGCTCGTCGACCGCGCGGCCGCCTCCCGGGCGGGCTGAAGCACGGACTGAGTTGCCGAGCCGACACGAGGCCGCCGTCCCGCACTGGGCAGGCGAGCCGACACGAGGCCGCCGGTCCGGCACTGGGCAGGCGAGCCGACACGAGGCCGCCGGTCCGGCACTGGGGCCTGCGAGCTGACACGAGTCGGCCGGTCCCCCAGTGCCCGACGGCTAGAACGGGCACAGTGCCGGCTCCGCCTTGCGCCCCGACTCCGGCTTCTGACCCGGCTCCGCCCTGGAGTGCTGGGCGTGGCACGGGTGGGGCCTTCCCGGCGCAGTCGTAGGGGTGGCAGTCGTGCTCCAGGCGCGGTGGTCCTCGTGAGGAAGGCGGCCTTCCTCGCCGTCGACGGTGGTGTCGACCCGGTACCTGCGGCCGGCCGGACTCGTCCATGTGAACAGTCCTGGCCGCGGCTGGGTGAGCTCGAAGTCTCCTCGGTGTTTCGCCGAGTGGTGATGCCTGCACAGCAGCCCGAGGTTGTCGAGCGCGGTTCGCCCGCCGGCCACGTGGGGCCGCGTGTGGTCCAGGTCGCAGCGGGCGGCCGGGGTCGCGCATCCGGGAAACAGGCAGCGAGTCTGTTGATGGCGGATGAGGCGAGCGAGCGCCGGCGTCGGGACACGGCGATGACCCAGGTCGAGGACGGTACCGGCGTCAGGATCGGTCAGCACGCGGCGCCAGCGCGCGTCGGCCGCGAGCGCCCGACCGACGCCCGCGGGGATCGGTCCATAGCCGACTAGCTCGGTCGGATTCTCGTCCAGACCCGCCAACGTCCCGACCGGGGCGATCACCTGAATCTCGACGGAGACGTGTTCGCGGCGGTTGCCGAGCAGCAGCGCGGCCAGGACGTCGGCGCGGCGCGCGTCCAACGGACGGCCGTCGACATCCGCCCGGACCTCCGACCTGGCGATCTTGTCGACGCGGTCGTAGATCGCCCGGGCATCCTCGGCGGCCAGGGTCGCGGACAGCATGCCCATGCCGTCCTCCAGCGGCGCCATGGTCACGTGCCGCAGCGTCTGGGCGGCAGCACGTCTCCGGGCTGCGCCCGCCGGGTCGACCTTGGTGACGAGCCGGCGGGCCTTGCGTCGCCACAGCGAGGGGGAGCCCAGCCGACTGCCCGCCAACATCTGCGCCTCGACGACCGCGCTCTGCCCGGCCGAGAGATTCCTCGTCACGTCGAACAGGGCCAACAGCCGGGCGGGGTCCAGAGCCCCGGATTCCATCGCGTCGAGAGCGTTCGGGAGCCGGTGCGCGACCGCCCACCCCCGCGACAGCCTGTTCTCGACCGTCCGCGGCGACTGCCGCAGCTCCGCGGCGAGCTCGTCCCGCAGAAACGGCGAATACGGCTCTGGATCCTGGTCCCCACCCGGGTTCTCGGGGTCGTCCGGTGGGGCCGGACGCAGCTCCGCCAGCCGGACCATCGCCCGCGTCGTCAACGCCTGCAACCGCGCCGCCTGCCGACCCATCAGCTCCACGACGAGATCGAAGACGTCGACCGCCGAACATCCGGCCAGCGCGGCCATCAGCCGGTCGTATACCGCGTCGACAACCCGCAGCCCGGCCGCCAGAGTGCCCTCGCCCGACTGCGCGGGAGCCGCGTCGGTGGCCGCGCCGGAACGAGAGGCCGGCCGCCGTGAACGGCCAGCCGGCGGTGCCGGGCGAGGCGACCGGCGAGACCGAGGCCGCGCAGCCGTCGTGGTCACGGCACCGGGAAAAACGTCGGGGTGCGACGATTCGCGGCCGTCCATACTTTCGAACATGCGTCCACGATAAACGAGCCGGGACCATTCGGCAAATACGAGGAAGGTCCACGATTTCCGGCGGAGGATGCATTCCGACTACCCCCTCCGGCAGAACCGGGGGGGCAGGTCCGTTGCCCCCTCAATTGCATCAAGAGGAGCATCGGACACCGCGCCGACTCCGGGCACCTCGAGTCGAATCCGTCTCTTTCGTAGCTGTCGTAGCTCGAATCTGGCGTGGCACCCGTGCAGCGTCCAGGCGCAGGTCCAGCCGCGGGAACGTGCTACCGTCGAGGGTCAATGCCCTTCCCAGCGAGGCGGCGCGCTGCGATGGTCCGCGCTCCAGGAAAAACAACGACAAGCCTTCCCATCAAAAAGCGCCCGCCCGTAATTCGCAGCTGACTACTCGACTCGATCGCCTGGCATTTCCCGCTCCCTCTCGACGCCAACCGCGATCGACAACGCGTTCCTTGATCTCTGCGCGGTTTCGCCTCGTCCACGGCCGGGCATCGCGGGTCGGGACCGTCCGCACGAAGGCAGATGGAAGATCAGGGTTGGCAAATCCCGCCGGCAGTGTTCAAGTTCGGTCGGCGAATCTTGGCCGATGACCAGGGTTCCAGGCTCGCTCGCAAGGTGACGGGGGATGCCGGGCGCAACGACCGCGGTCCCCCGAATGGGCCGCGGATCGACGACGGATTCGCGTCGGTCCTTGGCCCCTTCACCGAGCCACGGCCGGCGCGGTACGGCTGAGACGCGGCACGGGCGACGGCCGGACCACACCGCCGGCCGGGGTGAACGTCGCGCGCGGCCCACGACCACCGCGAGTGGCCGCCCGGAGCGTCGATCACCGAGACCGGAGATCCAGCGGCTCGACACTAGGCCCGGGTCAGGGTCGCGAGGCCGGCCGAGTAGACGAGAGTCGCGTCGTAGGCGTAGGCGAGGGTGCCGTCGTCGTTGAGGGTCAGCTGAAGGCGATAGACGCCGGTGCACAGCGCGTTGCTACGGGTCAGCACCTCCTGGACCTGAATCTGGCGGATGCCGGTGTCTCGTAGAACGAGGTCGGCGACGCAGCCTTCCGACGAGGTGGACGTGCCAACAGTCGCGTCGACGGCGCCACCGTGGATATCGAGCGTCACATCGAAACGGACCGGAGGCACGGTGAACGTGGTCCCGCCAGACGCGACACCATAGGTCTCCACACCCTGCGTGACGGTGCCATGCCAGCGGCCAAGCATCCGCGTCGGCACCGCGCCTGCGTCGCCCGCGTCGGCCGGGCCGCCCACCTCGCCCGGACCGGCGGACTCGGCGGAGCCGCCGGCACCGGAAGCACCGGGCGGGCTGCCGCCGTGGTCGGCCGTCCCGACGCCCGCCGGCGCGGTTTGGACGGCCGGCTCGCTCGACGCCGCCGCGGCCGGCGCGCCGCCCGACGGAGTGGCTGAGGGCGATGCCCGGCCGAATCCGTCGCGCGCCACGCCGAGGCCCCAGACACCAAGGCCGACCACCAGAAGGACCGCGACCACGACCGCCATCCCAATCGGCACCGGCACCAGCGGCAGCCGACCCCGACCAGACGGCTTCCCGATGCCGTCCACACCCGCGACGCGCCCAGCGGCGCCCGTGCCCCTTGCACCGCCCACGCCACCAGCACCGCCCAGGCCACGACCAGCGCCCCCGCCACCAGCGCCGCCCCTGCCACCAGCACCGCTCACGCCACCACCAACGCCCCTGCCACGACCAGCGCCCCCGCCACCGGCACCGGCACCGGCACCGCCCAGGCCACCACGAGGGCCCGCGCCATCACGAGCGCCATCACCAGCGCCCGCGCCACCAGCGCGGCCCGCGTCGCCGCTGGAATCCACGCCCAGCTGACCGATAGGTACTGGAGTCGCGGCACTGGACATGGCGGCCGTCGCCCCCTCCCCGTACGGACCGGCGGTGGACGCGTCACCCGCCTCCGTCGGCTGGGCGGCAAGCCCCCGGGTGTCCGCCCCGGACGCCCCGGCGGAAGGCCGACGGCCGGACGACGACCGCTGCCGGAAACCGGTCACGGCCTCGTCCGCGGTCGCGGCCTCGTCCGCCGCCACCCGCGCCTCCGAAGGCGCCGCGCGTGTCCCGGAACCCGCCGTGTACGCCCCGGAACCCGCCTCGTCCGCTCCCGCACCCGCCGCGCGCGCCTCAGAACCCGCCACGTACGCTCCCGCACCCGCCGCACGCGCCCCCGCACCCGCCCCGCGCGCGCCGGACGACGCCGCGGAGTCCGCAGCGGACCCCTTCCCGGACGACGCTGAGGTCACCGCAGATCCGGCTCCGGGCGCCGCCGCGGATCGCGGCGAGGGTGCTGGACTTTCGGGCGTAGGCGGAATGCCAGCCGTCGGCGCGCGGTCCCGCCCCGGCTCGGCCGCCGCCGACCCGCCCGCCGTCCCCGCTGACAGCCTCGCTGACGGCGCTACCGCCAGCCCCGCTGACGGCGCCAGCCCCGCTGACGGCGCCGCTCCTGACGACGGCGCCGCTCCTGACGACGGCGCGGCTCGCGGTAGGGACCTCGGCGCGTCGTCGCCGCCGAGTTGCCGCAGAGCGCGGGTAAGCAGGGCGGCGGCGCCTTCGGGACGCAGCCGGGCTGCCGGATCCTTGGCTAACAGGCCGCCGACCACCGGGGCCAACGGACCGATGTCCCGCGTCGGCTCCGGCTGGTGGTACAGGACGGCGCGCAGCGTGCCGAGCAGCGAGTCCCGGCGGAACGGGGCGACGCCGTCCGCGGCGAAGTACAGGGTGGCGCCGAGGGCGAACAGGTCGGCGGTCAGCGTCGCGGGGCCGTCGCTCAGCCGCTCGGGGGCCAGGTAGGCGGGCGTGCCGCTGGGAAGGTCGTCGCCGAGGGGTCGTTGGGTCAGCGTGGGGTCGGCCGCCGACGCGGCGATCCCGAAGTCGGTGAGCAGCACCCGGCCGTCGTACGCGAGCAGGATGTTGGACGGTTTGACGTCACGGTGGACGACGCCGAGACGCTGCCCGGCGACCAGCGCGTCGAGCACGGCGAGCCCGATCCGCGCGACGTCGACGAGTGGGCACGGCCCGTCGTCCGTGACGGCCTCCTGCAACGAGCGGGCCGCGACCGCCTCCATGACGATCCACGGCGAGCCGTTGTCGAGGACGGCGTCGTGGACGGTGACGACGTGCGGATTGGCCCGCAGCTGCGCCGCGCTGCGAGCCTCGCTCAGCGCCCGCGCGACCCAGACCGCGGTCGGATCCGGCGGCTCTTCGGCGGCTCCGTCAGGGCCGCCCGCGCCCCAGCCGGCACCGTCGGCGGCCGCGGCCCCGCCGGCCACGTCGCCGCCCGCGGCCCCGCCGGCCACGTCGCCGCCCGCCGCACCCCCGGCGTCTGCGCCGCCGGCGCCGCCGAAAGCTCCCGGCCCGGCACCGGCACCGGGGTTGCCGGACGCGAACCGCGGCCGGATCTCCTTGAGCGCGACGTCCACGTGGAGCGTCTCGTCGCGAGCCAGCCACACGGCGCCCATCGCGCCGGCCCCGATGAGTCCCACCAGCCGGTACCGCCCGGCGACCACCCGCCCGGGCGCCCCGGCCGACCCGACCGGAGCCCTGCCGTCATCCCCGGCCCTGGCCTCGTGCCCGGCCCTGGCCTCGTCCCCGGCTGCAGGCTGGTGCCCGGCCCTGGCCTCGCTCCCGGCTGCAGGCTGGTGCCCGGCCCTGGCCTCGTCCCCGGCTGCAGGCTCGTGCCCGGCCGTGGCCTCGCTCCCCATCCCCGCCCGCCGATCCGCTCCGACGCAACGCACGGGCCGTCGCCCAGGTTGAGCGAAGCGTAACGGCTGCGGCCCAGCGGTTCCGCGGCATCAGCCGAATCCGGAAGCACCCTGGCAGGCCGCACGCGACGACCGGACCGGCCGCGAAAGACTCGCGGGATCGACCCGGGATGAGCCGCACACCGGCCGCAGATCGGCCGCGAAAGAGCCTCAGCCGGTGCAAAGGAGCGGAGGAGCGGGTCAGGACGAGGTTGCGGTCCCCCGCAGCTTGGCGAGCGCCTCGGCGAGGATCGCCTCGCCGTCCTTCTCGTTACGCCGCTCCCGGACGTAGGCGAGATGCGTCTTGTAGGGCTCGATCTTCGGGGGCGCCGGGGTGTTCTCCCGGTCGCGGCCCGCGGGGTAGCCGCAGCTCGGGCAGTCCCACTGGTCCGGGATCGCTGCCTCCGCGGCGAACGACGGACGTGTCTCGTGCTGGTTCGCGCACCAGAACGAGATCCGCTGCCGGGGGGCCGTCTCGCCCCGCTCGGCCTCCCCCATCGGTCCCGCTCCGACCCGGCTCCCCCGGATGGCGTTGCCACCTGCCACGGCCCGCGTACTCCTTCTGCTCAGTGCCAGCCACGTCAGCGCCAGCCAGTCATTCACGTGCCAGCCGGGCCAGAAAACGGCCAGCTAGGCCAGTCCCGGCGCCGGCCGACGAAATCGGCGCCAGCCACGCCGGACGTCGGACCAGGTATAACCCGGTTCGCTCTGGGGCGAGTGTAGGACGCCGTGGCCACCACGTGACGCACCGGGGGATTCCACGCCCCACGGACGCCACGGACGACCGACAGGCGACCTATGCGGGGCCTAGGGAGACGCCAGCGGGATCACCGGTCCCGAGGGATGGCACCTGGGTGAACGACAGCACCGACGAGCTGTGGATCCGCGGCTCGACGACGACGGCGAGCGGGATGACGGCGACGTCGCGCAGCACGGTCGCCTCCAGGTCGGCCCAGGCGCCGGCCCGCAGCGTCTCGGTGCTCGCGCGCAGCGCCACGCCCATCGTCGCGAGCACCTCGCGCGTGTCGTAGCCGCCGTCCACGGGCCGCTGGCCGACCCAGGCGGGGTCGAGCAGCGGCTGGTACACGGTCCGCCCGGCGTCGCCGAACCACAGTGGGGTGATGGTCGTCAGCGCCAGGTCCCAGCTCTGCAGGAGGGGGCTGACGGCGGCAGTCGCGAAGTCGGCCGGGGAGCGGGTCTGGACGTCGAGCTTCACGCCCTCCTTGGCGAACGTCTCGACGAGGGCGGCGGCGACGGCGGAGTCGCGCGGGCTGTCGGACGTGAGCAGCGTCAGGGTGCTGACCGGCCCGCCCGGGGCGGCCGCGAGGCCTTGTCCGCAGCGGGTGGCGTCGCCGGCGCCGGCGGGCGTCGGGAACGGGTCGAGCGGGCTGTAGCCGGTCATCGTGGACTGCAGGAGCTGGGTCGCGGCGGTCGCGAACGGCGGGCCGCCGAGCGCCTTGACGACGGCGATCCGGTCGATGCAGGTGGCCAGCGCCTCGCGGACGCCGAGATCGCCGAGCGCCGCGGTGGCCGGTCCGTGCCGGGCGACGGCGAGCATCATCGTCGATCCGGTCGTTGGCACCGACAGCCGCGGGTCGGCGGCGGCCTGCAGCGCGGTGGCGCGGTCGAGGGGGACGGCGGCGTCCAGCGCCATGTCGGCGCGGCCGGCCTCGATGTCGGCCTCGGCGGTCGTGGCGTCGACCCCGACGCGGATCTCGATGTGGTCGGGCAGCCGGCGGCGGATGGAGTCGGTCGTCCGGTCCCACTCCGCGTTGATGGACAGGTAGTAGGTGCCGGCGTCCGCGGAGTTGATCCGGTACGGCCCGTCGGAGACCAGGTTCGCCAGGTACTCGGGCGAGTTCGGCAGGTAGTCGAGCGCCTCGTAGGGCACCGGGGCCGACGCGGGCAGGGCGAGCACGTCGACGAAGTCGTTCACCGGCTCGATCAGGTGGAACGCGAGGTCGGTGTCGTTGATCACCTGGATGCCGGCCGGCGACTGGGTCTCGATGAAGTCCTTGACCTGGTCGATCGGCTTGGTGAACAGCGCCGTGCAGTAGTCGTTGAAGCCGACGACGGTGGCCGAGAAGTAGCCACGCAGCGGCGACGGGGTGGGCGGGGCGCACAGCCGCTTGAGACCGCGGGCGACGTCGGACGCGGTGATCCGGCGCGGGACCGGGGTGTCCCACCGGGCCGCGGCGCGCAGCCGGACCCGGATCTCCTTGCCGTTGTCGCTGACCTGGGGTGCGCCGGCCGCGAGGTCCGGCCGCGGGATGACGGCGTTGTCGACGTCGGCGTCGGCGGGGTACGCGTAGAGCGTGCGGCTCACCAGCCGGGTGAGCGCGCGGTCGGCGGTGGTGCTGGCCCAGCCGGGGTCGCCGGAGGGCATCGCCGACGTCACCAGGTGCAGCGTGCCGCCGGGTTTGTCGGTCGGGGTGGTTGCGGTCGCGGACGGGCTCACGGACGCGGCGGGCGCCGCGGAGCCGGACGGGCCGCCGCAGCCGGCGACCAGCGCGCCGAGGACGGCGATCGCCGCGAGGACGACGGGGGCAGGGTGCAGTGCCGGCCGACGCCCAGCGCGGCCGGTGACGCGGCGGGGGCTCAACTCTTCAGCAGCAGGCCGAGCCCGATGATCCCGACGATCCATACCGACCCGACCGCTACCGTCAGCCGGTTGAGGTTCTTCTCGGCGATGGACGAGCCGCCGAGCGACGACGAGACGCCACCGCCGAACAACGTCGACAGACCGCCGCCCTTTGCCCGGTGCAACAGCACCAGGAGCACCAGCAGCACGCTCGCGACGATCACGACGATCGACAGCCCGACTTCCATCTAGACCAGCTCCCGCTCCTCGGGGAAGTGGCAGGCGACCTGGTGGCCCGGCTGGATCTCCACGAGCGGAGGCTCCACCGTTCTGCACACCTCCTCGGCTTTCCAGCAACGTGGATTGAACCGGCAGGCGGGCGGCGGGTTGAGCGGGGTCGGTGGGTCGCCCCGCAGCAGGATCCGCTCCCGCCGGTGTTGCTTCGCCGGGTCCGGCACCGGGACGGCCGACAGCAGGGCGTGTGTGTACGGGTGCAATGGGTGCTCGTACATGTTGACCCGATCGGCCATCTCGACGATCGTGCCAAGGTACATCACGGCGACACGGTCGCTGATATGGCGCACCACTGACAGGTCGTGGGCGATGAACAGGTAGGTCAGGCCGAGTTCGGACTGCAGGTCGCCGAGCAGGTTCACGACCTGGGCGCGGACCGAGACGTCGAGCGCGGAGACCGGCTCGTCGGCGATCACGAGCTTGGGGTGGGTGGCGAGCGCGCGGGCGATGCCGATGCGCTGGCGCTGACCGCCGGAGAACTCGTGCGGGTAGCGGTTGAGGTGCTCCGGCGACAGGCCGACGAGCTCCAGCAGCTCGCGGACGCGGGCCCGCAGCGCGTCACCGGACACGTCGCCGACGATCTTCAGCGGGGCGGCGACGATCGAGCCGACGGTGTGCCGCGGGTTCAGCGACGTGTACGGGTCCTGGAAGATCATCTGGATGTCCCGGCGCAGCGGCCGCATCGTCCGGGCCGACAGGTGGGTGATGTCCTGCCCGTCGAACTCGACCGTGCCGCCCGTCGGCTCCAGCAGGCGGGCGATCGCCCGGCCGGTGGTGCTCTTGCCGCTGCCGCTCTCCCCCACCAGGCCCAGCGTCTCGCCGCGGCGGATCGCGAAGCTCAGCCCGTCGACGGCGCGCACCGCCCCGACCTTGCGGGCGACGAGGGCGCCCTGGGTGACCGGAAAGTGGACCTTGAGGTCGGTGACCCGCAGCAGCGCGTTCCGCTCGGCCGCCGTCACCTCGGCGGCGGCCGGCGCGTCCGCGGGAGCGGTGACCGGGATCGGCGGCGTGCGCTCGGTCGTGACCATCGAGGGCTTGACCATCGAGGGCGCGGACGCCTCGGCCGACGCCTCGGCCGGCCTCGCCGCGCCCGTCGTGTCGTTGCCGTTCACAGGCTGGGAGCCACCTCCTCGCGGAAGATCCGGACCCGGGTCTCGACCGGCAGATGACAGGCGACCCGGTGGCCGGGCGCCACCAGCTCCAGGGTAGGCCGCTCGGTGCGGGTCGCCGGGCCGGCCAGGTCGGCGTACTGGCACCGGGGGTTGAACGGGCAGCCCGGCGGCACCGCGATCAGGCTCGGCGGGTTGCCGGGCACTGCGCGCAGCCGGTCGGACCGGATCCGGTCGAGCCGGGTGATCGACGACAGCAGCCCCCAGGTGTAGGGATGCTGCGGCGCGCTGAAGATCTCCTGCACGGAGCCGTGCTCGACGGCGTTGCCCGCGTACATCACCAGCACCTCGTCGCTGACCTCGGCGACCACGCCGAGGTCGTGGGTGATGATGATGATCGCCGAGTTGAACTCCTTCTGCAGGTCGTTGAGCAGGTCGAGGATCTGCGCCTGCACCGTGACGTCCAGCGCGGTCGTCGGCTCGTCGGCGATGAGCAGCGACGGGTCGCAGGACAGCGCCATCGCGATCATCGCGCGTTGGCGCATGCCGCCGGAGAACTCGTGCGGGTAGCTGTCGACCCGGCGGCGCGCGTCCGGGATGCCGACCCGGTCGAGCAGCTCGACGGCCCGCACCTTCGCCGCCTTCTTGGAGACGTCGTGGTGCACCCGGTAGGCCTCGATGATCTGGTCGCCGACCTTGAAGTACGGGTGCATCGCCGAGAGCGGATCCTGGAAGATCATCGCCATCTCCCGGCCGCGCAGCGAGCGGACCCGCTCGGCCGAGGAGGTCACCAGGTTCTCGCCGTCGAGCCAGATCTCGCCGGAGACGGTGGTGCGCCGGCCGCGCTGCAGACCCATGACGGCGAGGCTCGCCGCGCTCTTGCCCGAGCCGGACTCGCCGACGATGCCGAGCGTGCGGCCGCGTTCGAGCGTGAACGACAGCCCGTTCACGGCACCCACGTCGCCGTCGTCGGTGCCGAACGTGACCTTCAGGTCCCGCACGTCCAGATACGGCTGGCGCCCCGCGCCCGGCGCGCCAGCCTGCTGGGCGGGTGCTGGTTGCGCGCCCTCGGGCGGTTCGCTCATCGCCGTTCCCCTCTCATGTCGGGCGCACCCGTGGGTCGACGACGGCGTAGAACACGTCCACCAGAATGTTCGCCAGGACGACGAAGCCCGCGGCGAAGATGGTGACGCCGAGGATCGTCGGCAGGTCCCCGGTCGCGATGGCCTCGATGGATGTCTTGCCGAGCCCGTGGAAGCCGAAGGTGGTCTCGGTCAGCACGGCGCCGCCGAGCAGCGAGCCGAGGTCGAGTCCGAAGATCGTGACGACGGGTGTGAGCGCGGCGCGCAGCGCGTGCTTGCCGACGACGGTGCGCTCCGGCAGGCCCTTGGCCCGGGCGGTGCGCACGTAGTCCTCGTTGAGCACGTCGAGCATGCTCGCCCGCGTCAGCCGCGCGTACATCGCCGAGTAGAGGAAGGCGAGCACGATCCAGGCCGGCAGCAGGTTGCGTGCCCAGAGCAGCGGGTTGTCCAGGAAGTTCACGTAGTGGATGTTCGGGAACAATCGCCACTGGTAGCTGACAAGCAGCAGCATGACCAGGCCGGTGAAGTAGACGGGCAGCGAGACCGCGCCGAGCGCGACGGTCATGGCCGCCCGGTCGAGGAACCGGCCGCGGTTGAGCGCCGACAGGATCCCGATGCTCACGCCGGTGATCAGGAACAGCACCGCCGCGCCGAGCGCCAGCGAGACGGTGATCGGCAGCGCCCGGGTGATCTCCGTCCAGACCGGCTCGCTGTTCTTGAACGAGTACCCGAAGCAGGGCGGCGGGCACCAGGTCGTGTCCGGCCCGGCGTCGAAGTGCCGGCCGACGAAGATCCCCTTCAGGAAGTGCCAGTACTGGACCATGATCGGCTGGTCGAGGCCGAGTTTCTTCGTCACGCCGGCGATGGCGGCCGCGCTCGGGGCCCGGCCGGCGAACAGGACCGCCGGGTTCGAGCCGAGGACCTTCGGCACCAGGAAGAACAACAGGAACGTGATGATGCTGATGAGCCAGAGGATCACGATCCCGCCGAGCACCCGGCGGACCACGAATCCAGCCATGGGTGGATGGCCTCCGCTTCTGTCAGCATCTCGGGGGTTTGTTGCGACGCCGCGGGACCCGGCTGCCGGGTGGGCGATCCCGCCCACCCGGCAGCCGGTCCCTACGGCGTTGCTCTCAGCACCGGCCGCAGCCGGGCCCTGCCTGCGGCGCGACCGTTACCGGACAACACCCAGGGCAGCGAAGTTCGCCATGTTGTAGCCCGGCGAGAACGCCAGGTTGGTGATCCGGTCGCTGTAGAGGTTCATGGCCTTGTCGTAGATCAGCGGCACGTAGGCACCAGACGAGACGACGCCCTTGTCGACCTTGGTCCAGGCTGCCTGCGCCGCGCCGTCCTCGGTGGCGGCAAGGCCCTCGTCGATACCCGAGTTCACCGTCGGGTCGTTGAGCTCGGCGTAGTTGCTGTTGCCCTGTGGCAGGATCTTCCGGCCGTCGACGATGGAGCTGAAGAAGCCGTAGGCGGAGGGCCAGTCCGGGCCCCAGCCGGTGATGCTCAGGCCGTAGCCCTTGTCCTGCACGTTCTTCGGGATGCCGATCACGGCGGAGAAGTACTGCGACGAGTCGAACTTCTCGACCGAGGCGTTGATGCCGATCTTCTTCAGGTCCGCCTGCAGGTTCTCGGCCTGCTTGACCTCGAGTGGCCGGTTGCTGCGGACCGTGAGCTTGGTGTTGAAGCCGTTGGGCTGGCCGCAGGCCTTCAGCTCGTCCTTGGCCTTGGTGAGGTCACCGGTGTTGTTCGGCGTCGGCATGAGGTCGAACTTCGCGTAGTAGGCGACGGTCGGCGGCAGCATGGTCGTCGCGGGCTCGCCGGCGGTCGGGCCGCCGCGAGCCGCGACCTGGCCCTGCTTGTTGACCGCGTACGCCACCGCGAGGCGGCAGTGGATGTTGTCGAACGGCTTCACCGTGGTGGCGACGCTCAGGTAGCGCAGGAAGCCGGTGAGGTCCACGGTGGTGCGGGCCTTGCGCAGCGTCGGGTCCGCGAGCAGCTGGGTGCGGGCCGCGACGTCGACGCCGGTCTGGTCCAGGAAGATGTCGGCGTCACCGGACATCAGCCGGTTGTCGATCTCCGAGGACTCGAGACCCATGGTGATCTCGATCCGGTCCGGCAGCGCCTTGTTGACGTCGTCGGTCGACGGGTCCCACTGGTCGTTGCGGACCAGGCTCAGCGACTGGTTCGGCACGTACTTCTCGAACTTGTACGGGCCGGACGACACCGGGTGCGACGTGTACTTGTCGCCGGTGTCCTTGGCCTGCGGCACGGGCGTCACGCCCGGCTGCGCCATGATGAAGTTCCAGTCCGGGAACGCCTTCTTCAGGTGGAAGACCAGGGTCTGGTCATCCGGCGTCTCGACGGACGTGAGACCGAGCTTGTCCGGGCTGGTGTCCTTGTAGGGGCCCGTGTACTCGGGGTCGGTCTGGAGGCTGTCGATCAGGAACGTCGGACCGCCGTTGATGACGTCCTGGGCGAAGAACCGCTCGATGCCGTACTTGATGTCCTTGGACGTGATCGTGGACCCGTCCTCGAACTTGATGCCGCTCTTGAGCTTGTAGGTCCACGTCTTCCCGCCGTCGGGAGACGTCGGGACCGACGTCGCGAGGTCGGGCACCAGCTTGGCCGAGTTCGGCTTGACCTCGTAGGTCACCAGCGTGCGGCCGATCCAGCGCTGCTGGTCCCAGCAGGTCGCGTAGTAGGTCCGCGCCGGGTCCCACGAGTCGCAGTCGGCGCTGGACAGCGCCTTGAGGGTGCCGCCCTTCTTGTCCGACGGGTAGAACATCTGGTCCGTCGTCACCGGCAGGCCGGAGGCGGTGGGCGCCCCCGTGGACCCACCGGCGCTGCCTCCGTCATCGCCGCCGCCGCAGGCGGCGAGGACCAGGCCGCCGGCGGCGACTAGCACGCCGGCCCTGATCCAGACCGAGTGTCTCATCCGGTTCGTTCCCCTCTTCTTGTGCGGTGCTGCCCCGGGATGGACCGAGGAAGGTCCGTGGTGCGGAGTCCCGGCCCGCGCCGTTGCGGGAGGGATCCGGCCTGACCGGCGGTATGGCGGGTCTCGCCGCCGCCGGTGCGGCCTTGCGAAATGAAGTTGGTCCCCCGTCCGAGAGCTGCTCGCCGCACCGACCCGACGTCGACGCGGCGGCCGTCAGCCGCCGCCGCGCGGGTCGAAGGCGTCTCGCAGCGCGTCGCCGAGCAGGTTGAACGCCAGCACGGTCAGGAAGATCGCCACGCCAGGCACGATCATGAAGGTCGGGTCGACCCGGAACAGCCCGTTCGCGGCGGTCGACAGCATGTCCCCCCACGACGCCGTCGGCGGCTTCACGCCGACGCCGAGGTACGACAGCGCGGCCTCGAACAGGATGTTGGTCGGGATCAGCAGCGTCGTGTAGACGAGGATCGGTGCGACCAGGTTCGGCAGCAGCTCGTGCGCCATGATTCGGATCGAACCCGCGCCGGTGCCGCGCGCGGCCGCGATGAAGTCCTTCTCCTTGAGGGAGAGCACCTGCCCGCGGACGATCCGGCCGATATAGGGCCAGCTGAAGAACCCGATGATGAACACGAGTATGAACAGCCGCAGCGTGTTCCCGTTCAGACCGAATGCGCTGTCCGGGATCACGGCGACGATGGCGATCGCGAACAGCAGTAGCGGAAACGCCAGCAGCAGGTCCATCAGCCGGGCGATCAGGCCGCCTACCCAGCCGCCCACATAGCCGGAGATCAGGCCCATGATGGTGCCGAGAACGACGGACAGCAGCGTCGCCAGCGACGCGACGAGCAGCGAGACCCGGGCGCCGAACACCACCCGTGCGAAGACGTCACGGCCGCTGAGCGGCTCGACGCCGAGCAGATGGTTCGAGGACATGCCTCCGAAGGAGCCGGACGGCATCGCCGTGCTCGGGTCGAGCAGGCCGTAGCTCGGTTCGTCGGGGTTGACGCCGGCCAGACGCGTCAGCACCGGCGCGAAGATCGCGATCAGTACCACCAGGAGGACGAAGGCGGCGCTGGCCAGCGCGACCTTGTCCCGGCGCAGCCGGGTCCAGGCGATCCGCCAGAGCGAGCGGCCGGCCACCGGCTTGGCCGCGGGCGGCCCAGGCATCACGTCGATGGGCTCAACCTGCACCGGCACCGCCACGAACCACCTCCAGGGCAGGCGAAATTAAACATTCCCCCCAAAGCAGAAAGTCAACGAACGGTAGCGTTGCCGGGGCTCACTGGATAGCGGATGTTATGAAGTGCTGAGGAAACGTTGCCCATTTGCCACACGATGACCGTTATGCAACATCTGTGTTACGGGACCGAGAACGCCTGCCACGACGGACGTATCTACGCAACCGGTCCGACCCCTCCGCCGTAACAGAACTCCCCGCGACGGACCGCATCCATGCCGTTGCGGAGACGCAAAAAGGCCCGGACCGCCGTCGGCGGTCCGGGCCCTGCGGAGTCGGCTAATGGGACTGCACCGGTTCCGTCTGTGATGGGGTTGGTGTCCGAGCCGCCAGCGGTTGAGCCCTCTCGTCGGCAGGTCCGATGGTCGAGGTCTACGCCTAGATCGTGCCGCCGCTGGTTGCTGGGGAGGTGAGACGACCGGTGGGATGTCGTGCCGTCGAGCACTGATCCATTAGCGCGTGCGCG
>Ga0105248_10000474_pt1 | contig 45723 bp, 57 predicted proteins | sample KBSS34metaG_FD_81524 | JGI IMG/M metagenome (GOLD analysis project Ga0105248, IMG submission 81524) | Switchgrass rhizosphere microbial communities from Kellogg Biological Station, Michigan, USA - KBS S3-4 metaG | ecosystem: Host-associated > Plants > Roots > Rhizosphere > Soil | place...
TCGATCATGCCTATGAGTTCTTCGGAGTCCGAGGCCAAACTGCCAACGAGACAACGGCCGAGCAACACATAGATGTGTTGTGTGCGGCTCAGCGTTGGGTGGATAGCTCGATCAGCAAGACGTGCAACGTTCAGGGGCAAGTGGCAGGGGTGGGACCGGGCGTCCCGTTTAACGACTTCAAGGAACTCTACATGCGTGCCTACGAGGGTGGGGCGAAGGGATGTACCACCTTCAATATAAACGGTAAGCTCCAGGGCGTTCGTGAGGTGGTGGAACCGGTAACCGAAGGGGCAGCGTGCGTGATGGACGGCACAACCGGCTTGAGGTCGTGTGATGTCTGATCCCAATTTTCGGGTAATACCCGATATTCTCGCTCAAAATCGTTTTAGTGCGGCGCGTCGAGAGATCGAGCGACAACCGTGCTTATATCCCCTGCGCCCGGTTGTCTGGACGACAGCAGAGGAGATGGATCGGGACCGGAATAAACGCTGGCGGGATATGGGTAACGGGGTGTTCTGGATGGTCGGGGAAAGGGACAATGGCGACGGGTGCGAAGCCGATTAGCGAGAGGGTTAACCTCGATACCGAATCTCGCGCAATCATCTACCAGGGCGCGTCGGTAAACCAACTCGGCGAGATTTTCAGGATGAAGACTCCTGATATCGCACGGAGACTTGGCGACCTTCAACCGGTTGGCGTTGGCCGACAGAACAACCCGTTATACGAATTGCGCGAGGCTGCTCGCCGGTTGATCCCTATGCCGATCACCCCGGAGATGATCGACTCGTATATGCGGCGGGTGAACGGCCGGGATTTGCCGCCGATCCTGAACAAATTGTACTGGGAAGGGAAGCTCTCGCGGGACCGGTATCTCGAACGGGCGAACGAGCTATGGTTCACGGAGGATGTTAACCGGGTTGCGTCTGAGTCTTTTCAATCGCTCCGGATGAGTATAATGCTTATTCCGGATGTTCTTCGCGAGGAAGGCGATTTCAACGAACGCCAGTTTAAGGTGGTGCAGCGGATCGTTGACGACGCATTAGAGGCTGCCCGTGTTCGACTCGTTACCGATCTCCGAAAACCGGATCAGGCTGGACCCGGACTTACTGACGAAGACGGGGCGCTATAGGTCCGTCGCTGACATCTTTATCGATGCCGCCCAGATTTTCCGGAAGCCGAACAGGCTATCGGTCACCGATGTAGCCGAGAAGTACGTGATGATTAAGCGGCTGGGCGCTAGGTCTGAGCCGTGGAATCGTGAGCGCACCCCGTACATGGTGGAGCCACAAAACTTACTTTCGAGCCGCGAATTGTCGGCGGTGGTCTTTGTCGGTCCCTCGCAAGCGGGGAAAACCGAGTCCCTGGTTATGAATTTTATTGCCTACTCGGCGATCCAAGACCCGATGGATATGATCCTGTTTAACCCCACTCAGCAGGCCGCAAGAGACTTTAGCGTGCGACGTATCGATCGGCTCAATTTCAATTCGCCGCAGATGAAAGCGCGGCTGCTGCGAAGCAGGAGCGGCGATAACAAACAGGTCAAGCTCTACTCCTCCGGAATGATCCTGTCGCTCTCCTGGCCTACGGTGAGTGAAATGGCCGGCAAGCCCGCCGGCCGGATTGCGCTGACCGATTACGACCGGATGGAGGACAATGTCGGTGACGAAGGGTCACCGTTTGACTTGGCGTACATGAGGACGACCACTTTCGGTTCCCTTGCCATGACAGTGGCCGAGTCGTCCCCGTCCAGGCCGGTGACGGACCCCAGGTGGCTCGCTAGTACCCCGCACGAAGCACCCCCCACCACGGGCATCCTAGCGCTCTACAACCGTGGTGACCGGAGACGCTGGTATTGGCACTGCCTGCGCTGCACCGAGTATTTCGAGGGGCGGTTTACGCACCTCAAATGGGATGACCGGGAAAACGCTTTAGATGCGGCTGACACCGTCCGGATGATCTGCCCGAATTGCGGGCACGCCTTGCGCCCTGGCGACCGTACTGACATGCAGGAATATGGTACGTGGCTCAAGGACGGGCAGTCGCTCGACAAACAGGGGAACGTGGTTGGCACTGCGCCGCGCACCCACATCGCGAGCTTCTGGTTAAACGGTGTCGCTGCTGGGTTTCAGAGTTGGCCGCAGCTTGTGGCCAAGTACCTCAACGCCAGACGTGAGTTCGAGGCAACGGGGTCCGAGGAGGCTCTGAAGCAGTTTTACAATAACGATCTGGGTGAACCGTATCGGTCCAAGGCCGAGGAGTTAATGCGGTTGCCGGAAATTCTGCAAGCACGGGCGGAGCCTATGTCGCAGATTCCCGAGAGCGTCCGGTTCTTGGTGGCGGCGGTTGATGTACAGAAGAACGCATTCGTTGTTCAGGTTCATGGTATCGGCCCTGGTGTCCCTTATGACGTAACTATCGTTGACCGCTTTAGCCTTATGAAATCCAACCGGTACGACAACGATGGTGACCGATTGTGGGTTAAACCGGGAACGTTTCAGGAGGATTGGGAACTACTGGTTGAGGAAGTGATGCTGAAGACCTATCCGATCGAGGATGGAAGCGGAAAGGTTATGACCGTGAAGATGACCATCTGTGATAGCGGTGGTCGGGCTGGTGTTACCACGAACGCCTATGAGTTCTACCGGAGTCTACGGAGGCGTGGGCTAGCGGGTAGGTTCCACCTTGTTAAGGGCGAGGGACGATGGAGTTCGCCAAGGGCACATATCGAATACCCTGATCAGGGGCGGAAGGACAGGCTGGCGGCAGCCCGTGGTGATGTCCCCGTCCTGTTCCTCAACTCGAATATCCTCAAGGATGCGCTGCACAATCGACTGGATTCCATTGAACCGGGTAAAGGTATGATCCGGTTTCCCCACTGGCTGCCGGATTGGTTCTATAAGGAACTTTGCGTCGAGCGTAGAACCGAGAAAGGCTGGGAAGCGACACGGGGGATCAGGAACGAGGCGTGGGACTTACTGTATTACACACTCGGTGCGTGCGCTTCGCAGATCCTGCTAGTCGAGAAGATCGATTGGTTGAACCCGCCATCATGGGCTGATGTGTGGAGCCGGAATCCATTGGTGGTTAGGCCGAACGACCCGGATTCGTTGACTTCAGTAGAGACATCCTACAACTTTGCCGAACTGGGGAAGAGCCTTGGATAACGAGGAAATGAACCGTCGCTTCAATCAATTCATTATCGATAATCTACGTCGAGAGAGGGAATATATTGAACGGCGGATGAAGGAGATCGGTGATGGCCGAACAGGATTGCGCCAAGATCAAGGACGAGTTGGACAAGGCGAGGGCGACGTATGAAAGCCTGATCGCTCCCGGTATCCGTTCGGTGTGGGATTCTGACGGCTCTCGGATCGAGTATACGACCGGTAATGCGGAGTATTACCGGGAGAAAGTGAGGGCGCTCCAGGCTGCCTACGACGCTTGCGTCAGCGGCAGAGGCGCGGCGTTGACAACCCCAATCAATTTCATTTTCCCGTAATGGCTGATATCGCTCTATCGCGTCCCGAGACGGCGTCGATCGGAGGTGCCCTGGAGGGTGCCGATCGGACCACTCGCGAGACGATGCTGTGGCAGGCCGACCACAGGCATCCCGATCAGATTATCAATCAGGTCAAGGATGAAGCCGATTTCCGTGGTCGGGATGTCGTCACCAATGACGGTTACTCCCAAGGCATTGTCGATATCAATCGGGACAATATCGTTGGGGCGCAATTCCGATTGAACGCACAGCCCAATTGGGTGGTCTTACAGCAGCTTTATTCGTCACGGTTTGATGAGGTATGGGCCGAGGAGTTCCAGTTAGCCGCCGAGGAGAAGTTCAACCTTATGGCCGACTCTGGCGGCTGTTATCTCGACGCATCCAGAAAGCACACGTTCACCTCGCTCGTCCGGTTGGCGGTAGCCGGGTTTGTTTATACCGGCGAAGTGCTCGCGACGGTCGAGTGGATACGGGAGGTTGGGCGACCGTTCAACACTGCCGTGCAGATGATCGCGCCCACCCGGCTGTCGAACCCGGATGGCAGAGAGGATGACCAGTTTCTGCGGCGGGGGATTCAGAGGGACAACCGAGGTAGGTCTACCGGCTATTTTATTCGCATAGGTTATCCAACGCAGTGGTATCTCGGCACTGATACGTTCCGGTGGGCTTTTGTGCCGGCCGAGAAGCCTTGGGGCCGAAGACAGGTGATTCATCTCATCGATGCGATTCAACCTGATCAGTCGCGAGGTGTATCGAAGTTGGTCGCGGTGTTGAAAGACATCAAGATGACCAAGAAGTTCGAGGAGATCGTCCTACAGAACGCGGTCATCAATGCCAGCTATGCGGCGACGATTGAGAGCGAGCTACCGAGGGAAGTCATCGCAGCGGCAATGGGTGGGGGCACCCTGGACCCGAATGCCAGCTTCATGGGCATCATCGGCAGCTACATGAACGGACTCAATCAATACCTGTCGAATGCCAACGGCGTAGCCGTGGACGGGGCGAAGATGCCCCATTTGTTCCCCGGTACGAAATTGAACATGCAGACACTGGGGACACCGGGAGGGGTTGGGACCGAATTCGAAGTCAGCCTGTTGCGGCACATTGCGGCGGGTTTGGGGATCTCCTACGAGGAATTTGCCCGTGACTTCAGTCGGACGAATTACTCGTCAGCCCGCGCGGCTATGATGACGACGTGGAAGCACATGCAGGGTACGAAGAAATTCGTCGCCGATCGATTCGCCGATGAGATCTACGCCTTATGGCTTGAGGAGGACATGAACGCCGGCAACATGCCTTTACCGCGTGGGTTCACATCCGAGGTTTGGTATCGCCCTTGGGGTAAGGAATGCTTCACCTCTTGCGACTGGATTGGCGCAGGCCGTGGGCAGATCGACGAATTGAAGGAGACGCAGGCGGCCATACTCCGGGTCAAGGGTGGCATGTCCACTCGTGAGTATGAGATCGCGAAGCAGGGCGGGGATTGGCGGAAGGTGTTCCGCCAGTTGAACCGCGAAGCGAGGCTTCAAGCTGACTTGGATTTGGAGTTTGATCAGAATGCTCAACGGGATGGGTCACAATCTGGGCAGACCGTAATGAATGCCGCACCGGATAACGATCATGAAGATCAGGTGGAGCGTAACGAGCAGGAAGGGATCAATTTGGAAAACTTGACTGCGGCGTTCACTGAGGCGGTATCGCATCTATCGCAGCCGCCTTCTGACAACCGTCCTGTGGTTACCCGCGTGACGAAGTGGGATGAGCGTGGGCGAATTCTCGAATACGAACGTCATCGGGTTGATGCGTGATGGCAACGAGTTTGATTTATAACTCCGCGCTGGCTGACGAAGCGTCGGGCGCGATCGATTATGACACCGACAACTTTCGCTGCATGCTGGTGACCAATGCCTATGCAGCGGATCAGAAGATCCATCGGCGGCGTAGCGATGTCACCGGTGAAGTAACCGGTGGCGGCTATGTCGCGGGAGGCGTCCTCGCGACTGTTTCGATCGCGGAGGATACCGGGAACAACCGCATCGATATCTCGCTTGGTGCGGTGGATTGGCCGGCATCCACTATCTCGGCGACGGGGGCCGTCTACTACAAGTCGCGTGGGGGCGCGTCCGGTGCCGATGAGCTTGTTGCCTATATCGATTTCGGCGGCGACGTATCTTCAGTTTCCGGTCTGTTCGCTTTGTCCGCATCGACTATCCGCAAACAGAACTAGGAGGAACTCTGATGTCGATTAGTGATACCACAGAAAATGCCATCTTGAATCTAATCTTCAGGGCAACAGCATGGGCAAATTATGCTGACAATGCAGCAGGCACACCAGAAACCAATATCGTAGTTGGTCTCAATACAGCAGATCCAGGCGACACTGGAACAATGTCTACCTCTGAGGCGGCCTACACGTCCTACGCACGTGTCAATGTGGCCAGATCTACCGGGTGGACAGTTTCGTCAGCGGGTTCCACCAATCCCGCAGCACAAATTGATTTTCCAGCAGGGACCGGAGGATCAGGGACCGTGACACATTTCTGTACAGGTAAATCGGGTGGTGGTGCCAGTGCCATTCTCTTCTCAGGAACGGTGACCCCGAACATCGTGACAGGTAACGCGATCACGCCCCACCTCACAACCGCGACAGCGATCACCTTGGACTGACATGCATGTCCTCGGCTGCGGAGTTTCGCAACATCCTGGTGAGTTTGGACATCGATGGGGCTGTCTCTTTTTGGGGGCAGCTTTTTCCAGGTTACCCGGTGCCTGCTACCCGTGAAGAAGTGCTGGTGTCCATGCACATGGCCCGCACGTCTGCGTCCTCGATCAACTTTCAGGAACGTGCCTACTCCCACTGTTGGTTACTCGACCATAACTTTCCATCTCTGCTCCCCGATCCCTTAAAGCCCAGAGCCGAACGCCTCTATCCGAAGCAAGTCGGGGGCGTTGGTATTTCGGTGAACTCCAAATATCCCGTTGTGCAACGCGCCATTCACGGTGCTATGCACAATGCGGTCTTGGAGACTTATGCAGACGGGCACCAGGACGAACCCGAAGTAGTCAAGAAACGCATGCAGGAAGCCCGTCTTCGTGAACGCAAAGGGCTGATGCTCTGATGGCAAACGTCAAAATCTCCCAACTTACAGCCCTGTTCGAACTCTCGGTGTACAAGTGGTTGAGTAGCTGGCCTTGAGTCGATGGCATTTGGGGGTCTTAGAGGCACACTAACCGGATTCGGGACATCTATTGTCACTCCGGAAACCGCTGATGGCAGTGTTGCGGTCAGTCTTCAAGATCTCATCGTTGTCTTTGTTGCCGAGGCAGCCGCCAATACCGTCACCACGGTCACTGATAATCTTGGACAAACGTATACCGCAATCAATGCGGGGACGCTCTCTTCGGTTGGGTTCCGGGGCTATTATAGATATGTAACTGTTGCTGGTACACTGACTCAGGTCAGCTGTACGATGACTTCTTCTTCGAACGATCATGCCATTTCGGTGGCAGTGTTCGAAGGGCCATTTACCAGCACCCCACTTGACCGTGCGCCTGCCAATACCACTGACGCCGCGACACCATACACTTGTGCTGCTACTACGGTTCTCAGCCAAGCCAACGAGTTAATCGTAGCAGGCTTAGGTCTGATCCGATGTCAGACAGCTACTGCGACAGCGCCAAATACCCTGGCTCTCAACACTCTGTCGGCAGCAGCCAATACCAATAACGCTGTTTCTTCAACGATTGGGCGTCAGGTTGTTGCGGCTACGACTTCTGTCACGCCAGTTTTTGCATCTTCAGGCACGATCACTGGCGGTGTGCAAATTGTTGCGACGTTCCGTCAGGGTTCTATTGATACTACTCCAGGTACTGCCGGGGGCACCAGTAATGTAACAGGCGGGGGCCGTGCAGATTTTACTGGAGTTGGGGGTAATGCTACCGGCACTTCTACCGTAGACGGTCGGGGGCGTTCTGATGCGTCTCGTCCCGGTACCGCCGCAGGTACCAGTACAGTCACTGCTGAAGGTCTAGCAACATCAGGAACAGACAGCCCAGGTGCTGGTGCAGCCAGTGCTGTCGGGTCTGCGACTGGTGTAGGAGTATCGACATCTCCTACTCGTAGTGGCTTGGTTGCGTCGTCCAGTGTATCAACGGGGGATGCTAACACTCGTACAACTCCAGCGATGGATACGACTGGGGCCAATCTGCTCCTGGTGCATGTTACTCATACTACTTCCGTATCGTTCAGTATCAGTGATAACTACGGTAACACCTGGAGTTTCGATACATCGCAAGGGAATAAGACTACTAGCCCAGATATGGTTTCTCGTATTTATCGAGTTACCAGTCAAACTCCGAATGTCGGACCTGGGCATACGATTACGGTAAGTACCGGCGGGGGTTACCCGACCATTGAGTTTTCTGCCTGGAGGAGCGGGGTACCTTGGTCTCTTGGGGCAATAACTGTTGGCAAGGACGGATTGCCGCATGGTGCGTCAGCCCTGACGACAGTGCGTACAGGGGATCTGGTTTTCTCTTTTGCTGGCGGTAATAATACTCTCACGAGTGTGAGTCAGGGGGCTATTCTTGATCGAGTTGATAACGTTGCTTCCCAAAATTGGGCAACTGCTTACGCATATTTAATTGCGAATACTGCCCCTAATTTTACAAACAGTTGGACTGGGACAGGCGAAGCAGTTGTTATCAATTATTTCTTGCGGGGTATTTGGCACCCTGATTATGGCATTGGTGCATCTGTTGGAAGCGGTACGGCTGTTGCTGCCGCTCCTACTATATCTGATCCCACTATGGTTGGGGCAGCATCTGGGACCAGTACGGCTAGTGCTGGGTCTGATCCTAATACTGTCTATTGGAAAGATTCTGGTACCGTTTGGCTAAAATCTAATGCCGGTTTAGATGCGGTCAATCCATCAAATACTATTTACTCTGCAATTAGAGCATCGCTACCTCACACAACCGGGTTGTGGTATTGCGAGATCGAGTTTATTTCCGGTATTGGCTCTAACTGCGGGTTTGGTGTAGCTGACGATACCACTGCTGCGGGCAGTGGTTTGGATGTGTATAATCCTGCTAAGATAGGAGCGGCAAGACAAGACACATTTACTTACTTAAACGGCTTTACGGCTCCCAATACTACAGGGATTGGTACTGTCAATGTTGGAACGAGAATTGGTTTAGCGATTGATTGCGATCATCAAGAACTTTATATCGCGAATGGTGGCACCTTTATAGGTTCATCAGATCCGGTAACCAGAACCAATCCACGCATCGCGTGGTATGGGCAAGCTGGGATAAACATTTTCCCGGCAGTTAGTACCCTGTCTGGCGGCGTCAGAATACACGCCCATGCGGCAACTCAGACGTACACCGCGCCTACGGGTTACACAGCGTGGGGCGATACCCTCGCAGGGGATGCTTTTGGAGCCGGATCAGCGTCAGGTGTGGGTACTGCAACTGGCGGCAGTCCTCTTCCCCCTATTATTTCCGGGCTTGTGGCGTATGCGGAAACCGCAGGAAGTCCCACTTCAGGAAATAGCGGAGCGGGGGTAGATACCACCGGGGCTAATCTCTTAGTCGCTCATTTCACGACATATTTTCAGAGCGATCTGACAGTCACCGACAACAAAGGCAACACCTGGACTAAACTAGGTACGGCTCCACAATCTGGCGGTGCTACCAGTATTTTTTATTACGTTAATGACCAAGCTCCGAACGTCGGAACCGGACATATCGTATCGTGGTCTGGCGTTACTGCTTATTCTCCAGTGCAGTTTGCCGCATTCGGCAGTACGACGCCTTGGAGTGTTGATGAGGTAGTATCCGATACAGGGGATTTCCCGCACGGATCGGGAGGAATAGTTACCGAGGCAGACGGCGAGTTGTCTGTTACAGGTGCTACGAGTTTTGGCACCTTCACCTCTATCTCCGACAGTTTTACTATTTTAGGTAATATCGCGTTTGCCAGCGGCAATAATATGTCGGCGGCTTTCGCCTGGAAAATAGCCGACTCTACCGGTACAACAGTTAATCCGATTTGGTCTGGCGATAGTAACGGTCCTGTTGAGCTAGCTGCATTTAAGGGTAATTGGTTACTTCCGGGTGATACTGGAACTGGTTCCGCGACGGGTTCCGCGACCGTATTGGGCAGAAGTTTTATTGACATCGGCCTTATCGCTCATGCTGAAGGCGATGGCGGTGCAGATGGAGGTGTTACAAACTCAGTAGATACAACTGGCGCTAACCTTTTAATCGTACACGTTTCCGCATTTGACAACCCCGCCACAATAAGTGACAGCAAAGGCAATACCTGGACACTTCTTGGCAATACAAATAACGATATAATTGGTGATTTTGTCTATTACGTAGACTCACAAACTCCTAATGTTGGCCCTGGGCATACGGTTACACATAGCGGTAGTGGAGTTTATTCGTATGCTGAGTTATTAGCGTTTGCTATCTCTGCCCCTTGGACGTTTGATGAAATAAATGGAGCAATAGGTAACCCTCCGATAGGGGCGAGTTTAACAACAGAACAAGATGTTGAGTTGGTTATTAGTACAGCTGCTGGTGATGTTGGTGGTATTTCGTATATATCCATAACCGACGACTTTAATATTATACATTCTGCCGCTGGCGTTGCTTATAATAATTATGCTACAGCGTCGGCATACAAAATACAAAGGTCTATTGCCACAGTACAGGCTATTTGGAGTGCTAGCGGTTATAATAATACCGCCACTCAGATATTTGCTTTTAAGCCCGGTGTTGCTGCTGCTGATACAGGGTCTGCATTTGGTATTGGATTAGCTGCCGCGTATGGTTGCAGTGATGTCAGGTCAGTTGGTAATGCTGCGGGGACCAGCGAAGCAGTTAGTATCGCAGAAGTCGGCACGACAACCGGCGATATGCATGGCACCGGCACTGCCACGGGTGTTGGTAAGTCTGACAAGACAGGTGTCGGGGCTGCACCGGGGCTGGGTACAGCCACGGCTACCGGCAGGGTCGATTTCTATGCGGTGGGCAGTGCATCGGGGTTGGGTGCGGCTAACGGCATTTCGACAGCGGATGCTCGATCCGTAGGTAATGCGACCGGCACCGGCACCGCCGTAGGAATAGCAGCCGAGGCCACAGACGATCGGTTTGGTGACGGCACGGCTCCGGGCCAGGGAGCCGCGAATGGTCACGGTAGAGCGCATACCAGGGCGCATGGCGATGCGTCTGGGTTAGGCACTGTAACCGGTAACGGGCGAAGCGACGTTCATGCCGTTGGTAACGCCACGGGTCTTGGCACCGCTGCGGCGAGTGGCAGTGCCGATGCGAGAGGCGTGGGCGCGGCAACCGGCACCGGTACGGCCGAGGCGATTGCATTATTACCTGGGGCGAGCGTTGGCCAACTCCTTCAGGTTACGTATCACCTCGATGCGGGACGGGCGACAGGGCAGAAGCGGCGCGGATCGGTAGGGCTTTATTACCCGCCCACCCAGGCGCAGGACGCGCAAGCCTACGGCGCACTTCTTGTCGTTAATTATTACCTGCTACCCGGCAGGGCTACCGCGCAGACGCATATAGACGCTAAGCCTGCTGGCGCATCGCTGGATCAGGATGTCTTTATCGTTGCGGGGCGGGCATCGGGTCAGCATGTCTCGCTGATGCCCGGTCGTATTTCAGTGGCGGTAATGGTCCCCGGTGCCACGCTTCAAGTGGGGCACACGATTTTGCGGGACGACTCGATACGGATCGACAACGAGTTTCTGTTGGCCGATGAATTTGAGTTTGTGTAATCGTTAGACTTTAGTTAAAGGTAACGGCGAAGGATATCGACATGGGAATGCAAGCGTTCGCTCGTGACATCGCGTCCCGGCTACATCACCGTGGGGCGCTAATCGAACGTGGTCACGCTGATGTGGCGGCCGAGTTGCGAGATATCGCTGCGGTCACCCTGGTGGACATAAAAGCTAGTTTTCCTGTACGCATGGCCGAGCTTGTTTCGAGCTACGGCTACCAACCTCCGGAACAGTCGAAGCCCTTCGCTTATGCGTCAGGGGCAGCGTTTATCCCGATTCACGGGCTTCTGGTGAACCGGATGTCATGGAGTGCGTCATTCGCGACCGGCTACGATTTTATCCGGGCGCAGACCGATGCCGCCCTGGCTGACGATGACGTTAAACGGATCGTATACGACGTGAATTCGTCGGGCGGCCTTGCCGCTGGCTGCTTCGAATTGGCGAATTTCATGTTCGAGAGGCGCGGTCAAAAACCTAGTTTGGCCGTTGTCGATTCTCGATGTTACTCGGCTGCCTATTTTCTGGCGAGTGCTGCTGACCGGGTTGTCGTTACTCCCAGCGGCGGCGTGGGCAGTATCGGGTGTGTCGCGCTACACGTCGATTTTAGCGAGGCACTTCAAAATGAGGGCGTCAAACTAACTTTTATATACGAGGGTGCCGAGAAAGTAGACGGCAACTCGTATGAACCCTTGTCACCAAGGGCGAAGGAATCTATACAGCGTGATGTCAGTTATCATTACGGTTTATTCGTTGAAGCCGTAGCTCGACATCGCGGATTGTCGGAAGATGAAGTTCGTGCCACGGAAGCTAGGTGCTACCTACCACCCGAAGCACTTGAACTCGGTCTTATCGACGGAATCAAAACACCGATCGATGCTGTATCCGAAGCTTTTGAGACGGAGCAAACTATGCCTGATCCTGCGATGACGGCAGCGGATGTTTCTAGACTTGTTGCAGAGGGAGTAGCGGCGGGGCTTGCTGCTGAGCGTAGTCGTGCCACTGCCATCCGTTCTTGCGCGGAAGCCAAAGGGCGCGAGAGCCTCGCAGCGCATCTGGTTGAAGCCACCACTCTGTCGGTTGACGAGGCGCGTGCTGTTCTCGCGGCAGCGGGTGAACCGGAAGGGAAGACTGCGAATCCTCGTCAGGGGGCAAGCGGGTTCGCGGCTGCGATGGACAACTCGCCTAACCCCAATGTCGGCGCCGATCCGGATGCCGGTGGCGGTGACGGCGATGACCCGTCTGCCACTGCGAACCGGCTGCTGAGCAATTACGTTGCGGCGTCGGGCCGCAAGATCCGGGCGGCGGCCTAACCTACCTAAATACGGAGGACGAACATGGCAGCGACATATCCGCCTCTGCTGGCGACCGGGGTTACCGATCAGGGTCGGTTTGACCCATTTGACCTGTACGGCGGCGAGTCGGATATCGTCACCGATCAGGGTGAAGCGGCAACCGGGCAAGCGATTCGGCAGTTCGAAGTCTTGATGCGAAATGCCGATGGTAAGCTGGTGCCGTGGACTTCTGCCGGTGGTGGTTACGCCACCGGGCTGATCACGGTGGGCGGACAACCGGTAGCCGCCGAGACTGTCACCCTTAACGGTGTCGCCATAACCTTCCGGGTGACCGTCACCGGCACTGGTGTCGAATGCGTGATCGGTGGCACTACTGCCATTACCGCGTCCAACCTTGCTACGGTGATTACCAATAACCGGGAAACTTTTCAGGCGACGGCCTCCGCATCCGGTAATGTGGTGACATTGGCCGCCGAAGACGTTGGGACTGCCGGTAATTCAGTGACCTTGGTGGAAGGGGTTGCGGATGTCGGGTTCACTGTATCCGGTGCTACATTGACCGGTGGCAGTTCTGCCGAGGACACTCCCAGCAACAATGCAATCGGTATCGCGGGTCAACCGCTTGACGCCGCCGCAACGAATCGCTGGTTCCCGTATTTCACTGGCGGGATTTTCAACCACCAAGCTTTGGTCTGGCCGGCTGGCTTTATGTCGCTGGAAGAGCGGAAGCGAGCGTTCGACGGCAGCAACATCGGTGTGCGGCAGGTTCTGTAAGGGGATCAGCTACTTGCGCGAAAGGACTTGATAGATGGCGATTACCTTCTACTCCACGCAAGAGTTGATCATTGTTCAACAGCGGCTTGCGGATCTTCCGGATGGCTTCTGGCGGGACATGGCGACTCGAACGATCACTTCCGATCGTGAAGAGATCCTGTTTGAGAAGGCTGATGTCGATAACCGGAAGCTTGCTCCGTTTGTCGCTCCGAACATGCAAGGTCGCGTCATGCGTGGGCAGGGGTTTTCGGCTCAGTCTTTCCGCCCTGCCTACGTCAAACCGAAGCATGTGGTTGACCCGACCAAGGCGATCTCGCGCATGATGGGTGAGCCGTTTCTGGGCGGCATGTCGATGGAAGCGCGGTTCAATGCTCAAGTGGTGAATAACCTGAGACTTGAGCGTGAAGCGATCGAACGTCGTTGGGATTGGATGGCGTCAAAGGCGATCCAAGACGGTCAGGTGACTGTTGCGGGTGATGATTACCCTTCCGTCACCGTCAGTTTTGGTCGCGATCCGCAGTTGACTTCGCAGCTTACTGGGACTGCTCGCTGGAGTCAGACCACAACGGCCGATCCATTGGCCGATCTCGCGCGGCTGAACGATCTGTGTTTCACCTTGGGCAATGCACCGATTACCCGGTTCATTTTTGGCGCAACAGCCTGGGGCAATTTCATCAAGTCGCAGAAGGTATTGGATTTGCTCGATGCCACCCGCCGCGTCGGTAGCAGTGAGTTCCCGGTGATACCATTGGTGTCGAACTCTAACTCGCAGTCAATGGGGTCGATCATCACCACGGGTGGGCGTTTTGACTTGTACCGGTATTCCAACTGGTACTCCGATGTCGATTCGTTTAATGGTGCTCTGACCACAAGGCAGTTCCTTGATCCGAATGTGGTGGTGGGCGTCGGGCCGGGATTGGATATGGTTGCGATGTTCGGCGCGATCATGGACGCGGATGCGAACTTCAGTGTCGAACAGCCCATATTTCCGAAGATGTGGAAGAACGCAGACCCGTCAGTTGTTTACACCATGTCTCAGTCGGCACCTCTGTTTGTGCCCCTGAATCCAAATAACAGTTTTAAGCTGTTCACCGAATAGGAGGTACGTGGTATGCCGGATCGGGTCGTGGTGGGAAGTATCACACACGGTGAGGGAAATGAGCGTGTAATCCTTGGACCGGGCGAGCGTTTCAACACCGACACGCTCAAATGGAGCGAGGAATACATTGCGGAACTGGACGCTCGTGGCGTTATACGGGCACCACTAGACGATACGGGACGTGCGCCGGCTACCGCTGGTCCTGGTGAGGAAGTTACCGAGAACCGTACCGTCCCTAGGGCGGAGCCGGAAGCGCGCGGCCGGCGGCGTACTGAAAACATTGATCTGTGACCGATTGGTTTACCGCTAGGCGGCAGGCGCGACGTGATGTTCATTCCACGTTCGCGTTGATCGCGTCGTACATAGAACCTTCTGCTACCGCCACCGGACTTCATGTCCGGTGGCATTCGCGTTTTACGGCAGCCATTGGTGACATCCCCGGTGGCGATTACGCCAGGGTGATGGAGAACATCGATCGGCTGATATTCGATCTGGACGAGTTGGCCGGAATGGGGATTACGCCCAAGCGTGGTGGTGTCGTTGTCTTCGATGACTACCCGGAACACCAGTTCATCTTAGATGTGCGTGAGCCTACCGATGGTCCGGTGATCATGATCTGGACGGTGACCCGGCCATGAGCATGATTATCGATGCGACTGGGCTGCGTGAGTACAGTCGCTACCTGAAGATGTACCCTGAGATTGCGCCTCGTGCCGCAGCCTTGGCGATCAATCAGACTGCCGAGCGGCAAGGGCTAACGTTGGCACGGGAAGCGATGCTGTCCGAAGTTGCTTTCCCCGCAGGTTATTTAAACGGATCGGATGGGGTTGGACAGAAGCGCTTCAGGCTGAAATACCGGGCTAGCGGGGACCGGCTGGAAGCGGGAATCGTAGGCGCGTTTACCCCTACCCCACTAGCGCGCTTCTCGACTGCCAGGGCTGGCTTCGTCACTGCCAGGGCGAGGGGCAGGAGACGGCGTTCACGGGCTGCACAGGGGGTAACGGTTACCGTACAGCCCGGTCGTCCAGTGACCCTCAAACGGGCGTTCCTGATCAATCTGCGGTCAGGCAACGTGGGCTTGGGCATCCGGTTACGCCCTGGCGAGACGATGGAGAATACGGTCGGGGCGAAGCTGATTACGACTGGTCCTCTCGCTGGCGTCGCGTTGCTGTATGGCCCGAGTGTCGATCAGGTGTTCCGCACTGTGGCGGTAGACATATCGCCGGATTTGCTGGTGTACCTGCAAGCTGAGTTTTTACGGCAGATCCAGCGGCTGAGTGGCAATAGGGTCTAGAGGATGGCTATTTACACCGTGACTATCGAAGCGCCGGCTATCTACGAGGAAATCGTGGTTAATGCCGATAATGAGGAACAAGCCAAGGTTCGTGCAGTTGGCAGTGCGCTTAGCCGGCAACGCGAGGCAGCTACTGTCAAGGTGGTCGAACAGGCTGAATGAGGGACTGACGATGAGGGGCGATATGACCCGGCGTGAGACGAGAATCCGGGCGCGGGCGAAACAGTTATGGGAGCAAGCGGGTAAGCCCGAAGGGCGGGACGAAGAGTTCTGGGAGCGAGCAGAGCGTGAGATCGCCGTTGAGGATCACAACGAACCGAAACGATGATGGCAGACAGCCGACAGCTTGATATCCTGAAGCGTCTGACCGCGCATTTGCAGGGGGTTACCCCTGCGAACGGGTATGACTTTGACCTGTCGCAAAGTGTTTTCCGTGGGCGGTTGCTCTTTGGCGATGCAGACCCCTCCCCCTTAGTGTCGATCGTGGAGCATCTGACCGCAGACATCAATGTCGCGGCGACAGAGGAAAACAACGTCCAGAGGCACGAATCGTGGGTACTGCTGGTGCAGGGCTGGATCTTGTACGACGTGCAGCACCCGACAGATGACGCTTACCAGCTAAAGGCTTCGGTCGAGAAGCGGTTGGCTGAGTGCATCAAGACCAATGATCAGGGCTACCCGAAGTATCCTGAAGCCTACTTCTTGGGATTGAAAAAAGGTATCACCGGTATGGCAATCGGACCTGGGGTGGTCAGTGTCGCTATCCGGCAAGAGGCATCTAGCAGGGCTTTCTTCTATCTTCCGCTTGGTATAGGTTTGGCGACGGATGTAAGTGATCCGTTCTTGCCGTAACGGAGGTTCCGATGCAGGGTGAACTCAAGAACTATACACTCGGTCGCGGCAAGCTGTATTTCGACAAGTTCGCGGCTATCAATACCGAAATTGCTACCGGTGAGCGGTATCTGGGAAACACCCCAGCTATCACGATGACGACGGCGTATCAGAATCTCGACCACTATAGCTCCGATGAGGGTGTCCGTATCAGGGACGACTCGGTGCAGCTACAGGTTGATCGCGCCGGTACGTTCCAGTGCGACAACATCAATATGGAAAACCTCGCGATGATGTTCGGCATCGCGGACCCGGTAGACCAGACGACTGTTGTCGGGACGGCACAAACCGAGGATTTCACCGTTAAAAAGGGGTTGTGGTATCAGCTTGGAACTGAACTGTATGCCGATGGTCTTGGGACCGTATCAAATGTTTCGGTAACTGTTACCTCGACACCGGTTACGATGGATGGCAATTACCAAGTTGATCTGGATAAGGGCCGCATCTTTATCGAGGATACGGCAACGGATATCGAAGACGAGGACGTGATCACCGTAACCTACGATGTGGCGGCGCAAGACCGGGTGCTTGTTGTTGACGACAACACCCAGGTCGAGGGGTCACTACGGTTCATCGCGGATAACCCGAAGGGGACGAATCGCGATTACTACTGGCCGCATGTTCGCCTAGCGCCAAGCGGTGAATTCGCGCTGAAGGGCGAGACGTGGCAGACGATGAATTTCTCCTTTGAAATCCTGATCCCGAAGGACGGCCGGAAGATGGTCTACATTCGGGAGGCGAAAGCGGCGGCGTAGTAGTCCTCCCCCTGCCCCGGTTGTCTACCGGCAACCGGGGGCTTTTTACGGAGACGAGCTATGCCTTTAGCCGATTTTGTACCGGTGAGACGCACGGTGGCGTTTCCCGGCGGGGAGTTCGAGGTTCGCGCACTGAACCTCTTAGATATATCGATGCTGATCGACAACCACCGATTCGCTATCGACCAGATCGCCTCTCAGGTTCGAACGTCGCGGCAGATGGCGTTCCCTGATGATGATATTATTGCTGAAGCCATCATTGAGGTGATTCGCGAATCGCCGGTATTGGTGGCGAATATCATCACGCTGTGTTCCGATGAACGGGATCAACAGGAAGCTGCTATGCAGTTGCCAGCTACGGTTCAAACTGAAGCGTTGCTGGCAATCGCCGACCTGACATTTAAGGATACTGCTGCGATAAAAAAATTAGCCGCCGACGTGATGAGACTGATCCAGGGGATTCTCCCACCGGGGACGGTGACGTTGGCGCAAGCGGCCGAGTAAGGGAGACATGGGCGATCGAGACGTATCGAGGACTGCGGGAGGACGCTGCACTCCTCATAAGTGAAGGGTATGGTCGTAGTGATGCGTGGGCGTTTCCGCTCGCGATGCTATGGACCGAAGCCGACATCGCCAGAGAACGTATCCATTATCGTGTCGCTACCGAGTCCGTTCTTATCAGAGCGGCTATTGTAGATGTATTGTCCGGAGGGAACCATCTGCGCGATAGCCTAGAGGAACTGCGGTGAGCGACCGGGGCGACCTCTCACGGGACATCCTGCTACGCATCCGGGCACAGAATCTTTCTACGGCTGAGTTCAATCAAGCTAAGGCGGCTGTCGATAGCTTAACGGCTAGTCTCGATAAGCAGATCCAAGCGGCGAACCGGGCGGAAATAAGCGAGAAAGAGCTTTCCGCCACCCTGACTAAATTGGAGCAGGCAACCCGGAATTTCACCGGGCTTGCGACAGCGATCGACCAGTTCAAATCGTTCGAGCGGGTCATCGCGTTAAGCGAGCAACGGGTAACGACAGCCCGTGAGAAGCTTGAGGCGTACCGGGCAAAAGTTGAACAGACCAAGGATACCAGTGCCGCAGCGGAGAAGATGCTGGGCACCTTGTCTACAAGGTTGGAGAAGCAAGAAACCCAACTGCGTGCGAACACGCAGACGTTCGCCGAGATGGGCCAATCGCTCACCAAGGCCGGCGTCGATATCAACAACATCGTTGAGGCAGAGAACCGGTTAAAGACGGCGGCCGATCAGGCTGGCGCGGCTATTACGAAGTTGAGTAACGCCAAACTTAATTTGGCCGAGAACACGAGGAAGGCGCGAGAGGAGTCGAGGAAGCTCGCTGAGGCGCAAGCCGCAGAGGCAGCCGAGCAACGCAAGGCGGCTGAGCAATACGCCGAATCCGTCAAGATACAAGAGCAGGGGCAGCTACAGGCGTTTCAGGCATTCAGGGCGACTGAAACCGCTAGGGCACAAGCGCACGCTAGGTTCGTCGCCCAGGTCCGCGAAGGTCTGGTCATTGTCAGGAGGGAGCAGGCAGAGAAGGTAGCGGCGGCCAGGGCAACGGCAGATGCTCAGATCGCCGAGGAGCAGCGGGTAGCGCAACGAACCAGGGAGATCGCAGCGCAGCGGGAGCGTGAAGCGCTCGCCAACTTCCGAGCATTGCAGGCACGGATGCGCGGGGGGCAGCCGCAACCCGGTGGGGGGCCGCAGCCGTCGTCATTTTCCGGTGCGGCACCGACGCCGCGACCCGGTGCGGGGCCGCGTACTGATGCGATGGGACGACCTGGGAGGGGTGCTGCCGGGGCGGTAGGGTTCCTTGGATTGCGTCCCTACGAACTGACCAACCTTGGTTACCAAGTCAACGATGTGTTCACCGGTCTTGCCAGTGGTCAGAACACACTTCAAATCCTGGCGCAGCAAGGTCCACAGTTCCTTCAGATATTTGGTACTGCCGCACTACGTTGGTTCCCCGCTGTAGGGGCGGCGGCTCTCGCCGCTTCTGTAGCGATTGGCGTTGTCCATAACGGGCTGCGTAATCTTGCTCTGAATCGTGAGTTCGAAGCGGTACTGGCCACTAACGTCAGGGGGATAAAGGAGAGCGCAGCCGATCTTACAGCACTTGCTAAGGCGATTCGCGATACGGGGGTGTCGCTAAGCGATTCCGTTCAGCTTGTTAGGCAATCGCGGGCGGCGAATATCCGTCCGGAGTTGCGGCCAGAATTTGCAGAGCTTGCCCGTAACATTTCGCGGGTTGAAGGCACCGATATCAAAGAGGCAATGCAGGATGTCATCAAGGGATTGACGGGTGGTCGGGAAGCAATTGAAGACCTGATCGCAAAATACCCTGAGTTGACTGAAGCGCAGCTTAACCATGTTCGTACCCTGTTGGCGGAAGGGAAGCAGGGACAGGCACAGATTGAAACTTTGCGGTTGTTGGCAGAGCGGTACAGGGACGCGGAAGCAAAAGGTACTAGCCCATTTAGGAAGGCTACCGACCTTTTAACCGCATCTTGGAACCACTTAATGGATACCCTCACTAATAGTGAGGCATTTGCTTCTCTTATCCAGCGTATAACGAATGTTATCACTAAAATGGATGAGCTTGTCCAATGGGTGGATAAGTTCATGAAGAAATTTGATGACCCAAAGTGGGAATTCATTCGAAAAATATTCGAGGGTCTTAGTGGGCCGGCGTTACCTCCGTGGCTTACTCCGGGTAACCCTAACGCTATTGTACCAAGTGTTCCTGGGGCTATACCGAACCTTAATAACCCTCAACCTCCTGGCACAGAATTTCCGATTACCGGTTCCCGGTTCGTCACTACCCGTGAAGTCACACTTAGTAGCGAGTCGCTAAAGCAACTCGGTCAAATCTTGACCGAAGCGTCGAACGCCCTTCCGCCAGGGTACAGGGTTGAAGCCTTCTCTGGGTCTCGGCCGGGTGCGGTGGTGCAGCGCGGGCCGAATGCTGGACAACCTTCGGAGCATGGTGGTGGTCGCGCTATCGATGTCCGTATTGTCGATTCATCCGGCCGGGAGGTTCCTGGTTCTATGGGGGCTGGTGGGCCGCTCTACCAGCAATTGGATACTGCTGTTGCGCGGGTTGCCGGCAAACTCTTCCCAGGCGTTGCTGTAGCCATTGGGTCTACATTCAGCGACCCGGATGCAGGACATTACAGTATCGGTGGTTCGGAAGCCGCGACGAATGCTGCGCGTAGGGGAGCCGGCGGTACGACGACGGGGGATACAGCGAGGCAGGGGATAGCTCTCGACCGTATTATCCTGGCTGAGAGAGAACGCATTGCAATTATTAAGGCTCGCAATGAGGCGGAAGAGGAAGCGGTCATCCGGGCACAGGCGCTCCGGAGGGCGCAAGAGGCGGGCAAGGACACCGACAAGCAAAAGCAAGCTGCCGACTTAGCAGTTGAGGCGTTTCGATACGAGAAGCTGAAGGAACGCAATAAAGAGGAGAACGATCAAGCTAAACAGCGGATCACCGATGGTAGGGATTTTGCCCGGATAGAGGAAGGGGGGCTAAAGGCACGTCAGGAAGCTCTGGCCAAGGGTATTACCAATTACAAGGATCTCCGCGCAATTCAGCAGGAGGGCGAGGCTGAAACGCGGGCGCAAGTACAACGTGAGAAGCAAGAAGCGGAAGCGATAGTCGCGATCAAGAAGCAGATCGCCTCACTTGATCGTGAGAATAATCAGGCGTATCAGAGTGACCTTGACCGTGCGCTGGAAGCCGTCAAGCAGAAGTATATTAGCGTCTACGAGGCGATCAAGAAGCAACGGGAACGCGCGACCACTACCGAGAAAGCCGCTCTCGATGAACTTGAACAGGCGGCCAAACGGTCGGAAGGCATAGCCGAGGGGCGAGCCAGGATCAGTTCTGCCCAATCGTCGGCTAGGGCTTCAATCACGACCCGCCAGGAATTGATATCGACTTACAATGATCTGCGGGCGGCGGGTGAGATCTCGATCGATGAACAGCAGAAGAAGATTAAGGAAGCGTTTGAGCTAACAACGCCGGCCATTAAGAAGGCGGCTGATGAACTTGAAGCGTTTCTGAAGACTGCTGAAGGGCTGAAGCTGCCGCCCGAAGAGATCGCCAAGATCACTGCCCAGATCCAAAAGATGCGGGTCGAAACCAAGTACGTCGATCCGTTCTGGAAAGGGCTACGGGATACCGTTGGTTCGTCCCTTGGCACCGGATTGGAGACTGCCTTTAATTCTGTGGCCGAGGCAATCGGTGGGGCTATCGCTAAGACCAAGGAGTGGAAGGATGTTCTAGGGGCGGTCAAGAACGCCGGGATGAATTTGTTCGCCCAATTGCTGAAAGATATTGCGAGTTACTTGATCAAGGCTGAAGCGGCCAAGCTCGCGTCAAGCTTGTTTGGCGTCGATACTGGTGGTAGTGCCGCCGGCAGCGGTATAGGCGGTTTCTTCGGCAGGTTGTTAGGGTTCGGCAGCCAGACGGGCGCGAATCTAGCCGGCGCTTCGATTGCCTCGTCGGCAAGTACCGCCGCACCGGTTGCCGTCAGCACGCTAAACCCAGGTGTCAGTGCGCTCTTCTTCCACCGGGGCGGCATCGTCGGTCAGGGGGGTATCCCCACACTGGCACCGGCATCGTGGTGGGACCATGCGCCTCGCTACCATCGAGGGTCTGTGGTCGGGATGGGGGTTAACGAGCAAGCCGCGATCCTACAGCGGGGTGAAGAGGTACTGACTAGGGATGACCCGCGCAATGCTATGAACCGTCGTGGCGGGGGCGGCAGTGACATCAACATTCGATCGGTGTTGGTCGATGACCCGCAGCGGATTCCGAATGCGATGGGTTCGTCAGCCGGTGAGAGAATCGTGGTGCAGCACCTCATCAAGAATGCAGCCACGATTCGCGCGATCGTGAAGGGCTAACGATGCCGGCGCTGTGGGATTCCGACACAGTAATTTCCCCCGGTAGCTTTGGCGGCAAGACCGCGCTGCCGAGTGGTTCGTCACTGTATCCGGGTCAGTGGGTAGACAGCCCGAATGGTGCCCTCCGGTTGGCGTTCCAGAAGGACGGCAATCTGGTTCTCGTACAGTTGCCCGATACGGTCTTGTGGGCGACTGCCACGGAGAATCAGGGTGCCACTCTGTTGACCATGCAGCGTGATGGCAACCTCGTCATATATGCTGATACAGAGGCGCTGTGGGCGAGTGACACCGCAGATAACGATGGTGCCTACCTGTCGCTACAGCATGACGGCAACCTCGTCATCTATTCGTTCGAGAGCCTGGAGAAGCTGGCTGTCTGGACGCTGCGCCCGAATTGGCGAAGCGGTATGAGCGAGACGCTGGAATGGATGACTGCCGTTGCTGACTCGCCGATGGCGGAAGAGCAACGCATGGGACTGCGAATCAGTCCACGGCAGCGGCTTGAATACAGCTACATGCTAACCGGTCCCAACCGGACCTACATGGATCTGCTGACGATCGCCACAGCCGGCTCCCCGGTATACGTACCCCTTTGGCACGATGTCAGCCATCTCACGATAGCGGCTTCCGGTGGCAATACAACGATCTACCTACCTACTAACTACACGGAGTTACAAAGTTGCCGGTATGCGATCCTCGTCAACCTTGACCCGTTCACCTATGAGTTGGTTGAGATCGCTGGGTATGAGGCAGAGTCCCTTCTATTGGCCACACCAATTAGCGGTAGTTGGGAAGCAGGTACGCGGGTCTTGCCAGCCAAGAAGTGCAAACTTGAAAGCCAGCCACAGTTCTCGCGGCGGGCTGATCGCACTGCGGAGATAAGGGTACGGTTTCAGTCGTTAGAGGCGAATCGATCAAACGCCACCCCGAATCTCGGCATTTATCTTGGCAACTACGTATTACAGGAGGACACCAACGAGCTTGATCTGTCGGTGCATTATGACCGCAAGTGGTTCGCACTTGATAACGATATCGGCATCCCGATTCTCTACGATGTCTGTGGTTATACCCATCAGGATTTCGCATGGTGGGCAAGAGGTCGTTTCGCGCATTGGCGGCTGCGTGGTTTGTTTTACACACTGATGGGGCGTCGGCTACCGCTGTGGCTGTCAACCGGCATGATTGACTTTGAGATGGTCGCGCCGATGGAGGCAGACGACACGACGATGCTGGTTAAGCGTGTCGGTTATACCGACATGGGTGGACCGTTTTTGCATCGCGAACATATCGTCATTCAATTGCGTAGTGGCACACGCCTCTACCACAAGATTACTGCCGCAGCGATCAGTGGTAGCGACGGGGAGAATGAACAGCTTGCGCTTGATTCCGCTCCTGGCAGGTTTATCCGACCACAGGATGTGCGCCGGATCAGTTTCCTGACATTCTCCCGACTCGATCAGGATGAAATTGAGTTCGTACACCCGATCGACACGCAAGGAGTGACGACGGTAAGTGCCGTGTTCCGCACTGGGGTTGCTTTTGGGGTAGGTGCCGAGGTTGGTCCCCCTGTCGAGCCGCCTGAGCCGCCCACGCATGATATTTGTCTTCATGACTTCCAGTGGGCTGCCGACCCCGTTGTTGCAAATTATCATAACGGTGGGTTCGAGCCTGACCGGTTGGATGAGTTCGGCAATTTTTACCTTATGTCAGGCTTGGCTACGACGCTGTCTGTCTACGGCCCAACCGGCGCGCTTTTGAACACACTTACTTGGGAAGGGCTAAGGACGGCCATTAACGCTTGGCATGGCAGCGCGATCGCCGGCTCAGGTGGTGCCGCTTCTTCCGTGGAAGCTAATGTTATTCGACAGGGGCGATACGTTCTCTGTCAGGCAGATTACCCACAAGGAGGTTCGACGTTTCAGAATTGGTGGGTATTGATGAAGCCGGCGGCGGATGGATCGCTGACGATCATGGGTGCGGTTTATTATCTGGCGCTACTTGGCCCGCCTTACGTTAACGGTCTTCGTATTTTCGATGTTCACGATGATTCGACGGTGATCACCTATCTTGGGTATTTCGGCCTTGGCGCGTTCGAGGGCTGTTTTGGTGTATTGCCACCTATTTCCGATTTTTTGGGCGGGACTTACAACTTAACTGGCTGGGGAGGATTGGGTCCGTGTAGAATCCGCACCACTATGTTTTACCCGATTTGTAATAAGCATGATATGTCATTTCACTTTTATCAAAATCATGGCACACCAAACAATTTTAATAATAACATCGGGGTTATCCTTCCGGGTGCCGGTCGTCTAATCATGTACATTTACTTCAATCGCCCTTACCTCGATCAGGAAGCATCAGGTGGTTCTATTATGAATGTAGAGGTGCATAACGTAATTCAGCCAGCATGGCCATTAGGGGTCATGCTGAAAATTCCACTTGACCACATGAATGACTTTAACGGTATCACCAGCACCTTAATTAGCGGTGCCAACTACGGACTCCCTACGGCGGACTACCAATACGACAATGCCAACTGGCGGCTCGCAACAGGGGAACCGGCGATCCCCTTCCCTGATGAGTATACCCACATATCTGATGATAGTGCTGGTGGTAGCGATCATTATGATCATCAGATTAATGTGATCCCGCGCACTAACGGCCATTTCTGGATTGTATTTGTTATGGTGGGGGCTTCCGACCACCTCTATCGCACTGCCGAGACGGGAGAATACGATTACATAATGGCACGAATACGGGTGTTTGATTATAATCCGGCTCTCGAAGTTGCTATACAGGTTTATGAAAAGACTTGTGTATTGTACCACTATGATGATTTTGCCGGGGTTCCCTATGGATTTGGAGATTACAGTCGGCTAATCCCTACTATCGTTGAAGCGGGCGGGATAGCGACGGTCCACCTACACGGTATAATGTTCGAAACGATATTCTGTAACTTCACCATTCCGACAGCAATACGATGAGCGATTTCGAAGTATCACGGTTTTCCGGGCGGCCGATCGAGCTTTTCGAGTTCATACGCAACTCAGGTGGCAACGACTACTATTGGCGCTACACCGGTTCCGATCGAAACGTTTGGCACAATGATGTCGAGTGGAAAGCGGTGCCAATCCGACACGAATCGATCCGATTAAGTAGTGAGGCGCAAAGTACGACGCTGGCGATTACGATGCCGATCGAGGAAGACTTCTGCCAGAAGTTCCGGTTCTTCGGTACGCTTCCCAGTGATACGGTGTGGCTTCGACTAAGACGAGCGCATGTGGGCGATATGTCCGATGTCGATGGCATGACCCCTACGGTAACCGATGCGCTGATAACGTGGATCGGTACGGTCAACGGGATCACACAGGTTGACGAGGTTGAGGCTAAGATAACGTGCGCGATGCTGGCGGCCAGTTTCCAGCGAGGCGGGCTGCGTTATGGCTACCAGCGAAACTGCCCACATGTTCTCTACGCGCCTAATACGTGCAAAGTGCCTCGCGCAGTAGGTCAAGTTGATTCGGTAGTCACCGCGATTGCCGGTCTTACGATTACCGGCGACAACTTCGCCCTGAAACCTGATAACTGGTTTGCGGGCGGCTTTGTCGAATACCGGCTTCCTTCGGGAATGATCGAACGGCGCATGATCACGGCGCATACCGGCACCCAGATCAATGTGATCGGGACTCCCGCCGGAATGGATGTCGGCGACACGATCTCAGCTTTCGCCGGGTGCGACCGCATCGTTGATACCTGCCTCAACAAGTTCGCCAACCTTGGCAACTTTGGAGGTTTTCCGCACACCCCTGGTAGAAATCCCTTTGACGGTGGACCGGTGTTCTAGCGATGAATTTTATCTGGGCGTTAGCCCTGATGATCATAAGTTACACGATCACGGCTCTGACCGCGAAGAAGCCGCAGACCGATATTGTCAAGCCTGCCACGTTCGAGGATTTCCAGTTTCCACAACACGAGGAGGGGACGCCACAGCCAGTGGTATTTGGCGACGTGTGGATAGAGGATTGGATGGTGCTGTACTACGGCAACCTGTCGAGCCAAGCGATCCGCGTTAAAGCGAGCGGTGGTAAGAAGTGAGTGACCGTATCTACATGCGTCACCTACGGGCGGCCGGCATGTGCAATCGCGAGCCTCGCCGTTGGTTTGTGCAGTACGGTTTTAGCTGGTCCGATTTTGTCTCGAACGGCATCTCGATAGCCGAGGTCGAAGCAACCGGTGACGCGCTGGGGTTGATTGTGGTCGAGGTGGCGAAGCGAGAAGCCGATGCCCAGCGGTAAAGGGGGCGGCAAGTCACAGATCAGTGGCTACAAGTATACTATGGCCGTGCAGATGGGTATCGGTCGCGGGCCGATTAACTCGCTTACCGAACTGAAGATAGGCGATCTCAGCGCGTGGTCGGGTGATCTTGCTGTTTCCGATTACCAGCAAATCAATAAGCCGAATTTGTTTGGTGGCGACCAGAAGGAAGGGGGGATTGTCGGCAGCTTCAAGTTGATGATGGGTGAAGCAGATCAGGTTGTCGATGACATCATACAAAGTAATATCGAAGGTGGATTCCCTATGCCGGGGTGGCGTGGTGTATCCACTATATTTTACTACGGGCAGATTGGTTCGAACAATCCATACCCGAAGGCGTGGAAGATGCGGGTCAACCGCCAGACTGCCGGCTGGGATGGTGAGGTGTGGCGGCCTGATCTGGCAGTCATGCCGATGGAGACGGCACCGCTAACCCTGGTCACCTTTAACACTCAACCGCATTCCGGTGACGGCATCGCAATCGGGGACGCGCAGGTAGATTTCTTCACCTACCTGATCGGCGCAAGCCACAACGTGGCGATTGGATCGACGGCGGAAGAGACGGCTTCACGGTTCGCTGCGGTATGCAATGGGCATAGTGACGAGTTACACGGGGTAAGTGCGAGCGTTAGCGGTCTAGTCGTCTCGCTGATCTTCCCTGAGCCGACAAACGTACACGAGGTTCGGGGCAGTTTCACCTCTATCAGTCAACAGGGTGGCGGCATCAGGGCAATGAATCCGGCGCACATTTTGTACGAGTGCGCCACGAATAACGTATGGGGTCGCGGGATGCCGCGATCCTTTCTCGATGAGGAAAGCTTTACGGCGGTAGCGGAGACGCTTATCGGCGAAGGCTTTGGGATGTGCATCCGTTGGAATCGGCAGGAGGATATCGATCGATTCGTCCAGATCATCGTCAACACAATCGGAGGTGTGGTCTACATCGACCGGGTAACAGGTTTACTTAAAATAAAGTTGATCCGTTTCGATTACATTCCGGAGGAACTACCGCTTTATACATTTGAGAACGGCATCCTTGAGATCATCGAGGACGAGTCAAGTTCGTCCGATACCGTGTATAACGAGATCATTGTCAACTACATCGATCCCGTCAGTGGGCGAAAGGGTCAGGTGCGGGTCCAGAACCTCGCCTCGTTCCAATCACTGGGTACGATGATCTCGACCACGGTTGATTACCTGGGGGTGCCGACTCCGTCGTTGGCGATGCGGCTGGCGCAGCGGGACTTACAGGCGAACTCGGCGGATGTGCGCCGGATGCGGATCAAGTTCAACCGGGTTGGATTCCAGTTCGCACCGGGTGACGTGTTCCGGATCAGCGCACCGAGTAGAGGCATCGGAAACTTAATTTTACGTATCGGGGAGATCGAGGAGGGACCGCTTGAGGACAACACGATAACGGTTGTTGCGATACAGGACGTGTTCAGCCTGCCTGCCACCAGCTTTGTGACGCCGCAGCGGAGCTTCTGGATACCCCCCGACCGTTCAGCGCGAGTCATCTCAGAGAGGCTGGTGGGCGAGATGACATACGTCGATATGTCTGAGAACTTGCCGCCGGCCGAGGTTCTAGCGTTGCAGCCGGATACCGGTGTCATAAAGGTATTAGCCGAACGCCCCGGTGGCGCAGCGCAGGATTACATCGTTTCGACCAAGACCACATCTGAAGCGAATTTTGTCGAACGCAATACCGCTGGGTTCGACCCCGGTGCTGAATTGCTTTCGGACATCGGGTTGCGCGATACTACATTTACCCTTACGAGCGGCACCAATATGGAGTTGGTGACCGAGGCGATCGGTACTGCGGTCATCCTTGTCAGTAGGATTAACCCGCAGATACAGGAATACTGCCGCCTTGAAGACATCAACATACTGACCGGCGAGATAACGGTCGCGCGTGGTTGCGTCGATACCGTGCTGCACGAGTTCAAGGCGGGCGACAAGATCTGGTTTCAGAATCACGTACCGACTACCGACTTTAGGGATTACTCAATCAGTGAACACGTCCAAGTCAAACTCCTCACACGCACGTCAAGCGAACAGCTTGACCCCGCTCTTGCCGATGTAGATGAGGTTATCATTGCCGGCCGGCAGGGGCGTCCCTATCCACCGGGGAACCTGATGGTGTCAGGCGTGCCGTATGAAACCAACATGATAGCTACCCTAGCCGATCGCGCTATAACTTGGTCGCACCGTGACCGGATCACGCAGGGTAACTTCCTGTTGGAGCACTCGGCGGGCAGCACGGGGCCGGAACCCGGAACAACCTATACAGTCCGCGTTTGGAACGGAGCCGATCCCGTACCAATGTCAGTACTGCGTACCGTAACCGGCATCACGGGTACGTCATGGACTTACACGAACGGTATGGACGTAGGAGACGGTCATCTGCCGTCTTATTGGTTCACGTTGGAATCGGTACGCGGCGGTCTTGCATCGTTGCAACATTACCAGTTCCGGTTGTATCGCATCGGCGCATTCGATGACGATTTCGACTACAATTTTGATGGGGGACCACCCTGATGCCCGGTACGAGTGGACCGAATCTAGGCGTCGTATGGGGATATGCGCCCCACGAGGATGGTTGGGGTGTTGGTGCATTCAATCCTAACTTCGCACGGCTCGATGCCTTGGTGCATCTAGCTGTGCTCGATAGAATGAATTCGCCACCCAGTATCCTACCGGTGAACGGGGACCGCTACATCGTTGGCAGTGCGGGGGCTGGCGCGTGGGCGGGACACTCGAACGCGATTGCGGTCTTTGTGGTTACTGATTGGTTCTACTACGTGCCGAAGCTAGGCTGGCAAGCCTGGAATTCCATGACCGATACGACATGGGTGTTTAACGGTACAGGGTGGATCGAGAACCTTGTAATCGATGACAGGTTTGATCTCTCATCACCCGTCGATGGGGATGTCATCGTTTACGATGATATGACCAGTAAGTATATAAACGTGCGACCGATGCGCGGCTTGGGATTTGGCACCCGTCCTGGCGGTCTGCTTACCGCCGATCAGCCGGTATTCTTCCACCGCTTTGCCTTTGATTTCACGATTCCCGCTGACTTTGTGGGTTACCGGAGCGCATCAACCACGCTGGGTGGAACCTCGAATGCTACTGCGAATACCGTATTCAGGGTGCAAAAGGCGCTAGCCGCATCGCCTTTGACGTTCGCCAATGTCGGTACGCTGACAGTCGGGGCGGGTAGCGTGAACCTCACCGCTGCCAGTTCATCCGGTAGCGATATCACATACGATTACAACGATACCATCCGTATTCTCGCCCCAACAGTACCGGACACCGGGCTAACTGGAGTCTATGGCACTGTGATAGGATATGAAACATGACCGGTTTCACCGATCGTACTTCGCAGGGTGTCCTCGCCCACCTCGTGGGCAAGACCGCGCTTTACACGTTACCGACAACGCATGTCGGATTGTTCACCGTTGTTGGAAGTGATGCGGGGACCGGGTTCACCGAGGTGTCGGCTGGCGGCTATGCGCGAGTAGCAACGGTAGGGGGAGATTGGAATGCGCCTACCGGGTCAGCCCCTAGCACGGTAGCCAACGCGAACGTTATCGCCTTCCCCGGTGCGACAGCCGATTGGGGTACGGCTATCGCATTTGGCCTGTTCGACGCCCTGACCACCGGTAATTTGCTGGCGTGGGATTACCTGGGGAACTTCATTTGGTTGCCGGCGACAGTGAACTCCGCTTCCCCTGGTGTCATCACAACTAAGGCGCACGGGTTCAGCGCAAGTGATCGGGTGGTCTGGACGAACGAGTATGGCGGTACGCTACCCGGTTTCTCGGCTTCGAATTTCACCGGTCTATTGACCGTCAACAGCCCCGCTACGGATACCTTTACCGTTCAAAACGGCGCCACGGTGGTCAATACCAATTCGACCGGATCAGGGATGGTCCGTAAGGTCGCGTCTCAGATTATCGCCAGTGGCGTGTCGGCGGCATTTCCCGCCGGCTCGCTGATCATCACGTCGAGCTAATCGGATGGCAGTCGTCTTTCTGGAGGGATTCGATAAGTACGGTGGCGCTAATAGCAATAACACGAGCGTTGCTGCGCTACTGACGGCGGGTGAGTGGAATAGCGCGGGTGCTGCCTTGAATATCGTCGCGCCGCTTTCGGCAACCGGTAATGCCCTGTCGTTTGTGTCTCAGAATAACGCTCTCTCAAAGACCTTGGCGGCGTCATACGGGAGGCTCATTGGCGGATTTCGGTTTAGTAGCAATTTAGGCGGCTTTGCCGGGATACAGTTTAATGATGCCGGCACTGCTCAGGCGTCTATTGCGGTTACTTCATCGGGCGTCTTTATAGTGCGTAATGGAGCAATCAGTAGCGGCACGATTTTGGGCACTTCGACGGTAAGTGTCAGTGCAAACAGCACACATTACCTCGAATTTGACATCACCTTTGGCAATGCCGCAGCCTATCAGGTATGGCTTGACGGCGTCTCGATTCTTGGACCGGCAAGCGGTGATACAACAACGACGGCTAACAATACAGCAAACGGGATATCGTTATCCGTTGGTACGGGGGCCGTTTGGGCAGTTACGGTAGACGACTTCTATTTGTTTGATGCTACTGGCACCACTAATAACGCGGCGTTGCTCACCTCCCCGCGCATAGAAACCACGTTTCCGGCTAGCGACAGCGCAGTGCAGTTTGCGTTTGGTGCCGGGATACTGGGGTCATCTGTTCCGGTAGTTACTTCGACATCAGGAGGTACGGCTAATTTCCTGACGCTGCGTAGGTTTATACCTAGCGTAGCCTGTACGCTCAACTCTATCTCAACTGTCGTTAGCGGTGCCAGTGTCACGGCTAATTTTCGCGGCGTAGTTTACGCAGACAGTGCCGGCGTTGCCGGTGCGTTACTCTCGTCAGGCACTACGGTTACCGGCAATGCTGCGAACGTACCGGTTATATTGCCCTTGATCACCCCGCAAAATCTTGTGGCCGGAACAGCTTATTGGCTTGGTTGGATGACCGACACCAACGGATCAACGGTAGTGTCGGACGGCTTGAGTCAAGTGTACCGCGTAGCTGCAACGTTTTCGTCGGGCGCACCAGCTACTGCCGGCGTGATGACTGTGTCAACCAGTTATATGATATGGGGCAATCTTACTGGTATACCCGTAAATAGCTATGAGGTTAGTCAACGACCACCGGTTGGTCAGTATTCCTATGTCTACGATTCAACCGTTGCCCATGAGGATCTTTATACCTTTGCGCCGCTGACTACATCCCCGAACGTCATCCATTCCGTAGCGGTGAAGGCATATACGCAAAAGTCGGACAGCGGTACGCGAACCGTCTCAATGCGTACCAAATCGGGCGCGACCGACAGTGGGGGCAGCCTGACCGGGCAAGTGCAGGGAACAACCTTCGGCTGGTTGGGTAGCTACTTCCCGGTCGATCCGAATACCAGTGCCGCCTGGATTCCAGCAAACCTCGATGCCGCTACCAGCGGCTTCCGGATCGACAGCTAGTCGATGGCGAACACCACTTGGAGTACAACTGACAAGAGTCCCAACGTCACCTTAACTGGTGGCAACTTAATCGCGACCGCAGCGGCGACCGCTGTAGGGGCACGGGCTGCCGATCGGCAGATTACCGGCAAGTTTTACTGGGAATGTACCCCCACGGTGTGGGCGGGGGCGAACACTAGCGTCGGGGTTTGCAACTCGACCGTGGCTGTAATCGGAATGGCGGCTGCCCCGGTGGGTTCCCTGAACGTCATCAAAAGCGGCACTATCAACCTCAACGGTGCGGCATCCGGCTCGACGCTGGGTGCTCTGGTTGCCGGTAATGTGATCGGCATTGCGGTTGATCTCGTTGCTCAAATGGGGTGGCTGCGGGTCGCGCCTTCGGGAAATTGGAACGGTAGCGCCACGGCGAACCCGGCCACGGGGATCGGCGGTTTACCGCTTAACAGTATCAGTAGCGGCGGTTTAATTCCGCTGTACCCGGTCTGCGCTTTCGCGGGCGTGAGCGACAGTACGACCGCCAATTTCGGCGATACTGCATTCACCGGGACTGCCCCATCCGGTTTTACCGGTGGGTTTACTGCCGGGGCTACGATTCCCCTTAATACATACCTCGCTGGGGTAGGCCGCGAGGCACTCGTCAGTTCGCCCGGTGTACTGCGTATTGGTGGTGTTGCCCGTGAAGCACTGGTTTCCGGCCTAGGGCTGTCAGGCAGGCTTACCGGTGGGGCATTCGGTCGGGGTAACTTTGTACCGGTGTTTGCCACGCTTGATCTAGCGGGCAGCGTGACAGCGCAGAGTCAGGGTAGGGGCACCGGTCCCGGTGCGTTCCTGTTTTTAGGTGGGCGGATCGGCGCAGCCTCGTCTCTCGTGGGAGGGGTGTCATCGACGGGCGTGGTAGCCGATGATCCGGCTTACGTTGTCACGGTGATCACATGAGTGACGGCGATAAGCCGAGTGGGGTGACCGGGCTTGTCTCCCGGTTGTTTGACTACGTCGATCGCCCGTGGAAGGTGCTGGCTGTCGTTGTGTTGGTCGTCGTTGGTATCGCCGGTTGGATCGTCTACGAGAAGCGGAATGAGCTAGTCGAGTATTGGATGACACCGGACGTTCCCGTTCTCAAGACCGCTAACATTCCTGCCGCTTTAGACAGGCTGGTTGACGATAGCCAAGCCGACATCGTTCAGATTTGGTCCGTCGATCTCCAGTCGAACACGCAGTCGTTCATTGCAGCCCGCAATAAGGGGGGTGAGCGACCGGTGATCCCCCATCCGCGTTCTCTCCCTATAATCGCCCATATCAGTGATGCTAAAGCCTTAGTGGACGTGCTCAACGGCAACCCTGTCTGTGTACCACTGACCGATAAAGGGACGCCCCTGGCTCGCCGACTCGCCGCGAGACAGATGACTTTCGGGTGCGCCATCCCGATACCTCCCGGCCCGGAATCGTTCGTCGGTGTGATATACTTGGCATGGGCTAGCCAACCCGAACAATCGACCATCGATGTGTCCGTTAAAGTTGCGCGCGAAGTCGCGGGCAGACTGGCGACACACTAGGAGCGGACGATGAAAACGAATGCCGCTGGGTCGAATCTGATCAAGCGTAACGAGGGTTCTAAGCTAACCGCGTATGTGTGCCCCGCTGGGAAGCTCACGATCGGCTATGGGGACACTGGGCCGCACGTTTTCCACGGTATGACGATTAGCCAGGAGGAAGCAGAGGAGTTACTTGCGAAGCGTCTAGAGCGCGAGTTCGAGCCGGGGGTGCTGAAGTTGATCGGTGATGCCCCGACCACACTTAATCAATTCAGCGCGTTAGTCAGCCTTGCGTACAACATCGGATTGGGTGGACTAGGACGCTCTACGGTCCTGCGGAAACACATCGAGGGTGATTACGAGGGGGCGGCCGAGGCTTTCCATATGTGGAATCGGGGCGGCGGCCAAGTATTGCGCGGGCTGGTACGGCGGCGCAAGGAAGAGGCTGACCTATATCTTACCAACGAGGAAGACGGTTAAAGTGGACGAGGGAGTAAGCGCCATGTGCTTTTCCGTGTTGTGGCTGATTCAGACCGTGGTTTGGCTGGTTGTTGTAGCCGGTGCCGTGGCGATTCTGATGATCCTTTTACCTATTCTGCTTAGCTGGCTGGGTTGGGCCGGCGACATCGTGATGAGGATTATCAAGATCATTGTCGCCGTCATCGTGATCGTGACCTTGCTTTGGTTTCTCTACGATTTGTGGGTTTGCGCTGGCGGGCGCTTGCAGTGAGGGTTGTTACCCTCGTACCTGTACGTGACGCGGGACCGGATTACCGGAACCCCGTATGAAAGGTTCTACGATCCAGTGCTTGTCGCCCCGCCGTGCTAGATATCTGGATACCATGTGTATCCGGGGACTCTTACGCGCATATCCTAGAGAAGCGCGCGGCACTTCCTTGGCGACCCGGTTACCGGAGAGGTGCATCACAACCTCTGTGTGGTCGAGGAGTGGAGTTTCGCGTCTCTTGGTTCTGGCTTTATTGATCTTAGACCTGTCCACCTGTCTGTACTCCACAGCCTGACGGCTGGAGGTAAGGAGCAGGACGATCGTCCAGATCTCGATGTATTCGCCGTAGACATCGGCATAGGAGGCGTTGAGCCTTTCTTCGATGTCACCGAATCTGGAATACAGCAAGTCAAAGTATTTTAATCCCCAATCGCTAGGCTTGTGCTTGGCTGTTCGCCAGATGTCTTTTAGGGCTTCCAGTTGTACCGGGTTATCCTTCCACATCTGGCCCAAGTTGCTTTGAAGGATTCCGGTTTTCCGGGCGGAGGGTTGCTCGATGCGGCGATCGAGATCGAAGAATGCACCGATTGGCGCGATGTTAGGGACATCCACGCCACTGGATGCCCATGCCCACGTAGCCGTGCCTTTCCGCCCACCCGTATCCGTTTCCAACAGGAAGCCCAGGCGATCGGGTACAGGACGGCCGGGTATCTCCTCTTCATGGAACCGCCTACGAAGCTCCTCGCGTCCGGATTCGGCCCATTCGACCCACATGACAGGGTAAGGGACTTGGAGGCGGGCAAGGGCGTCCAGTAGCACCCTAGGGCGTCCCAGACCTATCTCAACAGAAGCGTGAATCGCTGCGTTGTCGAGCAGGAAACGTGGTGCGCCGGCCATCCGGTCCCGTAGATCGGGGAAGATCGACAGGATGGGGTTACTGCGTGAGGCGATGCCTGCAACCTGGGCGATCGAATCCATTAAGTACATGCTAGGCGGTGCCACCGTCGTTGATGGCAGCCATCGGAAACAACTCCGACACGCGCCGCTTAGTTTCCTCTGTGCTGATGCTGTCACAGTTATGGCAGACCGGCACGGTAAGGGCGGGTTTCTTGCGCGATGTCCCGCGTGCCCGCTCGATTATCGCGTAGCAGGAAAAGCCCTGTACGTTGTACCGGGTGCCGCACAGCCCGCAGTGCCCTTCGATCTCACCCTTGCGAATGCGGTCAAACACACCGAACGCGAGCCGCATCGCGCGGTGTTGTGGCTTCATCAGTTCGTCAAACGGCGTCGCGGTGACTGTAGGCAGGATCAGACCAGCACCGATTAGAGCAATGCTTATCGGCTCGCCCACATCTTCGAAGATCGCTAGGACGCGCGGGTCATGGTTATCCGTCCAGCTAACATTGTTTTGCCGCCGTTTTGCCTCGCCCATACCTCACCTCGCCCACACGCTTGAAGAGATATTCAGCCACGCATTCGGGGTATCACCGATACGCTGCACCTTAAAACCTTCGGCTAACGCGGCAGCGATAAATACGCCGTTGGTAATGTACCCGATCTCGTTCTCCGCTACGTGTTTTAAGCCGTAGCTTGAGGCTTTCTTATTGAGCCTGCTGATCTTGGGTTTCCCGTGTAGCCATTTCCGCGTTGCGATGAAGGCGACAAGCGAGCGTGGCTGGCAGATAGCCTCGCGTTCCTCCGCGAATTCTGCTTCCTGCTGGGACGCAGTTTTGTGGCGCGGATCGAACACGCTAAAGCCAAAATTGCAAAGGTCCGGACATGCGGCGAGGATGCGTTTCATCAACGTCAACGCTTCGGCTAAAACGACCGGCGGCAACGTCTGGGGATCAACAGCAGCCGGGGACGGGGGGCGCGTTATAGTCAGCATCGGTCTTCCTTTATGGGGTGCCCGGTGCGTGTCAGGTTACGTCTGGTGGACGGGGGACGGCAAGGCCGGTTAATCGATAGCGCGAGATCGGGACGCCTGGAAAGCCGGTAGCGGGTCGGGAATCGCAACCTCGTTGAACCGAGGTGGCGTGATCGCCAAGTTGGCCCGCTCTACGATCTCACGGGCTTCGGTTTCGGTATACCGGCCTGCATCGGTCAACCGGGCTACGTAGCCCCAGCGGGCCGCTCCCCACCACGCGCGATGCTCTTCCGACCAGATCACCCACATCGACAGAGTATGCGATTTTATGGTCTAAAAAGCTAGGCGGGACAGGCTCCGGGACAGTGATTTGGAGGTAGGCTGTAAGTCCTTGAAATACTTGGCGTCCCCTACCGGATTCGAACCGGTGTTGCCGCCGTGAGAGGGCGGGGCAGAAGACAACAGTGACAATAGTGACAATACTAAGCCATTGAAATAAAGTTATTTTAGCCATGAAGCTGTCACTGCTGTACAAGGGTGTTCATAGCTGTCCGGGACAGTGCCGGGACAGTGGATCAATCTCTCCGGGGCAGATATGATGAGCGGGTAAACCCATTTCTCCGGGGTCCATTTCTCCGAGGTAGACATGACGACGATCGAGGCGACGAAGACGGGGATCGAGACGAAGACGGCGAGGTTGCGGCTGGAGGTGCGGTGGAAGCCGTATTGGATGCGGCTGTCGGGTGGGATCAGCCTGGGGTATCGGCGAACAGATGGGACGGGCACGTGGTCGGTGCGGATTGCTGACGGCAAAGGCGGGAACTCGATCAAGCGGATCGCTAAGGCTGACGATGATCGGAGAGCGGATGGGCGGTATACGATGAGCTTTGCCCAAGCACGCGAGGCGGCGTTGCGGTTGGGGCGTAGCGTGGACGAGGACGAAATTGTGCCGGTCATCACGACCTTGGCGGATGCGATCGAAGCATACCGGGTCGATCTGGCCGCCCGTAACGGCAACCTGGATAACGTGAGCCGGTTATTGCACAACCTGCCAGCCGCCATGCTGAAGCGCCCCGTGGGGCTACTAGATGTAGAGGAATTACGCAAGTGGCGGAACGGTCGGAAGATGGCTCCCGCGTCGGTCAATCGGCTGGCGACGATTCTGAAGGCGGTTCTGAATCTCGCGGCAACCAAGGATGAGAAGTTGAGCAAGAGGGCATGGGAGATTGCGTTGAGTGCGATCCCCGAAGCCGAGTCGGCCAACAATATCGTTCTTACTGAATCAACCGTGGTGCGGTTGGTACATGCTGCCCGTGGTCAGGGTGACGAGTTTGGCGTGTTGGTTGAGGTACTGGCGGTTACCGGGGCGAGGTATTCGCAGCTTGCCCGATGCCGGGTGCGGGATCTGCTGGATGACCGGCTGATGATCCCGTCAAGCGCGAAGGGTCAAAAGAAGAGGGTGAGCCGAGTGCCGGTGCCGATACCGGGTGAACTGGTGGCGGCGTTGCGCGTAGGGGCGTCTGGGCGGGCCGCTGGTGACCCGTTACTCGTGAAGCCTAGCGGGCAGCCCTGGGCGAAGAGTGATCACGCACGCCCCTTCAGGCGGGCCGTAGAGGCCATCGGGGAAGACCCGGAGACGGTGACGAGTTACGCGCTACGGCACACGCACATAACGTCTCAGCTACTGGCGGGGCTACCTGTCCAGCTTGTGGCCAAGTTGCACGATACCAGTGCGAGTCAGATCGAGCGGCATTATGCTGCGACGATCGCAAGTCAGACGGACGATTTTGTGCGGGCGTCGATGCTGCGAGTGGACAGGGGGCCGGTGGGCGACAACGTAGTTAGGATGCAAAAATGAAAGAGACACAAGCGACGATCAATCAATGGCAGGCTGAACAGTTTCCCGATGCTACTTTTGATGGTGTAGTTAATCATCTACGCGAGGAAGTCGCAGAGTTTTTTGCGTCATCCGATGCGGGGGCTGCCGAAGAGGCTGCCGATATCGTGATTCTGCTTTACTGCTGGGCGAAGTATCAAAATATCGATTTACACGATCAAATCGACTGGAAGATGGCAAGGAACCGTACCCGCCAGTGGAACATTCAGTCTGACGGAACTGGACGGCATAAATGATCTGTTCAATCTGCGGTCAGCGATACGAGGGATACGGCAACAATGCGTGGCCGATCAACGAGGGGCGTTGCTGCGATAGTTGTAACACTCTGGTTGTCCTGAAGCGGATGGAACGGCACCTTACCGAGAGGGAGCAAGCCGTGATGCACCGGGCGTTGCGGAGATCAACGAGGCCGGCATAACTTATCGAATGATGTCGTCATCGACTTCATCTAGGTGGTTCCACGAACCCCACGGTGTTATGTTGTCTTGCTTATGACGTTCGCTAGCGGCGCGCCATCCTGAACATTGTTTCGAGCAGTATTTTCTTTTTAGGTATCGATGTATTTTCTCTTCGTTGTGGCGCTCCAGTTTTTTGTGGCACCACATACAATACCTGTCCGTTGTCATTGGGGTTACCCATGATGATTGAATGGTATATCATCCTGCCACTCGTTATCGCTGCGTTTAGCTTTGGCTATGGGCTTGGTTCGCGGGGTTGGCGCAAAGATATCGAGCGGCTGTTCCCTATTGATCAATCGGACCCCAGATGTGTTCGTTGGCCCAGGCGACGAATGCGCTAATGAAGTGGTAATCGGCTCCGGTTGACCTATCGATCAGTTGGTCGATTCCAGTCTTGCCGGGGGTCCACATCATGCCGGTGTCGCGCCGGAATGCCTCTACAATTTCCGGCTCACCTAGCGCCCAGTGCATACAGGATACCCAGGCGTCGTACATATACTCCGGTGTGTCGGGTGGTGGGCCGATTGGTGGTTTATCAGGCATGCGGTTGTCAGACTGTGGTGCCCTGGATAGCCATTGCAATAGCATCACCAGCATCACTTATTTTTAGTGACAGGTGCTCTATCGCGCCCATTGTCGATGCTGCGTTGCCGTTGCCGAGGTACTTCAGGTGTATCGCTACATCGGATAACTGCCAAGCGATAGCAAACAAACCGGCGGCGATATCATTGCCTGCCTCTAACTGATCTTCTATCAGTTGTTCGAGATCGATCGCCATAGGATCACCTTCTAGTTATCAACACACTTATCAACACCTGTGGATTGTTTGTACTTGTCGATGAACTCCTGGGGCGGGGTCAGAATCACCCTAGCTTTGCCCACCTTGATCGTCTCCAGTTTACCCTGATCGATCAGCTTGTAGACAAAGCCGCGTGAGAGTCCCCCTACTTCCTCGCGCCAGGGGTTAACTCGCCAACCGCATTTGGTCATGGGGGATTACCTTATAGTGGGCCGAAGAACTCATCGGCCATGCTGCACCGGTATCTAAAGAATCCCGCGTGGTCGGGAAACTCGTCGGCGAACAGGCGGGCGTAGAATGCGACGTAGTTGTTGCATATCTTGTACTTGTCACTGGTGACCGGGTCCGTGTCCACTTCGTACCTGACAGCGTGCATGATGCTATCGGCGGAATGCCGTGGGTGCCCCTGCTTAATCTTGATGAACGTGAGCCTTACAAAGTTCTCCCAGATATCCGGGTTTGCGCGATGGTAAGCCCACCACGCTTCCCATTGTTCTTGAGGGGTCATTGCGCCCCTTGTAGCCATGTGCTGTAAAGCGCGCCTGTGTACCGGTTCCTGATGGTGGTTATCAGGTGGTCGAGGATGCGCTGTTCGCCGTTCATGTGCGTGATCGTGACTTCGGTTATACTGTCACCGTCCAGCTTTGGCACGGCGCGGATAACGGAATCCCCGTCCACGAACTTGCGCTCGCCGCCGAACGTTATAGTGATCATCCCATTCCTCCCAATGCGTCAGGTTGATGTATTGGGCTAGCGTGCGAGCCTCGTACTCGTCACTGCCCACGTGGGCGAGGACGGTGCCATCCGGTGCGACAACGTACCAATTACCGTGTTGCCGCACCGCGAGGCAGCCTAGATCCGGATCGTATGGTTCACAGGTCCGTGTCATCATCGTTGGACTGCTTGGCTTTCCGCTTAGAGACACGCGGCTTGCGCGGTTTGCGGAGGGTCGCATCGACTTCTGCCCTCGCATCCGGATCTCCCTGTTGCCAACGAGTGAGGAAGTCAACTTGCCCGCTGGGCAGGGAACACCCGTAGTTAATGGCAGCGAGAGCCTTGCGTACAGTGATGTTGTTGGGGTCACGCTTACGGGGGGTGGTCAGTATTGTTAACGCTTTCTCCGGTCCAACGTCCTTGACCACGTTGATTGCGCGAGTGGCTTTAACCTTGTTGGCTATCACCAGTTCTTGGATACCGATTGGCAGGGCGTGTAGGGTGAGCAGTTGTTTCACCCAGACTACTGTCACCCCAAGACGGTCGGCAATCTTGGCTTCCGATAAGCCGCCACCGATCAGCCGTTTGACAACAACGCTTTTCTCCCACGGGGGAAGTTGGTTCCCCGAATTATCGAGGATAAGGGCGAGTTGGATGTCGAGATTGCTGGTGCCGGGGGCGCAGATCACTACCGGGAGACTGTCGAGGATAGCACCGCGCTCCCTGGCTAGCTTAGCGGCTGCCAGACGGGTGAACCCTCCGGTGATCTTGACCACGTCCTTTCCGTCTTCTTTAACGATCATGCCGGGGAGCGGGTGCTGTTTGAGGAACCCGTTTGCCGTGATCAATACGGAAAGCGCCTCGATCCGGTCGTCGTATGCCTCGTTGTGAACCCTGACGTTCAGCCCCTCTGTGGCGATGATGTCATCGAGGGGGATCATCATAAACTCGATCGACTTGGAGCCTGTCTGGGTCTTGACGGCCTGGGCGTTTCCGGCTTGGAAGTTAGTTTCGTAGTCGGAGGAAGGAAGCTGCTGCATGCGTAAAGTCTCCATGTACAGGGGGAACGGGGTGCTACACGGCACCCACACGGATGCTTGGCGTGCGTGCGTGTGTGCGTGTTGTCACGGGAGAACGACACGCGCGTCACAGGGGGGACGACACACCAAGAATGCGTCTGTAGTAGTCTAGGACTGCGTTTAGGTTGTCGAGTTCGCTCTGGTCTTGCCGCCGTTCGCGAACAAGGGCGTTGATTGCCCTTACATTGAAGCCGTTGCGTTTGGCTTCTTTCTTGATTGCCGAGATGTCAGTGGTCAGGTCAGCCTTCTCGGCTTCCAGACGTTCTATGCGTTCGACTATTGAACGGATTTCGCCCTGTTCATTGCTTCCAGCTTGCATCCCGGTACTCCAGTTCGTCTATGAGACGTATTGGAGTACCGGGGAGGCGGGCGTGTCAACCCTATTCGTCTCTGACCACAACTGTTATGACAACTAAATCTAGTTTTGCGGTGAAATTGTGTAGGGAGTGTATGCGATATACAATATCTGGATTCCGCTGCTTCGCGCGGGATACTGCTTTGGTTATGGAGTTACTGAGATTGCGCTTCGTTCGGTACAGAAGCGCACTCGAAACTAAGTTTGCTGCGATGAAGCGGGAACAGCATAGGGATTCCCCAGGTTCGAGGTCGGCAATAGCAGTGACGATGCTGTTAGAACCACTGTGGTTCATGGGGTCCAAACTTACTTTTTTGCGGTCCTCCCGTTTTAATGCCTCCCGAATGTGCGTGAAAGTGGGTGCGGCAGATCGCGCATTGACAACAGGTATGGTACACGACACGCGGGAAGTGTGTCACGCGGTTTACGCAACCCACTGACGTAAAAGCTTCATAGACCTAGCTCGCGTACTACCACGGCAGCCACGACCACGTCATAACCTTGGGTCCAGCCATGCACGCCATGCATGCTGTATTCGTGGGACGGAGCGCGGGATCGAACGCGGGCCAGGACAGGGGACAAGCCTTGCAGTAACTCCCGCTTGGTTCGCTTAATCGCCTTACCCAGATTTGGCGTGTTACCAGGGAGGAACCGTGACCGCGTATACGTCTCACCGATCTCCAGGGCTGCTACCAGGGAGGTCGCGCTAGCTGGGTTCTCCACGTCGTTCTCCTTGTAATGCTATGGGTATAGGCTAGATGGCGTTAGGCTGTCTGCCTGTCAATATCTTAGGAGCGGTCTGATGAAAACCCTTGATAACGTCACGATCAACGTAAAGGTCACTCGCGGCATCGAAGGCCGCCAACCGGACATCTGGCTTCAGTTGGGCGCTGACCTGATTGCTAGGCTCACCACCAATGAGGCGCTTGAACTTGCTCGTATCCTTCTGACAGAAGTGATTCACGCCGAGGATTAGGTTCATTTCCCCGAGGTATCCCGATGAAGTTCCAACTTGGCCACATCGTCGCCACGCCCGGTGCGATGGCAGCCTGCACCGCTGAATATCTAGCGGCGTGCCTCAAGCGGCACGCGCGAGGCGACTGGGGTGTCATCCATGCGGAAGACAAGGCGCTGAATGATGCGTCGGTGGCTACTGGGAACCGACTGCTGTCGGCCTATCCGATCGATCCCGCGAAGCCGAGCGAGGGGTACGGCGACAACACGCTGTGGATCATAACTGAGGCTGATCGCAGCGCGACCACGTTCCTGCTGCCGGATGAATACTGACCATTTCTCTGGGGTATAGCCCTATTTCTCCGGGGTCCATTTCTCCGGGGTTAGGGCGAGCAGGATTGTGGGGCGTTGTAGGGCGCGGGGTGGGTGACGCGAGCGTTTGCGCGGGTCTGCGTCAGCGTGTCACATAAAAAGTTAGTTTTCTCGACACCAGGGGCGGCCCGAATCGTTAACCATTTTCCCTGTTGACATGTAGGTTGCCTATCACTATCTCTGGATGACGTTAGGCAATGTGCCTAGCAGAGAGGAGATAGAAATGACGGATTTCCAGGCTTGGTGGGCGGCTCTGAATTGCGAGCTTGTCGATGCCGGTCAGCCAGAGGCACCCTACGGAGTGGCGCGGATACTGTTTGCGCCTACGCCAGCGGTCGCAGCGATGCTGATCGAGAAGGCGCGGAAGGAGGAGGCGGGTCATTGACCCGCTCATCCGGTGATGGAGGACCGCATCAAAATGGACGCGATCATCTGGGCGAATGTGTTGGACTTGGGTAATACCTTGTTCCGCTATCTCGACGTAGGGCAGACATTCAAGTTTCACGCCGGCGACGAGGTATACGTGAAGCAATCGCGGGGATGGTACAGGGATGCCAGAGGTAACAAGTTCCACACTGGCATGAACACCGCAGTTATAACTAACGGAGAATGACATGGAAACCGTACAACTATTAGCCCTGTACGACACATTCACCCCTGACCAGAAGGGGAAAGTGTTAACCGAGTTCGAGGAGATGGGGAGGGCGTACCCCGAAAAGTGTAACCATCACGGCGGTTACACTGATCTCTGGCTCTGCGCGATATCTGCAATACGGGATGGGGAGAACCCGTGGCTCTGATATCAAGAATCTGGCCACAATTATCAAGCGGAGATCGACGTGTTGGTTAAAGTGAGAGAGGCGATAACGCAGAGGCGGCGCACGAGGTACGCCACGCGGCTGCCCTGGTTCGACGTGATGCTAGGCGGGGGCTTTGTGGGCGGTTCTGTTGTGCTCCTACACGGGGAGCCTGGAGCCGGCAAAAGCACGGTGTTAGCGCAGGCTGCGGCAGGGGTGCCGGGATCGCTCTACGTGTGCCTGGAGGAGGATGTGGGGGCCGTGGCGGATCGAGTCGTGAGGCTGGGACTGCGAGATGACATGGACCTGTTGGCTGAACCGGATATCGGGGTGGCGTTGAGTGAGGCAGTCAATTCGCCATTGGTGATATTGGATTCACTGCAACTGGTCGAGGGTACGGGGATGACCGATGCCGTGAAGATGGCAGTGGCACATGCGAGGAAGTGGGATGCGGCTGTGGTCTTAGTGTGCCACGAAACGAAGGGCGGGGTACACGCAGGAGCGCGGGTTATCGAACACTTGGTTGACGTGACCGTGAAGATAGGGAGGGGTCCACCGAGGTACATAGCAACAGAGAAGAATAGGTTTGGGGTAGCGGGTGTATGGCTGCCACTGGAGATGACGGAGAGAGGGTTTGTATGTTACGCATCTTAGTTATCATTATCCTAATAGTAGTCGGGTTGTTGTCTCTTCCTAGTTCCCCTCCGATAGACTGCGAAAAGATAACCGAGGCGAAGCCATACTGGAAAGGACAGGCTGCACTACATCCAAAGGAGGACGCGCTGGAGTTAACCAAACTTGAATGTAGGATACAACAACAATAAAGAACCCGGCCCATGTGGCCGGGTTTTTCATTTCTCCGGGGTCCATTTCTCCGGGTCTATTTCTCCGGGGTCTATTTCTCCGGGGTGCCTCGCGGGCGCACCTGGGTACGGGTGCGCCTGGGTGCGCGGGTGTACGCGGGCGCGCATACGTGCGGTTTTTCTTTATTTTGCCGGGAATCAACTAATAGTGGGTCGATGTCAGCGACATACCATTAGTAGTGTCTGATTCCTGGCTGCCTTGTCCCTGGCTGCCTGATTTCTGGCTGAATCCCTTAGCTTTTTGCCCCGATTCCCTGGCTGCCTGAGGACCGATGCCGGCCTCCCTGGCTGCCTGAGGACCGATGCCGGCCTCCCTGGCTGCCTGAGGACCGATGCCGGCCTCCCTGGCTGACCAGATTATTCGTGATAGGCAAAAAAACTAGCGTTGCACGGTTGACACGCTAGGATAGCTGCCCATATGGTGCGATGTCGGATAGGCAACTTGCCTAGCGAATCGGAGCATCAAATGAAGTACCTAGTGCAACTAACGGCCGCCATTCCCGGCCGCCGCGAAGCTCGCAACGCTTTGCATCGCACGGTTGCGGAATTGGAATTCGCGACAGCGGATAGCGCGATTGCCTACCTAGCCGCACCGTGGAACGTAGCGGCGCATCGCGGCCGGGCAATCGCGTTTGATGATCGCTCCGTCAATGATGGCGGCGGAGTCACGGTCTTAGCAATGCGCGAGAATGGCAAACCATTAAACGTGAAAGGGTAAACAGATGACGGATTACGCTGCAAATCTAGCTTTCTTTCTATTAGATCAAACCGGTTCAGTCTGTGGCGTTTGGCGCGGCCGTATGGCGGCCGTTGATCAACGCAAACTATTCGGACGGTTCCTAGGGAAAGGTTTACTGATCATCGATGGTAGCAATGAAACCGTCCGAATGATCGTTTCCGTTTGTTTCGGCACGGATTGGGATACGCGCGAACTAATAACCTTTGGCGAATTGTCGCGTCAACCGCGTCATCAACTGTAAAGGGAGTCGGGAATATGTCATACAAAGTTTCTCTTTATTGCGACATGGAACTAGATCGCGAACCAAAGCAATACATGAATCGCGCGCAAGCTATCAATGGTATGAACAAGCTCGCTCGCGAAATGCTAGCAGCATTCGGCAAGCTTGATACCGCGCA
>Ga0105248_10000475_pt1 | contig 45720 bp, 33 predicted proteins | sample KBSS34metaG_FD_81524 | JGI IMG/M metagenome (GOLD analysis project Ga0105248, IMG submission 81524) | Switchgrass rhizosphere microbial communities from Kellogg Biological Station, Michigan, USA - KBS S3-4 metaG | ecosystem: Host-associated > Plants > Roots > Rhizosphere > Soil | place...
CCCGTCGGATCGGCCGGTTCATGTGGGCCGCGCGCTGGTCCGGGCCGGCCCGCCGCGCGCCGCCGTTGCTACTCGGCTGGCTCATGGGTCTCCTGGACGTCGGCGTCGGCGTCGACCTCGACCCGGCGGACGATCTCGGTCTGGACGTTCGCGATCTGGTCCGGCTCGACCTCCAGCGCCTCCTGCGCCTCCTGCTCCCGGCGGCGGACCGTGTCGCTGATCCGCAGCAGCAGCGCGATGATCGCCGCGTTCGCGACCAGCGATGACCCGCCGTAGGAGACGAACGGCAGCGTGACGCCGGTCAGCGGGATCAGCCGCATCACGCCACCGACCTGCACGAAGACCTGGATCCCGAGCGTCGCCGCCAGCGCGGCGGCGAGCAGCTTGCCGAACGGGTCGGGCGTCGTCAGCGCCACCCGCATCCCGCGTACGACGATCAGCAGGTACAGCATCAGGATCGCCATGACGCCGGTCAGGCCCAGTTCCTCGCCAAGGCTCGCCATGATGAAGTCGGTGTTGGCGAACGGCACCTTGTTCGGGTGGCCCCGGCCCAGGCCCGTGCCGGTGACCCCGCCGGCGGCGAAGCCGTAGAGGCCCTGGACCAGCTGGTAGGACTTGTTGCTCGGGTTCGTCCCCTGGAACGCGTGCAGCCAGATGTCCACTCGCACCTGGACGTGGCTGAACAGGTGGTATGCCGCGAGCGAGGCGGCGGCGAACAGGCCGAGACCGACCACGACGAACCGGGCTCGCTCGCTGGCGATGTACAGGACGACCAGGAACATGCCGAAGAACAGCAGCGACGAGCCGAGGTCGCGTTCGACCACCAGCACGCCGAGCCCGGCGATCCAGGTGAGGACGGCCGGCACATAGAAGCGCGGTCCCTTCGACCACACCCGGTTGATGACGCCGGTGTACGAGCCGCTCGAGTCGGTGTCGTCCGCGGGGGTGGCGGGCTCGCCGGGGCTCTGCGCCCCGGGCCGCAGCCGCCGGATCGCGCCGGTGAGCGCGGCGGCGGCGTTGCCCGCCGACGACCGGCGGCGCGCCTTCGTCACCACGTGCGCCGACATCAGCGCGCCGAACGTACGCAGATAGCCGGCGAAGAAGATCGCCAGCAGGATCTTCGAGATCTCGCTGGGCTGGAACGAGAACGGACCGACCTGCAACCACAGCCGGGCGCCGTTGATCGTCGCGCCGATGCCCGGCAGCGCGGGCAGGCAGAGGAACACCAGGCCGGCGAGGCCCGCGGTGAACGTGTAACGCGCGAGCGTGCTGTGGTTGCGCACCAGCGCCAGCACCAACGCGAAGACGATGACGGACAGCGCCGTCCAGATCACCTGAGTGTGCGCCGCGCTCGGCGGGATCGCCTTGTGCGCCTGCTTCGCCGCGTCGGCCCTGGCCAGATCCAGTCGGAAGATCATGACCAGCCCGAGCCCGTTGAGCGCCGCGCACAGCGGCATCAGCAGCGGATCGGCCGCGGGCGCGAACCAGCGCATCGCCAGGTGCACGACGCCCCACAGGACGTAGAACCCGATCGCGTAGGTGGCGATGTGGTAGGTCAGATGGCCGTCGTGCGCCAGTGTCAGCGCCGACAACGCCGCGGTCGTCAGCACGCCCGCCGCGATCAGCAGAACCAGCTCGCTTCGCCGATACGGGGGGAGCGCCGCCCCCTGCGGGGGCGGAACCCGGGCGAAGGCCGCCGAGAGGTCCGCGGACCATCCCCGGCGGGGGGACGACGTCATGGGGACGAGACGGGCGCGCTCAGACAGGAGGCCGCGTTGGTCGCGCACGCGGACGCGGTCGGGAGAACGAGTCCTGGCCCGCTCGGTGACACGGTGGGAGTCGACGTGGCCGACGTGTTCGGCGTGGACGTGTCTGTGTCCTGGACCTTCTTGAACCCGCGGACCTTGGCCAGCGCGTCGTCGAAGTCGTTGGCGCGCAGGCCGGACTCGACGCTGCTGCGGTCCGGCTGGGCGATGTTGGTGATCGGGTCGTAGGTGCCCTTCACGTGCGACAACGCGCCGACGCTCGGCACACCCTGAAAGATCGCGACCTTGCCGTCGTGGACGCCGACGTAGTACTGGCCACGCACCCAGGCCAGGCTCGCGACCGCGGCGGCGACCAGCAGCACGACCACCGTCACGCCGATGAAGACGACCCGCCGGCCACCGAGGCCCCGCTTCGAGTCCTCGGCGAAGTCGTCGGCCGACAGGCCGCCGCGCTGCGAGCCGCGGCCGATCCGCGCCGCCTTGGCCGCGGCCGAGTCGGTGGTGTCCGGGTTGCCCGGGTTCGGGCCGACCCGGGCCAGCTCGGCGCCGGGAACCGTCCCCTTCTCCGCGGCCGCGCCCGCGACCAGCGCACCCTCGATCGCCTCGTCGTCGTCGACGACGTCGGCCACGACCACGGTGATGTTGTCCGGGCCGCCGCCCTTCAGCGCCAGCTCGACCAGGCGGTCCACGGCGTCCCGTGGGGTCGTCCCCAGCAGGGCCTCGAGGATCGTCTCGCCGCTGACGACGCCGGACAGGCCGTCGCTGCACAGCAGGTAGCGGTCACCGACGCGCACCTGGCGCATCGAGAGGTCCGGCTCGACCTCCCGGCCGTCCAGCGCCCGCATCAGCAGCGAACGCTGAGGGTGCGTGTTCGCCTGCTCCGGGGTGATCCGGCCCTGGTCGACGAGGTCCTGCACCAGCGTGTGGTCATGGGTGACCTGGCTGAGCACCTCGTCGCGCAGCAGGTAGCAGCGCGAGTCGCCGACGTGCAGCACACCGAGCTGGTCGCCCGACGAGAGCAGCGCGGTGACCGTGGTGCCCATCCCGTCGAGCGAGCCGTCCCGCGCGGCCATCGCGCGCAGCTGTGCGTTGGCGTCGTGCATGGCGGCGACGAGGGCCTCGAGCAGGTCGTCGGCCTCGATCTCGGTATCGAGGTCGGCGAGCGCCGAGATGACCGTCGAGCTCGCCACCTCGCCGGCGGCGTGACCACCCATGCCGTCGGCGACGGCAAGCAGGTAGGGACCGGCGTAGGCCGAGTCCTCGTTTCCCTCTCGGACGTGGCCGACGTCCGAGCGGATCGCGTAGTGAAGCCGAAAGCTCACCGGCGGAGCTCCAGGACCGTCTTGCCGATCCTGACCGGCGCGCCGAGGGATACCGGCATGGGCGTGGTCACTTTCGTGTGTTCGAGAAACGTGCCGTTGGTAGAGCTGAGATCTTCGACGAACCAGCGTCCGTCGTGAGGGACGAGTCTCGCATGCCGACCGGACGCGAAGTCATCGTCGAGTACCAACGTCGAGTCCGGCGCGCGTCCGATGGTGATGGGTTCGCCGGTTAGTGGGATCACCGTGCCCGCGAGAGGACCCTTTGTGACCACGAGCTTGCTGGGCGGGTATGCATTGGGTGGGCTCAGTGGCGGCGGCACCTGCACCCCCGCCCGTGGCTGCGGCGACCGCGGCCGCGCCGAGCCCCGTGGCGCCGGACCGGCCGCGGGCCGCTGCCGGGCCTGGCGGCGCGTCGGTCCGAGCACATCCGCCCGGACCGCGCGGACCGCCAGAAGAACGAACGCCCAGAGCAACGTCAGGTAACCGATTTTCACCAGCAGCAGGACGAGCTCGTTCGGCTGGGATGGATCCATCAGGCTTTACCAGCTCCGGTCGCTCGGAGGGGGTGGGCCGGGCCGACGGCGGTAGTCGTCGGGCCGAGGACGAGCAGGGGTCCGGCCGGGAAGCTCGGTTTCGGCATCGTAGATCTCATCCCGCGGACGGTTGGACCGGGCCCCGCGGTCGGGCTCACCCCGGCCGGCCGGGGGACCGCCGAAACCGCTCCCACCCCGCGGCGCACCGGGACGTTCAGCATCGGGACGATCGGTACCGGGCCGGTCCGGACCATAACGCTCGGAACCATAGAGCTCTGGCCCCTGACGCCCCCGACCGCGCCCGTCGGCGCGGCGATCGTGACCATAACCGTTCTCCCCATCAGGGTACAGATCGGGGTCGACATCCTGACGCGGTCGGGCATCTCGGGCCTCCCACCGGTCGCGCGCATCGCGGGAGGCACCATCCCGACGCACCTCGTTGCGAGGGCCCGACGGGGACCGGTCGACCTTGTCGCGAGAACGGTCCTCACCGGCAGGCGGGCCCGGCCGGTCGGCGTACGGATCCGCCGGCCGCTCCGGCCGCTCCGGCCGCGCTGGGCGGCCCGGCCGCTCCTGGCGGTCCAGCCGCTCGGGTCGGTCCAGCCGCTCGGGTCGGTTCGGGCGCTCCGGTCGGTCCGGGCGAGCCGTCATCGGCGGCAGGCCGTCACGGTACGGCTCCGCACGAGGATCGGGGCGATCGCGGAACTGCTCGTCACGCGGCTGCGGCCGGTCCCGATCGGCATACGGATCCCGGCGGCCCGCCGGCGGCAACGTGTCCCGCGGCACCTCGCCGCGCGGGTTCGAACGCTCCGCGAACGGCTCCGGGCGGCGATCGCGCTCCCCGGCGCGCTCCCGCTCGCCGAGGCGGTCCCGGTCGCCGAGGCGGTCCCGGTCGCCAAGGCGGTCACGGTCCCCGGGACGGTCCCGCTCGCCAGACCGAACCGGCTCCTGGCCGGCCGGCCGACGAGACACGTCCACGGGCGGTGGCGTCGACGCCCGACCAGGCCGCGCATCCTCCCGCACAAACGTGATCAGAGCGTTGCCGAGCTCGATCAGATCGCCGTTGACCAGCTTCACCTGCGTCGCCGGTCGGCCGTTCACGATGCTGCCGTTCGTCGAACCCGCGTCGACATAGAGAAAATTGCCATCCGGCATGCGGCGGATCTCGCCATGCTGACGCGACACCCCGGTGTCCGTGAGCCGGATGTCGCATTCGACGCTGCGGCCGATCACCGTCGACTCGCCCGTCAACGCGTACTCGCGCTCCATCCCGGGCGGCGCATCCTTACTCGTGATCATCAGGTGCGGCGCGCCCGGCGTGGCCCGCGGCCCGCCACGGCGCGGCCCCGCCACGGCGCCCGGATCCGCCGACGCCACGCTGCTGCGGATCCGGAACACCCCGACGTCGAGATCCTGCGCCTCGGACAACTTCACGCTGACTGGCCCGACGAACGTGTACCGCTGCTCCGCCGCGTGCTCCCGGACCATTTCCGCCAGCTCGTCGCACAGCGCCCGGGTATACGGCGCGAGCCGTGCGAAGTCCCCGCTCGCCAGCTCGACCGCGAACTGGTTCGGCACCAACACCCGGTTCGAGCTGATCGCCCGCCGGTCATCCGTCTCCCGCGCCAGCGCACCCGCGATCTCGACCGGTTCGACGCCGCCCTTGAAGACCTTTGCGAACGCGCCCTCCACGAGGCCGCCCAGGCGGCGTTCGAAGCGTTGCAGCACGCCCATGCCCGACCTCCCTTCACCCGATCTGTGGATCGTATGTCGGGCGCGCCCGACACCCCCGACCTCGGGCGTTCCGCGCCCGGCACGACCAGACGTGAACAGGGGACGCGACCACGGCTCGCACGGCAAGCCCGGCCATCGTCCAGGGTTGACGAGGCGGCCGGTTGGCAAGGCAGGCTATCGGACGAGGCGCCCGGCGCCAGCGACTTCGTCAGCTTCGTGCAGGTCGCGTTGCCGATACCCACCACCCCAGAACCAACGCCACCCACCCATCGGAACCACTCGGACATGCCCGCGGACCGAACGGCGGCCCGCGCCCACCACAGCGCCATCAACCACCGCGCACAGCCGATCCGGCGCGCCGTGCCCGGACGACCCGGCGGCGCCGACCGCCGACCCCACTGCCCGGCGCCGAAGCCTCGACAGCGCAGGCGCCCCACGGCTACGCCCCAAGCCGACGTGGTACGGTAGCTCCGGTCACGAGATAAGACCACTCGGGCGAGTGGCGGAATGGCAGACGCGCACGGTTCAGGTCCGTGTGTCCGAAAGGACGTGGGGGTTCAACTCCCCCCTCGCCCACACGATCGGGATTCCTTGTTCGTAAATCCCCTCGTTCCTCGGGGATTTACTCCCAGGCTCCCGCGTCATATTGCTCCGGGGCCGAGCCCCGGACCCCACGTTCCTGGTGTGCGTTTCGCTGGCTCCTCACGTTCGCTCAGCCCCTTCGGGGCTCTTGCTGCTGTGGTGGTCGCTTCGGGGCTTCGGGGCTTCGCCCCTTGCTTCTGCGTATGGTTCGCTCGGGCTTCGCCCTTTGCTCCCCGATGGCGTTACTGCCCGCCGTTGGGCGGCGGTGAGTCTTGCTTTCACGGTCGCGCTGCGGGGCTTCGCCCCTTGCTGCTGTGCTGCGCCGACCTGGGCTTTGGGCTTGTTCCGCGTTTCGGTTCGAGCGTCTATTGGCTTAATGAAAGGGTGCCCGCTTTGGGGCGTGCATTGGCCCGCGAGGGGCGCGAAGACGCGCTCACGAGCGCAGCGAGGTCGCCGCAGCGCCCGTGAGCGCGGGAGGGTACGCCGCGAACCAGCGAGCGGCACCGCCCCGTGCCCGCACGGAGCGGGCCAGCAAATACAGCTACTGGCCGAGCGCTGGCTGCGCGGGGCAGGTGGAGAGGACTGCGCGCATCGCGTCGGCCTCGGTCTGGGTCACCCAGAGGTGGTAGCGGGCCTTCAGACCGACCTGACGGGCCACGTAGGTGCACTGGTAGCCCTTGGCGGGCGGCAGCCACTCGCTCGCGTCCTGGTCGCTCTTGTCGATGTTCGTGGGGCCGTCCACGGCGAGCAGGTTCTGCGGGTCGTTCGCGAAGGCCTCGCGCTGGTCGTCGGTCCATGCGTAGGCGCCGGTCCGCCAGGCGTCCGCGAGCGCGACGACGTGGTCGATCTGTACCGCCGATGAGTCCCGGCTCCGGCTGAACCGGATGATCCGGGTCGTGTACGGGTCGGTCAGCTCACCCGTGAGGACAATGCAGTCGTCGCTCTTCTGCACCGTCACCGAACGCAGATCGCGGTGCAGGACGTCATTCCGGGTGTCGCACCCGTTGTGGTCGACGTCCTTCCACGGGGTGCCGAACTCGTCCCGCTTGTACTTCGTCTCGGTGCTCAGCGGCTGCACCTGCAGGGTGCCCAACGCCGCCATCGCGGACCCGTCACCGGCAACGCCTCCCCCATTCGGGGCCGCGTCGGTCGCCCCGGCGGTCGCCCCGGCCGGCGGCGTCGCCGTCGGGCTTGAGAGGCTGTCGACAGCCTGCTGCACGTCGTCACACGACGTAAGCAGGGTTCCGGCGATCACGCCCGCCACCAAGGGCACGGCGGCGGCCATATGCACGCGCCGCCACACCATCCCGTTCATCTACGTCCGCCCATCCTTCATGTGCCGCCACCTGCGGCTACCGTCCGACCGTTCGTGGGCAGTCTGCCGTCATTGGACCGGTTTTCCGGGTAACCACGGAGTTGCGGCGAGCCGCTCCCCACTTGGACTTTCGCACCCCACAGGGTGTTGTGACCCACGAATTCGGCTCTGTGATCGAATGGGACCCATCCCGCCCGCTTGAGGCCTTTACAGTGGCGGCATGCATGCAGGCGCTCGCAGGTGGTGAACGTGGCTGGGCCGGGTCGGCCCTTGCGTCGCGACGCGGAACGGAACCGGGAACGCATCCTGCGGGCGGCCCGCGACCTGTTCGTCGAACAGGGCCTGAGCGTCGGCGTGGACGAGATAGCCCGGCGCGCCGGCGTCGGCATGGGCACGCTCTACCGCCGGTTCCCGAACAAGGACGCGCTGGTCGAGGAAACACTGGTCACGGCCGTCGCACGCGTCCGGGAACTCGCCGTGGCCGCTCTTGAGTCGCAGCCCACCGGGCAGGCATTGCGCGAGTTTCTGGTGACCGGTCTCCGGGACGACGCCTGCCGGTGGGCGTTCGTCTCCCGCCGGCTCTGGACCGGACGCACCCGTGCGGCCGTGTTCGACGACGTCGTGCCGCTGATCGCGACGATGTTCGACGACGCGCAGCACGTCGGGCTGGTGCGCGCGGATGTCGTGCTCGCCGACCTGATCGTGCTGCTACGCGCGCTGCGGGTGATTCTCGAGCTGACCGACGCGCCGGCCGGGGGCACCTGGCGCCGCTACGTCGACCTGATGCTCGACGCGCTGCGCCCCAGCGAGCACAACAGCCGCCTCGACGACCCGCCGATCTCGATCGCCGTTCTCGCCGGCACGGCCGTGACGGTGGCGGAACTCGGCCACGGCGTGCGTTAGACGACGCCTGCCGCCGTGGGAGAGCGGGCTACAGGACGATCGGCGGCGCGGCCGTGTCGGCCGTCATCGGCCGGCCGGCCGCGGCCCAGGCCTGCATGCCGCCGTGGAGGTTGTGCGCGTTCCAGCCGCCGTTGACCAGATAGGCGGTGACCCGGGCGGAGCGGCCACCGGAACGGCAGACCGCGACCACGCGGGCCGACCGCGGAACCTCGTCCAGCCGGCCGGTCAGCTCGCCCATCGGGATGTGGGTCGCGCCGTCGATGTGGCCCGCCGACCACTCGTCGGGCTCGCGCACGTCGAGCAGGAACAGCGTCGCCGCGTCCCCGCCCGCGGCGGCCTGATCGGAGGTCCGGCCCGGCGAGGCCGCAGGAATGTCGGCGACCGTGACGGTCGGCACCTGGTCAGATCCCACCCGGTCATCCTCGCACCCCGGCTCCCGGGCCGGGACGCCGCCACGCTCCGCGGGACCGGCGACGAACCGGTCGGCTACTTCAACAGGCGGGACATCCGGCGGTCGGCGAGTATCCGGCCGCCGGTCTGGCAGGTCGCGCAGTACTGCAGGCTGCGGTCCGCGAACGAGACCTCCCGAACGGTGTCGCCGCAGCGCGGGCAGGCCTGCCCGGTCCGGCCGTGGACCGCCAGGTTCGCCTTCTTCTCCGCCTTGAGATCCGCCGCGCCGAGCCCGCCGGCCGCCTCGACGGCGGCGCGCAGCACCCCGACCAGCGCGGCGTGCAGCGCCTCGACCTGCTCGGCGCCCAGCCCGCTGGCCGGGGCGAACGGCGAGAGTCGCGCGGCCCACAGCGCCTCGTCGGAGTAGGCGTTCCCGACGCCGGCGAGCACCGACTGGTCGGTCAGCACCCCCTTCGTCTGCGAGCGCCCGGCGGCCGTCAGCAGCCCGGCGAGGGCGTCGACGGTGAACGCGTCGTCGAACGGGTCGATGCCGAGCCGCGCGATGCCCGGCACCTCCGCCGGATCACGCACCACATAGACGGCGAGGCGCTTCTGCGTGCCGGCCTCCGTCAGGTCGAAGCCGGTGTTGTCGGTGAACACCAGGCGGAAGGCGAGGCCGCCGCGGCCGGACCGGCCCGGCGCGGCCGGCTGGCTGTCCTTCCAGCGCAGCCAGCCGGCCCGGGACAGATGGGCGATCAGGTCGAGGCGCTCACCGCCGGCGCCGGCGAAGACCAGGTCGAGGAACTTCCCGTGCCGGGTCGCGTCGACCAGCGCGGCGTCGACGAGGTCGGCAGGCCCCGGCGAGACGGTGCGCAACGCGTTGATCGCGACCGGCTCGGCCCGCGCGACGACCTTGCCGACCGCACGCTCGCGCAGCACCGCGGCGAGCGCTTCCATCTCCGGCAGCTCCGGCATGGCCTCAGTCTTCGCCTCGCCGCCGCTCGTGGCAACGACCAGTCGACCAGGCCAGGCGCCGCGGGGACGCGCGACAGGGGCCGTCACCTCGCCGCGGGCGGGCCGACAGACCCCGGGCCGGGCTCGTCCGGCGGGGTGAATGCGACCCGCCGGCCGCAGCCGTCACACACGGCGACCCGCGCGCCCGGCTCCTCGTCGGACGGGACGAGATGCGCGAGCGGAACGGCGCCGCCGCACCAGGGACAGTCGAGCCACGGCCCGCCGACCGAGTTTCCGGATGTCTCCGCTTCAGCACCCATGGCACCACGATGTCGCGTCTGCGCGGTCACGATGCCCGTCAGGGTGCCGTCGAGATGCAAGTCGCGGACCGGTCCCGACCCTCGGGCGAGGCATCCAGGCGGGCGGACAGACGCCGTTAGCAGGGAGGAAAAGGTGGGAACGGGTGCGGGACAGGGTGTCGGCTACGCGAATGCGGGCGGCGGGGAGGCGGGGTGATGGGGGAGACTGCGGCTGGCGGGTTCCGTCGGGTCGCGTGGTGCTCACTCACCGCCGACGTGATGGGACGGATGCGAGACCAGGCAGGGCCACGGTACGGGTGACGGGGGTCATCGGGCCAGGAGACCGGGGGCGCGGGTGACGGAGGACGTGGCGGGCGCGCAGCGGCGCCCGGCCTCCGGGGTGCCCGGTGAGCCGCTCGCCGGGTACGACCCGCGCCGGGTCGGCCCGTACGCCCTGCTCAGCCGCCTCGGCACCGGCGGAATGGGCACGGTCTACCTCGCGCGCGGATCGGCCGGCCGGCTGGTCGCCGTGAAGGTCATCCGGCCCGACCTGGCCGCCGACGAGGAGTTTCGCCGCCGCTTCCGCCAGGAGGTGGCCGCCGCCCGCCGGGTCGCCCCGTTCTGCACCGCCGAGGTGCTCGACGCCGACCCCGATGCGTCCGCGCCGTACCTGGTGACCGAGTACATCGACGGCCTGCGGCTGGACCAGGCGATCACCCGGGGCGGCCCGCTGCTGTCCTCGACGCTGACCGGCCTCGCGGTCGGGGTCGCCACCGCACTCACGGCGATCCACCGGGCCGGGCTGATCCACCGCGACCTGAAGCCGAGCAACGTACTACTGTCGCTGTCGGGCCCACGCGTCATCGACTTCGGCATCGCCCAGGCCGTCGCGGCGGACAGCATGGCCAAGCCGACCTCGTGGGGGTTCGGCTCCGCCGGCTGGATGGCGCCCGAGCAGATCAACGGGCAGCCGATCGGGCCCGCCGCCGACGTGTTCACCTGGGGCATCCTGATGGCCTACGCCGGTACCGGCCGGCACCCCTTCGGCGAGGGCCAGGACATCGACCTCGCCTATCGGACCGTCTCCGCCGCCCCTGACCTGACCGGACTGGTGCCCCCGCTGTACGGCCTCATCGCCGCCGCGCTCGCGAAGGACCCGGACGCTCGCCCCAGCGCCCGCGATCTGCTGCTCGCCCTCGTCGAGACCGGGCCGACCGGCGGCGCGGGCCGCGCGCCCGGCGAGGAGCTGCTCGGGCTCGCCGCGGACCGTGCCGACGTGATGGCCGGACCGGTGGTGGCCGCGTTGACCGCCCCCGGCCAGGGGGGTGGTGGCCAGGGCGGTGGTGGCCAGGGCGGCCCCAGCCAGGGGGCTGGCGGCCAGGCGCGGGCGCTGCCCCGGACGCGGGTGGCGCCGCCCGGCTATCGCTCCGCCGGTCACGGCGCGGCCGGCGCGCGCCCGCCGGCACGCGGCCAGGACGGCTATCCCTCGGCACCCGGCGGGATTGTCGCGCCGCGACGCCCGTCCACCCCCGCCGGGGGGGATCGCGGCTGGCCCGGCGGTGGACCCGCCGGGCCCGGCGGGCCGCCCCCGGCTCGAGGCCGCGGGCCAGGGACGCGGGGCAGTCGGATCGGGCTCTGGCTCACGATCCTGTTGATCGTGCTCGGAGCGGGCGCGATCACGGCGATCGCGCTGAACCCGGGCGCCTCCGACCAAGAGGGTGGACGGGGCGGACCGACGACCTCCTCGGCACCCGGGACACCGACACCCAACGAGCGGGTTTACCGCGACGGCTCGCTGGAATTCGCCATCAAGGACCTGCGGTGCGGCGTCACCGAGATCGGCCTACTCATCAAGAAGCATCCGGACGGGCAGTACTGCCTGGTCAAGGTGAGCGTCCACAACGCCGGGAGCACCTCGCGCGGTCTCGTCGCCAACCAGCAGTTCATGTACGACCAGAGCGGAGGCAAGCACGAGGCCTACTCCGGCTCGCACTGGTACTTCCCGCTGGACAGTCTCTGGAACTCGATCAAGCCGGGTGGGGACGTCAGCGGAACGCTCGTGTTCGACATCCCGACGGTGGCCCATCCGTCGCGCCTGGAGCTCCACGACGGCCTGCTCGGCAACGGCGTGACCATCCAGCTCTAGTGGCGCCGGGCCGGCCGCGCTCCTCGGTGTTCCTGCCTTGGGAGACCTACCGGACCAAGGCGACCTACCGGACCAATCGGACCGGGGAGAGTGGTCGTTAGGCTCGGGGGGTGTCGAACGGTGTCGCTGGTCCCTCGATCGTTGTCGGCTTCGACCTGGATCTGACGCTGCTGGACGCGCGCCGCGGCATCGTGGCGACCTTCCGGGAGCTGTCGGCCCGGACCGGCGTCGCGGTCGACGGCGCCCTGGCGGTCAGCCGGCTCGGCCCGCCGCTGGAGGACGAGCTCGCCCACTGGTTCCCGCCCCACGAGATCGCGGCCGTCGCGGCGCTGTACCGCGAGCTCTACACCGTGCATGCCGTCCCGGTGTCCGAGCCGATGCCCGGCGCGCTGGCCGCCGTCGAGGCGGTGCGCCGCGAGGGCGGGCGGGTCGTCGTCATCACGGCCAAGAACGAGCCCCAGGCAAGGGCCAGTCTCGCGGTGATCGGCATCGAGCCGGACATCCTCGTCGGCAACCGGTTCGCCGGCGGCAAGGGCGACGCGATCCGCGAACACGGCGTCGACGTCTTCATCGGCGACCACGAGGGCGACATGATCGGTGCCAGCGCCGGTGGTGCGCTCGCCGTCGGGCTGACCACCGGCCCGCACGACGCCGGCACCCTCACCGCCGCCGGCGCCGACCTGACCCTCGGAGCGCTGGCGGACTTCCCCGACTGGCTGGCCGACACCGTGCTCGACCGGCGCCTCGCCCGCCTCTCCGCCCGGCTGTCCGAGCTCGGCTCCGTACTGGTCGCCTTCTCCGGGGGCGCCGACTCGGCCTTCCTGCTCGCCTGGGCCACCCGCACGCTCGGCGCCGACGCCGTCGTCGCCGCGACCGCCGTCTCGCCGTCGCTGCCGGCGGCGGAGCTCACCGCCGCGCAGGCGTTCGCCGCCGGCCTGGGCGTACGGCACGTGCTGCCCGCGACCGACGAGCAGTCCCGGCCGGGTTACCGCGCCAACGGCGCCGACCGCTGCTACTTCTGTAAGGCGGAGCTGACCGAGACGCTCGCGCCGTTCGCCGTCGAGCTGGGTCTCTGCGTCGTCACCGGAACGAACGCCGACGACGCCGTCGCCGGGTTCCGCCCCGGCATCCGCGCCGCGGCCGAGCGTGGTGCCGCCACCCCGCTGCTCGACGCCGGCCTGACGAAGCGGCAGGTGCGGGCTGCGTCCCGCAGGCTTGGGCTCGGCACCGCCGAGAAGCCGGCCGCGGCCTGCCTAGCCAGCCGCATCGCCTACGGCATCGAGGTGACGCCGAGCCGGCTGGCCCGGGTCGAACGGGCCGAGGGGGCGCTGCGGCTGGCACTGGCGGACGCCGGACTCGACAGCCGTGACCTGCGGGTGCGTGACCTGGGCGACCGCGCGCGGATCGAGGTCGACGCCGCGCTGGCGGCGACACTCGCCGGGCGGCCCGACCTGGTCGCCGCCGTGGACGGCTTCCCCGCCGTCGAGGTCGATCCGCGCGGATTCCGGTCCGGCTCCCTGAACGAGCTGCTGACCTGACGGCCGCGTCCCGCGTCCCGGGCCGGCCTGGCGCGCTCCCGGCCAGCCCGGGCCGGCCGCCGGCCTGACCTGCCTGGCCCGCCGGCGCGGCCACCTGCGGGCCTGCTGGGGCCGGTGAATTCCTGCGCCTCGGCGCCGCCTGCCCTATAGCCTGATGACCGTCGTTGGCTGGTCGAGCCGCCTCGGATCGCCGGGGCGAAGGCCGGCGAACGCGCGGTCAGGCGGATCTGACCGCGCCTCCTTCGGCCCTGTTCCATCCTGTCGTGTCACAGAACGAGGTCGCCCGTGCCCACCGGCAAGGTCAAGTGGTATGACGTCGACAAGGGGTTCGGCTTCCTCAGCCGCGACGACGGTGGCGACGTGTTCGTCCACAAGGCGGCGTTGCCCGCCGGTGTCGAGAAGCTCCGCGCGGGCGACCGGGTCGAGTTCGGCGTCGCCGCCGGCCGTAAGGGCGACCAGGCGCTGTCCGTCCGGGTGCTCGCCGCGCCCCCGTCGGTCGCGAAGGCCGCGGCGCAGGCCGCCCGGCGCAGTCCCGACGAGCTGCACAGCATGGTCGAGGACATGATCAAACTATTGGACGAGGTCCAGCGCGACCTGCGCCGGGGGCGCTATCCCGACCGCCGCGCCGCCCAGCGCGTCGCCAAGGTGGTCCACGCCGTCGCCAGCGAGCTCGAGGTCTAGCGGCGGCTCAGCGCAGCGGACCGGCGAGACGCGGGACGAGGCCCGCCGCGGCGGCCCGGCCCAGCAGCTCCTCGATGGCGGCGTAGCCCTCGTCGCCGAGATCGAGGCTGAAGTCGTTGACGTAGAGCTCGATGTGCGCCGCGACGACCTCGGGCGCCATCTCCTGCGAGTGCGCGAGCACCCAGTCGGCGGACGCCGCCCGATCGGCGAACGCTGCGGCGACGCTGTCCCGGACGGCGGCGCCCAGGTCGCCGACGCCGGCTGGCAGGGCACGGCTAGCCAGAATCGCGCCGAGTGGGATCGGCAGGCCGGTCGTGCCCTCCCACCAGTCCCCGAGGTCCGCCACCGACACCAGCCCGTACGACGGGTAGGTGAACCGCGACTCGTGGATCACCAGACCGGCGTCGTACCGCCCGTCGCGGACCGCCGGCATGATCTGGTCGAACGGGAGCACGTCGATCGAAGCGACGTCGACGCCGGCTGCCCACAGGCGAAACAGCAGGTAGGCGGTGGTCCGCGTGCCGGGGATGGCGACCCGCGCACCGCGCAGGACGTCCGGGCCCGCCGCGGTCGGAGCGGGGGCGGTCGGGGCGGGGGCGGTCGGGCCGGCTGGCTGGCCGGCGGCCATCAGCACCAACGGCCCACAGCCACGTCCCAACGCCCCACCCGACGGCAGCAGCCGATACTCGTCGAGCAGCCACGGCAGGGCCGCATACGACACCTTGACCAGATCATCCAGGCCATCCGCCGCCCGGGCATTGAGCACGTCGATATCCGCGAACGTCACCGACACCGGCGGAATGCCCGGCACCAGCCCATGCGCGAACGCATGAAACGCAAACGTGTCATTCGGGCATGGCGAGATCGCCAGACTCAACGCCCCCGCGCCCGCCGTCGCGGCGATCGGGTCAGGCTGGCTCGTCTCGGATGCCGTCATAAGGCCATTGTGTATCTCTGGTACGCGCCACGCGTGCGGCGCGGGCGCCGCTTCGGGCCGGTGACGTGCAGCGGCACGTGACCCAGCTGGGCGCGGCGGCGCGCCTCGCGCCGGCCCGGCCACGCAGCGAAGCGAGCGTGGTCGGGCCGCAGCGCGCCGCCCGGACGGAGCGAACCAGAAACTAGGCGCGTAAAGCCTGGAGGAGGCCCTCGGGGTGGGCTACCAGGGCGCCCGCGGCGGTGCGGAGGCTCGCCAGGGCGGCGGGCATGTTCCAACTGGCGCGGTCGCGGCGTCCTACCTGGTTGCTGATCGCGCGGATCTCGCCGACCGGTACCCCGAACGCGGCGGCGGCGACACCGACGGCGTAGCCCTCCATGCCTTCGGCCACGGGGTCGAGCCGGGCCGTCAGAGTCGCCGCGCGCAGCTCGGTGCCGGTGACCGTCGAGACGCTGAGCACCGGGCCGCTGGCCACCCGGCGACCGGTCAGCCCGAGCACGGTGTCGAGCCGGTCCACCAGCTTCTTGTCGGGGACGATCGTCGACGAACCGAGACCCAGGTCGTCCAGGGTGAGGAACTTGCCGTCGACGGACGAGTTCCCGGTACGCGGCAGCGGCGGCGCCCCGGTGCTGTGGAAACCGAGGCTGCGGTCCATCTCGTGGATCTGGCCCTGCGGCTCGCGCGGGTCGTCCAGCCCCGACTCGGCGCCCAGGTCGGCGGCGACCAACCGGGCCGCGACAGCCAGGTCGCCGATCTCCGCCCAGCCGCGGAAACCGCCACCCACACCCATCGACAGCACGAGGGTGAACGGGTCACCCGCGGCCTGCGCCACCGTGAGCGCCACCGCCGTGCCCGCCGCGGCCGCCGGGCCGCCCGTGCCGGCGGCTAGCACCGTCACCGGTCCGCGGCGGCGCCCGACGTAGGGGCCGAGGGTGGACGTGGTCAGCAACTGGCGGTCCCAGTCGGGGGAGACGGGCGCGGTCGGCGCCTCGTTGGAACGTCCGCGGGAGCGCGACCAGCTTCCCATCAGGCCCGCGCACACCGCGTCCGCCTCCGCCTGCACGGCGGTGACGATCAGGGTGCGGCTCATCGGCGTGTCCGAGGCATGGTCGGTGTAGATCTCCGTGCGCCATCGAAGGGATCGGCAGGCCCTCCGGGAAGCACCACCGTGTCGGACGGCGCGGTAACAGCACGGGGTTCTCGAGAAGGGCAAACGGGACTTTGTTGACGGACCTTAGCATCGCCGTCGACGGTGCGTGGTGGAGGCGTTTGCTGCCTCGCTCCGCGGCACGTAACCGAGCTGGCGCGTAGGCGGGCCGCCGCGTACGCACGCCTGTCCGCCAGCACGGTCGCTCGACTCGCCACCGCGTCGGTGATCGCCGTCTGTGCCCCGCGGTGGTTGCTTACCGAGCCCGATCGCGACCACACCGGGGCACTAACGGCGATCAAGTCGGGAGCGCCCACGAGCGAAGCGAGGTCAGGCGTGGCCGTAGGGCTCCGGTCGGCCGGTGTGGCCCGTCGGGGATGAGCCCGCATCGGGCGCGGCGCCGCCGGCCGTGACGCCGACGAGTTCGACGTCGGTCGGCTCGAGGTCGGATGGGTCCTCGTCGAACGGCACCGACTCCGGATGAGCCGACGGCGCGACGAGCGCCTCGGAGTGGGCGCCGCAGCCGTGGTCGATGGCGGTCACCCTGGCGTCGTCGGGTGCGAGCTCGTTGGCGCATACGCCGAACAGGCGGCCGAGCGCGCCGACGAGCCGGACGTGGAATCCACAGGTCAGGCAGGTCGCCGGGGCGACCTTCGCGACGTGTGCGTCGGGGCCTGGCTCGCCGGCGTACCAGCGGGCGCTCGCCTCCTCGCGGCCGAGCGCCGAGAGCACCCGCGGCCGGCCCAGTCCCAGCTCCGTGAAGGCGTCGGTGTCGACGAACTCGTCGGTGTCGCTGCTGCGCAGTGCGAGCCGGGCGTCGTCCACCGCTGTCGGCAGCAGATCGCCCACCCCGACGTCGCCTGGACGCAGCCGCTGCGACCAGGGCACCCACGGCGGCGCCAGGAGGGCGTCCTCGCCGGGCATCAGCACCACGTCGTCGACGGTCACCTTGCGTACCCGCGGTGCGCGGGCGGCGATGACGGCCCACACCCAGCCGCGGTATGCGGGGGTGAGGCAGGCAAACCGGTGTAGCACGAGCCGATCACCCTCGGCCTCGACGCCGAGGTGCTCGCCTACGGCGCCGTCGGCGCCCGCCTCCTCGGCGGCGGCGGCCCGTGCCAGGTCGATCGCGGCGGCGCAGACCGGGTCGGGCGCCCGCACGGCCCGCCCGGCGCGGCTGGGCCCATCGTCGTCGGTCGTGTCGTCGTCGTCGGCCGTGACGGAACCGTCGTCCTCGGGCTCCGAGGCGGTGAGATCGGCGGCTTCGGCCTGGATGCCCTCGGACTCGGCGGCTTCGGACTTGATGGCTCCGGGCTGGGCGGCTTCGGGCTCGGCGACCTTGGGCCCAGCGGCTTCCGGCTCGGCGGCGGCGAGTTCGACCGCCTCGGGCGCGGCGATCGTGGGCGTGGCCGCGTCGACCTCAGCGACGACGGCCGCGCCGATCGGCGCGGGCGCCGATTCAGCCTCGGCGGCCGCCGGGGCGGCCAAACCGGTCGCGGTGACGGACCACGTCGCCTCGGCGCCGGGAGAAGCGACCTCGGTGGGGAGAGCGGTATCAGGAGCGGTAGCGACCCCGTCAGCGGTGGCGGCCGGCTCCAGCGGGGCCCCGGCCGCGGGCGGGCCGGACTCGACAGGAGCCTGCTCGGCGGCTGGCTGCTCGACCGGCGGCGCCTCCACCGAGAGCGTCTCGGCCGGCGGTGTCTCGGCCGACGACGTCTCGACCACCGCCGTCTCGCCTGGAGGCGGGTCGGCCACCGCAGATGTTTCGACCGGCGGTGTTTCGGCAGTCGGCGGCTCGTTCGGCGGCGGTTCGCTCACCGGGAGACCGGCCGCGGCCGACGTGTCGGGGGGCGCTCCCTCGGGTGTAGCTGAAGCCGCCACCGGGCTCACCGGGGGCGCGCTCGCCGGGTAGTCAGCGCCAGTCACGTCGTCCACGGTTACATTCTCGCCCAGCCGTGACCAGTACGCCCGGCGTGGTCGTGGCCTGGCGGCTGATTCGCGAGCACACTCGGCAGGGTGAGTACTGGGGGGTTCGGCCGAACGGTGGGAAAGGCGCGCGCCGGAATGGGCACGGGCCTCACTCGGCTGCGCGCGTCGACGCGGCGGGATGGCGCCGAGCAGTCGGGGCTCTCGGCCCTGCTGGAGCTGTCCGTCATCAACGCGGTCGGCGACGCGCTGGTCACCGTCGTACTGGCCGGATCGCTGTTCTTCTCCGTCCCCACCGGCGAGGCGCGCTCCAAGGTTGCTCTTTACCTGCTGATCACGATGGTGCCGTTCGTGCTGCTCGCGCCGGTGATCGGGCCGGTGCTCGACCGTTTCCCGTATGGGCGGCGCACGGCGTTGGCGGCGCTCTGCCTCGGCCGCGGCATGCTCGCGTGGCAGCTCGCCAGCTCGCTGACCGGGCTGGCCGTCTACCCGCTCGCGCTGGGCCTGCTCATGCTCTCCAGGGCCTTCGGGGTCGCGCGCAGCGCGGTCACTCCACGGGTGGCACCGCCGGAACAGACGCTCGTCAAGGTCAACTCACGGATGTCGATGTTCAACATCGCCGCCGGGAGCCTCGCCGCTCCGATCGGCCTCGGGATCGCGAACATCCCCTATGTCGGCTACTCATGGGTGCTGCGACTGTGCGCGGTCGTCTTCCTGGCTGGCGTGCCGTTCGCCTTCAGGCTGCCGAAGCGCGTCGACTCCAACGAGGGTGAGCGGCGGCTGCGGGAGGTCGTGGCCTCCGCGACCGGCCCGCACGCCCCGATAGTCGTCGGGCAGACCCGGGCGGGCCGGCCGGCAAGGGCCCGCGCGGTCTTCAGCGCGGTGCTCGGGGCGTCGCCCGCCGCGCTGCGCTCGACGCTAGTGCTGCGCTCGATCGTGGGCTTCCTGACCTTCTACCTGGCCTTCCTGCTGCGCGCCGAGGGCGGCACCTCGCTGTGGCTGGGCGTGCTGGCCGCGGCGGTGGCGGTCGGGAGCGGCCTGGGCGTCGTCATCGGCGGCCGGCTCGGCCGGCGCCGGCCGGAGCGCATTCTGACACTCGCACTGCTGCTGACCACCGGGGGCAGCGCGCTCGCGGCGGTCGTCTACGCGAAGCTGCCGGCGCTGCTCGCCGCGCTGCTCGCGTTCCTGGCCGGCTCGATGGCGAAGCTGGCGCTCGACGCGATCATTCAGCGGGACACCGCGGACGACGTGCGGAACTCGGCGTTCGCCCGTTCGGAGACGGTCCTACAGCTCGGCTGGGTCGCCGGCGGCGCGATCGGCCTGATCGAGATGCCGGGCCGGCTCGGCTTCGCCCTGGCCGCGGTTGCCGCGGGGGTGACGGTGTTCGGCCAGGCGCGTGAGCTGCGGCGGATCCGGGTGGCTCGCCGGGCAGCGGCGGACGCCGGGACGGGCCCGACGGATGCCTGGCCGGATGCCGGCCCGACGGCCTGGTCGCCGGCACGCGGGGAGATCCTCCCGGCGATGATGCCGGCGCCGGGCAACGCGGCCGGGTGGGCGGCGGATGACTGGTCGAGCGACGCTGGCGCGGCGCTCGACGAGGACGCGACCGTGCCCGCCCGGCGGCGTCGCCGCGGGCTGCGTGCCCGGACCCGCGAGGCCGAGCTCACGCGGGACCGCGAGGCCGAGCTCGACGCGGACGCGACCCGCCCGCTCGACGGCGAACGGCGACACCCGCAGGTGCCGCCGCCCCGCTGAGTCATCGCCTGTGGGGCCGAAAGCGCCCGCGGCGGCCCCACAGGTACTGCCCAGATCCGCTGATTGGCGGCACCGCCGATTCCCGGCCCGCGCGGCCCCGCGTCCCGTCCGGGACCCGCGTCCCGCCCGGCACAGGTGCACCGGGCGGGGCGCCGGTCGCTACAGCAGGTTCTTGCTCTTCAGGTAGTCCTGCGCGACGTCCGAGGTCTTCTCCCGGTCCGCGTCGACCTTCTTGTTCAGGTCGGCGAGGTCGGCCGTCGTCAGCACCGGCGCCAGCGCGTTCAGCGCCTTGGTGATCTCGGGCGACAGGGACTTGGTGTTGACGATCGGAACCAGGTTGTCGGCGTTCTGCAGCTTCTTGTCGTCGTCCAGCACGACCAGGTTGTAGTCGCTGACCGTGGCGTCGGTGGTCAGCACCAGCCCGAGCTGGGCGGTGTTGTCCTTCACCGCGGACTTCGTCTGCGCCGTGTCGACACCCGTCTCCACGATGTCCGAGACCTTGATGCCGTACGTCTTCTCCAGACCGGGCTGGCAGAACGGCCGGGTGGCGCATTCCGGACCGGCTGCGATCTTGACCTCGAGGCCGCTGGCACCCAGGTCCGACAGCGTCTTGAGGTTGTTCTTCGTCGCGAAGTCCTTGCTCACGGCGAACGCGTTCTGGTCGACGGCATCCGCCGGGTCCAACGCCGTCAGACCCTTGCCGGTGGCGAGCTTGCGCAGCGCCGCGACCGAGGCGTCCAGGTCGGACGACGAGACCGACGCCGCGTCCTTTCCGTTGACGAGCGTGTTCAGCAGGTCGGCGTAGGTCGCGACGTACTGCGGCATGACGTCGATCTGGCCGCTTTCCAGCGACGACTGCGCGATCTCCGTGCTCGCGACCGACGTCCGGTCGACGGTGTAGCCGGCCTTGGTGAGCAGCTGGCCGTACATGTCAGCGAGGATCTTGCTCTCGGTGAACCCGGCGTCGGCGATCGTCAGTTTGCCCTTGGGGGCGCTGGAAGTAGCGGAATCGGTCGACCCCGAGTCGTCGGACCCGCCACAGGCAGCCGCGCCCAGGGCGACCGCGAGTACGGCCGCGACGCCGACCGCGCGAGGTCCGATGCCTCGGCCGAACAGCCGGCCGAGGCCGGCGCGGCCACGGCGTCGTGGCCGGGGGTGCGGATCGTCGGCGAGCTCTGTCGTATCTGCCACAGGTACCTCTCCTGGGTGTCTGGACGCTCCGTGCCCCTGCCCGGCGTCGGGTCTGCACGCTGGGCGTCGTCGTGATGGAGCGGGGCCGGGCGACGTATCGCACCACGTTGTCCGGCCGGGCGAGGCAACGCAACCAGATACCGCTCCTTCCCGATGGAAAACCACGGAACTGTAATCCTCGTGTCATACAAGTCGCCGAGGTCGAGAGGCGACGAAGCCCAGCGAGGCGCGTCGTGGCAGGCCCCGCGCCAACCTCAGGGAGGACCGCGAACCGGCGTCGGCGTCGCGGCGACCGCGATGTCCGCCACACGGGCGGCTGCCACTTCCGCGCCGGCGGCCCGCTGCGAACGCGCGAACGTACGATCGGGCGCCGAGCCGGCAGCGGGGGATCCGCGGCGAAGGTGAGACTGACACCAATGGACACAGAGCAACTGCGGGCGCTGCTGACCGAGGTGGCCGCCGGCCGGGTCGGCCTGGACGACGCGATGGCCCGGCTCGCCGCCGGGCCGCTCGGGGACGGCGCCGGTTTCGTCGATCTGGGCTACGCCCGCGTGGACACCCACCGCGGCGTGCGCACCGGAGATCCGGAGGTCGTCTACGCGGCCGGCAAGACGGCGGCGGAGACGGTCGGCATCGTGACCGCCCTGCGCGCGGCCAGCGATGCGGGCCGGCCCAGCCTGGTCACCAGGGCCGGGCGGGACACCGTCGACGCCCTGCTCGAACGCTGGCCGGACTGCACCGTCACCGACCGGGCCCGCCCGCTCGCGACCGTCGCCGTCGGACCGCTCCCACCGGCCCGCGGCCGCGTCGTCGTCGTCTGCGCCGGCACCTCCGACACGCCGGTCGCCGACGAGGCGGCCCTGACCGTCGCCGCCAGCGGGGTGGGCGTCGAAGTGCTGCGCGACGTGGGCGTCGCCGGGCTGCACCGGCTGCTCGCCGTCCGCGACGTGCTCGCCGGCGCCGACTGCCTCGTCGTGGTGGCCGGGATGGAAGGTGCACTGCCCAGCGTGATCGGCGGCCTGGTGGGGGTGCCGCTCGTCGCCGTGCCCACCAGCGTTGGATACGGCGCCGCGTTCGGCGGGCTCGCGGCCCTGCTCGGAATGCTCACCGCGTGCGCGCCCGGGATCGCCGTCTGCAACATCGACAACGGCTTTGGCGCCGGCCTGTTCGCCGCCCGAGTAGCCCGCGCCGCCGGGAAGGTCGCCCATGAGTGACGTTCAGCTGAGTAACGCCCAGCGACACGCACCCGAGCTGGGCGCGGCGGCCCGCCTCGCGCAGGCCGGCCCACGAGCGCAGCGACCAAGGGGCCGCAGCGCCGCGCCCGCACGGAGCGAACCGGAGACACAGTCGTGACGGGTCGCCGGATTGGCTGGCTTGATCTGTCGTGCGGGGCGAGCGGGGACATGCTGCTCGGTGCGCTGGTCGGCGCCGGGGTGCCTCTCGACGTCATCGCCGGAGCCGTCGACGCGCTCGCGCTGCCCATCCGGATCGAGGCGCGTGCGGTGCGGCGCGCGGGCCTTGCGGCGACCAAGGTCGACGTCGTCGCCCCCGCCGACGACACCGTCCGGACCTGGGCGGACGTTCGCGCCCTGCTCGCCGACGCCCCCCTGGCCGGGCCGGTCAGGGAGCGGGCGTCTGCCGTCTTCGCCGTGCTGGCCGCGGCCGAGGCGCGCGTGCACGGGATCGAGCCGGACGAGGTCCACTTCCACGAGGTCGGTGCACTCGACGCCATTGCCGACGTGGTCGGGACGAGTGCCGGCCTGGTCCACCTCGGCCTGGACGAGCTCGTGACCACGCCGATCGCGCTCGGCGGCGGCCGGGCACGGACGGCGCACGGCGTGCTGCCCGTCCCCGGGCCCGCGGTCCTGGAGCTGCTGCGGGCGGCCGGCACGCCCGCGGCCGGCGGCCCCGTGCCGGTCGAGCTGTGCACGCCGACGGGCGCCGCGATCATCGTCACCGCGGCGACCGGTCACGGCCCGATGCCGCCGCTGCGGGTGACCGCCGTCGGCGCGGGCGCCGGCACCAGAGACCTCGCCGACCGGCCCAACATCGTCCGGCTCGTGCTCGGCGCCGCCCTCGAAGGCGACGACGCGCCGGCCAGTGGAGGTCCGCGAGGCGGCGTCTCCCGGGCCGGCGCCGTGCTCGGACCTGCGCCCGCGCCGGTCGGCTCCCGGCCCCCGTCGACGGGGCGCGCGCACGGCGGGCACTCCCACCCCGCGCACGCCGACCACGGACGAGGGGACGACGGCCCCGTCCCGGACGGCCCGGTACCCGACGGCCCCGCACTCGACGGCCCGGTACCCGACGGTCCCGCACTCGACGGTCCCGCACTCGACGGCCCCGTGCCGGCTGGTCCGGCGTCGGACGGGTCCGGGTCGGATGGCCCCGTCGGCGTCGTCCACCGTCACGGGCGCCTGCGTCCCGAAGTACCAGGCGGGCTGCGCACGACCGACGAGCTGGTCATCGAGGCCAACGTCGACGACCTCGACCCGCGCGTCTGGCCGTCGGTGCTTGCCGCCCTGCTCGCCGCGGGTGCGGTGGATGCCTGGCTCACCCCGATCCTGATGAAGAAGGGCCGCCCGGCGCACACGCTGCGGGCGCTGGTGGCGTTCGAGGCCGCGCCGGCGGTGCGGGCGGCTGTCTTCGCGCACACGTCGACCCTGGGACTGCGTGAGACGGCGGTGCGCAAGCACGCGCTCGCCCGCGCCGTACGCGTCGTGGAGGTCGGTGGCCAGGCGATTCGGGTCAAGATCTCCCCCGGTCTGGCCGGCGCCGATCCTGCCGCAGGTGACCCGGCCGCGGACGTGCCGGCCGGCGCGGGCGGCGTGGCGCAGCCGGAGTGGGAGGACGTGGCGTCGGTCGCGGCGCTGCTGGGCTGGCCGGCGCGCCGAGTGCTCGACGCCGCGCAGGCCGAGGCGCGCGCCGGTCACTGGGTTTCGGCCGCGGCCGGCGGGTAGATCCGGTCCGAGCCACCTTCGCCTCGGCTGGACAGGTGTTATCGCCCGCTCGGGCGGTGTCCTGTCCAGGCGAAGATGGCGAATGCCGTGCGGGCTGCTCTGGGCTTCGCCAGATAGGTCTGGACGGCTGGGTGCCGGGTTGTCCCGAAACACCGGCCGCGCGGGAGTAAGCCGACCCTCGTCAAGGTCCTGCCGTCCAATGCTGCTAAGGGTGCGGCGGAGCACGGAGATCGAGGAGGTCAGCCCGAGGCGTTCTTGGGTAGTCGGCGCCGAGATAGCCGCCGGCCGCGCCGCCGACTCCGCAGGCAAGCCCCCAATGCCCAGTGAGGCGGGATTGCCCCCGGTGTGGTCAGCGCGAGGACCGCATAGGTCGCGGCGGTCTCCGACCTGTACTCGAACGTCCTCGGAGCGCTTCGCAGGCTTCAGGAGAATCCGGGTATCGTTTGGGGCTTCTTCGGCGACCCGAACCTCGCCTACATCCCCTGGTACGCGGTCCAGCTACTTGCATTCTTCTCAATAGGTGTCAGCGTCGCACGCAACGCCGAGAGGCACTCCCTCGACCTAATTCAGCGCGCGACCGGCGTCATTGCCGACTGAGCTGATGGGTCCTGTTATGCGTGTCATGCCACGACTGTTTCGCGTGAAGCATTAGTCGTGGGACCTGATGGGGAACGGTGAAGGGGATCCGGTTCTGCTCCGGGATGGCGTTTGTGGGCGCCGACACGCCGACTATCGTTCTGGGCGGCGCAAAGGCCGGCCGCGATAGCTTCCTTAAGCGGCATCCGGGCGACAGCTCGAACCAGATAATCAGTTTTCACGCATCATCACTGTGAGGTATCTGTGCGCAGACTCTTGCCCGTTCTGGCGGCTACGGCGGCCATTGTCGGTCTTACGACCGCGGCGCCCGCTTTGGCGGACACGACAGGAAACACCTCCACGACGGTCACTTTGACCTCGACGGGAGTACTCGCTATTACCGTGCCGGGCACGTTCGCCGTCACCGGCTCGGTGACCGACACCACCCTCGGCGGGCAACTGGGCGCCGTTCAGGTTACCGACGAGCGCAGTGCCGATCCCGCGGCCTGGACCACGTCCGTGAACGCGACGCCGTTCGTCAACGGTAGCCACACCCTCGGCGCCGCGACCTATGACCCGGGCGTCGTGACGACGACAGGAATCCCGCCGAGCCAGGTGACGACGAACGTCGTGACGCTCTCCACGTCCCCGCAGGCCGTCGTAACCCTCGATGGAGGAACGGGCTTCTCCGGAAACAACACGGGAGCATGGAACCCGAACATCACGGTGGCCATTCCCGCCGGAACCGTGACGGGAACATACACCTCGACCATCACCCACTCGGTCGTCTGACAAGGTGACCTTCGCTGTGCGACGTGTACTTCTCACGCTCGCCGCCGCGGTAGCCGGGATCGTCCTCCCGGCTACCAACGCGCTTACCGGGCCCGCCGCGGCGGCACCGCCGGTGACCCCGAACCCGGGCAGCATCGGCATCCGTCTGGTCGAGGTCCCCGCGGAGGCCGCGGACGATCCGCGGGCGCGGATCTACATCACCGACCATCTCAGTCCCGGAACGGTCATCCACCGGCGGATAAGCGTCAGCAACCTGAGCGACGCCACGCGACGCATCACGCTCTACCCGGGCGCGGCCACGATCGAGGGCGGGAGTTTCAATGTCGCGCCCGGGCATACCGCCAACGAGCTGACCACCTGGATCACGGTCGACCAGCCGTCGCTGACGCTCCCACCCCGCAAGGCCGGTACCGTCACGGCGACGATCGCCGTCCCACGGGACGCCTCTCCCGGCGAGCACTACGCCGCGATCTGGGCGGAAACAGCCAAGGCGAGCCAGGCAAGAAGTCAGAACGTGATCGAGGTTAGCCGGGTCGGCGTACGGGTGTACCTGTCCATCGGCCCAGGGGGCGCTCCGCCGGCGGACTTCACCATCACGTCACTCTCGTCGACGAGGCTGACAGACGGTCGGCCCGTCACGACCGCGCAGATCCACAACACCGGAGGCCGGGCCTTGGACCTGACCGGCGATCTCACCCTGACCCACGGTCCGGGCGGGCTGAGCGCGGGCCCGTTTCCAGCCCAGCTGGGCAGGACGCTCGCGCCCGGGCAGTCCGAACCCATCAACGTGACCCTAGACAGACAGCTGCCCGGCGGGCAGTGGACGGCCCTGTTCCGCCTCAAGAGCGGGCTGACCGAACGAACCGCCCGAACGGTGATCGCGTTTCGCCCGGGTAAGACCACTTCTGCCTCGGGGCGCTCGCTGTCCAGTCGCGGCTCCGTCGCCGCCATCGCCGTCGGCACCGTGCTGCTCGCGGCAGTCCTGGCGTGCACGCTGCACCGTCGTCGACGCCGCGGGTCCTCGGGCGGAAAACCGGCTGAAGGCTGATCGGGCCGCGGTGTCCGTGACCCAGTCAGCCCGCGTACTGGCTGATGCTTCCGGGGTGACGCCGTGGCGTGCGCCCCTGCGGTTCCCGTGCGGGCGACCGAGCGTCCTGGCCGTCGAGGTCAGAATCGTGGGCGTGATCTCCGCCGCCGGAAACCCGCGGGCGACGAGCAGGGGGCTGAGGATCGAGCCTTCGCCGATGCCGTAAACGCCGCCAACCAGGCCGACCAGCAACGCGGGTACGCGCGGATCTGGCGTCCGGCTTGAGTTCTGGCGCGGCGGTCAGTGCCGCGATTCTGCGCCTTGATCGCGTGCTGTGGCTCCGGACTCGCGGTTCTGGGGCGGTGGCGGACGGTTCGACCTCGGGGTCCTGTATCTGCGTCGATACGCTTGGCCGTCGCGGCGACCATGGCCTCGATGACGCTGATCGCCTCACCGCCAGCGGTCACTGGCACGACCATAAAGGACGCGATCCTCGCGGCGTCGAGAGCAGGCGATCTGGGACTTGCTCGAACCCGTGCCGTACCTGTGGACCGACCTTGCCCAGGACAGCAAACACGTGAGGACTGTCCGCTCGGTTCTTCTGGAGTATCCAGGGGAGCTTTCCGATGACGTGCTGGTCGCCTGCCTTCCTACGGTGACCTCGACGATGTCCGCGCAGGGCGGAAGGCAGGCGCTACACCACACCCGAACTCCTGGACCTCATCCCCGCCCGCCACGTACTCGGCTACGCCAACCGGGCCGAGCGGATCGCGGAAAGAATCATTGAGGTCTGCGGCGACCAGATCGGCCGATGGCGGGCCCCTCGCCGCCGCCGCGCAGACCAAACCCCCAGCCTCGATGACCTTCAAAGCGTGGCTCGCGCAGCTCACCGACCCGAACTGACAAACAAGACCATGGTCAGGATGGGGGTGCGTTACCAGGGCGGAGTCGGGCTGGCAGGGCTTCGGTGACGACGCGCGACACGATCTCGTCCTGATTTTCACCAACCCTGATGATCTTCTCGTGGGGGACGCCGAGAAGGTCCTCGGGGACGTACCGCTCGGCGAGCTCACGGGCGCCGTAGCCGCTGGCGTTGGCTTTGGTCGCGTGGCGGCGCAGCGTCTCCACCAGGGCGGTCAGCTCCCGCAGCGTGCTCGGGCAACTGAGCGAACCACTCCAGGCACTCAGGAGACGGATCCCGGCGCATGCTCGCCACGAGGTTGGCCGGCAGACCAAGCGCCGCCACATCATCCTGCGCCATCCCGATGACCGATGAAGGCGCCATGATCAGTAGGAGCCGGCGGTGGCGGGACCGCCTCGCCACCCGACACTGGAACCTCGCCCCGAGGCGCGCCACGTAGATCTGGACATCGCCACTCTGGGCTGGACCAGTCAGGCGGGAGGCCCTGGGGTAGGCCCGCCAGAGTGCGGCATGGGACTATGGGGTGGGTGCTTATAGTGATCTTTGGCCATTCCGCGCCATGGACCAGCCCACCGATGGTCTAGTCCACGGTGTGCCCAGTCCCCGACGGAAGGGGTTCCTGTGCACGGAGCGGGCACCGGGCCGGATCGTGATTGCCTCGCCGATGGCGGGGCGGACCGGGCGGGATCATGAGGAGCGACGCGGACATAGACGCCGGCGACGAATATCCGCACGCGCGGAACGCCGGTCAGCCGCGTGTGGACGTCGCCAGGGCGCCCGCCGGCGCGAACCGCCTGGACCCCACGGCCCTGCCCTTCGCCGCCGGCTACCTGGGCCAGGCCGCCGGGGTACCGGCCAGCCCGCCCGACCCAGGCCGCGGCCCTCGGAAGAACGCCCGCGACCGCGCGGCCGACGGCTCCGACGGATACGGCCACGGCGGATACGACGCCCGCTACGACGCGGCCGGCCCATCGGCGATGCCCGGGCTAGGACGCCTGCCCGGCCTGCGTGACCCGGGCCATGTGCCGCCTCCGCCGCCTCCGCCGCCTCCGGTCCCGCCGCCCGGCGGTGAGTACCCGCGGTACGCCGCTCCCGCCGACCGCGGGTACGGCGGACATGCCGGCGCTGGTCTGGCCGCTCCCGCCGCTCCGGCCGGCCGGGGGCCGACCGCGCGGGCCGTCCTCGCGCCGGCTGCCTCGGCCGCCGCAGCGCCGGCTCGGCCGGACGTCTCTCGCGGCTACGACGGCCCCGGCGGCGGCCGCGCCCCGAACGGAGCCGGAGCGCCGAGCCGAGCCTCGGCCGCGCCGGCACCCGCCGCCGCGAACGGTCACGCTGCACCTAACGGATCTGGCGCGCCCAACGGTCACGGCGCGCCCAACGGATTCGGTGCGCCCAACGGGTCGGCCGCCGCGAACGGGTACGGCGAGCCGCGGGCTTTCGACGGTCCGCGCGGGTTCGCCCCGCCGGCCGCGCCCGCCGGGGCACGCGGATACGGCGCCGACGACCTGGCCGGCTGGCAGGCCGCGGCGGCCGCCGGTCCAGAGCCGGGCGAGCCCTCCCGGGCGCCGTGGACGGTCTCACCGCCGCCGCCGGGCGGTGCCCGCCACCCGGGCGGCCCGGGCCGCCCGGGTCAGCCGCGAGGCGACGCCGACGCCATCGACGTCGATGGTGGCTCGTGGTCCCCGGGTCCGCCACCGCCGGTCGCCCCGGCCGGCGCGGGTAACGGGCGGCCCGCTGCGTGGTCCGCGGCGCAGGACGGGCAGGTGCCGGCAGGACCGGCCGGATTCGGGGGCGCGCCGCCGGCTGGTGCCGGCTACCCACCCTTCGGCGGGCCGACCGCGGCCGACCCGTCCGGGCACAGGCAGCGGCCCGACCCGCTCGGCGGTTTCGGAGTCGATGCGCCCGCCCCGCCGCCTCGGATGATGCCCGACGGCTGGTCGGTCGGGGCCCCCGATCACCCGCCGGCCGGCGACCCCGCGACGCGGCGGCCGGCCCCGCCGGCGCGAGCTGGCACCGTGGCCGGCGTCGACGGAGCCGTCGGCATGCCCGGGCCGCCGGGATCCGTCGACGGCTGGCAGTCGGGCTACGCCACCCCCGCCATGTCGGCGGCGCCGGCGCCCGGTCGGCCGGGGACGGCCAGCCCGTTCCCGAGCCGAGGCGGGTCGCCCGCCGCGGCGGGCGACCCGTTCGACGTCGGCGCGCGCGACCCGAGGGCGCCCGGCGGCCGGGAGCACGCCGGGCGGCCCGCGGGCGGCGCGGACCCGATCAACGGCCGGCCCACGCCGGTCGCCGGCGGCGCGATGTTCGGCGGGCGCGAGTCCGTGCCGGGCGCGGCCGGCCACCATGATGGGGGCTACCGCGCGGGCCCGTATGCCGACGGTCCCTACGGACCTGGTCATCCGTCCTGGCCGACCGGCCTCGCCGTCGACAACCCGCTCGCTCCCGCCAGGCCGCAGTCGCCCGGGATCCCGGCCGAGCCGCAGCGGCGACGGCCGGCGGGCCTCGGCCCCGATCTGGGTGGTGCCGCGGCCGAGCCGCGCGGGCTGCCGCCGACCGGCGGTGTGAACGGGCGTGGCGCCTTCGGCGTTCCGCCCGGCGCGGCACCGGCCGGGGTCTTCCCGCCGCCTGCCGGGCCGACGCCCGCGGTCGGGGGCCCGGCGGGCACGCCGGTCGGGCGGTTCCCGGCCGAGCCGGCGGCCGGCCAGCAGCGCTGGGAGGTGTCCGGTGGGCGCGGCGACGTCGCCGGCTTCGAGCCGTCGCGGCGTGCCGGCCCGATCGTCTTCGGCGGCCCGCATGACGCGCGCCTCGCGGGCGCCGGTCCCGACGTCAGCGTCGACGGCGACCCGCGCGCCGGCCGCGTGCCGGGCGCCGCGCCGACTCAGGGCAACGGTGCCTGGCCAGGCCATCCGGGCGGTGGCATCGCCGTGGGCGGCGACGCCGGCTCGTCCGGCCGGCCACGCCCCGCAGACGGTTCCTGGGTCGTCGAGGGCTCCCCCGGCGCGCCGGGGCGGCCGGCCCCTGGCCGGGTCGACGCGGGCGCGGCCTGGCAGGGGCACGGCGATCGGTCGGCCTCGGTGGCCCGCCCGACCGAGGCGTTCGACCCGTTGTTCGGCGACCTCCCCATCGGTGGGCGGCCGGGTGCGCGTCCAGCCGGGGCGGGGGTGCCCGACGGCCGGGCCGGCGGGTTGATGCCGGGTGCGCCGGTGCCAGGTGCTCCGCAGGGCGGCCAGCAGGCGCCGCCTGGGCAGCCCGGCCAGGCGGCCCAGGGCTACCCACCACGCCCCCAGTTGCCGGCGCCCGGTACCCCGGACGGCTCGTCGTCGGTTCCCGGCTCGCCGACCACGTTCGCGCCGCTGCACGACCGCGCGCCGGGATTCCAGCCGTCCACGCAGTTCCCTGCGCCGGCGCCGAATCCCCTCGTGCAACCGCCCCCGCTGCCGGCGCCAGGCATGGCTCCGGGACCAGGCATGGTTCCGGGACCAGGCATGCCGCCGGGTCCGGGCATGCCGCCGGGTCCCGGCATGGCGCCCCGGGGTGCCATGCCGCCCCCCACGGCGGCCGCCCTGGGGGCGCCCCCACGACCGCCCGTGGCACCGCCGCCCGGCGCCGCCGGCAGGCGCCGGGCGGCGGCCGGCCCCGCTCCCGCGGATCACGAATCGTTCGGCCGCCCGCAGAACGCTCGCCCGGAGAGCGGCCGGCCGGCGGGTCGGCCCGCCCCGGCTCCCGGCGGGACCCGACCGGGTCACCAGGACCCGTGGGACGACATCGACGGCCCGCCGCCCCGCCGCGCGGGCGCGGCGGCGCCGGACGGCCGGGATGGTCGAGGTGCCCGCCCGGGATGGGACGGCCGGGAGGCGCAGGACGACATCGGGGCGCCCTACTCGCCGGCGCGGCGGCGGAACACGCCGGCCGGTCCCGAGCTGCAGGACTTTCCCGACGACCTGGATGCGGCGAACCGGACGGGCGGCGGCCGCCACGGCGTCGGCCATCCGCCGGCAGCCCTCTACGGCGACGCCCTGCTCGCGCCCGCCCAGGAGACGGCCGCCCGGGGCTGGCGCAAGGTCGTCTTCCAGATGTCCGGCGGCGCGGTGAACCCCGGCCCGTCACCCGACGAGGCCCGGCACAATCGGCTGCTCGGGCACATCCGCACGCCGCTGATCGACTGCCACCGCATCGCCGTCCTGTCGCTGAAGGGCGGGGTCGGCAAGACGACGACCACGATCGGCCTCGGCTCCACGCTCGCGGACCTGCGCGACGACCGGGTGGTGGCGATCGACGCCAACCCGGACCGCGGCACGTTGGGCACGAAGGTGCAGCGGCCCTCGCCGTACACCGTCCGCGACCTGCTGGAACACGCTCCCGGGCTGTTCCGCTACGTCGACGTCCGGCAGTACATGGCCCGGTCGGACTCCCGGCTGGACGTGCTCGCGTCGGCGGACGACCCGGAGATCTCGGAGGCGTTCGCCGACTCCGACTACCGCGCCGTGGACGACGTGCTGCAGCGCTACTACTCGATCCTGCTGACCGACTGCGGCACCGGCATGCTGCACAGCGCCATGGGCGGCGTGCTAAGCCTCGTCGACACGCTGGTGATCGTGACGAGCTCCAGCGCCGACGGGGGCACGTCGGCCAGCGCCACCTTGGACTGGCTCGACGCGCACGGCTACGCCGACCGGGTTCGGGACGCGGTGGCGGTGATCTCGATGTTGCCGCAGAACGGCGAGGGCGTCGACGTGGACGCGCTGGAGCAGCATTTCGCGGCCCGGACCCGGCGGGTGGTGCGGGTGCCGTGGGACCCGCACCTGGCGACGGGTGGCCGGATCACCCTGAGCGAGCTCAAGCGGGAGACCCGCCGGGCCTACCAGGAGCTGGCCGCTGCCGTCGCCGAGCGGTTCGCCCCACCGGACCTGGACGACGCCGGCTTCCCGATCGCCCCGCCGCGCCCGAACGACCGCCTGTTCTCCTGAGATCCGGCGCGCGGGCGCCGGGTCTCGGACCGGCGCAGGGTGCCCGTCGGCGTGGCGGCGGCGGCTCGTGCGGGCCGCGTAGCGTGCGGTCATGGTGAACGCGCCGGCCGGCCGTCGGCCGTACGTGCTACTGAGCTGCGCTGCGTCGATCGACGGCTACATCGACGACGCGAGCGAGTCGCGGCTGCGGCTGTCCAACGACGCCGACTTCGACCGGGTCGACGAGGTGCGCGCCGGCTGCGACGCGATCCTCGTCGGCGCGGGCACGATCCGGGCGGACAACCCGAGGCTGCTCGTCCGGTCGCAGGCCCGCCGGGACGCCCGGGTCCGCGGCGGCCGGCCGGCCGACCTGCTCAAGGCGACCGTCACCGGCGGCGGCGACCTCGACCCCGACGCCCAGTTCTTCGCCACCGGCGACGTCCCGAAGGTCGTCTACACGGTGACGGCCGCGGCGGAGAAGACCCGGGAACGCCTCGGCGCGGTCGCCGAGATCGTCGACGCGGGGGAGGCGGTCGAGCTGGGCCGGGTGCTCGCCGACCTGGCGTCCAGGGGCGTCGGGCGGCTGCTGGTCGAGGGTGGGGGCGCCGTGCACACGCAGTTCCTGGCGGCCGGGCTCGCGGACGAGCTCCAGCTCGCGCTCGCGCCGTTCTTCGTCGGCGACCCGCGTGCCCCGCGCTTCGCCGGCGACGGCGCCTTCCGGTGGACGCCGTCGTCCCCGGCCCGCCTCGTCGACGTCACCCGGCTCGACGACGTCGTCGTGCTCCGCTACGCCCTGTCGGACCGGTACCCGGGCCGGCCGGCGGGCGCCGACCGCGAGCCTTCTCCGGCGTAGCGTTCCGCGTCGCCTGGCAGTTCGGCGTCCGACCCCGGGCGCCGCGACGGGCCGCGGGGCTGCGGATTGGCACGTCTCAGCCGGTGGCGTCGGGGACGGTGAACGGGTCGGCGACGTCCGCGACGGCGGTGACCCGGTGCAGCACGAACCGGCGCGGGCCGCCGCTGTTCTCGTCCCAGGCCGTCAGCCAGCCGCCGTCGAGCGCCGTCGGCCGCACGATCCGGTCGCTCGGCGTCCCTTGTTGGTCGACGTAGCCGAGCACGACGCGGCGCCGGTCGCGGACCGCGGCCTGCAGCCGGACGAGGATCATCGGTGCGGACCGGACCAGGCCCTCGAGCTCGCTGAGGCTGCCCGTCGTGCCGCCCGCGCGGACGCCGGCGAGCCGCAGAGCCTGCGCGCTCTCGTCGCCGCGGCGCACCAGCCGGACGGCGTCGCGCAGCTGCCCCCGACGGACCGCGACCGGGTCGGCCGCGGCCGACCGGGCCCGCGCCGGTGTCCGGTGCGCCTCCGGCCGGCTCACGACGACCCGGCCGTCCGCGCCCTCGGCCGCGGGCGCGAAGCCGGCCGTACGCAGGCCGTCCAGCAGCTCGGCGACCTTCATCCGGGAGATCACCACGGTCGGGGCGATCCGGCGCAGCCCGAGCGTCTGGGTGCGCCGCGAGGCCAGGACCTCGGACAGCAGCACCGGGTCGTCGCAGCGCAGGTAGGACTCGGCCGGGCCGGACCGCAGCCGGCCGTGCCGCCGGGCCGTGTCGTCGACCAGGTAGCTGAGGGCCTGCGGCACGCCGCCCCGACCCAGCCGGGTGAGCAGGTCGTGGATGTCGGCCGGCGCCCGGCCCGCGTCGAACGCGCGGCGCAGCGAAGCCTCGGAGAACCGGAAGACGGTGGCGGCGCCGGCCGACTCGATGTCGGCGAGCTGGGCCAGCTCGGCGGCGACCTGCGGGGTCAGCGGACCGGGCGCGACGGCGGTCAGGTCCGCCTGCAGCAACAGTTCCTCGACGGGTTCGGGCAGCAGCGGCGCGAGGGCGTCGGCGAGGGCGTCGACGAACGACCCCGGCGGCCCGGCGCCGCCCGCGGCGCGCGCCGCCGGTGAACCGCCGGCGGTGAGCATCTCGGCGAGCAACCGGCCGGTGGTTGCCGGCACGCCGCGGCCGGTCAGACCCAGCAGCTCCGCCTCCCTGACCGTCGCGTCGACCATCCGGTCCAGCAACGCCCCGCCGCGCCGCGGGGCGCGCCACGCCAGCAGGGCCCGCACCGAGTCCGCGGCCGGCGCGACCCCGGCCGGCGCGGCCGCGAGCGCCACCAGCACCTCGATCCGGGTCGCGACGGCGGCGCCCCGGCGCACGTCGACCGACAGCGCGGAGACCTGCCGGCCGCGCTCGTCGCGCTCCCCGACCAGCGAGGCGACCGCCGCCGACCTGACCCAGCCATCGACCAGCAGCGCCCACCGATACCCGGGCGCGTCGACGGTCCACCGGTCGAACGCGGTCGTCGGCATGATCCGCACGTCGACGCCGGCGGTCGCGTCGACGAGCCCGGCCGCCGACGCGAGCTCGACAACGAAGGCGGCGACCGGCTCGGAGACGTCCAGCAGCTTGGCCGCGGCGCGCAGGTCCCGCACGCTGAGCCCGCCGGTGCGCAGCGGGACGATCGGAGCCGTCCCCCACGCGTCGAGCAGCGTGCCGACGTGCCGAACCACCGCGTCGGCGGCGAGCGCCGCAGCCGGGTCGACGGACGTCGGCTCCACGGAACGGCCCGTCAGCGTCGGTGGCCGCGGGTGCAACGTCCCGGCGGGCGCGTCGCCGCGCAGCGCCATCCCGACCTCGCGGGGCATCTCCACCTCGTCCGCGTCCACGCCGACGAGCAGGCCGCGGGCGAGCAGCTCCTCGACGGGGGTCCGCGCGGCGGCAACCGTGAGCAGCCGGCCCGCGTCGGCCGTCGCGCCGCGCGCCGGTCCCGCCGCGAGGCGTTCCAGGATCCGGACGGCCGCCGGCGAGCACTCCGCGGCGAGGCCGCGTACCACCTCGGGGTCCGCCAGCCGGTCACTGATCGCGGCGACGAGCGGGTCGCGCCTCGCGGCCGCCAGTCGGGTTCCGCCATCCCGGCCGAAGCCGTCGCGTACCTGGCCGTCCTGCCCGTCGTGGCCGGTGGCCGCCGGCAGGCCGAGCGCGGTGGCGAGCCGGGCGAGCTGCGCAGGCCGGTAGCCAGCCAGGCAGTCGCGGAAGGGCCGGCCGAGCCCCAGCGGCCGGTCCCCGAGCACCTCGTCCGCGGTGGTGGCCAGCCGCAGCGCGTCCGGCGGGCCCCAGAGCAGGCCGCGGGCCCGCAGCGCCGCGACCGACGGGCCGACGTCGAGGCCGCCGCAGAGCTCGGCGAGCCGCGCCACCGAGACGGGGCCGGGCAGCAACGTCAGCACGGCGCCGACCTCGAGGGTGAACGTGTCGAGGGAGTCGAGCGCGCGCAGCACGCTCACCCGGATCTCGAGGCGCGCGGCGAGGATGTCGAAGTCCGGCGGGGGTGGCGTGGCGAGGTCCGGGCGCAGCTCGAACAGCCTGGTGAGCTCGTCGTCCGAGCGGGCACGCAGCCACGCCGGAAGCGTGGTCGGCTCCGCGTCGCCCTGGCTGACCACCGATGACACCCTCCGACGGTAGCCCAGCCGGGTGACGAAGCCGTCGGCGCGCGGCCCGGGCGGGCGGGGCGCGCCCTCGTCGTCGCCCGTCATCGCCCGCTCCGGGCCGCCGCGGGGGTGCTCCCCGGCGTCAGAAGCCGGCCTCGACGACGAAGCCGAAGTGGTGGTCCCTGGCCCAGGCGGAGATCCTCGCCTGCAGCCCGGCGTCGCCCGGCAGCGCCAGCTCGCGGCCGAGGGAGACACCCATGGTCGCGACGCCGACCAGCGCGATCGTCTTCACCGATCTGGCGATCGGCCGGTGCTCGGGGGGCGGCTGGCGCGGGCGGCGGGTCGGGGTCGCCCCGGTGGCGGGCTGCCAGCCGGTGTCGCCGGCCGGCTGCGCCGCGCCGTCCTTCGCGGCCGCCCGGCCCGATCCGGCGGGGGCGAGGCCACCGCGGACGGACAGGTTGAGGTTGGTGGAACTGACGTCGTCCAGGCCGCTGTCCGGCGGGACCGGACTGGCCGCGGCCCGGCTGCCGCGGTCGGTTCTGCCGTGCCTGCCCGCAGCTCTGGTATTGCCGGCCGCCGCGCGACCCGTGCGCCCGGTCGCGGCGGCGCGACCGGTCTGTCGGGCGTCGGTCTCCCGGGCGTCCGCCGGCCGAGCCTCGGGCCGTCCGGTCGCTGTGGCGCGGCCGGTGTCGTCCGTCCCGCCGGCTCGCCGGGACGCGCCGCGGGCGCCCTGACGGGACCCTCCCGCCCGGTCCGCGCGACTGGTCGATTCAGGGCGGTCGGAGCGGTCGGAGCGGTCGGAGCGGTCGAGGTCGCCGGGCCCGGACCCGCCGCCTCGCCGGGCCCGGGCGGTGCCGGCGATCTGGTCCGGCTCTGCGCCGGGCATCCCGGCCGGGTCGCCGGGATGATTACCGCGGCCGTCCCGGCCGCCGCGGTCCGGCCGCCGCCCGCGACCCTCATGGCCGGCCTCGTCCCGGGCTTCGCCCTGGGCGGCACCGCCCGCGGCCCGGCGGGCGCGTCGTCGCCCGGGCAGCAGGATCCGGTCGGTGCGGTCGACGTGGTCACCCGGCGCGGGCTGGGACCTGTCCGCCGCCGACTCGTGCCTGGACGGCGCGAAGAGCGGCCGATCGAACTCCGCGGGCCCGGGCGCGGGCTGCGGCCCAGGGATGTCGGGCTGTCGCGGCATGCTGGGGTGCCGGTCCTGGCGCGGCGGCCCGTGGTGAGCAGGCAGGGCGGTGGGGCCGGGCGTGGCGAACTGGCCGGGCTCGGAGTCGCGACGAGAAGCGGCCTGGTACCCCGAGATCCCGCCGTAGCCGGGCACTTCGCCGTAGCCGGGCACTCCGCCGTACGCCGGTGCGCCGTGGTGCGGGGCCGAGTTGGGATGCTCGGCCCCGGCCGTGTATTCGACCTGGCCGTCGCGGCCGGGGACTTCCCCGTAGCCCGAGACGTCGACGTCGGCCGGCGTTTCGACGTGGCCAGGCCTTTCGACGTAGGCCGGCCCTTCGGCGTAGCCGTGCGTTCCGGCGTAGCCGGGCGCTCCGGTGTAGCCCGGCGCTCCGGAATAGCCCGGTGTCGCGACGTAGCTGGGCGTCGCGGTGTGGCCGGGCTGGCCGTCGTACTCGGATACCCCGCCGTAGCCAGACGTCCCGCCATGGACGGACAAGCCGCCATGGACGGACACATCGTCGTTGGCAGGCTGGCCGTATGCCGGCTGGCCGTGTCCCGGCTGGCCGTGGTGGTCGGGCGGGGCGCCGTCACCGGGCCCGGTGACGTACCGCGCCGCGCCGTGGTCAGGCATGGCGAAGGGCGTCTGCTCGGTCGAGTGGCCGTCCCAGCTGGCCACCGGCGCCGGCGGTTGCGACAGCTGATCCCACGGCTGCGCCTGCCAACCGTCGACGTGCCCATGGCCCGGCACGTGGCCGTTGGCGTGGCCCTCGAACTGGCCGCCGACCTGGCCGTCGGCGTGGCCTTGGTCCGGCCAGGCGCCCGTCGCCTCGATCGCCCACGGGCGGTCCGCCGAGGTGTCGACCGACCAGGCATCCCGCGCGGCGTCAGGGGCGGAGACGCTGACCGCCGAGGTGCCATCCGCTGAGGTGTGATCCGCCGGGGTGTGATCCGCCGGGGCGCCGACCGTCGGGGTGCCACCCGATCCGGCGCCGTCGGTCCAGGCTCCGTCCGACCAGGCGGCGCCGGACCACGAGCCGTCCGACCAGTCATCGCCGTGGTCGCCCCGGGCTCCCTCGACCTTGATGACCACGGAGGGAACCTCCTCGGTCCACGCGCACCGCCTGTCCGGGCGACAGCGGCGATCTGGAGCGGCGACCTGGCGGTGGCGGCGCGGACGTCCACTGCCTCGGCGGCATGCGGCGAGCAGCGCCGTGTCGGCCACGGTCAGGATTCAGCCTAAGAGGCGCCGTTTCCGTTCAGACGGCGGGGTGTACTGACGGTGGCCGACCGCGCGCCGATCGGCCGCGCGCATCGGCGCGGGCCGTGCGGCAGCCGTGCGCGAGCGCGTCCGCCCGGCGTGGGGGCCGATCGGCATGGTCAAGATCGCCGGGGACCGTGCTAGCGGCGGTGACGGACCCGGCAGACGCGTTCGAGGAGCAGGGCCGCGGCGATCAGGCTCAGGGCCGAGCCGAGACCGAGACCCGCGGTCACCAGGTCGCCGCCTGCCGTCCCGAACTCGTCGGTCCTTGACGCGGTGTAGCCGAGCAACGCGGCCCACCCGCCGGCCATGGCCGCCGCGGTGAGTGAGCTCGCCTTGGCCAGGGCGGCCAGCCGGGCGACGGTGAGCGCCGTGATCGGCCTGGTGTCGGTGCGGCCGGCGAGTCTGCGGCGGGTGATGCTCGCCGTCTGCACCTCGAGGAGCGCGACGATGAACACCGACAGCGGGCCGGTGCGCGGCAGCTGCGGCAGCGACCGGTACGTCCAGACGAGGAGCAGGTAGGCCAGCACGCCGGCGGCGACGGCGGCGATGACGAGCTCGCGGGCCCGCGTCGGCCTCATCCGCGTCCCCCCACGCCGCCCGACACGCCCGTCGAACGGCGGGAGCGGACCTCAGACGGCCACCTCATCCGAGTGCGAGACCCTCGCCGAGATCCAACGTCGTGCGGTGCAGGCCGGCCGTCTCGCCGGCCGCGGCGAGCCCGGCGACGAGATCGGCGACCCGGCCGTGGCCCGGGATCACCGCGTCCGGCGCCACCTCCAGCCAGGGCACGCAGACGAAGGCGCGCAGGTGGGCCCGCGGATGCGGCACGAGGATCTCCGGATCGTCGCTGACCACCGGGCCGCAGGCGATCACGTCGACGTCGAGGGTGCGCGGCCCCCAGCGCACGATCCGGACCCGGTCGGCGGCCTGCTCCGCCTCGCGGCCGGCGGCGAGCAGCTCCCGCACGGGCGCGGGCCGGGTGAGCAGCACCGCGTTGAGGTAGTCGTCCTGCTCCGGCCCGCCGACGGGCACGGTCTCGTAGACCGGTGAGACGGCGAGGACGCCGAGCCGCCTGTCCAGCAGGGCGACGGCGGCGCGCAGTGTCGCCTCCCGGTCGCCGAGGTTCGAGCCGAGCGCCAGCACCGCCGGCCCGCGCGTCGCGGCCAGGCCGGGCCCGCTGCCGGGGCCGGCCGACTCGTCCGGCCTGGCCGGCCTGGCCGGCTGGTCGCGGCCACCGGGACCGGCGCCGGCGTCCGTCACGGCCGGTCCCGGACGATGGTGACGGCGACGTCCCCGAACGGCAGCGGGATCGGCGCGGCGGGCTTGTGGACGGTCACCTCGGCGCGCCCGACGCGGACGTCGGCGAGGCAGGCGTCGGCGAGGCGGGCGGCGAGCGTCTCCAACAGGTCCACGGGCTCCCCGGCGACGATGCCGGCGAGCGCCTCGGCCAGCTCGCCGTAGTGCACCGTGAGCGTCACGTCGTCGGCGGCCGCGGCGGGTGCCGTGTCCAGCCACAGGGTCACGTCGATGACGAACTCCTGGCCGAGCTCTCGTTCCGCGGCGAGCACGCCGTGCCGGCCGCGCACCCGCAGCCCGGTCAGCGTGATCCGGTCCGTGGGCAGCGGATGCGTCGGCCGCTGCCCGTCGGCCGGCCGCGTCTGCGCCTGGTTCGCCTGCGCCGTCACCACCGTCGCCTCACCCCTCCCGCCGCACGCCTGCTCGGACGCCGCCCGCTGCCGTGTCCATCAACGTCTCGCGGGCCGCGCTCATGCCTACCACGGTCGCGCCGCCTGCTCGGCGGCTCGCCAGGCGCCGACGACCCGGACCGCGTCCACCGCCGGTCGCACGGTGTGCACCCGAACCCCCCACACCCCCTGGTAGGCCAGCAGTGTCGTGGTCGCCTGGGTGGCGTCCTCGCGCCGCTCGACGTGGCGGGGCGCGCCGCCGGGCTCCGCGAGCACGGCGCCGAGAAACGACTTGCGGGAGGTCCCGACCAGCAGTGGCCGGCCGAGCGCCGCCACCGCGCCGAGATGGGCCAGCAGCGTCCAGTTGTGCTCGTAGCGCTTGGCGAAGCCGATGCCCGGGTCGATGATCACCCGGTCCCTGCGCACACCCGCGTCGAGCACGGCGGCCAGCCGATCGGTGAGCTCGGCGACGACGTCCGCCACGACGTCGCCGTAGTGCGCCCGCTTGGCCATGTCGACGCTCGCACCCCGGGCGTGCATGAGGACGTAGTACGCCCCGCGCTCGGCGACGAGCGCGAGCAGGTCGGGCTGCGCCGCCGCGGAGACGTCGTTGACGAGCACCGCGCCCGCGTCTAGCGCCGCCTCCGCGACGGCGGCCCGGGTGGTGTCGATGCTCACGGCGACGCCGGCCGCGGCGAGCTCGGCGACCACCGGCAGCACCCGGCGGCGTTCCTCGGCGACGTCGACCCGGGCCGCGCCGGGCCGCGTCGACTCGCCGCCGACGTCGACCAGGTCGGCGCCGTCGGCCGCCATCCGTAGGCCGACGCGCGCGGCGTCGGCGGGGTCGGCGTAGGTGCCGCCGTCGGAGAACGAGTCGGGGGTGACGTTCACGACGCCCATCACCCGGGTCGGGCCGGGCGCGAGCAGCCGCGTCATGGCGTCGCCGGTCGGGGCGGATTCGGGCCCGGCGCCGTCCGGGCCGGTCATGCCGGCCCCGCGGGCACGATCGGGCGGCGCCGGTAGGTGTACCGGTAGACGGGCCGGAACCCGAGGGTGGCGTAGATCCGGCGGGCCGCGGCGCTGCGCTCCTCGACCTGCAGGTAGGCGCGGTGGGCGCCGAGCGCGCTGGACCAGCGGGTGAGCGCGGCGAGCACGGCCGTGGCCGCGCCGCGGCGGCGAGCGGCCGGCAGCGTGGCCATGCTGTAGATGCCGAGCCACTCGCCGTCGACGACGCCGCGGCCCACGCCGACCGGGGTGCCGTCGAGCGTCGCGGTGACGTAGGCGACGGGCAGGGCGATCTGGGCGAGGATCGCGACGCTCGCCGTGCGGTGGCGGCCGAACATCGTCATCCCGCCGGCGGCGCCGACGTCGAGCCAGCGCTCGTCGGGGGCGTCGCCCCGCCGGGTCCGGACGGCGGTGGGGTCCGCGGAGCCGTCCGCGCCGTCCGCGCCGTCGGCGACGCCCGCGGCGAGGTCGGCCAGGTCTGCGACACACACGTCGGTGGGGCCGTCGTCGTCGCCGTAGCCGGCGGCGTCGAGCGCGGCGGCCAGCTCGCTCGGCCGGGAGACAGGCGTGAGCTGGAAGGTCGGCGGAAGGCCGGCCCGGCCGTAGAACCGCTCGGCCTCGGCGATGGCGGTGGTGACGTCGGTGACGTCGCCGCAGGTCCAGACCGAGTTGCCGCGGCGGGTGGCGCCAGCGGAATCCCGCAGCACCCAGCCGTCGAGCGTCTGCGCGCGCAGCGCCGGCCAGCTGCGGAAGGCCAGCGACTCCAGTCGGATGGTGAGGCCGGCGTGATCGACGTGGGTGAAGGCGGCGCCGGCGGTGGGTGCCGCGAGATCCGGGAACCGGCGGGGCGCGACCAGCGGGTCCGTGGCGACCGGCACCCGGCCGGCGCTCACCGCGTCCCCAGGAGCAGCCATGAACCCGAGGCTACCGAGCCCCTTTGGGCGAGAGACGTTTGTCGTCCGTCACCCGGCGGTCCAGGACGTGATCCCGGCCACCTACGCCCGGCGGTGCCCTATCGCTGCCGCGCCCGGCGCATTCATGACTCTTGGTAGTCAACGGCGGGTGGTGCTCGCCAATGATTCGCGCACGGAGTCCCGCCGCACACACGCCGAGCCCGCTAGGTCGTGAATCTGGACCATAACGGACAAGTCTGGCGCGGACAGGGCGGAAGGCGGGTTCTGGCCCGCTCGTACGATCCCCGCCAAGCACGCCACGCCGGTCACCCGCCGACCCTGACCCCGGTGGTCCGCGCACGACTCCACGCCGCCGCGGACGAGTGGAGGACGCGGCGCCTGCACGGTCCGTGACGGACCGGCTGATCCCACGCGCCTACCCGGCCGGTCGGGTCGCGCCAGGCGTGGTCCGGCCGTGGGCCCTCTCGAGAACGGGTGTGCAGGTCCAGTCGCAGGACTTAGTCTCTCCCGCCAGGGTCCAAGGTCCTTAAACCAGCCCTCTCTTAGTCCATCCAGCCGGTTTCGCCGGCGATTCGGCCTTCACAGGAGGACACCCGATGCAGCCAGTCGCGGGTGGACTGCCCCAGGACCCGGGGAACGCCGCCGCCGGTGCCGCCCCGTCCACGTCCACGTCCGGCGGCGTCGCCGTTCCGGGCGGCGTCGCCGCCGCGGCCGCCGCTCCCGTCGGCGTCCGCACGCCCCGCCCCGCGCCAGCGGAGTTCCCCGCGCCGACCGGCATCCCGGACGCGCGCCGCGCACCCGATGATCATCCGCGTGATTACCCCGGCCTGACCGACCACCACAGCCCACCGAGGCAGCGCGACCGGGGCGGCGCCCACCGGCCGGCCGCGCCTGCCTCCGACCGCCGCCAGTTCCATCGGCTGGCCGCGGGGGCGGTCATGGGCGCGTTGCTCGTGGAGGGCCAGATCCTGGAGGTGTCCGGCATGCTCGCCGCCAGTCCCGTCCACCTGGCCCTCGACCGGGCCGAATACCTGCTCGGCCAGGCGCTCGGCGCCCACGAGGTCATCCCGCCGACGCACGTCCTCGCGCAGACCGCGCGGCTGCACCGCGGCCTGGAACGGCTGGCCCGCCGGCGGATGGCCGACGCCCAGTGGAAACGGCTGCGGGTGGTGGCCGGCCGGGTGGCGGTGCTGCGCGCCGACGCCGCCTTCAAGCAGGGCAACGTCGCCGCCGCTCGGACGTTCACCGCGCAGGGATACGCCGCTGGCCTGGCGGCCGGCGACGGCCAGCTGTGCGGCTCGGCCCGCGAGGTCGGTGCCGTCACCGAGTTCTACGACGGCCGCCCCGACGAGGCGCTGCGGCTGGCCCGGGACGGTCAGCGGCACGTGGCCGCCGGCCCGGTGCGTGCCCGGCTGGTCTGCCAGGAGGCGCGGTCACTCGCCGGCCTCGGTGACGTCGGCGGCGCCGCCCGCGCGCTCGACCACGCCTACGACCTCGCCGACGAGATCCCGCCCGACCGGTGGGGCCGGCCCGGTCCGAGCTTCGACGAGTTCAACCCGGTGGAGGTCGCCTACAACGCGACGACGGCCCTGTGCCTGCTCGGCCGGCCGCGGACGGCCGAGCAGCACGCCGAGCTTGCGCTGCCGAAGCTGGACGGGATGGACGCCCCGGGCTTCCGCTCGGTGATCCGGCTCGACCTGTCGCTGGCGCTCGCCCGGGCCGGGCGTCTCGAGCTGGAGCGGGTGTGCTCGCTGGCCACCGAGGCGATCCAGATCTCCTGGGGGCGCACGGTCGCCTCGGTGTCCGGCCGCGCCGACCAGGTGCTCGCCGCGACCCGGGTGCACGGCGAGGTGCCCGAGGTCCGCGAGCTGGCCGCGCTGGTCCGCGAATGGCAGCGCTCGGCGTCGGAGCAACGGCCCGACGACGGCGCGGCGGTGACGGTCCCGGTGATCACCACCGGGGCGGCCGGCGGGGGACGCCCGGATGTGAGCAGCTGACGGGCGGTTCGCGGGGGGGAACGCGGGACGGCGAACCGGGCGATGAGGAACCAGGCGACGGCGACGGCGGTGGGTCCGCCGCCGAGCGGGAACCGGAGTTACCCGCCGGCGGGCGCTTCACCGCCGACGCCGCCCGCCGGGCGCTCGCCGCGGTCTGCGCCGCGGCCGGGCTGGACGACACCGACGCGGTGGCACTCAAGCTGACCGTCAACTACGTCTACCGGCTGCCGCGGGCCGGGGCCGTCGTGCGCATCGCCACGTCGAGCGCGATGGCGCACCGGGTGCCGAAGGTCGTCGAGGTCGCCCGCTGGCTGGCGGCGCGGGACATCCCCGCGGTCCGGCTGCTGCCCGGGGTGCCCGCGCCGGTGTCGGCGGGCGGCGCGCTCGCGACCGTGTGGGCCGACGCCGGTCCCGGCGCCCCGCCGGCGCCGACGGCGGCCGAGCTGGGCGCGGCCCTACGCCGGCTGCATGCCGTCACGCCGCCCCGGCCGCAGCTGCCCCGGTGGGACCCGCTCGACGACGTGCGGCGGCGGATGTCCGACGCAGAGGCGCTGCCGGCGGCCGATCGGGCCTTCCTGGAGGAGCTCGCCGGCCGGGTCGCCGAGGGTCTGCGGACCGTGCGCTACCGGCTGCCACCCGTGGTGATCCACGGCGACGCCCATCTCGGCAACCTGATCCGGCGGCCCGACGGGCAGGTGGTGCTCTGCGACTTCGACTCGGTGAGCATCGGCCCCGCCGAGTGGGACCTCGTCCCGGTGGCCGTCGGCACGATCCGGTTCGGCTACCCGGCAGCTCGGCACGCGCAGCTCGCCGCGGCCTACGGCCTGGACGTGACCCGGTGGGACGGCTGGCCGGTGCTGCGGGCCGTCCGCGAGCTGAAGCTGGTAACCAGTGTGCTGCCGATCCTGGCCAGCAGCCCCACCGCGGCAGCCCAGTTCCGCGTCCGGCTCGACAGTCTGCGCAGCGGCGACCCGACGGTCCGCTGGCGTCCCTACAGCTGACCGGGGCCGTCGGCCGCCGTCACGCCGGGGCCGCCGGCCGTCGTCACCGCGGCGGTCGGCTTCCCGCCCGCGGGCTCCGAGACCCGGCCGGCCGGCGTGGCGGTGCCCGGGCGGGCGCTGCCGCGGCCCGGGCGGCCGGTTCCCCGCGAGCCGGTTCCCCGCGAGCCGGTTCCCCGCCGGGCGGTGGCACCGGCCGGCGTGAGCCGGCGGGTGACCGCGAGCAGCAGGCCGTCGACGACGAGCGCGAGCACGGCGACGAGGAACGCGCCGCCCAGCACCTTCGGCTGGTCGTGCTGGGCGAGGCCGTCGACGACGAAGCGGCCGAGGCCGCCGCCGCCGATCAGTGCGGCGATGGTCGCCGTCGCGACGACCTGCACCGCCGCCAGCCGGACGCCCAGCATGATCAGTGGCGCCGCGAGGGGCAGCTCGACGCGGACGAGCACCTGCCAGCCGGACATGCCCATGCCGCGGGCCGCCTCCCGCGCCCCGGCGTCCACCTCGCGCACGCCGATGTAGCTGTTCGCCACGAGCGGGGCGATGGCGAAGATGACCAGCGCGACGATCGTCGTCCGGTCGCCGATGCCCAGCGGACCGATGGCCAGCAGAACCAGCACGGCGAACGTGGGCACCGCGCGCAGCGCGCCGGAGATGTTGACCGCGAGTGCGCCGCCGCGGCCGCGATGGCCGAGCCAGATCCCGGCGGGCAGCGCGGCGGCCGCGGCGATCCCGACGGACGCCCCGGTCAGCAGGAGGTGCTCGCCGAGGCGCGTCGGGATCCCGCCGTCGCCGGACCAGTTCGCGCCGTCGGTCAGCCAGCGGGCGGCGTCGCCGACGGTGCTCACGGCGCCACCTCGGTCGCGACGGCCGGGCCGGCGGCCCCGCCCGCG